>Ga0315909_10000003_pt1 | contig 320175 bp, 375 predicted proteins | sample LakEriMetagenome_11_FD_203527 | JGI IMG/M metagenome (GOLD analysis project Ga0315909, IMG submission 203527) | Freshwater fungal communities from buoy surface, Lake Erie, Ohio, United States - Buoy 2 MA125 | ecosystem: Environmental > Aquatic > Freshwater > Lake | place: USA: Lake Erie, Ohio... | reverse complement strand
AACCTGGTAACACCTGTAACTTAGCCTGCAGAACATGTTGGCCCGAAGTGTCAAGCAAATGGTATCGCGACTATTGGGAACTAGAAGCACACAAGCAAGAACCTGACTATAAGAAGTATCTAGCCAGTTGGGGCAGGATCAAAAGCAGTTATGAACCTGAAAACACTCGCCTGTGGAATGAGTTGGAAGAATGGTTAACTGATGTCCGGTACTATGACATCTATGGTGCTGAGCCCATGCTGTTGAGCAATGTGTTTAATATCCTACAACAAGCTGTGGATAAAAATCTAGCTCAAGATCAAAGTCTGCACATCAATACCAATGGTACAATTTGGAATCAACGATACATTGATACATTAACACAATTCAAACATGTTGCATTAGACATCAGCATAGATGGTATTGGTCCACATTTTGATTACATACGATATGGGGAAACTTGGAGCACAGTAGAAAAGAACTTGGATCGTTATCAAGAACTAGTACGCCAACACTCTAATATCAGCATGTGCGTTTGTGTCACTGTATGTGCCTACAATATCTTGTATCTTGAAGAGATTGAGCAGTATTTTAAACAGCGTGGCATAGGCTACTTCTTTAACATGGTGCATCATCCACAACATATCAATGTGCGTGTGTTGCCCGATCAAGTCAAAGCACAAGTTAGAACACATCTAGCAGGAGCCAGTCATCAAGTTGCCAGCATACTAGACTTTATGGACATGCCGTTAGATAATCAAACTGAATTGTGGGCAAAGTTCTGGTCAACAACAAAAAAGCTAGACCTGTTGCGCAAACAAGATCTAGCCGAGACGTTTCCTGAATTGTGGAAATTGGTTAAGCCGCAGTAATTACAGCAGTCCAGGTCGTGACGCCATTGGTATTTACATACATACGATCATTGGTGGTAGTGCCATCGCTTCTAAGATACAAAGATCCTTTGGCAGCACTCAGTGTTGGCACACCAGATCCAAAAAATACGCCAAAGTTTGCAGTAGATGAAAACACATATCCAGCGCCAGCTACACCACCTGCTGGCAGAGATGTGGCACTTAGCGCCAGCACCTGACCGTCGGTTCTGATATTTCCGCCAGTTACATTACCAAGTGCTACCACTTGAGAACTAGTAGTCAAATTTCCAGAAATAACATTACCAGTTAAACTGACATTTCCTGTTACACCAATATTACCACTGGTAATATTACCAGTGGCAGTGATTAATCCAGCAGTTCGGATGTTACCGCCAGAGACGTTGCCTACAGCACTAACAAATCCACTAACAATAGCATTACCACTAGCGGTAACATTGCTACCAGTGATGTTGCCAGTGGCCACTACAAACCCTGCTACACCTAGACCGTTTGTGGTGAACACCACTACGTTTGCAGTGCCACCAATTGTTGTTTGAATATTACCACTTGGTGCGTCAATGGCTATTTCTGTGGTACCTGATGCGATCCTTGTTGAACTAGACAATCCTGTTAAAAAAGATCCGTTGCCAAGTAAATAAGATCCAGTGATGTTGCCAGCGGCAAATATTACACCACCTACTGCCACATCACCAGCTACTCCTACACCTACCCCAGCAATAATGTTACCGCCAGTGATATTACCGCCTGCTGATATCTGTCCAGCGGTACGTAAATTACCACCAGTGATATTACCTGTTGCACTGAGTAAACCAGTTACGATCCCACCAGTGTTGGCCCATACTGCAACATTTGATGTTCCGCCAACGCTGATAGTGACATTACTATTGGCAATTACTCCAACATTACTATTTCCGTTGACAATAGATGTACCGCCTGACACAACAATACCAGTCAGTCCTGATCCGTTGCCAATAAAAAAGTTACCAGTTACATTGCCTGTGGCACTTACTTGCCCAGCAGTACGTAAATTACCACCAGTGACATTACCAGTGGCGCTTGTTATTCCGGCTGTCAACAAGTTTCCGCCGGTTAAATTACCGGCAAATGTTTGAGTTGTAGCTACAAAGTTTCCAACAACGTTGCCTGCCACATAAAGATTACCATTGATTCCAACCCCACCTGCCACAGTCAATGCCCCAGAAGTGGTACTGGTACTGGCTACGTTGCTGTTGATTGTTACAGGATTAGTATAATAGCTCAATGGACGATTCAAATCAAACACTGTGATTGTGGTACCACCATCTACTGTGCTAAAACCAAATTCGTAATAGCCGGTGGCACCAAAGGTGATTGTGCTGCCTGACAGTCCTTGAATACCAGCAATGCCTTGAGTGGCAGCCGCAGGCAAAGTCACTGTGTAGGCGGTGTTGGTAATGTAAATTCGCAGTCTTAAAAAGCCATAATTGTTTGCCGCAGGCCATTTTGTAAAGCCCAAAGTAACACTGCCAGTGGCCGGAGAGAGACTTTGATAATGTCCGGTAGTATAATCCACTGTGACTGGTCCCGAAGTGGTTGTAAGATTCACCGCAGTTGCGCTAAAATCTTGTATCTTGGCAGCATAAAGCAGTGCATCATTCATGTTGTTGTCCAACGTGGTGCCTGTGAGTGCTGCCTTTAGTACTGCTTTGTTTTGTAAATCTGTTATTTCAGTTGCGGCATAGTTGAAATTGGTCTGTGTGGCAGTGAAATTATCGCGGAAACCCTGTGTGTTATTGGGTTGCCCTGCTACAGGATATGTAGCATCGATATTTGATGGATTGATTTGACTGGTCATTTGTGTTCCTTGGCTTTAAAAGCAGTAATAGATATTTATTAGAATCTAAAAAGCACTAAATAATCCAAAGGCTCTTGATCGAATGCAAAAAAAGACACGCAGTTTGTTAGAAGAATTGGACTCAATGTATGTTGAGCGTGATCGTCGCCTGATAATTGAAAGTCGAGCTGACAATATCATTGCCAGCGCCATTAGACTAGTGGAACAAATTGAACATGAGTTTGGTGCTGAACAAGCAGAAAATCTCACAAGAAAATTGCTCAATGCCATAAGAACAAAGGATGCTGGAAAGTTTTCCAGATCCGTTAGGAAAACCAATGCAGATTCATGAAATAACACGCAAGCCAATAAAAGAAGATGTGGTGTCTGGACTTACCAACATGCTGTACAAATCAGCTGGGGTGGCCAATCCATTAGATTCCTTGGACCAAACCCGTCTTGGACCAAAAGTTGATAGTAATTTACGTCAAGGTGCCGCTGGCGAAGTGAACAAGACATTACTGGCACCATTGGCCAAAGAAATGCAAAAACGCTGGGCACAAAATGTGCAACAACTGATGTTGAAATCTGACGACCCTGAGACAAAAAATCCTGTTACATCAGCAGCGCAAATTGATAAAGCCGCCTTGGAAAAAGAATTATATCAGTTTGTAAATCAACTGGCTGGAGTTGATATTGATGAACTTCCAGATGACGGATCAGGGCAGGCCAACTTGTTAAAAACTGAACTAAAACCACAAATCACGGCTGCCATTGCAGACACACAGAAACCCAATCCTGGAGCCAATGTCTGGCTGCCCTTGGCCACCAGTATTCAACGTGCCAAAAGCATTAAAAACTTCGGTAAAGGGGCTGACAATACTGCCAACAATCGAGTTGCCACAGTGACATTTGATCCTAGCAACAATCCGTTGTATAATGGCAAACCCTACAACGCCAATGACCCTTCTCACAGAATGGCATTGACATTACAACAAAAACTACTGAAAAACCCGCAGCCTTAACATGAAATATCTAACTAAACTATTAGAAGGCGGCAATGTGTTCAAGGACAAGCAAGGCCAGCCACTCACACAACGTATCAATCAAGCAGATGTGCCTGCTACCATTGCTTATATCGAAAACATTCTGGGAATTGAATTCCCTACGGAACGCTGGCTGGGATCCACTGGCCGCAAGCCCACATCTGGCGATTTAGATCTTGGCGTGGACCTAAATGAAATTGATAAAGATCAATTGGCCTCAGCATTACAAAAGATTGTGACCAGTCAAGGATTGGACCCACGTGAATGGGTGGTTAAAAAGGGCGAAGTTCATTTCCGTACTCCCATTGCCGGAGACCCCAACAAAGGCTATGTGCAAACTGATTTTATGTTTTTTCCTAACTTGGACTGGGGCACATTCTATTATGGTGGCGCAGAAGGATCTGCATACAAGGGTATGAACCGTAATGTGTTAATGTCCAGCATAGCCAAGGCCTTGGGTTTCAAAGTAGGCGCCAATGGCATGTTCAGTCGGTCAACAGAAGAGCTAGTACAAGGCGGAATGGATCCCAGCCAGGTAGCCCGAGTATTATTGGGTCCTGCATTCACAAAAGAAAACCTAAAGAATGTGGAAAGCATCTACGCCGCATTGAGTAATGATCCCAATAAAGATGCCAAGCTAAAAGACTTTCGTGAATATCTTCAACGTGAAGGATTAAAAGAACCACAACTGTCAGTGTCCGAAGATGATGTGGGATTTCTGGGTCGCTTGCGTGATCGTATTGTTAATAAAGGCTATGTTGCCTTGGTAGAAGCAGAAGAGCCCGGTGTAGGCGGTAGAGCCAAGGGCATTGAACACTTGGAAGATCTTGTGTTCCGTCGTGGCACACAAGGCATTCAAGATGCACTGGAAATTGTACAACACGCCACTGAAAATCCCCGAACAACCACTGCCAAGTGGGACGGCAAGCCTGCTGTGATCTGGGGCCGTAAACCTGCTACAGGCGAGTTTGTGTTGACAGATGGCTCAGGCTTTGAAGCCAAAGGCTACGACGGTCTTGCTACCAGTCCTGAAATGATGGCACAGATTCAACGCACACGATCTGGTAACCGTGACGAACTGATCAACTTGTACGCAACTCTATTCCCTGTGCTGGAAGCCAGTTTGCCCGCTAACTTCCGAGGCTATGTCAAAGGCGACTTGCTGTACATGTCAACACCTCCTGAGATTGCAGGCAACTATGTTTTCCGTCCCAACACTGTTGAGTACAAAATTCCAGCTCGAAGTAACTTGGGCCAACGCATAGCCAACAGTGATATTGGCATTGCTGTACACTCAATGTACTCTGATGTGGGCGATGCACGTCAGCCCTTGAGCGGTGTAAAGTTTAATGAAGTTCCAGGCTTGATGCTAGAGCGTCCTGCAACGCCTCGGGCACTGGCTGCTGAGCCTGCCAAAGTCAAACAACTCAAACAACTAATTCGTACAGATGGTGCTGACATTGCCACCTTGTTTAATCCTGCAGAACTACGAGCACACAAGATCACAGACCTTGCCAAACTGTGTGTGGACTATATCAATACCAAGGTTGGTGCTCCGCTGAACCCTGCAACACTGTTGCCCGAGTTTGGTGAATGGTTACAAAGCAAGGTAACTCCCAGCAAGTTCCGTAACATTGTGGAGTACCTGGAAAGTCCCACTAGCAATACCCCTGCATTGGCAGCGGCATTTACAGCGTTCTTGCTATTGCATGATCTAAAGATGGACATCCTAAAGCAAGCAGATCTAGAACATCCTGGACAAGAAGGCTGGGTCATGGCCACTCCTGCAGGCTATGCCAAAGCTGTGAATCGCTTTGACCCCAATGCTTTTGCCGCTCAAAACCGACAACGTAATAATCCTGTTCAATGATCAATATTGATTTGCCAGACAATAAGTCTATTATCGTCTTTTCATCATTTAGAACACGATCTACGGCACTATGCGATTGGATTGCACAAGAAAAAGGACTAACAAATTTCGACGAAGCCTTTTTATATGTAGAGCATGCAATATCATTTGTGAATTTTATTAATAGGTCGTCAGGCAACTTTGTTGCCAAGGTCATGTGCAGTTCTCACCAATACACACCAGAAATTCAGCAATTCCTACAACCTCTATTGAATCAATGTACACTGATACGACTACATCGTCGGAATGTTTTTGCTCAGATCACAAGTTTTTATTGCGCCGTAAAAACCCAACAATGGCATTTTGTTAAAAAGTACACCGACGATCGTTATCCACTGTTTTCTGAAGACTGCTTCACAGGAGAAATACCAATAAATATTGCGGAACTAAAAAACGCCGCAATCTCTATATTAACTACCAATCAACGATTGCAAGCGATCAACACTAGATTTGATCTAGAACTAGTGTCTGAAGATCTCGGAGTCCTGCCGTCAAACTTCCAAGTGATCCCTTCTCTTGCCAATCAGAATCAACTAAATACAGCACTACAAACACTTATTGACAGTGATGAAGAAGTAGGCAATTTATACCATAACAGACAAGATTTCAGTCACTTTGGTAAATAAGTGTAGGGTCAACGTACCCACAAACTTAAAGGAAAATTAAAATGGCTTATATTACCCCCGTAAATGGTGATGCACAACCGGTATTTGCACTAGACGTACAAAACGGTCCCGTTGCTCCATCCGCTTCTACTGCCGCTACACCGGTTCAACCTGCTGGTCCTAAACTGGACTTCTTCCGCGTTGTTGCCAACACTACTGTTGTGTCACAACAAGGTGTGCAAGAGTATGTTGCTAACGTTATCAACGCTATCCAACAAACTTCTACAATTGCAATGTATCAAGTTGACGGTACTGTGTTGAGTTTTGCTACATACCCAACAGGCGCTTTTGGCAATGCCAGCACACAAGCCGCTGGTTTCTTGAGTGCTGCCAACATCACCTTCACAGGTTATCAGTTGGATAGTTGCACAAGCGTTGGCTTCAAGCTATCGACCTAATCATTCACTGATTAACAACAAAACCCAGGTTAGAAATATCCTGGGTTTTTTGTTGGCCGTTAAATACTCCTATAATGCGAATACTCTGTAGAACTCTTTTTGATTGCTCACCTACTGGCGTAACTGGACACTACAGGCCCAGCCAGGTGCCATTTACAGACGATGCTGGAAACACTATTAACAATCAACACGAGTGGATGTTTGCCAGAAATCAACAGCGCAACTGGGAAACATTGAATCAGTTGATCAGCCTGCGCACACAAGTATTTGATGTAGAGCCAGTGATCAGTGCTCCAGGCGAATGGCGCTTTGAATTCTCTGTAGAGCATGCAGAAGTCTACAACACTGACCTATCTGGACTGATTGCAGAGTGCGCAGGAGTACCCATGCTCACAGGACTTACTGAAACACTCACAACTCAATACACACTGGTAACTGACGGCCCGGATCAGAACATTTGGTTTGAACCCATAAATAAATGATGGGAGCCTATAATGGACACAACTGATATTGAGAAAAAGAGTCTTGAAGCACATGTTGAATTGTGTGCTGAGCGATATAAGTTACTTGAACTTAAATTAGAGACTCTCGAATCTAATGTTGACAGTTTAAAAACCACCATTAATGAAGTGCATGACATGGTGCAAATAATGGCAGCCAAACGTAATGATCAATTGGTCACTTGGGGATCGGGTATCATTGGCATGCTGTTGGCCACTGTTGGATGGCTAGTCACAACGTATGTATTTAAATGAACAAACAAAACAAGCTAGAAGCCTTTGCCGCAAAAGAACTACTCAATCTAACTGATAAATTGATTGTGGATGATGGTCGCGGCGGCATACTAGCTTTTGGAAAATACAATATTATACCCACAGACTACAAGTTTATAGTTAATATTAAAAATCAAGATTCTATAACATTTGGTAGCAAAAAAAGTGCTATCAGTTGGTGCATTGCTGATCAGCACAACCAAAACAATCTAGCACGATACATACTCACGCTAGATACCAAAAAACATAGCCTAGCGGCGGATATACACTGCCGTCAAGCCTTGGCTAATCGTAGCAATCGCGAAGATTTCTACGAATGTGTTTCCACCAAAATTCAAAGCAAGATAGATCGTCTGTCAGCCTTGGATGCCGAATTAGAGAAATGTTTAATTTCGGCTAAATATATGCAAATTAGAGGATTCTCAAATGAAACTGCAAGAACTGGCCGCCCCGTCGCCAACAAAACAAATCGCTAAAGTTTTCGAAAGTTACTTTGGTTCTAACATTGAGTTTGATCGTTTAACATCGCGTCAAACTCAGCACCTGTTGCAACGTGTGCAAGGTTTGCTACGTGAGCATCGTTCAGGGTCTGCTAGATATCAGAGCCAACAAAACCCAGGTTACCTTAAACTGGTAATGATGGAACAGGCACTGACCACACGCATGGCTGAGGAGGCTATTCCTGTTGCTCCAGTTGCTGGTGCCGCACCAGGCGCCAAGCCAGCACAACCAAGCACTGTGCAAGTTAAAGATCCCAAACTGGCTGCTGCTTTGAAAAAGAGCCAAAGTGGTCAAACACTCAACCCTGATGAGCAAAAACTTGTTGCTGGTGCTGCCATGATGCAGGCCGAAAGTCGTCTGCGTCGTGTGATGACTCGCTTGAATGAAAGCGAAGTACAACAAGCTCAAGTTGTGTTGGCCGCACAAGACATGGTTGACAAAATGCAAGGCATGTTGGAAGATGTAACTGAATTACAGTTCAAAGAATTACCAGCTCTAGTTGACTCGATCAAGAACCAAGTGGGCATTGATCAAGCCACACAATTCAACACAGATGCCACAGCCGCTCTTGCTGGCCTGGTACAAAACTTACAAGGTGCCAAAGCTGCCTTGGATCAAGCCCTGGGCGTGGTAACAGGTCAAGCACCTGCTCCTGACGCTGGCATGGCCACTGCTCCTGGTGTGGTTGATGTACAAGCCAACATGGGTGCCGCTCCTGCTCCAGAAATGGGCGGCGCAATGCCTCCTGAAGTTCCTGCAGAACCAGAAGCAGCCGCAGGCGGTGCTGGTCTGGGCCGAGCACGTAGATAATGCGATTCCGTGAATTCATAACAGAATCCACAACACCCAGCCCCGACGAACTGTTAGGGCTGGTCAACTTTCTTGCCGGACGTGCAGACGACGAAGGCGCACAAAAACAAATCTCTCGAGGTGCATTTATCAGCCTAGCACAAAGTCTGGGCATTAATGTTACCGAAGACAACATTGAAGAGATTGTGGGACAACCTCCATTGAGTTCGGTACTAGAACCAATGACTCCAGAAGCACAAGAAATCATATTCAAAGGTGAAGGCGAACCTGCCGAACCGGTTGCTATGCCTGTGAACAAAGCACAAGACATAGTTGCCAATGCCGCCAAATCGGCAATGAACAAATCCCGCGGCGTTTAATCAAAACTGTCAACATTTGGTTGACTTTAGGCGTTATATATAGTATAATAACTTAAAGGAGATCACTATGAAAAAGATCTTAATTTCACTAGCATTGTTAATGGTCACAGTGCCTGCACTAGCACAACATTGGCGACATGGCCACCACGGTCCGTATGGACATGCCAGATACTACGGCCATTATGGTCATAATAATTGGGTCGCCCCGTTAATCATTGGCGGGGTAGTAGGTGCTGTTATTGCCAATAGACCTGCACAAGCAGAAACAGTGATTGTGCAACAACAACCCGTCTACGTGCCGCAAGAGTCTTGCACGCCTTGGAAAGAAATCCAAACACTCGACGGTAAAATCTACCGCGAAAGAACCTGTACACAATAATATGGCATATTCCAATCAAGTAGTAGATCATTATGAGAATCCACGCAACGTGGGTAGCTTTGAAAAAGGCGACGAAGATGTAGGTACAGGCATGGTAGGAGCACCTGCCTGCGGTGATGTGATGAAGTTACAAATAAAAGTAAAAGATGGAGTAATCACAGATGCAAGATTTAAAACATATGGTTGCGGCTCAGCGATTGCGTCGAGTTCGCTGGTTACTGAATGGGTCAAAGGACGCACACTTGACGAAGCGGCAGCGATCAAAAATAGCGAGATTGCTGATGAGCTTGCCCTCCCCCCTGTTAAAATTCACTGTTCAATACTTGCAGAAGATGCAATCAAAGCGGCAGTAGAAGACTATCGCAAAAGACATCAATGATCTATGTGCTAGGTGACAGCTTTAGTTCGGGCAGTGAACTAGCTGATTATTTGTACCCCAGTTGGCCAGGCCACACAGAACGCACATCCAATCTAGTCAAATATCACAACTGGTGCGGTAGTGATATTGCAATAAAAGAAAGTCAAGAACTTCATAGAACACTAGGTGACAAGGTACTTCATGACCTGGAAGCAAAGTTATGTTGGCCAGGGCAGTTGGCAGAAATAACTCAACAAACAGTAATTAATCAGTCTGCGGCCAAGTCAGGCCCCAGTTACTGGCCTTACAAGCTGGCACAAGATCTAATAAAGATTAAACCAGACACTGTGATATTGCAGTTTAGTTCTATTGATCGAGAAGTATTGTTCAATAATCAGTATCAGGATAAAATTTTACCAAGGTTTGTAAATGCTGGCACAGTGCCTCGATTAGGACCTGAAACTGATTATTTTGTTAACTTAAAACTGCTAGAAGGATGGGAATCTAATTTTTATAGATTTCTAGTCACAGTGATGATTTCACAAGCCATATGTCGCAGTCACGGAGTCAAGAACATACATGTGTTTTCTACCCACAACTTTGTTAGTTCTGTTCTAGACCCAGCTGGTGGTATCAAATTATTAAACCAATTTCCTGACATACGTGGAGCCTGGGAAGACACAGGCATTGATTGGTTGCACATTAACAATATTGTAACCTATGCCAGTAGTGCAAGAGGTGAGTTACCAGGCGGGCATTACAATGCAGAGACCAACAGACGGTTTGCTGAAATGGTAGCCAGCAAATATATCTTAAATACATCATGATTAACATCTCAGACATTCGAGAATTACAAATAGAAATCAGTTCCTTGTGTAACGCAAGGTGCCCCATGTGCATGCGCAACTATCATGGATTTCCCTACAATTTTGGTTATAAAGAAACCAATTTGACCTTGGAAAAAATCAAAACAATTGTGCCTGAGACTGTGGTTGCACAACTGAAACGTGTGTTAATAAATGGAAACCTTGGCGACCTAGTGATGAATCCTGAAACACCCAGTATATTGGCTTGGTTTAGACAACACGGACAAAAATTTAAACCTGGAAAACCTGGATTAACACTTTCTGCATCCACCAATGGCGGCGCCCAAGGTCGTGAATTTTGGCAATCCTTGGCAGCCACAGGAGTGGTTATGGAGTTTTGCATTGACGGTCTTGAAGACACTCATCATATCTACCGACAAAACACAGTGTTTGAAACAGTGATCAAAAATGCTCAAATCTTTATTGCAGCCGGTGGGCATGCCAATTGGTGCATGACTGAATTTGATCACAATCGTCATCAGATCAACGAAGCACGTGAACGCAGTGAAGCACTGGGATTTAAAAAATTCAATTTGAGACATCATGGCCGAGACTGGGGACCAGTATACAATCAACACGGCCAAAAAATATTTGAACTCAAAAAAGAATCAGGTAAAACTTTCCCAGATCAAATCACAGAAGAATGGATCAATCTGCACGGACCTCGTAAACTGGCCCAGGCACCCTACGATGAAGTTGAGTGCAAGGCCCTACACATTTGGTCACCAGTGAGTATGTATATTGCATCCGACGGCAATATAGATCCGTGCTGTTTCATTGGCAATTTCAGCAAGCCTGGCACAACATATGTGGAAGATGTTCATGTGCTCAGGGACGGAGCCACTGTAGACACATTGGAAAAAGGCGTAGTGTGGTTCAATCAGATAATTGACACATTTGACACCCCTAAACAACTAACTGCTTGCAACACATATTGCACTAAAAAATCATGGTATCAGTAACTGACATTGCGGCTAGAAAGATAAAACAAACACTCCAACGTCGCGGGCATGGTGTAGGCATCAGACTAGGTGTTCGTACCACAGGCTGTTCAGGCCTGGCCTATGTGTTGGAATATGTTGATGCACCCAAAACTGAAGATCAATGCTTTAGCTGTAACGGCTGTGAAATTTATGTAGATCCCAAGAGTTGTGCCTACTTGCAAGGCGTAACTGTGGACTTTGTGCGCAACGGCCTAAATGAAGGATTTGAATTCCGCAATCCCAATGAGCGTGATCGTTGCGGTTGCGGAGAAAGTTTTCGAGTATGACCGACGCACTGAAAAAGTCTGTAGACCAACGACTGTTATGGGCTGAACAAAATCCCACATTGTGCATATATCCCTATGTCACACTAGACACACGTTATTCAGAGCTGAGTTCAGAACCCGTGTACAAAACCTGTTGTTGCAATCTTGACGACAGAACTTTTGTGCCCAGTGCAGGAGCAGATCCATTTGCTGATATCAAAGAGCAACAGTTAAATGAACAATGGCCTGAAGCATGCTGGCGCTGTAAATCTGAAGAAGACCACAGTGGTGCTAGTGAACGTGTGAATGGTTTCTTGGGATACATTGAAGATAGATTAAGGAGTTTTGTAGAAAAACAAGCACTTCCTGAGTTTGAACTGCGGGTCAAGTTCAGTAACTTTTGTAATCTAGCCTGCAGGAGTTGTTCAAAAACAGAAAGCTCGACCTGGGCTAGAATAACCAATACTCCTGTGAGCGAACAGTATGAAATAGATATTAGTACAAGTCCTGAACACTGGAAGTTGATTACCACAACCATATTAGAAAAATTGCCCGAGGTAGAGCATTTTTATGTGCATTTCATTGGTGGGGAAAGTCTTGTGCAGCCAGGCATGAAAAAACTTTTGAACTGGATGATTGCTCAAGGAATTGCACCTCGTGTGCATCTGCGTGTGACCACTGCACTGTCAGTACGGCCAGGCTACGATCTCATGAGCAAGATGTCACAGTTTAGAGATGTAGATATCAATTTAAGCATTGACTCAGTGGGCGACAATTATCAATATCTGCGGTGGCCGGCTAAATTTGAAAAGATTGAAAACAATTTAGCCACACTAATGAGTCATCAAACCACTCTGAGTATTGTGTCTGGAAAGAAAACATATACTCCTAGATGGCGTTGTTTGATCACACCAGTGTTCAGCCTCAACAACATCATGTACATTGACGAATTTATGACCTATTGGTCAGCCTGGTTTGATCAACAGCATTATTCATTTCCTATAAAACCTATTAATCTTACAAATCAGACCCGCCACCTGGACGTAGAAGCCTTGCCTATACGATATCGACCAGCGTTGATTGAGTTTTTACAGATCTGTGTCGGGCATGGCATCTTTAAGAAATATCCTGACCATACCCGGGTGCTTTTTAATTTTATAAATTCCACAATTGAAGAATTAAAGAACATGCCCGAAAGTCATGAACAATGGTTAAAATTTCTAAGCCATAATGCCTATTTTGACAAAAAGACTGACCAATCATTTGCTTTACTTAATGAAAGACTGTATAATCTACTAGATGCCCCTGACAAAGAATTGATCAATATCATGACTAATGACATTGATATAGAAAAACAATTCTCCCTGGAAATAACTCACCGGGTGGCATTCTTTAAGAAACTTGATGTACAATCCTAAATTTGATTACCAACCCATTCCCCGAGTAGTAGTTGAAGGCAAACGTTTTTACTCCACACCAGATGGCAAAAATTTACCTTCAGTTACCACAATACTTGACAAAACCAAAAGCGAAGAAAGCCGGGAAGCACTGAACCGATGGCGTCGTAGTGTGGGTGCAGAAAAAGCACAGCAGATCACTACGGAAGCTGCCAATCGAGGCACACGTATGCACACCTATCTTGAGGACTATGTAAAGACAGGTGAAATCAAAGAACGCACTACAAATCCTTACAGCTGGGCCAGTCATGCCATGGCACATGTGGTGGTGGAAAAGGGTTTGAAGAATGTGAACGAATTTTGGGGCATCGAAGTTCCGCTATACTTTCCCGGGATCTACGCAGGCACAACAGACGGCGCCGGGATTCATCTGAATGAAGAATCAATCTTGGACTACAAGCAAAGCAACAAGCCCAAACGGCGTGAATGGATTGAGGACTATTTTGTGCAGTTATGCGCCTATGCAGAAGCACACAATGAAGTGCATGGCACACGCATACGCAAGGGTGTGATCTTGATGTGCGTCAAACCAGATGTTGACGAGCAGTTCAACATCATTAAACCCCCAGAATATCAAGAGTTTGTGTTGGAAGGTGCAGAGTTTGATCGCTACAGAGATCTGTGGTGGCGCCGTGTTGAGCAGTTCTATCTGCTAAATACGTGATCTATTGAGGACGCACCGTGGCCATTTTACAAATATCTAGAATTACACAACGAAAAGGTCTGGCACAAGACTTACCTGAGCCACTGGCTGGCGCAGAATTGGGCTGGGCAGTAGACACACGACAATTGTTCATTGGCAATGGCGAACTAACCGAAGGTGCTCCTGTTGTGGGCAACACTGAAATCCTTACAGAATTTTCAGATCTGTTGCAATATACCACAGCCTATACCTACAAAGGTTCTGCTGCCGGATATGACGTACAAACAGGTGCCACATCAGGTTCACCAGTAAGTCAAAGCCTGCAGAGCAGACTGGACAGCTATGCCGTGGTCACAGACTTTGGCGCCACCGGAGACGGAGTTACAGACGACACAGCCGCTATCAATCGTGCCTTGTTTCAGTTGTACTGCCGCCAGACCAACACACAGATTCGTAGAAGTTTGTTCTTCCCTGCAGGAACATATCTAATCACTGACACTATCAAGATTCCTCCATTTGCTCAGTTGTACGGAGAAGGTCCTAACTCCAGTATCATTAACTTTGCTGTAGAAACCTGGTCTAGTGCCATACCTTATGCCACAGGCGTGTTGGTATACTATCCTGCAGGCTCGGGCGGTGTCTACTATTTCCGATCAATTGCCGCGGTGTCTGCTGGCACAGCAATCACAAATGTCAACTTTTGGGACCCAGTGCCAGCGGGCCTACCAGAATACGTGGTACGCACAGCAGACAGCTTGCAACAGGTAGGCAGCGACATTGGCACAGGTGGCGCACAATATGCTCCGCAAAGCATTGAAGTATCTGGCATGCGATTCCAAACAGCCACATATGGCAATGACTCTGCTAACTCTCACAACATCTTAATGGTGGAAGATGCTGAACAAGTATCTTTTACCAACATCACATTCCAAGGCCCGTTTACTGCCAGCACAAACATAAACACAGTGACTGATGCCTCTCTCAGCGGAGTAAACTTTGCCAGCACAATATCGTATCCTTGTAACCAAATCTATTTTGATAACTGCAGATTCACCGGAGTCACTTATGGCGTCAATACTGATGCTGTGATCAACGGCGCCACAATCAGTAACTGCTATTTTGATGCCATGTACCGTGGTATTATTTTAGACACCAGTCCCACAGGCGTTCGCATGGTACACAACACCTTTGATGATGTGTACACTCAAGGCATTCAGATTGTGGGAGCAACATTTAACATCAGTGCCTACAACATATTCTATGATGTGGGCAACAACTACACTGTCACAGCCACCACACCTGTGATCAGTATTGACACAGACAACAATGTCAGCATGGGCGACATGTTCCAGCGCACCACTGCACAGAGCGCAACCTATCCTCGTGTGAGCCTAGGCGCCACTGGTAGTATTGCGTTTGGCATGAACACCAGCAAGATTGGTTATGTAATATCAGGTGTGGCCAATACCACTATTGCCAACCAGATGAATCTGGGTCAGTATGTGCGCACTACTGGCGTGGTATCCACCCTGGCCGATTCAGCCGCAACTTCTACCTTGTTCACAGTGGACAGCAGTGCCACAGGCATCCGAGCATTCCGAATGGATTACACTATCAAGCGTGGCACAACTTATCGCACAGGCACAATTACTATTGTGTCTGGAACCACATTCTCGTTTACTGATGACTATTCAGATAATGCGTCAACTGGCTTTGTGTTATCGGCTGCAGAAGCCACCAGTGTGGTCACAGTGTCATACGCAGATGCCACCCCAACTGGCACAGCCGGCTCAATAACTTACTCTATCACTCACCTAGCTTAATGTGGCATAAAACCTTTAGTGACCGACTAGCAAGTTGGTCCAATCTTCGTCGCCAGTGTGAATCCCTGGACACTGATGCAACTCTCTCAGCCATCAATTCATGGTGGTTTGACGCACCCTGGACGCCATATCACCTACACTGGGACGACCGTGCAAATTGGCCAGATCCCTGGCAATTACTGGATGACAACTTGTATTGTGGCCTTGCTCGCGGCCTTGGAATCCTGTATACTATAACAATACTTGATAGACCCGACCTACAAGATGCGGTGCTTGTAGAGGTGGATAGCGACAATTTAGTCCAAGTGAACCAGGGAAAATATATATTGAATTGGGACCGAGACACTGTCGTAAATATCAACCTGAGTCTCAAAAAGACTCGACATCAGATAACACAAAACCAAATAAAACTACAAATAAAGTAGGAGTAGAATGAAAATAATAACAGTTGTAAAACGCTCAGGGCAGCGGGAGCCATTGGCATTGGAAAAGTGGCAGACACAAATTGCCAAAATATGCGCAGGCATTGCAGACGTGAGCCAGAGCATGGTAGAGATCAAGGCACAGTTGCATTTTTACGATGGAATTACCACCAAGGAAATTGATGAAATTACCTTACGTGCCATAGTTGACCTTATTGACGTAGAGTCAAATCCTGATGTGGGTCACACCAATTATCAATTCGTAGCAGGCAAGCAACGACTCAGCATGTTGCGTAAAGATGTATATGGTTCATATACTCCACCACACTTGTATGAAATTGTAAAGACCAATGTAGACACTGGCCTATACACTCCAGAATTACTGGAATGGTACACAGAGGATGACTGGAACCGCATGAATGACATGTTGGATCACTCAAAAGATGAAACCTATTCATATGCGGCAATTGAACAACTGATAGAGAAGTACTTGGTCAAGAACCGTAGTACCAAACAAATATATGAAACTCCACAAATTAGATACATGGTCGCGGCCGCTACTGTATTTCACTCAGAAGAACCGAACTCAGCGAGAATGCGCTACATCAAAGAGTATTACACAGCAGCCAGCGACGGGCTTTTCACATTGGCCACGCCAGTGTTGGCAGGGCTTGGTACTCCTACTAAACAGTTTAGTAGTTGTGTGCTTATTCGCTCGGATGATGATTTGGACAGTATTTTCGCGTCCGGAGAAATGATGGCCAAGTATGCCAGCAAACGTGCAGGCATTGGTTTAGAAATTGGACGACTGCGCTCATTAGGTTCACCCATCCGTGGTGGTGAGATCCAGCATACAGGCATGATACCATTCTTGAAGAAATGGTTTGGAGATTTGCGCTCATGCTCACAAGGAGGTATTCGTAATGCAAGTGCTACTGTATTTTATCCTATTTGGCATCATCAGTTTGATGATCTTATTGTTCTTAAGAACAACCAAGGAACAGAAGAAACCCGAGTCCGTCATATGGATTATGGGGTTGTGCTTAGTGCTTTCTTCTGGAGACGATTCAAGAACAAAGAAAACATAACTTTCTTTGACCCAAACGAAGTACCAGACCTGTACGAAGCATTTTATCAAAACACACAACGGTTTGAACAGCTCTATTGCGAATATGAAAAACGCAAAGACTTGAGAACAAAGACCATGAGTGCTGAAGAAGTGTTCAAATCAGGCATACTCAAGGAACGAACAGACACTGGTCGTATCTATCTAGTGTTCATTGACAATGTGATGAACCAAGGACCTTTTGATCCTGAGTATCATACCATTTACCAGAGTAATCTTTGCTGTGAAATACTTTTACCTACTAAATCCTTTAAACGTCTGGATGACAGCGATGGTCGTATCGCACTTTGCACTCTGGGCTCAATCAATTGGGGTGCGTTCCGTAACCCAGAAGACATGCGCCGTGCTTGTCGCATACTGCATCGTAGCCTCAACAACATTCTTGATTATCAAGACTTTCTTTCCATCCAGTCTAAACTATCCAATGACGAAATCAGACCGCTTGGAATTGGAGTCACCAACCTTGCCTATTGGCACGCCAAGCGTGGATTCAAATACGGAGAGCGAGACGCCCTGGCTGACGTCAAGACGTGGATGGAACACCAGGCCTACTACCTGACAGAAGCCTCAGTTGAACTGGCCAAGGAACGTGGTCGTTGTGCGGACTCAGACCGAACACGCTACGGCAAAGGCATTTTTCCCTGGGAACTACGTGCCAAGGGGGTGAACGAACTCACAGACTTCACACCTGAACTGAACTGGGAAGGGCTACGTGCTGAAATGCGTAGCTATGGAGTACGCAATGCCACCCAAATGGCCATTGCTCCTGTGGAGTCCAGCTCAGTGGTGATCAACTCAACCAACGGTATTGAAATGCCCATGAGTTTGATCTCTGTAAAAGAATCCAAGGCAGGTTCGCTCACACAAGTTGTGCCTGAGTATCACAAGTTGAAAAACAAATATCAACAGATGTGGGCACAGAAGGACTGTGACGGCTACTTGAAGACTGCCGCAGTATTGGCTGCCTACATTGATCAGTCAATCAGCACAAACACATTTTACAATCCCGCACACTTTGCTGACCGTAAAGTGCCCACCACATTGATTGCCAAGAACTTGATGCAGGCACATTACTGGGGATTGAAAACATTCTACTACAGTCTAATCAACAAAGCAGGATCAAAACAAAAGGCCGACGAGGCAGCTCCTTTGGAGGAAATTGATTTTGATCTTGAGGAAGACTGTGAAAGCTGTAAACTGTGAACAGTATAGAAAAGATATGGGCCAGAGCCACTGGGCACCTGATGGGCGAGTCAGATCATGATCGTCCAGATGTGCCTATCTTGACTCTTCGAGAAGCTCGCATAGCCTTGTTCTTCAAGACGTTTTGGGTTATAATACACGTTATAACTTGTGGCTTTATTATAGCCAACACAATCAGACATTGGTAATATATGAGTAAACAACAATACAATTTAAAAACAAAAACAGATTATTTGAACCGCAAGATGTTTCTGGACCCAGCAGGTCCTGTGACCATTCAAAGATTTGAAGAAGTCAAGTACAACAAGATTGCCAAGTATGAGCAAGAGGCACGTGGATTCTTTTGGGTGCCAGAAGAGATCTCATTGACCAAAGACTCACAAGACTTTAAAGATGCGTCAGATACTGTCAAGCATATCTTTACATCAAACCTGTTACGCCAAACAGCACTAGATAGTTTGCAAGGTCGTGGCCCAAGTCAAATCTTTACTCCTGTAGTAAGCCTACCAGAACTAGAAGCTTTAGTGTATAACTGGACATTCTTTGAAACCAACATTCACTCAAGAAGTTACAGTCACATCATTCGCAACATCTACAATGTACCCAAGGATGTGTTCAACACCATCCACGACACTAAAGAAATTGTAGATATGGCATCAAGTGTGGGCAACTACTATGAAGAACTACATGTGGTCAACTGCCGCAAACAACTAGGTGAAGCAGTCACTGAACAAGACCACGTCAAAGCAATTTACATGGCTCTACATGCTAGTTACGCATTGGAAGCATTCCGCTTTATGGTATCATTTGCAACCTCATTGGCCATGGTTGAGAACAAGATCTTCATTGGCAACGGCAACATCATTCAACTAATCTTGCAAGATGAACTGCTACACAAAGAGTGGACTGCATTTTTGATCAATCAGGTTGTGAAAGAAGATACTCGCTTTGCTGACGTCAAAGCAGAATGCGAAGCAGAAGTGTACCAATTGTACCTGGATGTGATCCGCGAAGAAAAAGAGTGGGCAGAATACTTGTTTAAATTTGGTCCTGTGATTGGACTCAATGCCAACATCTTGAGAGACTTTGTGGACTTCACTGCCAAGAACGCACTCAACGAAATTGGTATCAAGTACTTGGAACCTGCACCACGCAGTACCCCTATTCCTTGGTTCAACAAACACGTTGACACCAGCAAGAAACAAACTGCACTGCAGGAGAACGAATCGACTAATTATGTTATCGGCATAATGAGCGACAGCATTGACTATGAGGAGTTACCAGAATTATGATGCAACAAGATATTAGAAAACATTTAGACAAAATTAACGAGATGATGCAAATCAACGAAGATCCTATCACACAATTTGCCAGTTCAGCACACGAAGAATGGCGTCGTAATTTTGATCCTACAGGAACAAAGCCCAGGATCAAAAAGAACAGCGACGGATCTGAAGGCGATATCAACCAACCATTTGATAAGATTCACCCGGACTGGCAAAGGGAAAACTTGGCCGCAGGTAAAGCAGCCGCCGACGCTGTGTCCAAATTTTCTACTGACATGGAAAAAGCCGCAGAGTACATTCACATTGAATGGATGAAGCGCAATCCCAAGGCCGACTATAATGCGGCACAACATGTGCCCTATGATCAATTGCCCGAAGATGAAAAAGAAAAAGATCGTGTACATGTACGTACAATGATGAAACTATTAGGAAAATAAAATGACAGCAATCTTGTGGAGCAAGTACCACTGCCCTTACTGCGATCAAGCAAAGGCACTATTAAAACAAAAAGGTATCCCGTTTGAAGAACGCAAGATCGGAGACGGGTATACCAAAGAAGAATTGTTAGAAGCAATCCCTACAGCCAGAACAGTACCACAGATTATCCTTGACGGAGAACTTGTGGGTGGATTTACAGAACTTAAAGCTAAACTAACAGAAAGCGTCTAATGACACAACTAGCACTCGAACACAATCAAGTATACACATTCAAAATGAATTCTGGCGAGGAAATGGTAGCCAAAGTCAAACAATCTGGCGGGGACTGGATCGTCTTGGAAGAACCAGTGAGTATTGCCCCAGGACCACAGGGCATGGGACTTGTGCCCAGCTTGTTTACTGCAGATCCCAAGGAAGAAATTCGGTTAAATACTAACAGCGTTTCTTTGGTATCTAAGACTGATGACTCGGTCAAGATGAAATATCTAGAAGCAACAACTGGTATCAAAGTACCAGAGAAAAAACTCATACTAGGATAACATGCCAGCAGTACAGAGACAAGGTGATTCAGATTCAGGCGGTGGTGTAGTAACATCGGGCATTGGCTCAGTGCGTACCAACAACAAGCCCACGGCTGTGATTGGTTTGGCTGTTAGTTTCCATGGTAAAAAATCACATGCAGGCCCACAAACTGCAGGTGGAGTAAGCACTGTGCGAGTAGCAGGCAAACCCATCAGTGTCACAGGTGATGCTGACACCTGTGGTCACACCCGCACCGGCGGCAGTAGCAATGTAAGGGCAGGATAATGGCCGGCGCAGGATTTTCAACGCCGGGAACATACACTCCTTTGCAATTGATTGCGGGCGCTGGCCTGCTGAACAATCAAGGCATTGCAGTTCCTGCCACATTGACCAATGCAGTAAGCTCTTATAATTCAATTACTTTTGTTTCTAATTTGAACGGTGCTATTGCTGCCGCACCTGGTTTTGGCATCAGCGCCAACATTGTAACCACACTAAAGACCTTGGCCAGCAACGCATGTCCTGCCCTGGGATCCAGTGTGCCTGGATCATATGCTGGCATGAATGTGCTGTTACCTGTGAGCGAACCGGGCGGCTTTGGCAATCTGGTGGCCAACAATGCTGCCATGTATCTTGGTGATGGCAGTGTAGACAAGTTTTGTCAGATATTTCAAATTGCGGCAGGATATAGACAAAGTGCAAACGATTTAATATGCAGTGCAGTCAATGCCACAACATATCTTGGTCCTACATTTACCACAATGAATGATCTAATTACAGGACAACTTACTGCGGCCAACTTGGCACTGAAATGTTTTGGTGCAGATATTGCCAAGAGTGGTAACCTACTGAACCTAGGCAAGTTAGCAGACTTTGGCACACCAGCAAGTGTACTACAACAAATCAGCGAACAAGCAGGCATCACATCAGGTACACTGAGTTGTATTGCTACTAAATTAGCAGAGTTTGGTCTAACACAAAGTGATATTATTCTGTTGGCCACCCCTGAAGCCAGTGAACGTACCCCTACTGAAAATGAATTTAACACACTGCAGAAACGAGCCTATGCTGCCATGGTGGCCATTGATGGCGACTGTTTGACCTATGCTCTGGACATACTAGATGCTGTGATACCAAATATTGCAAATCTAGGTGACTTGCTGGACTTGAAAAAAATATTCCCAACCAGTTGGCCCAGCATGACTGTGATATCCACAGCACCTAGCACAGTGATTGATCCAAACACACCACCGTCCCCGGGTAGTACCAGCATATTGATTTTTGAACCTGATGGCGCTGTGAATCCTGCTATTCAGGCAGCACTCAATGACAGCACAGCTATTACCTTGCCTGCTGGCTGCGACGAATTGGCAAAGATTATTCCGCCAGATCAAGCAGTAGCAAACAAAGCATTCCAGTCCAGTCTTCAACAAGTCACTGGAATCTCTACTGTTACTGCACCGCAATTGGCAGCCGCATTGTTAGGATAATCATGGAAACACTCAAAGGTCTTGATCTAGTTGAAAATGTAACCAAGCCTGTGCCAGACACAGTGACCAGTTACTACAAAAACACATTTGCCAATGGCACAGGCGAGTTTGGCACATTTACCATGCAGGACTTTTTGGGCTCTGCTGTTGGTACAAAAACACAGAATGCATTAGAAAATACGTCAGCTGTTATTGCCAACATGAATGTCGCAACCTTGACCGGCATCTACGCAGACATGCTGGCCACAGTGTCTGGAACATATGGTCCTAATGCAGGACCAATAACAATCCCCAGCGGCCCTGCAGCCGGCGTGTATGCGTCAGGTGATGATGCATTTACCACAGGGTTAATACCAGCGGCCAACACAGCAATTTCTGCATTGATTGCGGCCTATCCTGCTCATACCACATCATTGAACAACAGTTTTAATTCAATCTGTGCTCAGTATGAATATGAATACGACAACCAAGTTCGTGCCGGCCTAGATTTTGCCAACTTGGTACCAGGTGGACAACAGGCCACAATGAGCTTTATGAGTGGACTGCAATATGCAGGCCTAGATCGTGAGATTGGTGGACAGAATTCTTTCTTGATTGCAGTAGCAGATGCTGACACGCAATCAGGTCAAGCTGTGCTTGGTGCGTTAAGAGAAGGTCGTAACAACTCAATAATGGACAAAGCATGAGTATCAAGCACGATAATATTGTACCCAGTGTATGGCCCGAGTCTGACAATACTACAGGATTTCCTGTGGCTAGAATTGGTGCACAAGTTGGTGACATAACGTCGGGAGTTGGCGGGGCTAGGGTACTAGGTGCAATATCCACTGCTTTAACAGCCGTGACTGGTACTACTCTTGCAGCCCGGCCAGTTGAAGTCACAAGACTATTGGTCAATCAACAATATCCCAAAATTACATTGCCACCACCGCCAGAACTTCAAGTACCAGGTAACGCAAATTCTACTGACTATTCCTGCGGAGTTGAAGGCACTGCAAGAGCAAAAGCTCAAGATCCGTATGTTCAGCCAACTGTAGAGGCTCCTGCAGTTAAAATTGCGGTTCTAAATCTATATGCATCAAACAGCGTATTACCATTAGGATATGACCCACAAGCGCCTGTAACTGAGTTGTTGATCAATACTGATTTTTATGTTAATTTGCGAATAAGACCCAGTGTGTCACTGGCAGGTTATGACCCAACAGTGTTTACATTAACCAGCACTATTGGTGGAACTGTGTATGGTGGAACCGGTAGTGAATGGGCTGCTGGTGATGGTGCATCAAACTGGCTTGGTAGTGTGTATCGTATTCCAGGTTCATACTTGGGCGCCGCAGGCACAGCTACATTAACTTTTAGTGCTGGTCAAACAACAGTAAATCCAGAGTTTGTTTCAGCCTCAACCACAGTGAATGTGATACCAGCAGTGGTCGCAGTCACAGCCGCAGTGGAACAAACAGGTTGGTACACCGGCATTGTTACAGGCAACATTGATATTGTGTATCAAGGCCAGACTTTACAACTGGTAGTGAACGGTCCTCCGTCTACTGCGTACACCTACACATTACCCTGGGCCTCAGGGTCAAGTACAACTGATGCCAATGGCCAAGACACAGTGGCAGGAACTGCCCTTCAAGCTGGCGATTGGGAATTTACTGTTACCTTTGCCAGTATCACACCATTTACAAAATCATTCCAAGTATTAAACGGTGCCACAGACTTTGGTGGCGGGACTGACGCCGGCGGCGCAAACGGTGATGGTGCAGGGGGCGGTGGCGACGGCGGAGGTGGCGACGGAGGCGGAGGTGGTGGTGGTGGTGGCGGCGGTGCAATGTAAGCACAAAATCACTTAAAAGTGTGGCTTTTTTGCCACATTTTTTTGGTTGACCAATAAATCCCATTTTGCTATAATACTTGTATAGTAATTAAAAAGGAGTTAGCAATGCGAGCACTTACCACTTTTATTGACAACAAAAACCGTTATGCCGCCCTGTTCCGCGGCCAACGTACAGAACCCGTTTATGAAATTCAAACTGCCGCAGGTCGTAAACGTGTGGCTGAAATGATTGATTCGGATCTGAGCCCTGAGAATCTTTCATGTGATGGCGAACTGCCACGTGCAGAAGTTAACAGACGCTACCGTGAACTCACAGCGGCCGCAAAAGACCTTGTGAAACTGGATCCTACAGTGGCTCAATACATGTACGAATTCGGTTGACCAATAAATCCCATTTTGCTATAATACTTGTATAGTAACTAAAAGGAGCCAACAATGCACACATACACAAAACAGACAGAACTTTCCTGGATTGACAGCAACGACATTGGAGAGCACATTGAGGACTTTGGCGACGAAACCCTGAACAAGGCTTTTGGCAAGTTCTGCATTATGGATGACCAAATAGCCTTTCACGACGTGTTAGGTGACATGGGCTACGAGCAAGACGAAGTTGACCCCGATCACTTAGACATTGTACAAAAAACAGTGGAAGAAACTCTTAAACAAGTCAACCTTGTGTTCCGGAACTTGGGTATTGCCTTGGAGTTCAAACAGGCCGACATGGTGGAGTACACTGCCTACATGCTCACAGGCAAAGGCGACACGCCCGAGGACATGGGTCAACGCATCCGTCGACTTGTAGCAAACCAAACTGTATAAGTTTGATTGACCAATAAATCCCATTTTGCTATAATACTTGTATAGTAACTAAAAGGAGCCTGAAATGAATGTCAAAGAAATTAACTCTGCTATCATGTTTGGTAATCTCACCAACGACGAACTGTCCACAGTGATTGATGCGGTGAAGTTTGCCCGTGCGCAACTCACCCAACAAAAGAAACGTAGTTTTTCAATTGGTGACTCTGTAAAGTTCACCAGCAACCGCAACGGCCTAACATACGTTGGCACCGTGCGCAAAGTCAAAATCAAATTTGTGCTGGTTAACACACCAGGCGGCCTGTTCAATGTACCGGCCAATATGTTGGAGGCCGCGTAATGGGTCTTGATATGTATGCATACGTGGCCGCTCGTGCAGGCCAACAAAAAGAATACTACGACACCGCCAATTGGGACAACGATTCAAAAGAACTTATCTCGCCTGTGACCAAGCCACGTGAGATTGCTTACTGGCGTAAACATCCTAACCTGCATGGCTGGATGCAACAGTTGTGGGAGAGTCAAGGCAACTCGGGCGACTTCAATGGTGACGAGCTTGAGCTAACATATGATGATCTTGAACGACTAGAACTTGATGTCATTGCAGGCACCTTGCCCGGTACATCAGGATTCTTCTTTGGCAACGACGCAGACGAGCACTACCGTAAAGACGATCTTGAGTTCATTAAAAATGCTCGTGCAGAGTTGTTCATGGGACTCAAAGTGTTTTATAATAGTTCATGGTAACGGATTAAATATATGAATGAAACAAACTTCTCAGACCCAAGGTTCTCGGGTGTAATGGCAGCAGGTTGGATCCGCGACTTAGAAAGTTCGGACAGCCGCATACACAAAGAAAAAACAATCGAAAAGGCTTTGATGGCATCCAAACTAGGCAGTGCTGACGCACAGGCTTTCTTGTTCAACTGCTATCAAGCCTACAATCCTTTCTATGTGTTTGGCATCCGGCAAGTGCCTGAGACTGAAGGTTTGACTGGCCAACCAAATCATTGGCCTGGATTTTGGGCCTTGTTAGAAAGCCTACGCACTCGTAGTATCACTGGTAATCGTGCAAGAGAAGCAATTGAAACTTGCAGTCAAATGTTTGACTCTGAAGAGTGGAATGGTCTAGCCCGTCGTGTGTTAATCAAGGACTTGAGATGCGGTATCTCTGAAAAAACACTCAACAAAGTGCTGGGCAAAACTGAATGGAAGATTCCTGTGTTCAGTTGCCAACTAGCACAGGACTCCACAGACCAACCTAAAAAGCTCAAAGGTATCAAACGCCTGGAAGTCAAACTTGATGGTGTACGTGTGTTGGCAGTTGTAAATGGATCTGCTTGTACATTGTACAGCCGTAATGGCAAAGAGTTTGAGAACTTCCCACAGATTGCAGACTTTATCGAAGAACATCGCAAAGCATTCCAGCGTGATTCTGCCTTTGGTGGACAGTTTGTGTTGGATGGTGAGATTGTGGGCAAGAACTTCCAGGACTTGATGAAGCAAGCACAACGCAAACGAGATGCCAAAACCGCAGACATGGTTTATCATGTGTTTGACATTTTACCACTAAGTGAGTTCCGCGAAGGCTTCTGTAATCTACAGCAACACAAACGCATTGACTTGTTGAAACGTACACAAGCACACCTGCCAGAAAATGGTTGTGTGCGTGTGATGCCAGGTATGGATGTGGACTTGGACACAGCTGAAGGTCATGACGTCATGCGCCGATTTGCCGAAGCTTCGGTAGAAGAAGGCTACGAAGGTATCATGATCAAGAGCATGGATGCACCTTATGAGTGCAAACGTTCGGACTTCTGGATGAAATGGAAACCCACAATCACAGTTGATTTGAATATTGTGGGATTTGAGGAAGGTACTGGTCGCAATCTAGGCCGCCTGGGTGCTATAATTTGTGAAGGAGAAGACAATGACAGAACTATTCGTGTTAATGTTGGTAGCGGTTTGTCTGATAGCAATCGCGATGAGTATTGGGCCGCTCGCAATGAGCTTCTTGATCGGGTGGTTGAGGTTGAAGCGGACGCAGTTACTCAAAACCAAGACGGATCATACAGTTTGAGATTTCCTCGCTTTGTGCGATTCCGCGGATTTGAACCAGGAGAGAAACTTTGAAAACACAATCAGCCAACGGTGTTACTGGACACTTGATACAGATATTTACAGGACAAACTGTATTTCGTGTGTACGATGACAATCATAATTTTGTTGATTATGATTTACGACATAGTGACTTGACAGTTACTATTAACGATGAAGATGCATATTTTTATCGTGACGAATATAACGATGTGTTAGATCACGCACCAGAAACAATAGGAAAACAAAATGGCAAAGACTAAAACAGTAAATAAAATCAGCGACAAGTTGGCCAAGGCCAATGAATCGTTCACAGTGTACATGTACGACAATGCGTACATGATTGAAGTGTCGGGTCGCGACAGTGAGGGTGATTACAAAACAGTCAAACTCATGGTTCCTACTCTGGAACAACTGCAGGCCTTGATCAAGGAAACTACAGAAATGGAAAGGGATGATTAACATGTTTGAAACAACTTATAATAGCGGTGCTTATCGTTCTGCAAGCGAAGTTAACTCAGCAATGGGTCGTGTGTATGGACACATGAGTCTGGCTGTGATTGTATCGATGTTTGTGAGTTACTTTGTGGGATCCAGTCCAGAGTTGCTGGCATTCTTTTTTACAGGTTGGTTGAAATGGATTGTGATCTTTTCACCACTGGCAGCCATCTTTGGTGTAGGCTATGTGCTGGCCAATAACCCCAGCAAGGGTGTGGCACAGTTATGCCTACATGGTTTTGCGGCATTGATGGGTCTGAGCTTTGCCATGATCTTTGCTGTGTTTACCATGGGATCGATTGTGAGTGCTTTCATGGGTGCAGGCATCTTGTTTGGCGTAATGAGCGGCTATGGCTACTTTACTAAACAGAGTCTAGACAGTGTTGGTAAGTTTATGTTTGTGGGCTTGATTGCCATTGTGATTGCTAGCATTGTGAATATCTTTATCGGATCAACAGTGATGCAGATGGTGATCTCTGCCCTAGCTATTATCATCTTTCTTGGCTTAACCGCTTATGACACTCAGAAAATCCGTGAGGAACTGAGTATAGAGACCAACGATTCAGCAGAAGTGCGCGGAGCACTGACCTTGTACATGGACTTTATCAACTTGTTCTTGAACTTGTTGCAGTTGTTTGGTGACCGGAAATAAACATGTCTACTGTATATCTAATCAAACCACTGCAAAAGAAAAGCATTGTCTACCATGTAGAAATGTATCGTAGGAACCCCGATGATAGCGTCAGTTGGTTCAACATCGACGAAACATATCGTTGGGGACAAGGTTTTATTGAAGAAGACCTAGATTGCAATCTACCCTGGGAAGGCGACCCTGTTGCCTATGCTCGAACAGACGCAGGGTGGGGTTGTGAGTTTGATGACAGCGTCAGTATTGAATGGGAATTCAGCGATGACGTCACAGAACTAGAGCAACAAGAGTTAAAAGAAGCCTACTACGAAGGTGGTGCAGGTTGGTTGTATGATGGTGAACACGAATGGCAGGAAGAAGATGCCGCAGTACACGTCATTGCACCATACCAAGTTGATCTGTGCGATGAAGATGGCACTGTGATCGAAGAAAATATTAAACTAAAGACTCGCCCCATTGCCAGCAATAATTGGCCATTTCCAACGTAATTAGCCAGACTTGTTGACAGCACTGGATCATGTTGTTATAATTATAGAGCATGATCAGGGAGATGGTGCTGTTCAATGGTGTGGTGGGGTTCCTAGGCCTGCTACTACCGTGGCATGTGAACGTCAGTCACATAGGTTGCGACACTGTCCCTGGATTCGTCCAAACCCCGATTGATACCCGGGAGTATGCTCATTAGGGATTAACACAGTGAAAGGATATTTTTAATGTCTGTTGAAACAGAGACCTCTGCGTCGAGTATGTCTGCGTCACTCAGCTCGCTTGAATCAACGCCCTTGGTCATGCACCGTATTTGGTTTGATTTGCGTGATACCGAAACTTGGTACGCAATCATGAAAGAAGCTACTACACTATATGGTCACAATGGCTGGAAAGGCCAGCCTAGAGTACGACGCAAACTAGAAAAGTTTGCGTGGGAAAGAAATCGTGTAGAAAATTACGTTTGGTTTGAAGTGCCAGATCCGTCGTTTGCTACCTGGTGCGCAGTTAAACACGCTGTGATAGTGGTAAAAAATCCCGGTAAATAAAGACTATGATATTTGGTTTCAGCATATTGGCCACAGCTCTGCTACTGAGCATTGTGGCTGCCTATTATTCAGTAGCAGGCCTCACAGCCATTTTCTCGGCTGCAACCATACCTGTGATCATCATGGGTGGCAGTTTAGAGCTTGGCAAGATTGTGGCCACTGTGTGGTTGCACAACAACTGGAAACGAGCAGGGTGGGCATTCAAAGCATACTTAATACCTGCTGTGGCATTCCTTATGTTGTTGACATCAATGGGTATTTTTGGATACTTGTCAAAGGCACACAGTGATCAAAGTCTAGTGTCTGGTGACTCTATAAGCAAGGTTGCTATATATGATGAAAAAATTAAGATTGCAAAGGAAAATATAGATGTTAACCGCAAGGCGCTTAAACAGATGGATGAGGCAGTTGACCAAGTCATGGGCCGAAGTACATCAGAAACGGGGGCAGATAAGTCCGTGGCTCTCCGTAGGTCTCAACAAAAGGAACGTGGGCGTCTCCTTGCTGAAATCTCGGCCGAGCAAAAAACGATTACTACGCTTAGTGAAGAACGGGCGCCGCTGGCAGCAGAGTTCCGCAAGATTGAAGCCGAGGTTGGTCCTGTAAAATACATTGCGGCCCTGGTTTACGGTGATAATCCAGATGCCAATGTGTTAGAAAAAGCAGTACGTCTTGTTATTATCATGATTGTGCTGGTGTTTGATCCACTAGCACTCACACTCATTCTTGCCGCTAACAAACAGTTTGAATGGGCACGACAAGGCCGGGGTGGATTTGTACACGACGAGCCTGCATATCCCCCAGACGATGGTCCATTGACTACTGAGCAGATTGATCAGATAAAACAAACAGTGGCCCAAGACCATCCAGACTGGATGATACGCACAGATCCATCACCACCAGGTTGGATGTACAACACTACCACAACAACATATCCTTCAACTGAAGAAGAAGTAGAAGAATTAAAAACAGAGTTTGACCGCGGCCGCCATGCGTACTTAGACAAGCCGTTTGTACATTTTGAAAATCTCAAACCCATGGTTGCTAAATCTGAGCCCATCGGCGAACCAGTGTATGTTGACATGCCTAGTTTTGAAACAGAAATTATCGACTACGGCACGCCAGAAGAAAAAGCGGCAATGCAACACTGGAAAGAGCTCAATCCAGGCGAAACACTAAAGGGTCAACGCAACATGTTAGAGCGTGGCGAGATAACAGAGCTACCATGGATGCAGTATCTCAAGCCTGCCCCTAACTCCAGCTTTGGTAACACATTCCCTACTGCTCCTGCACGTGGCGACAGTTTTGTGCGTACAGATGTAGCACCAAATCAATTGTTCAAATTCAACGGCAATCGTTGGATTTTAGTTGACAAAGCCACAGCAGATAACTATACTTACGATACAGCATACATTGATCACCTCATTGACAAAATCAATAGTGGCACATATGATGTTGACTTACTCAGCGCCAGCGAACAAGAACAAGTGGCACAACGTTTACAAACCAAAACAAATAATACATGAAAACATCCGATAATCTTGACACCTGTAGTTTTTGTAACAAACACAAAGACACAGTGACTAAACTCATTGTGGGTGAAGGTGTTGCAATATGCAATGAGTGTGTGGACTTGTGCCAAACACTGTTGGTAGATAAACCTGAAATATCAGATGCTTCGCCCAATCTTGATCCAAGAGAAATTCGAAAGCATTTGGATCAATATGTGATTGGACAAGACGATGCCAAGATGTTGCTGAGTGTGGCCATTGCCAATCACTACAAACGCATTCGTAACAAAGACCCTAACACTGAAATTGAAAAAGCTAACATTCTCATGCTTGGTCCAACAGGGTCAGGCAAAACATTACTGGCCAAAACTGTGGCACGTTATTTAGATGTGCCATTTGTGATTGCAGATGCTACTAGCCTAACAGAAGCAGGCTATGTGGGCGATGATGTTGAAAGTTTGATCAGTCGATTGTATGCTGCCGCGGGCGGCGATGTTGACAAAACACAACGTGGTATTGTGTTTGTGGACGAGATTGACAAGATCTCTCGTAAGAGCGAAGGCACCAGTATCACAAGAGATGTGTCAGGCGAGGGCGTACAACAAGCCTTGCTCAAACTGGTAGAAGGCACCAAGTGTAGAGTCATGCCCACTGGTGGCAGAAAACACCCGTCGGGCGACACTATTGAAATTGACACCACAAACATCTTGTTCATTGCAGGCGGTGCATTTGTTGGACTAGACAACATTGTCAAGAGTCGTGTGCAAGGCACCAACATTGGATTTGGTGCAGAAGTTTCTAGCAAAACAGACGGGCAGTTACACCTGTCAAAGACCACGCCAGATGACCTAGTGCGATTTGGATTAATCCCAGAATTTGTAGGTCGCTTCCCTGCTTGGGTTGCGCTCAAAGAGCTGGATAAAACAGCCCTGGTACGTATCCTTAATGAAGTCAAGCACAATTACATAAGTCAGTACCAGTGGTTGTTCAAGCAAGACGAAGTTGACCTTGAGTTTACTGCAGACAGCCTGGATCTCATTGCAGAACGCACAATCAAAAACAAAACAGGCGCTCGTGGCCTGCATTCAGAACTAGAACGTGTGTTGTTGCCGCACATGTACAATCTAGCACGTTATCGCACAGACGGAATTAAGCACGTAGATATTGATCAAGCCCTGGTAAATAGTCCTAAGGAGCTCTAATGCATTTATGGAAAAATTACACGGAAGATCGGTACTAGTCACAGATGGCAATGTAGAAAAAGCATTGCGCAAATTCAAAAAGAAAATTCAAGCTGATGGATTGTTAAATGATCTAAGAGAGCGTGAATTTTATATCAAACCCACAACTCAACGCAAACTCAAGGCATCAGCAGCCAAACAACGTTGGCGTAAAAAACTACGTGAGCAAGAGTTGCCTAAAAAACAGTTCTAATGTACATAGAGTTTGACATTGTCACAAGCATGGACAGTTTTGACAGTCTCAAAGATACAGTCAGTGCCTGGGCTAATCGTCACAAGGTACCTTACACAACCAAAGTTGCCAAGGGTTTAAAATATCGACTTGGCCTAAATCAACCAGAGCATTTTACTCTTTTTACCATGACCTGGACGGCATGTGATTACACAATAAAAAATATCGAAAAGTCTTGACAACAGTTGAGATTTCCTGTATAAATATATTTGTAGTGCCCATAGTGGGGCTACATCACAAGTCATCTTGCTTAATAAAGGAGAAAACAAATGACAAAAACTCTCACCCTTCGCTCTTTCGACATTCCCGCACTCACCAAATTTGGTATCGGGTTTGATAACATGTTTGATGAACTCATGCGTGTAAATGCTCAACAAAGCTCAACAAACTATCCACCTTATGATATTGTACAAGTCAATGATGACGAGTACATGATCAGCGTGGCTGTGGCTGGTTTTGGCTACGACAATCTGTCAGTGACCAAGGATAAAAAAATCTTGGTTATTGAAGGCAAGCACAGTCGTGAAACTGTGGAGAATGAAGATTCGACTGCAAAATACCTGCACAAAGGAATCAGTGAGCGTAGTTTCCGTAGAGAATTCCAACTAGCGGACCATGTGGAAATTACCGGAGCACATCTTGAACTTGGTATCCTAAGCATTCACCTAAAGCGTGAAATACCTGAAGAAGCCAAGCCAAAGACTATTGCTATCACATACACTTCCTAATATAATAGTGTAAATACAGTGGCAGCAAGATTGCTGCCACTTTAGGACAAACATGTTTCGAGCACAAATAGTAGATAATATCATATCAGCAGAAGAAATTGCTGCCTTTAAGCAGTTTCGTAATGAACATCAAAGCGAAGCTTGGATTGACGGGTACGTTCCTAATCACCCTGAGTTTGAACCAGGGCAAGTGATTGATCATCGAATTCTAATCAAACCAGAATATGAAGTACACAAAATTATTGATCGTGTGACTAGACAATTCTTACCCAATGTGCGTCACATCTGGGCAAACTATCAACGCCAGACTAATCCACATAGTTTACACGTTGACGACTACTGCAAAGATTACGCTGAGTTCCCCACCTACACAATTATCATGGCGCTGGATGACATTCCAGAACACAGTGCGGTGTTATATCAAGAAGAAGCTCGTAGCTGTGAACACATGCACGAAATGTTCATGACATGGGCCATGGGCGGCCGTGACGCTAATCCTCGTAAAAACACCTGGAGTGAAACTGAAGATATCGAACACACCATGGAAACATTTACCAAGACTTATTTCGGTGACTGGCTTACTCCAGATGCTGTGTTTAGATATCAAGCTGGCCGTGGCATATTCTTCAAAGCATCACAAATTCATTGCTCAGGCAATTGGAAAAAATACAAAAAGTTCAACAACAAAGACCTCGTGCAAATTCACGCACACTAACCTAAGGAAACACAATGTCTCAAGCAGATACACGTACAAAAATCAAACCATCTGAAAAGGTTAAAGAGCCACCAATGTACAAGGTAATCTATCTCAACGACAATCAAACCACCATGGAGTTTGTGGTTGAAAGTCTGGTAGAATTTTTTAACTATACTGAACACACGGCTTTGACCATTACCGAAGACATCCACGAAGCTGGATCAGCTGTGGTTGCTGTGTTGCCTTATGAGATTGCCGAACAAAAAGGTATTGAGGTTACTATAAGTGCTCGTGCTCAAGCCTATCCACTTCAGATCAAGCTAGAGCCTGATACTGTTCAATAACTCACAGTGATTCGCAAGGGGTAGTACACATGTTTACCATAAGGTGTGTCACCCCTGCCGCGACAGTTGTTCACATATCTGATGCCGTTGCGAGTTTGATCAATCGAACCATGATAGTGTCCAAAACACCAGGTATGTAGTTTTTTCTCAGTATCAACTTCTAACACCTGTTTCATGTATCTGTTGCCCATGGTGTTGAACTTTAGTTTGCCTTCTAGATCAATATCGTGTTCAATCAGCACAGGATCTGGCACAGTATGTGTAATCATTACAATCTTTTTAACGTCTTGGTGTGTTTGTATTCTCTTGACTGAGTTGATCATGTACATGGCATCATTGTTGGCCATACGAGATATTGCATGGGTTGCTTCTGCAGTCAAGCCAAATTTTTCACGATACCATTCTTGGCTGCTGACATAGTCGATTCCTAGATCAAAATCAAACCCCCACCAGCCATTGGTACCTAGGATAGCCACTCCATCAATTACTACAACATTGTCTTGTAAATAAACTACATTGGGTATGTTGTTAACGCGGCTCACTAGATCAGCGTAACTATACCCAAGTTTATGCAAGTAATCATGATGCTCGTCGTTGCCATCTATGTAAAATACAGCTTGATAACATTGACCAAGTTTGGTCAACACACGGGTTACAATATTTCTGTCCTTAGATATATCTCCAACAACCACGCACACAGGGCTGGTAGCAATGCCGGTCCAATCTATTTCTTCAGACCAGGTTTCAATATGTAAATCAGAAATTAAGTCAAAATTAAAATTCATCATACATATTTAAAAGGAAATCACATGAACATTATATTTGGAGAAGCTGTTAAATTGATGCCCAATGGGCATACAGTACTAGAACTAGATACCATCTGTGTCAAGCCCGGAGCAGAACCATTTACCGCTTATTGTGTAGTAGAGAAAATTCCCCTGAATGAATTCCCATTAATCGAAGCACACAAGAAACTGCATGCAGATGTGATTAAATACTATCGTGAACAGCATTGGGATTTTTGTGAGCAAGCACTTGAAGAACTCAAGGGCAAGTGGGGCGGCACAGTAGACACGTTCTATGAAGAAATACAAAATCGTGTTCGAGCATTCAGGAACAATCCCCCAGGACCCAACTGGACTGGAGTATACATAAAATCAATTTAAGTACGATTTAACAGTTGTTCAACTTCTTCTTGATGTAACATACTTTCTAATATTACTGGGTCAGCAAGTTTGAATTGATCAGGGCATGCAATCCACGCATCTCGAAATTTCAACCAATGCTGCCCTGTTTTGCAATGTTCCATGATAGAAATACTTTGATTAAAGTTGCTGACAAACTCATCAAAAATTTGTTGTTGCCATGCGTCACTAAAAAATAACTGTTTGTTACGGTCTGCAATTTCATACAAGGATTGCCATAGCTGAAGTTTTTGTTTTTGTGGCAACTTACTAATACGTGACATTTCCGCAGTGATGCATTGCAGTCTCTCAACTGAGTTTGCAATTTGATCGTAGGACTCGTCAATCAAGTTGCCAAACGTTTCAAACCCGTAACTCCTGAGATATTCTAAACTACCTGGGGTGCCTGCTAGCATAAAAGGCCTACCACAGGCAATTGGTCTAAGTGACTTTTCAGTTAGGTGCCATCGTGTATCATCAAACAATGTTTCTAACACAATCTCTATTCCAGTGTGTGCGTAATCCGGCGCATGGTAATCTGCACTAGCAGTAGCATTGATGGTGCACGGATCAAAGTGTGCTTCTAAATCATGTTGTGATATTGCCAATGTTGGATTTTTAAAATTAAATTTAGAATAGTGCTGCCCGTCGCAGGTGGTAGAAAACTTCATGAGACAACGGGATTGAAGATCTAAATTGATTACTAGTTCGGTAAATTTCAGTCGATATTCTCGTGTGCCGGTCCAGGCACGATTGTATACCAAAAAATCCTGGCTGATATTGTTAAAATTAACTGCAAGCTCAGGATCATGTTTGGCATATCGGTACCAATCATTGGCAATAGCGGCATGTGCCCACCAGTATACTCCTATAAATCCCACTTGTTCATACCGGGCAAGATTTTCACTGTGTTTTTCACTGTGTAACAACAGCGTGGTGTCGTATATGCCATGCCGTGACCAGGTCATTGATCGCAAATGTTGCGTATTGATTAACTCTTTTAGTCGATTAACAGCTTTGGTATCATCAAGTACTGCTGGGTTATAATGCACAAAATAATTCAACATGTCATGATTAGAATACTGATCAAACATCAGCGGTTCCTGATCATGACACAGCATGCCTGGAGTTCCAATTTGATACTGCCATCCACGTTGAGAGAAATCATACAAGGGATGTATATCTTCAAGTTTTTTTGAGCCATGCGGATAAAAGCGATAAATTAAAGCATCATGGTTGCATAAACTGTCTAAGTGATTGTATAATCTATCTAAAGGAACACTCATAATATGAAAAAAATTGGATTTATCGGTATCGGTAAACTTGGCCTTGATTGCGCCGAAGTTATGGCAGAAAAGCACACAGTGCGGGGTTATGATATTTACCCACGTACTAGCGACACTGTAAAAGTTTGCGACATTGACGAGTTGGTCAATGAAAGCGAATGGATCTTTATTGCTGTGCCAACCCCACACGCAGAAGGATATGATGGATCAGTCCCATCAAGTCACATGACCCCCAAGGACTTTGGCCACGATGCGGTGATTGATGCCATCAACAAAGTCAACCAACATGCCAAGACCAGCAAGAAAGTTGTGTTGATTTCTACGGTGCTACCTGGTACCACACGTAGCAAGTTTATTACATTGCTAGACCCCAAACATCAATTCTTGTACAATCCTTACCTCATTGCCATGGGATCAGTGAAGTGGGACATGGCCAATCCTGAGATGGTTATCATTGGCACAGAAGATGGCGAGCTTACAGGTATTGCAGGTGAGTTGATTGCGTTGTACAAAACAATCATGAACAACGACCCACGTTACGAAATTGGCACCTGGGACGAATGTGAAGCTATCAAGATCTTCTACAACACCTACATCTCGGCCAAGGTTGGTATTGTTAACATGATTCAAGACTTTGCTATGAAGATTGGCAACATCAACGTTGACGTTGTTACAAACGCCTTGGCACGAAGCACCATGCGACTACAAGGTCCCAAGTACATGACAGCAGGCATGGGAGATGCAGGTGCTTGTCATCCACGTGATAATATTGCACTTCGTTGGTTAGCAGAACACTACGAAGTAGGATATGACTTGTTTGACACAATCATGCATGCTCGTGAAATCCAAGCCAAGAATCTGGCATTGTTCCTGGTAGAACAAGCCAAACAAAATGGCATGAGTGTTGTGATTCATGGCAAAGCCTACAAACCAGACGTTGAATACTGTATTGGTAGCTATTCTACCTTGGTTGGACACTATGTCAAACAAGCTGGATTTAATGTGCGCTATGTTGATCCCTTGGCAGACAACCAAGACGAAGTTATTAAGGAAGTTGCCGGCCCTGCTGTGTTTTTGTGGGCACACAATCGCAAGATCACTTACGAATACACAGGCGAGCAACAAGACACACAAGCCTACTGTGACATCCCCAAGGGCAGTATCATTGTTGACCCATGGCGCAAACTGACATCTACCCCAGATGTTAAGGTTGTTCACTATGGCAACACACGTGGTCAATAAGTATCATCTTCCTGTATTCTGGGACGATGAGTTTAAGGCTCTTGATTACATTCAGGAGCCTTTTAACGATCCTGTCAGCGTGTCTCAGTGGTTAGCACAAGGATATCACACTAAAATATGCGGGGATCTTTGCGACATGCGCCATCGTTTACCAGCATGGGCTGATAAGTTTATTAAGATCTATACTGAGATGGGATGGAAAGATATTGGTCTTGCGTTTTATCGCATGCCCACAGGTACTGTAATGCCGGTACATCAAGACCTGTACAAACGTTACATTGAATTGTTTAATCTGCAAGGACAAGAACAGTCAATCCGACGTGCATTAGTGTTGTTAGAGGACTGGCAATCAGGGCACTACCTAGAAGTTATTGGTCAGCCTTATGTAAAATGGACAGCAGGTACAACTGTAGAATGGGTGTACGATGCACCACACATGGCTGCCAATATTGGGCTGGAAGATCGATATACATTGCAAATTACAGGACACGTATGATAAGCACATTTAATGAGTGGGATCCACTGAAAAAGATTGTGGTTGGTCGTGCAGATCACGCCAATTGGCCCGTTCACGATCCTGTGTTTAGCTTGGAGAGCCAAAAGACCACATGGACAGAATCACCTGTGCCGTCAGGACCTGTGCCAGACTGGATCATAGACGAAGCCAATGAAGATCTAGATACCTTGGCCAACACACTGGGTAACTTGGGTGTAGAAGTACTACGCCCAGAGAACATGAATTTTCAGGCCCACGATGGCTTGTACAACTATTGTCCTAGAGATCGGTTTATTGTACACGGTGATGTAGTGATTGACCCTGCTATGATGTATCCCTGTAGAGACATGGAATATCAGTGCTATCACGACATATTGACCTATGCTGGCGAAATCCGACACATGCCACGTGGCGGTGACATGGTATTAGATGCTGCCAATGTGTTGCGTTTGGGCCCAAACAAGATGCTGTTCTTGGAAAGTGCATCAGGCAGCAAATCAGCTTACAATTGGTTATGCGATCAATTTCCCAATGTCACAATAGAGATGTGCAATTTTTATGCCGGAGTTCACATTGATTCAACTATTGTGGCCCTGCGTGAAGGCCTGGTCATGCTCAATGCCAGTCGTGTGAATTTTGATAATGTGCCACGGGTGTTTGAAGGTTGGCAAAAGATTTGGATTAACAATGTAGTACCACAGAGTTTTTACGGCTATCCGTATGCTTCAAAATGGATAGCAATGAACATGCTTACAGTGGATCCAGAAACTGTGATTGTGGACCGGCACCAAACCGAATTGATCAAAACACTGGAAAGTTATCGATTTACGGTAATTCCGTTGGAACTACGTCACAGTCGAACATTGGGTGGTGGATTCCATTGCGTCACATTAGATCTAGTTCGGCAAGCAAGAAGTTGACTTTTTGTACAATTGAGTATATAATACTCATATGAACACACGAATTGGCTTTTGTTGCAAATGGCTTAATGACCCTACTGAATGTGGTGGCATGAAAGTCAACGCAGTGGACCGTGACCTAAACGGCAGATCAACTACCATGAGGTGGCTTCGCGAACATGCCAACGAAGCAGACCAGAGACAATGGGACATCATGAATCACAATGCGTCAGCGGCTGTGCGGATGATTGAACGTGTGGCCACATTGCCCGTTGAACGTAGAATGGTACGTCTTGGTAGCGAAATGCTACAGGGCTACACTGAGCCCAACTGGATTGCATGGTGGCAACGCCAAGAAATTCAGGATCACTGTGCAAAGATTTTTGCCCCAATTGGCGAAGCCGCACGTAAATACGGTGTGCGTTTGAGCTTTCATCCTGGCCAGTTTTGTGTACTAGCAAGCGAAGCAGATGAGATTGTAGAACGTAGCATACTAGAATTTGAATACCACGCTGATATGGCACGTTGGATGGGTTATGGTAATACCTGGCACGATAACGGCTTTAAGATCAACGTACACTTGAGCGGTAAAGGTGGTCCCGCTAAATTCTTGCGTACTTTGGGTAGACTCAGCCCCGAAGCAAGAAACTTAATTACCATCGAGAATGATGAGATGACAAATGGACTTGACACTACTTTGGCTGTGGCTCAGCATGTGGCTCTTGTATTGGACCTACACCACCACTGGATTAACTCGGGAGAGTACATCACCGCGCAGGACGATCGCGTCAAGCGGGTTATTGACTCTTGGCGCGGCACTCGTCCTGCACTTCATTATAGTGTTAGTCGCGAGGACGTTTTGGTTGACCATGACCGAGGAACTAGACCCGATCTTGCTGAACTTCTTGCTAGAGGTTATAAGAAACAGAAACTACGAGCCCACAGCGACTTCTATTGGAATGACGCTGTGACTGATTGGGCTCTGACCTTTGCTAACAACTTTGATATTCAATGCGAAGCCAAAGGCAAGAATTTAGCCAGCGAACAAGTTTATGAACGATATATTGCTTAACACATTTGACTGGATACGAGATGATTTTAAGTCCAACCGAACTCGCTTTGTTATTGAGTTGCTTGCTTGGGGTATTAGTATTGGTTGTTCAATTGTCATGGCACTTACCGTACCCACGCCTCCGCTTCTTGCTCTTTACCCTGTGTGGATCCTTGGCTGTGGTTTGTATGCTTGGGCTAGTTGGACTAGGAAATCTTTTGGCATGCTGGCTAACTATATACTGTTGACCACTATTGACAGTGTGGGTCTGATTCGTATGTTGATGTAAATATGCACATGAACTTTGACTCAAAAATTATTGACAACTTTTTGTCTGATGCTGAAATAGACACTATTGAATCCATGGTCATGGCAGTGAAGCCGCATGAAAATTTCAACCCCACGCCGTCAGGAGAAATTGTCAAGTCCGGTGACTATTATGTGTTTGATTACTATGACTCACACTTTGCCAAGGTAGTTGAAATACTGGCACCCAAGTTTCAAGAGGCATTTGGTCAGGACCTGTTCTTTGAACAAATACACATTTTTGACTGTGTTGATCCTTATCGAGTTCACAGCGATGTGGCCAGTGGCTGGAAAAAAAGTCCCGAACCCACTGTGCCCGCTTGGACCTTGATCATTCCCTTGGACACCTATGACAGCCATACCATAGTGTTCAAGGAAGGCAGCATCATCAAAGAACCACATGAGTACACAAAAGATGTGCCGCCGTATGAAAATCCCACAATAGATGCTGCCACAAGACAACAGTATTTCAGTCACATTCCCGGTGATTTGTTTGACTGGTTTACCATAGAAGATATCTTCAAGTGGAAGAAAGGCAGTATGTTTGCTGCCGCTAGATTCAAGTTTCACACCAGTGACAACTTTCTAGCAAATGGTATCCCGGGCAAACGAGCACTCATAGCCTGGACCAGAGTACCTGAGTAGTCTAGTTTCTGTAATAAAATTGTAATAGTCATCATCTTAAATAATAGATGAAGACATATCGCTCAATCTTTGTCAGTGATGTCCATCTTGGAACCAAAGATTGTCAAGCCGATCGCCTCAATAACTTTCTCAAACACAACTCATGTGATACACTCTACCTGGTAGGGGATATCATCGACGCCTGGCGTATACAACAAAACAAATGGCGTTGGAAACAGAGCCACACCAATGTTGTTCGTCGTGTGCTAGGTCATGCCAAGCGTGGCACTAGAGTTGTATTCATTGCAGGCAATCACGATGAATTCCTAAGACCCATGATACCCTATGGTTTCAGTTTTGGTCTAATAGAAATACACAATCAAATAGAACATATAGGTGCTGATGGTAAGCACTACTTAGTTGTCCACGGTGACTTGTTTGATGGTATTACTAGACTGGCACCTTGGATAGCATTCTTAGGAGATAAAGCCTATGACTTTGTTCTTGGCCTCAACAATAAATTTAATTGGATTCGTCGTCGCTTGGGTTTTGGGTACTTTAGCCTTAGCAAGTTTCTTAAGCACAAAGTTAAAAAAGCAGTAGACTTTATATTCAAGTTTGAAGAAAATCTAGCAGACTATTGCAAGAAGCGTGGATTTGATGGCGTGATCTGTGGACACATACACCATGCAGAAATAAAAGAAATCAACGGTGTAACATACATGAATGATGGCGACTGGGTTGAATCATGTACAGCACTTGTAGAACACTGGGATGGCCATTGGGAAATCATTACTTGGACTCGGGAGAAAGACAATGTGGTTACTGATATTAATAGCGGTTCACGTGAACAATCCTCAGGACGTGCCAGGAAGAATAGAACTGGCATTCAAGGACCAGATCAGTTGCGAAATGACACTGGCGTCAATGAAGTGGCAGTTAAAATTTAACAATTTTAAGGTTGAAGGACAATGCAAACGACAACAAAATTAAGTGACAAAATCACTATAGTAGTACCTTGCAAGAATGAAGAAAATTATATTCATCATTTGTTAAACTCATTGCGAGCACAAAACATTGGTGACACTAGAATTATTATTGCTGATTGTTCATCTGACAATACTAGACAAGTTATACAAGATAACAGCTCAGGATTGAACGTTGAAATCATTGATGGTGGCCCTGTTAGTGTTGCCAAGAACAACGGAGCAAGATTAGTCACTACTCCTTATATCTTGTTTATTGACGCTGACGTTCGCTTCTTTAAAAATACTGTGATTCAAGATGCAGTTGACAAAATTCAATCAAAGAATCTAGACCTGGTTGGGCTAAACATCAAATGTTATGATCGTGACATGCGGGCCATAGTTGGATTCACTCTTTTTAATACCATAAATCACACACTGAAATTTTTCTCACCTTTTGCAGTTGGTGCATTCATGCTAACACGCAAAGATAAGTTTGACGAGTTTGGCGGGTTTCCTGAACAGTTTGCAACCTCTGAGGATTACTTTTTGTCAAGGAAGTATAGTCCTCGAAAGTTTAAAATTGTTCGACATCACTTTGGACAGGATAGTCGTAGATTCAAGAAGATGGGATATCTTGGAATGGGCAAGTATCTAATCAAGAACTTTATTAACCGAAATAACAAGAAATACTGGGACAGTTTAGATTCATCCAAATATTGGTCATAATTTTGTAATAAAACTGTAATATTATTCTCCTTAAATAATCTTGTCACAACAAGGAGAACTCAGTGAACAAACTACTAGCAATCTTATTAACCGCAGTAACATTTTCAGCAAACGCAGACATTACAGGTGCTGGTGCAACTTTTCCAATGCCTATCTATTCTAAATGGGCAGAAGGATACAAGAAAGCAACTGGCAACAGTTTGAACTATCAAAGCATTGGTAGTTCAGGTGGCATTAGACAAATCAACGCAAAGACCGTAGACTTTGGTGCAACTGATGCTCCAGTCAAAGGTGAAGACCTAGACAAAAACGGTCAGGTTCAATTTCCTGCCATCATTGGCGGCACTGTTCCAGTAGTTAACTTAGACGGCGTCAAGCCTGGAGAACTACGTATCACCGGCCCAGTTATGGCTGAAGTATTCATGGGTACTATTGCTAGATGGAATGATCCTAAGTTGGTGGCATTGAATCCAGGCAAAAATTTGCCTAACGAACTGATCACAGTGGTTCACCGTGCCGACGGTTCTGGCACCACATTCAACTGGACCGACTATCTTGCTACAGTAAGTCCTGAGTGGCTAGCTAAAGTAGGTCGTGGTGCCGCAGTTAAATGGCCCTCACCAAATAGTGTAGGGGGCAAGGGCAATGAAGGTGTTGCTGCCAATGTGAACCGTATCAAAGGTTCAATTGGTTATGTAGAGTATGCTTATGTTAAGAAAAACAATATGGTATTCCTACAGTTACAAAACAAGTCAGGCAAATATGTTAGCCCAGATGACCTAACATTTGCAGCCGCGGCAGACGGTGCTGATTGGTTTAGTGTTCCTGGTATGGGATTGAGCATTGTGGATCAAAAGAACCCCAATGCTTGGCCAGTAAGTTCAGCCAGTTTCATCATCATGTACAAAGAGCCAAAGAGCAAAGCCACCAGCGATGAAGTACTAAAATTCTTTGATTGGGCATTCAAGAATGGCAAGAAAGATGCCGCAGACTTAGACTATGTGGCACTGCCAGACAGTTTAACAAAGCAGATCCGTGAGCGTGTTTGGACACAGATCAAGTAAACCGCGTACAAAAATAGAGTACGGCTAGAACTCGTAACTAGCACTAGCCCCGAAAGGGGCTTTTTTATGCTCACTATTTCTTTGTTCTAGAGCAATAAATATTAACATAATAATTATAAGGTGAGTACGATGATAAAAAGAATTGCCATAGGCCTAGCCAGCCTTGTGCTTGTGGTCACTGCCACAGCACAAACAACCACTACATCTAGTACAGCTGGTGGAACAACCACTGGCACAAGTACATTAATCAACCAAGGTACCTACGACTCAAAAACCCTGGTTGATACCAACAGCACCAGCAACAGCACCAGCACAGTTACTTCAAACAGCAATACCAACAGCAACAGTACCAGTACCAGCGCAGCCACAGTTAATAGTACCAGTGCAAATACTAACAATAACAACAGTACCAGTGTAAACACAAATAACAACATCAATAGCGGTACAAGCACTGTTAACAATAACAATGTGAATTCAGGATCAATGACTTATACCAATAACAACATCAACTCTGGAACAATGACATACAACAACAACAATGTCAGCACCAGTACCAGCAACAATACCAATATCAACAAAAACGAAAATACTGGTACAATGACATATAACAACAACAATGTGAGTACCAGCACAGCTACAAATAACAACAACAATGTCAGCACCAGTACCTCTACCAACAACAACGTTAACACTGGTGATATGACCAATCGTAATATTAATAATTCTACAAGTACTTCAGTTAACAATAATGTTAATCAAAATAATTCAGTTAACACAAATATTCAGCAAGGTGAGTTAACCAACAAGAATATTAATCAAACTGAGATTACGCAACGTGTTATTCAACCTCCGCCTACTGCGGTAGCACCTGCTATGCTGTCAGGTGGTAACGCTGACCTATGTAGTACAGGTAGTTCTGGATCAGTTCAGACACAAGTATTTGGTGTTAGTTCAGGTGGTACCGTACGTGATATGAATTGTGAACGATTGAAACTCTCAAAGACACTATACGACATGGGAATGAAGGTAGCCGCAGTTGCTACCATGTGTCAAGACCGTCGTGTGTTTGACGCTATGTTGGCAGCCGGTACACCTTGCCCATACGAAGGCAAGATTGGTGAACAAGCCAAGGCAAGTTGGGAAGCTAATCCACACAAGATTCCAAAGTTGGATGAGGTAAAATTAGATGACACTTATAAGAAAGTTGGCATTGGCGCTATCCTTGGCGTTCTTGCTCACAAGCTATTCTAACAGTCAAGATATATCTATTACTGGTAATTTGATTACCAATCCAGTATTCACCAACGGATCTACTGGATGGACCGCAACTGGAAATGGTGAACCCGGGTTGTTTGGCGCTGGGGGCAGTTATGGTTATCAATTTAGTTGGCAAGCTGGCACCGTATCACAATCAATTGCAGTCAATCAAGCCTTAAATGGAACAGGCATTGTAGTCAACGGGCTACAATATGGATGGCGGTATGCTAACTGGTGTAAGAACCAAATAGGTGGGGAACAATCTTGCACTGATTCAAATGGCATAGTTGATCAATTAAGTGCTAATGTTAGTTTAACTAACTCAGCAGGTACTAATGTATATTCTCAGAATTTTAATTATAACACGTGGCTATATGCCTGGCAGCAAGAAAATCAGAATGTTACCTTTGCAACTCCATACACACTCACTGGTCTTAATAAACTAAACATTTCATTCTCCGGTGTTGACTCGGGAGGCTGGGCTGGTTTGTATGGGCCGGTGGTTACTGATGTATACGCTAAATTAAAATACTCAGTTGATCCCTGTGCTAGTAATCCTGCTTATAGTTCAACTTGTGCTGGCTTTGGTAACATTCTTAACACTAATAATTTATTAGATTCAACTCAAGGTGGTTCTAGTCTAAATCAAGCATTTGCTATTAATACAGCATTACAAAGTGCAGGTGTTGGTGCTAGAGTACATGGATTTAATTACGGGTTTAATTGGAGAGTTGGACAAAGTTGGTACGGATGTACTGCTACCAACCAAGACGGATCGTGTTCATGGTATATGAACGTGCCTGCATATGCAAATGCAACATTCTCACTTACTAATAGTAACAACCAGTCTATACATTCAAAGAGTTATAGTTTTACAGGTGACGGCACTAGTGGATCAGTTAGTGACAAATATCTGTTGCCATCAAGTATGAATCAATCATTACTGGGTACGAGTAGAATTGTAGGGTCCGCATCAGGTACAAATTCGTCTATAGAAGGTGCTTGGGCAACAATGATTTACACTGCTGATCCTTGTATAGCTAATCCTTTATACAGTTCAAATTGTAAAGGATATGCATTCGCTATAGCAAAACAACTTGCGCCGGCAAGCACATCAACTACAGATGGTACACAGTCCTCAACAATGGATCCTGCAACAGGAATGTCAGCGAATGATCCTACACAGCCTCCACCTCCTCCTGGCAGTCCACCGCCACCGGGTAGTCCTCCCCCTCCACCAGGCTCAGAACCGCCACCAGGTAGTCCACCTCCCCGAGAAGGTCCACCTCCGCCGGCTTCTAATACAAATAATACACCAGCAAATCAACCTCCTCCGCAAGGTGGCGGCAGTCAACCCAAAGCAGGCGAAGTTAAAACAGCAGGTGACAGCACTAGCAAATCAAGTCCTAGTTTAAGTAGTGTTATGAGTATGATTAGTAGTAATCAAGCTAGAATAGGCAACGAAGCCAAAACAGTGGTTCAAGCCGCAGAGTCAGCCGCAGCCAAAGATGCACAACAGGCACAACAACAAGCAGAAAATGTCGCAGGCACATTAACTACACAAAGTATCTCTAGCAGTATGACACAATCTAATACAAGTACAGGATTGTCTGCGACTGTTAACATTCAATCACAGGCACCTGCAGTAAATGTAGCCAGTGTATCACAAACTAGCGTGGTCAATGTTGGTGGACTACGTCCAGCAACACAAAGCGTATTTGCTGACCCAAGCGCATCGTTATCCTCAAGTATGATGCAGAGTCAATTTGATATGTACAGTTTACAAGCACCACCGGGCATTAATAACAGACAACCAGACGTAGAAGTTCCACAGAATGAAGGTATCAAAGTGGGTGGACGGTCAGCATTAAATGATGCAATGGAACAACGTCCAGCGATATTAAACGCAAATGCACAAGAACAAAAAACAGACGCAGTAAACAAGAATGTTCAACCAAATGAATTAGCAGGCCGAGTAGACATTGCAACAATGGCAACACAACCTCAAGGTTATCAAGCATACGCAGTGGCCATGCCAGATGCGAGCTTTTATGCACCACGAGAGATTTATCGAAATCAAGTCAACGTTGACAATGTGAGATTGTTGCGTGGACTAGCCAGTGATCGATTACACCAAGAACTGGTGAACTTACAATACAAATAAGGAAACAAAAATGACAGAAGAAATAAAAAATGTTAATGCCAAGGTTGATGAACTAGAAGCAGCCGCCAAAAAGTACGCCTCAAAAGATACTGTTATCTCAATTGGTGGATATGAATTTACACCAGCCAAGCTCATGGTGGCCGCCACTATTGTTAGTAGTATACTGGGCGGACTATATGGAACATTTGAAGTGTACAAAGACTACGTGGGCATGAAGAAAAAGATTGCTGAATACGCCGCTCCGGATCTAAGTGAATTTGACAAGCGTTTAGCTGTGATTGAAGAAAACTCTAGCAAAACCAGCGACTACACTCGTGATATCAAAACTGATTTGAAGAATGATATTCGTCGTAACGAAACTGTTACAGAACAAGTGGAACGCAGTGTCAAAACAGCACAGCGTGAAACTGAATCAGAGATGCGAGATATGCGCAAGGCAGTGCGTGAAGACTTAGAGAGAGCCAGAACTGAAGCGGCTGCAATTCGCCGAGACATGGAAAACACACGCAAGGAAATCAACAGTGAATTTACATCAGCTCGTAGAGAAATCAACCGCGAAGTAGAAACACTCAAGAGAGAAGTCGACAGCAAGATACAAAAAGCCATGGACAATCCATTGGCCAACAAGTAGTATGTTCAACGCCATTGGCTCATTGATGTTGGCAGGCATGCTGGCAAATGAGCCAAGGTGTGTAAAGTGGACATGGACGGGTGACGTCTATAATCGTCGGGTGGTATGTGTACAATGGGACAGGCCCCTAAAGCCGCCCAAAGACAAGGAACCCAAGAAAAATGCTTGATCCTATCACAATTGGCATTGCGTTCACAGCCGCCCAACAATCGGTAAATTATATCAAAAAAGCCATTGCTCTGGGCAAGGATGTCAACAGTCTCTACGGACAGTTTGCCAAGTTCTTTGAGAACAGCGACACAATTCACGCTGCCAGCATAGAGGCACAAACCAGTAAAAAAATTCTCACCGACGGGCAGATCAGAGCAATGTCTGTACAGATTGCCATGCAGAGCAAGGCACTGCGAGATGCTGAGAAAGAACTAAAAGAGATGTTGATATGGTCAGGCAACAAGGATGTATGGGACGAAATGATGGCTGAACGTGTGCGTATGTACAAAGAACGTGCCAAGCTACAGGCAGACATAAAAAATGCTAGAATTCAAGCACAGTCCGACATGATAGATAGACTACTCATAGGTACCAGTTTCATGGCAATAGCTGTCCCTGTCGTGCTGTTTACTTTTGCTATGATTACTAGATAAAAAAAGCCCCTTTCGGGGTTTTTTTACTTGGCCGCAGGCTTTCGAGGAGCTCGCGGTTTTGGTGGTGATTTGGGCTTAGGCTCAGCTTTTGGTGCTGGTGCTTTCTTGGCAGGTGCCTTGACAGCCGGTTTAGCAGCCGCAACTGGTGCAGGTGCTTCAACTCGATCGTCAGCTGGCTTGCCAACTTCTGCCGGTGCATCAACCTTGTAAGGTGCCGCCACAGGTGATTGTACCGGGTCTTTACCAAACAAGAATTCTTTGATTTTTGTAAACATAATGTTCTCCTATACAGTTATTTATTAGTGACCATTCACTAGAAAAAATATCAAAATATGTTGCGCCGCAACATAAATAATGTTACAATAGAACATAGGGTGCTGAATAGGTCGGGCCCTGTAGTAAACTCGCTTAATAGGAGAAAATTATGTTTACATTAGACGCAACAATCGACGCCGTACAAACCGGTAAAAAACAATTTGTCAAGACATTTGTCCAAAACGAAAAAATCGCAGACGCAATGAACACTTTCATTGATGAGCAAGCCTCTTACACAAAGAAAGCTGCCAAAGTTGGTACAGATACATTTGCTACATTAACTAGCGAAATGGTCAAGGCCTCACAAGAAGCCATGAAGTTTGACTACACCAAGTTTGGTGAAGGTATCATGAAGGCTTACCAATCTACTACTTCTAAGAAGTAATTGCCCTGTACTCCGTAAGGGTACTTGACACATAATCCGGTTCGTGCTATAATAACGCATGGATCGGATTTTTTTATGAAGTAAACATGAAACCTATAACTTTAGTATTACAAATACCTAGACTGCGCAGACGTGCTGTGGAGTTGTACGCTCGCGACACCCCGTTCAAATCACGTGCAGAAAAATCCAAGATCGTGTATAATCGCAAGGTCAAACATCGCAACCGGGACACAGCATGAGTTACATTGTGGGATCATTACCGCCCATCAAGTGTTGGGTCAAACGAGAATTTCTCTATAACTTTGAACAAGGTCATGGAGAACTTGAACCCGCCATCTGGGTCAGTCTCAAAGCTCTACGTGGACAAGTGTTTCGTATTGAGAGCTTGTTGCCCAACTACGGAGCACTCTACGACAAATTGCCAATCCATGCCTATGTATGGCAACAAGACCACACCGGCAATCTACCCATAGATATCCTACAGCTTTGGGATTGTATGGGTTATCGTTTCACTATCATTGAAAAAATAGGTCTACGTAATCTAGGTGTGAAGTTTCTGGGCAAAGACAAAGAATGGCATCACGGAACCTATTTGTTCACTGTGGACTTTTGTGCCGACGGCATGGATGTGGACACCGGTTTTACCGAAGTTGCAGAAGAACACAAGAGCTTTAATTTTATTCGATTAGAAAACGGACAGTTTGCCTGCCAGCCCAACAATCGATGCTTGTGGTATGATCAAAGTTTGATTTCTGGCAATGTTAAGTTTCCAGACTTCAAGGCCGCACAGACCATATTCACAGTGGATGGCACACGCAAGTGGTCAGCCGGGGATGATTGGTTTTATTCCATTGAGGAACGAACATGAACAAACGAATTCAAGAACTTGCTCAAGAGGCAGGAATGTATGTGGACGTCAAAGGCGAACCATGGCCCAAATGGATGGGTGCCGAAGAATGTGAACAGGCTTACCAAAAGTTCGCCGAGTTGATTGTAGAAGAATGTACCACAGTGATTGACCGAAACCTGTTCCAAAACATTGGCTGGAACACCAGCCGGGCAGTCAGACGCCATTTTGGTATTGATCAAGTTGACGAATAAATCTTTTTGCGTTACAATACACTATCTTAAACTTTTTGGAGATTGAAATGAATTTTAAATTACTGACCCTAGTAGCCGCTTTGGCCATAACAGGATGTTCGACCACCGCAGTTACCAACAGTGATGAACAAGTTCGCAATCAGAAACTGGCCACAAGTTTTGTAAGTGAGCGTGTGAAGATTGAGACCAACTGCCGCTGGTACAAACCTTTCAAAGACGACTGTGAAATTGTAAGTATCGAAGCTGTGGGCACAGCACCATCTAATGGCAACACTGTGATGAATCGTAAAACAGCTCTGATTCATGCTGGCAACAATGCTCGAGCCAATGTTTCTCACTTTATTCGTGAAGAGATCAACAGCTCACGAGTGACCAGTACCATTGCCAAGAACGTGGAAAAGGCCAAAGACAAACTCAACACCAATCATGGTGGTCATGATCCTGTGGAGATGACCGACAAAGAAGCCACGCAGACCAATGTGAGTGTGCGTGAAAACAGCAACGACACTGCCATGAGACTGACATCCAGTGTGAAAGCCAACAGTTCAGCAATCCTTAGAGGGTTCTACACAGTGAAAGAAGAAGTTGTTGGCGGCCAAGAAGTTGCAGTGACCATTCGCTGGGACAAGACCAGCGAACGCACTGCTAATATGTTGCAAAATAAATTTGGTAACACTCGTTGATCTGCCATGAAAAAACTAATTGCAGTGGTGCTACTATTGGCCCTGGGAGCGGCGCATGCTAACTCAAACGTCAGCATTGCAATCACTGTTGGACAGTGGCTACTGAAGAATCAAACCCGGTCGTTCTATATTCAAGTTGAGGCACAAGGTGTCAATGACACCGAAGCCAGGCATAATGGATTTGTACTGGCAGTAGACCAAGCTGTGGGCACGTTGATTCTCAGCGAACGAGAGTCGGACAAAAAACAACTGATCAAGAACGATGTGTACAACTACAGCAGTGGCTACGTCACAGACTACAAAATATTGAGCAAGAGCACACGTGGCAACAACTCGGTGATGGTCATGGATATATGGGTCAGTCACAGTGCCATTGCCAACAGAATCCTAGGAAGATCCGCTGTAGCAGGACAACTAAACGGGCCAGTGGCCAGTGCTAGAGTAGAGACCTTGCTGGCTGAACGAGCCAGCGGTGATCAAATTGTGTCCCGGGTGCTAGCGGATTTTCCCCGACGTGCGTTCGATATCACCTTGGGCGCCACTGTGTTGAGAATGGACGAGTATCGGCAGGCGTTGATTGAAATTCCGTTTTCAATGAAGTGGAACTATAGTTACATAACCAGCCTGCACGAAGTGTTACAGGCTGCCTCACAGAATCCTCAAGCAAGAAACTGTTGGAATCAAAATCAGGACTGTGCCAATCAAACTTACATTAGAGTGATTGCGCAAGATCCCAATCGCTGGACCAAATGGCAGAATACCTTGGGATTCAACGACTACCAAAAGCTACATCTTGTGAATGATGCATTTATTGGGTCTACACCTGTGATGCAGTTGATCATGAGAGATTCTGAAAGACGAGTGATCAAACGTGATTGTTACAGATGGCAAGATCTAAATTGGACCAATTCACATCCGTATGCACCTGACATTTCGTTTGCAGAATGGCGTAACAATCAAACCAGTATCAATGGTGATCTTGTGCGAGACAGCCGTATTGTGGTGAGTTTGGGGCAGAATACTCAGGCTCTAGCGGCAGTACAGCATATTGAGTTATCTGTTATTAAAAGCTCTCAATGCACGGCATAAGTAATTAACTAAGCACATAATCCTGCTTAGTTAATCATTTATCAATTATGGTCACAGAAACTAACACAAGCGAAAGCTCTCACAGTCAAGATCTAGCCGACAACGGCATGTATGTTTTTATGGGTGAAGTAGACCATGAAAGTATCAAACCCATCATTGAGTGGATCTTGCATGAAAACTTTGTGTCTAAGAAAAAGCGCAAAGAACTCCTGCTGATGATCTGCTCAGAAGGTGGAGACATGAGTGCGGCTTTTGCCTTGATTGATGTGATGAAGAGTTCCAACATATTCATCAAGACTGTGGGCCTGGGCCAAATTGCCAGTGCAGGGTTGCTGATATTCCTAGCAGGTTCACCAGGGCGCAGAACACTCACACCCAACACTAGTATCATGAGTCATCAGTATGCCTGGGGCAGTGATGGCAAACATCACGAGCTGTTGGCCACAATGAAAGAGTTTGGACTCACACAAACACGCATGGTCAATCACTATATGACTTGTACAGGATTAAGTGAAGAAGAGATCAAGAAAACTCTGTTGCCACCACATGATGTTTATTTGAGTGCCGAAGAAGCACTGAAACTAGGCATCTGCGATCACATCAGCCAACTGGCTCGTTAACGTTTTCTACGCCCTGTAGTTTTCTCATCAAAATCAGGTTCTACTGGAGCTCGGGCTTTTTTTGCACCTGGGCCACGTAGTCCGCCTGTGCTGACAGCATCAAGATCTTGATTGCTCAAGGCCGCTGGATTGACTGCGTTAGCTGAGCCATCACCTGCACCTGCACCACCGGTAGTATCCACAATTTCTATCTGCGGATATGGCAAGCGAACATCCGAAGTGCTGGTAATGTATGTCGTGCCAGCATGCAAGCGCAATCCACTGTCGGCCAACTCATCAGCATCTTTAAAGAACACTGTCATGATTGGATCTTTGACTAAACTAATGTATAACACACCCTCGTCTTTTTTCTTGCTCATGTAGTAGTTGAAGTTGGCCTTGGCATACTCCTGCTTGGCGCCGTTTACATCACTGCGCTCGATGGCCTTGATAATCTTAGAAATATCTTCGCCTTCAAAAATATTTTGAATCACATTGCTGATCATGTCAAGTAATGCTGCCGCATCTTCCTTGAGATCAGGGTTGGTCTTTAACACTTCATAAAATCCAATAAGTCCGTCTAGGTTGGCACCACTCTTGGCCAAGTTGGGTTGATATTGTTTAATAAATGCGTTCAGTTGACGAGCTGCCTGATCAAACCCTGCGCCTGGGCGCACTTCCTGGTCAGTGAATCGACCTGCACCGCCATCTGTTGTTTTGACTTCAATAGGTCGTCCACTGATGTTCAGGTCGCCCTTGCCTTCTTGTTTGTTGATGCTTTTGCTCATGACACTGAGACCAAACTCGCCCTTGCCCTGTCCTAGAGCACTGATACGCATGAGTTCATTGCTCAATTCACGGATAGCAGGGTTTGTTTTATAGCCAGTGATGATTTCGCTAAAGTTCTTTTTGCCAGGTCCCAACAGTTGATCAATCTTGACCAACTTGTTGTTGCGCCATAATGTAAACAATTGATCACGATCAGCAGGAGTCATGTCAATGCTCATGATATATCTGGCCAATTCCTTTTGTGCCGCACTCACAGTGGGGTCATCGACACTGGCCAGTTCGCCATTGATAATGCCCATTTTTCCCCCGGCATTCACGTGTTTAAGCAGGTCCTCAATTTCACGAAGTGCCTTGGCAGTGTTGTCATCGTCGGGGAGTTGTTTGATTTTGCCAGCAATGATCTTTTTAAAGGCTTCTATTTCATCAACATTTGGCAAGTTGTTAGATGGTGCTTCGTAGAGTTTGAGTAAATCGAGTAGGTCGCGCATTGTATTTCCCAGAGAATTATGTTATACTTATCACAGAGCATTACATAACACAGGAGAATTTATGCCCAGTTTGATCCCAATGGTTGTTGAACAAACCTCAAAAGGTGAGCGCAGTTACGACATTTACAGTCGCTTGCTCAAAGATCGTATTATCATGTTGGACACAGAAGTTTCGGAGCATACAGCCAGCTTGATTGTAAGCCAATTGTTGTACCTCGAAAGTGAAGACCCTGACAAGGATATTTCGCTATATATAAACAGTCCAGGCGGACTTGTTACTGCTGGACTTGCAATCTACGACACCATGCAGTTTATCAAACCCGACGTTCATACCATTGTTATTGGCCAAGCTGCCAGTATGGGGTCATTCTTGGCTCAAGCAGGTGCTCCGGGCAAGCGTTTTGTGTTGCCCGAAAGCCGCACCATGATTCACCGTGTGAGTTCTGGTACTCCCAGCACACGTGGCTCAATCCATGTGCAAGAACTTGAATTTGAAGATGCTCGTAGAACATTTGAAGAATCAAAACGCATCAATCAGCGCCTTACAGAATTGTATGTGCGTCACAACACAGCAGGCAAAACCTATGACGAACTGTATGAAGCCATGAAGTTTGACACGTTCCTCAGTGCAGAACAGGCAGTAGCATATGGCCTTGCTGACAAAATTGTGGAAAAGCGAGCATAATGTTTTTTTCGATCTCCCACAGTGATAATCTAGATTTTTCGCACCAGTGGCGTTGGCATGGCATAACTGTCAATACCGATGCTGGATGGAATCAGACCATAGTGGGAGATCAGTTTGTGGTGTACAAAGGTTATTCCGAATCAGGTACAATGCTAGAGATTCTGCCTGATATATTACAACAACAATGCCCTGAGCTGTTGGGGAACTTTTGTGTAATTGCAATCAGCACAGATCAGTTGGAAATTAAAACAGACAAGTACCGCAGTTTTCCTATCTGGTTTGAACAACAAAAAGAAATCACCAATCTTGTGCCATTGAGCAACACTGCCTGGACCAATAACGTGATTTCGGCTACCTTGGATCTTGCAGTTACCTTACGGAACTTCAATGTGATTGGCACACTTGATCTTGCCCTGTTGACTGAATCTCAAGTGCTGGATCAAGTTGATGAAATACTACTGGCCAGAACTAGGAATTTTATTGAACACAATATCTTGCCCATACGATCGTTTTTAACAGGCGGGGTTGATTCGTTGCTGGTATATAGTTATCTCAAACGTGCAGGTGCCGAGGTCGAATCAGTTGATTATCTTCACATAGATTATGATCACTTTTGGAAATACAATTCGCATCACTTGAAAAAGTTTTGGGCATACAATCAAATACATCACTGGTTAGAACCCACAATACTAGCGTCTGGTGCACCTGGTGATGAATTTATGTTGCGAAGTCCGGTAACTGCCAACATGTATTTGGCCAGCCGCGGCACCAGTATTCCAGAACTGTTAAAAACACATCCTGATTGTTTGCACTATGAATATTTTATGTTGCCCAAACACCAGAAAATATTTGAATCAACACTGACTACCACAAACCCTCGTTGGTTAGCTTACGAGATATGTAATGTATTGGTAAATGATTGGCAACACTGGCACATAGGTAATACTCTAACTTGGACCTTGTTACGTGATTTGGATGTGTTAAAGTTAATGCTGAGACTGCCTGTAGAGGCAGCAGTGGCACAAATATTAGATAGTTCTATATCAAAAAAACTAATAGAAAAAAATCTTCCAGGGGCCACTGCCTGGATTAGCGATCAAAAAAATACTGGTGCTATTCGGAAAAATCTAACACATCAGCTAAAAATTCACAGTGATCTCTCACAGTTACATGTTTGACCTGATCCATCTTTTGCACATAGATTTTTAACGCGGTGTACTGGTCTTGGTCCCAGTCCTTGACTTTTAAATTTGTAATAATAGATTTTAGTGCATTTATTGCATTGGTTTTTTGATCTGGTGGTACTGTGCTTTTCATGATGCGCACACATGCCAATTGTAATCGATCAATTATTGCAGTACGATGCCTTAGCGGCACACAGGATTCTAAAAAATACTCAATTCTGGGACTGCCAAATGTCACTACTGTAGGCCAGTGTGGCAGTAACAAATCAATCACCTGGTCCAGGTGGTAGTAGTTGTACACAGATGCAGTGATGTTTACCCGTAGATCTACCTTGGCGTGTGCTTGAGCCTGTTGAAAATTAGATAGAACTTGTGACCAGTCGGTTCCAAATCTAATGTACTCGGCTGCGGTGCCCACAGCATCTATGCTAAACACCATGGTGATCCGTCCAGGATAACTATCAACCCAATCCCAGTCTACCGCACTACCATTGGTAAACATTGTGATGCGGCTGCGAAGATTTTGTTGTGACCAGGCTAGAAACTTTTTACAGTTAGGATCATAAAATGGTTCCCCGCCCAGCAACACTACATCTTTGATCCTTGAGGCAATCGGTAGTAAAAAGTCAAAGTTATCTATTTGTTTACTGTCAATAGACTTGATATTAATCAATCCTGCCTGTGCATGATGTTGACTCACACGACTGCTGGCTTCTGGCCAGCAAGTTTGGCAGCTAAAGTTACACACATTGCCTGGACGAATTTCCAAAGTAATATCGTCTTCGGTGTAATGAGCATAGGATTGTTTGCCGTTTAATCTTATGCTGTCTTGACGATTTTGTTGTTCTCTGTGCTGACATTGACCACAGGCTACAGGCCATTCATTGTTGGCCAATTGTTGCTCAAAAACTTTGTTTTTTTGATGCCAAGTTGATAGGTCAACTTGACTGATGTGATTCTGAATTGGGTAATTGGAATCCTGCTGCCATTCACAACAGGGCTTGACCACGTGGTCGTAACTGATAGCCAGACCATGTTTTAAAAATTTACATTGCATGATCTATTTAATGTTAGACCCTGCAACATCTATTTAAATCCAGCCGGCAAATTCGTCGGCAATTAAAGGATGCACTTCCCATCCCTGTTGTTTCCAGCGCAACAACATCACAAGAGTTTCTATCAAGCTCATTTATCAAACTCCTGTACCATATACACTAGAATTATTATACCAAACAGAATAATTTGAATTGCCACTAATTCTATGTCCATAATCATTTCCAGTAGTTGTATTTGCTGGCAGGGCTTTGACGGTATTCGTGAATCATTTCAGCCCAAGAAATTAGACCGTCATATAGTGTGTTGATAAAGTTTTTCATAGATAAGTTTCCTTTTGAGAATATTGATATTGTCGGATGTAGGTTTCCAACTGTGCAGTATCGGTAATGCCTTTGGTGCTTAGATATGAGTCCAAGCGGCTCTGGTAGTCAGATCCCGGGAACATTTCACCCAACCTTTCCAGTAGTCGTGCTATGGTTTGTGTCATGATTTTATTTCCTTCTACGTATTTACCACTAGTGGTTTCCACTAATATATTCCTATAACTCCCGGTTGACCATTAATCTACAGTTTGCTATAATACTTGTATGCTATATTTTTCTTATGGAATGAACACAAATCAGGCCGAAATGGCTCTACGTTGCCCTGGCGCAACAAGTTTTGGGCATGCCCGCTTGATTGACCATGTGTTCCGTTTTGCCACCCATGCCGATGTTGTAAAATGTCGCGGGTCTTTTGTGGACGGAGTACTGTGGGAAATCAACAACAGCCATCTAAAAGCACTTGACAGCTTAGAAGGGTTTCCTTACTACTACAATCGCCGTGCTCTTAGAGTGGCGTTTGAGGGCAGGACTGTGTTGGCAGAAACTTACTACATGCAACCTGGACATTTGGATGAACCTCCAAGTCGTGGTTATTTTGCAACAGTACTAGAGGGCTATCGTCAGCATAATGTACCCCAGGATCAACTGTACAACACCATGGAAATCTTTGGTTGACCAATAAATCCCCATTTGCTATAATACTTGTATAGTAATTAAAAAGGAGTGACACATGGAATTTCATGTTGACGGCCGAGGCCAAACCAAACGTTTTGTTGAGAGCTTGCTTCCTTCCATGCTAGAGCAGTTGAAACTGACTACCAGCAAAAAATTCCTGCATGTTATGATAGACCGTGATCTTGAGGACCTGGGCACCACTGTGCCGCTTAATGGCCTTGACACCTACTTGGTTGTGATCAAACCGCAAAAAGACAAAACCTTGTTGGGTGCAACCCTGGCACACGAGCTCACTCATGTAGCACAGTTTGCCAAAGGCACCTTGCAGTTGACCCCACGTGGCAAGCTGTGGAAAGGCAAGTACTACGGACGCAAGGTGCCGTACCTGGACCAGCCTTGGGAGATTCAGGCATTTGCCAAACAAGAAATCTTGTTCCGCAGGGCTATTGAGCTGTAAGTGTTGTTTTTTTACAACACACAAAAAGGTTGACCAAAATATCCCAATTTGCTATAATACTTGTATAGTAATTAAAAAGGAGTTCAAGATGTCTTATGTAATCGTAGCTAAAGGTACCGGTCTTATCGTTACAGACGGTCCTAACAAAACTCGTGCATACAAAACATTTGGTGCCGCCAAAGCCACCCGTACACGTCTCTGCAACAAAGCAGGTTGGAACGAAAGCCAACTGAACATTGTGGCACGTGACACTTACACGGCACCCAAGATCACTGTTCGTAATTTGATGACAGGCAAGCCTGTGGAAATTGATGCTGACACACCTTGGGCTTGCCGAGTTGACAGCGAAGCCTACTGGAGCATGTGATGACAGACTTAGAAATTATTGTAACAACAGCAGTGGTCGTTGTGATCTTTGCTGTGAAGGTTTGGATTCTTACAAAGATTTAAGGCAACAAAATGATTCATCAGAACGTACAAAAACTCATTAACGACTACCAAACAATTCTGGACCGAGATCCCTTGGATCAGATGGAAGACACTCAAAGCATTCTCACTCGCTTTGCCCAGTTAGTGGCCGCAGAGATTGGTGAGATTGTGGTAGCAAGTCCTTACATGGAAGGTACCCGCATGTACTTTGACGAGAAGATTGCTCGCTATGAGATCAAGAAAAGCGTGGGCCTAGTAGAATGAAGTGGTACTCAGAGACAACCGCATACACAGATAGCATGCCCAACGGCACCTATCTCTTGAACGACTCCAAGACCAAACTGTATGCCTACGTCAGTCCCGGTAGCGGCACTCCCAAGCAGTTCAAAAACCCAATCAAAATTGACACTCGTGGCCGCAAGTTTGTAGAGAGCTCTACTCAGTACAAGATTGTCACAAAGGAAGAGCCCGAAGGTCGTGTATGGGAAGTTCAAGGATCAAAGGGTGATGTGTACAAAGTAACTGAGGCCAATGGCTACCTTTCTTGCACCTGTTCAGGATTTAGGTTCCGAGGTGATTGTAAACACGTCAAAAGCATACAACCATAAGAAAGCCCCTTGCGGGGCTTTTGTTTTTTACGCTTGGTCTACAAACTTCTTGAGTGCTTCTGCTTCAGCAACAATGGCCGTTGTTGACGGAAAGTCGGGCATGGTTGGAAACGGTAAACTATCACGATTGGCATCAGTCAGTTTGGAATGATATTCGTCGCTGAGTTTGTTGCGTTTTTCATGGACTGGTGTTGAAAGAATTTCTTTGGCCAGATTAAGAAGTTCGAGACGGATCTCGTAAGGTGTTTTGCTCATGTTTTTCTCCTGTGTATGTGTGTGTCGTTCAAGTCCCGCCCCTTGCAGGACAAGATTGCTACACGAGCATGTTTACTTATAGATGTAGTTGATGGTGGTAGAATTTTCGCGGTAGATACCAGCACCATTCTTCAAATGGAAACGTCGAGCCATTTCAGTCTTGGGACTCAAGGTCACATAGGTATCAATGCCCGGAAACTCTGCTTCAATTGACTTCTGGGCTTCTTGGATCAAGGTACGGCCAGCGCCTGCGGCGTAACTCCAAATTGTGTAAAAAACAGCAGTTGTGGCACTCTCCACAATTCCAGCCATGTCCTCCACAGCCTCAGGAATTGAGTTCAGAAACTTCACACAGGTCACAGCTTCGGTCTTGTCACCATCCTTGAGCACATACATTCGACTGTTAATATTGACACGATCGGTCAATGGTATCTCTGGACGAACAGGGTCGTCTTTGATCAGAGTTTCTAGGTCTTCTGTGATGCATGTGATTGTGTGTAACATAATATACGCCGTTTCTTTATGTACAGCTATTTATCATCGTAATATTACAAAACCATTAAAAAACCTGCCTTGCGACAGGTTTTTTTACCTTTTAGGTCCAAACTTCTTGATGTTTTTTCAAGGCCAACATCCTGGCCAAGTACAATCTATCTAGCACATAATCAGAAAGATCTTCATCGTGGACTAGTTTTCCAAACTCCAAACTCCTCCGATTACGTCCAAAAGTGACTTCATCATCAACTTCAAAATCACCGTCGTCTAGACCCTTAGGATTACTTCTTAGAAGCGTCTTTCTTGTCGTCTTTCTTAGCAGGCTCACTTTTGGCAGGCGTTGCTGGCGCAGTTGCGGCAGGTGCTGGTGCTGTAACAGCAGGCTTGGCATCAGCTTTCTTTTCTTCTTTCTTGGCAGCAGGTGCCTGGGCAAAAACAGAAACTGCAAATACAGTGGTGGCAATAAGAGTAATAAGTTGTTTCATGGTAATCTCCTTGATTAGAAACTGGTAGACCAAGACCTTCCTGGCTACACATATATAACGCCACAGCTCTGCCAAACGTTTACACGTTTTGTACATGTTGCCAAAATATTTTGTTTTGGCAAATGCTGTGCCAAATGCCGTTGTGTTTGTGTTATAATGCCTGTATAATAGTGACATACTGTACGCAAACAGTATTTTTACATGAAAGGTAAATTTAATATGCGATTCAATCCTGAAACAAAAACTTACAAATTGTTCTCTGCTTTGCACAAAGGCGAGACAGTTACAGCTAGCCAAGCTGAAAAGCGTTTTGGTGTTAAAAACATCAGCGCCGAAGTCAGCCGCATCCGCCAAGCTGGCTTTGCAGTATATGCCAACCAGCGTGTGGCTGGCAATGGTGTTAAAGTTACAGAATATGTGATTGGCAAACCAAGCCGCAAGTTAGTAGCCGCTGGTTACAAAGCTATGGCCATGGGCCTGGTCTAATAGACCCGCTGACTCCATCCCAGGGGTCACACCAAAAAAGGTTGCTTACGGCAGCCTTTTTTTACGACTGCAAGATGTTGACCAACCTTGGTAGGTATTGTTCAACTGCTAGACCTTGGTACTGTTTGGTCCACTCAGTCTCTGACCAGAACTTTTCAGCATGTGTAGGTGTATAGGAGTAGTTGGTAATTTGATTTGCAATACCTTGTAGATCAAAAGCACTATGTTCCAAATGTGTTAATACCTGTTGACGCTGGGCATCAGTAAAAATACCAAACGAGTAGTGCGAGGGACGATTGGTTACCATGTAGGTTATTCGGTGTTCGCTCATGGCTTGGGCAATTACCGCACGAGGATCTTGTCCAGCACCATAATACTCGGCCATCCAGGAGAGTAACTCATCTAGATACATCACATTCAATGCGCTCACTGTTATGTGAAAGTTCTGCCTGAGCTGCGGAATACTTGCCGATGCAATGTAGTCGATGTTGTCTATGACCTGAGACCAGATGCCATTGGTACGTACATACCCAAATTGGTCTCCCACAGCATCAGTGCTGAAATACAATACCACTTGTGAAAACTGCGCCAGCAAATCTATCACACGTTGACTTGGGCGCACAGTACCATTGCTGAAAAACACCAAGGTACATTGGCCAGCACGACCTTGGCGCACAATTTCCTCTAACACAGCACAATAGTCCAGGTTCAGAAATGGCTCACCGCCTAGTATCATGATGTTTTCGATTTGGCTAAAGTCTTCTGTGATCAAATACGCCACATTGGTCTTGGTAATAGGCACAGTGGTATGCCCAAATCGATCCTTGTGCTCTTTGTAGAGACTGCTACTGTATCTGGGTTCGCAGATTCTGCAAGCCAAGTTGCATACACTGCCACTGTCAATCCAAAGATGTCGCAGTTTGGGTTCTGCAAATTCAATTTGAATCCTTTGCCAGTCTCGATCAGCAGATCCTACAGACCTGGCACTGGCGTTCCCGGCCGCTTCTGCGTCCCAACACACTGCACAGGTGGGATGACGCTCACCACGCTGTAGTGCTTGCCGCAGTTGTTGGATTTCTTCACTTTGGTTAACTTCGGCAAAGCTGTTGAACTGGCCTGTTCCGGCACAACATATCCATTTTTCGTGACTGGCATAGCCACCAAACGCATAGGTGCAATAGGTTTCGGGATGATAATTTTCCATCCAAATACTTATTGACAAATAATGCGTGATGTTGTATAATTGTGTTGTAAAGGAGTAGCCAATGCTATTAAAACTTTTGGACCGTTTGGGACGCAAACGCATTGTGATGGACCGAGTACAAAATGAACCATATCTTGAACGCTATTATTTGTTTCTCCGGGAACGTGAACGATTCCCGTTTAATGTGTTTTTGCACAAGTTTCTCAAATCAGATCCCGATGATGTGCATGACCATCCTTGGCCTTATGCCACTCTCATACTAAAAGGTGGCTACTGGGAATGGATCCCGCACTTTGATACTGTGGGAAGAAAAACTGGTGAGTACCAGGTGTGGCGCGGACCGGGACATTTTAGAATCAGCAAGGCCAACAGTTTTCATCGCATTGAACTTGATCCTGACATCACAGCCTGGACCTTGTTCATGCCCGGACCCAAACAACGCGACTGGGGATTCCTGGTCAAGAATCAGTGGATACAATGGGAACAATATTTAAAACAAAGGAAATCAGCATGAAGTGGGTTAAACGTTTGATCTATCGATGGTATCAAGACGGTCGGGATATGTATGATGAAGAACCTGCTACTCTTAGCAAATCTCTTCGAAACAGAGTTACCATACGCGGTAATGATATTGACTCAGAGGACGGACTCAATATCACAGTTCGCAAAGCTGTGGGCGGCAAGATTGTGTCATTCCGACATTATGATCACAAGACAGATCGTACCAACTACAAACTGTATGTGGTATCTGACGACCTGGACTTTGACAAGGAACTGGGCAAGATGATCACTTTAGAATCAATGAGGATGTAAATACAATCATGGACATTATAGAATTTCTTGTGAATGGGGTGGTAATCATGATACTGATCCATGTTGGACTGAACTTGATGACCTGGATGATCAAACGACGTACGGATTCGGATCTTGAAGAAGTATCTAATGATTTAGAATTGGAAAGACTGATTCCTCTTACCGTAGAGGTTGTGGACAATCAGTATTTCTGTTATAATAGCATAACACAAGATTTTGTGTGTCAGGGAGTTAACCTAGTGGAGATAGTAAAAAGATTCAAACAACGCTATCCCGAAAAGTCCGCTGCCATCTACAATGGTGATGAAACAGCAGTACGGACTTTGAAATCCCAATTGAAAGAACTTGATGAAAATAGCAGTGGTATCCGATATACATCTTGAATTCGGAGACTTAGATTTTGACAATACTGAAGGCGCAGAAGTACTGATCCTGTCAGGCGATATCTGTGTGGCCAAGGATTTGACCCAGCCCGACCCTATGGGTTTAATGGGCGAGCACTATCGTAGCACTCGTTACCAGAATTTCTTTGAACGATGCTGTGCTCGCTTCCCGCACGTGATCTATGTGCTGGGCAATCACGAACACTATCATGGTGACTATGCCACCACACTTGCTCACATGAGGAGCTGTCTGAGCCGGCTCCGAAACCTCCATATCATGGAAAAGGAGAGCTTGACTATCGGTGACACAACCTTTGTGGCAGGCACCTTGTGGACTGACATGAATCAGGGAGATCTACAAACCTTGGGTCACATGAAGGGCTACATGAATGACTTTCGCATCATTGATGACAGTCGTGCAGAAGTACACTACAAAGCCTGGATCAACAAGGACAAGCCAGTGGGAATGACAGATGAAGAGTGGTTTGCGCTGCCTTTTGAAAGTCGCAATGAGATGAAGTTCAAGACCAAAACGGGCAAGTGGACACCCGAAGCATCTGTGACTGACCACAAGGCCATGTTGCACATGATCAAGACAACTGTGGAAGCAGATTCCACTGCTCGTTATGTGGTTGTGGGACACCATGCGCCTAGCAAGTTGAGTACAAAGCCTCGATATCAACATGATGTGTTGGTAAACGGTGCCTACAGTTCTAGCTTGGATGACTTTATTTTGGATCACCCACAGATCAAGTTGTGGACACATGGTCACACACATGATGTGTTTGATTATATGATTGGATCAACCCGTGTGATATGCAATCCACGTGGATATGACGGACATGAAGAGCAGGCAAATTTATGGCAGTTAATTACCGTGGATATTTAAAGTGGGTCAGGTACAGCGGTGCCAGTGTTATTGTTACACTGAATCCTGTACACTGGAGTTGGATACCTAGAGCTCGGCACGAGAAACCAGTAGAGTGGCCTAGCCCCAACGAAAACACCTACATGGTGTCGTGGTTATTTTTAACTGTCCGAGCATGGACAGACAACGGAGATTGGTAATGAAAGTTTATATTGGCAAATATCGAGATCACTGGATCTCACCCTACACCATGTTGGACTACATGTTCTTCTGGACTGACTGGTCAAAATGTGCTCGCTGGAAACTTCTGCAAACACTGGAAAATGAACGCCAAGAAAAGTCTGCATACGTGGAACGACCCGACTGGTGCGAACGTTGGAGTGATCGTCTTGAACCCATCAGCCGGGGCATCATGTGGGTGTTGGATCGAATTCATCCCAAGATTGACTATGTGAAGATTGACAAGTGGGATACCTGGAGTATGGATCACACCTTGGCTATTATTGTGTTGCCCATGCTCAAACAACTCAAAGCCACCAAGCATGGTAGTCCTCTTGTGGATGATGAGGATGTGCCCGAACACCTACGTAGCACTGCCGCAGAACCCAAAGAAAACGAGTGGGACACAGACTCAAATCACTTTCTGCGTTGGGACTGGGTCATGGACGAAATGATCTTTGCATTTGAGTGCAAAGTGGATGACTCCTGGCAAGATGCTTATCGTTCAGGAGAACACGACCTGTTGTGGATTCCTGTGGACAAGGATGGCAACGAAGTGCCCAAGGGCGAGCACAAACATTACCAAATGAAGCATGGTCCCAAGGATACCTACAAGTGCGATTATGATGCCATACGTGTGATTGAAACACGTATTCAAAACGGCTTCCGCTTGTTTGGCAAGTACTACCAAGGCCTGTGGGATTGATGGCAGACGAGTCAAACTCTGCCAAAGGAAGAACCAGTTTTGATGTTGCCACAGGCAACACGCTGGTTCATTTCTTTAATCGAAATGTAACACCCTACGCTACCGAGTCCAGCGGACCCAAGTTTGACCTAATTCCTGTTGAAAAACAAAAGGATGTCATGGTCAATGTTGCCCGTTTGCATGCTCAACAAGAGTATGACCGAATCATGGATCTGGTCACAGTACTAAGCAAGCAAGCAGATGAGATCAAACACAGATTAGAACTTACCGACATGGTACATTTGGCCAAATATGATTTCCAAATTGCACATGGCAACACCTATTGGTTGCTGTATGATCGACGAAAGGATTGCACTAGGTTGAGCATCAATGGACCCACAGATTGGGCAACCGGAATTCCTGAAGGCTACGAGTACATTACACAGATAAAATGGCTAGGTGATTACACCTGGATAGAAGTTGACAACAAATAACAATTGTGTTATAATCAATGATCAATAACTATGACTGATTCGATGTTTGACTCAATGATCCACGACCTATTATCTCGACATGATCCACGCCAAACTAATCTACCAATTAAACTAGCAGACTATGAATCCTGGCAGAAGTTATATACATTTGACGCCCTGCAAGACGTGAGATATGGGCAAAGTTTTTGCAATCACTTTGATATTCAAGACCATAGAATTTACTATGAACGAGATTGGGTACGATGTGACACACTCATAAGGAGAGAATGGATTGAAAGACCTTGACTATCCGCACGGTGCCAAGATCAAATGGGGTAGACCACTTGACACTATTACACAATGGGACGAAGTGGCCACTTGGGGCATAGAAACTTTTGGCCTGCCCGGTGACCGATATATCACAGACATCAGCATCAACGAAATGATCTGGTGGTTCAGAGATCCACGTGATCAAACTCTGTTTACCCTACGCAATGGTTCTGCACAATGCATTCGATTACAATCTCAAACATAGGGCCAGATGAAGCAGTGAACTTTAAGGGCCGACTGCTTGAAGCAGGACTAGTGATGAATCATGATTTTTTCTGGAAATATCATCCATCTAGGTGGGATAATTTTACAGGAAAGACCAGTGGCAATTATGCAATGTTTTATTTCCTTGATCCAGCCATAGCAACTTTTTATCAATTAAAATGGACATGAAATATTTTTTACTCGCTGTAGCCCTTGTTGTGACTCCTGTGTGGGGCAAGACCAAAACAGCCAACTTGCCCACCGAGTCTGTGTTGATCTTCAACGTGTCAAAAAACAGATCTGAATATGAACGCAATGCCTCTCAACAACGAAGCATTGCCAGCATTACCAAAGTTATGACTGCCATGGTTGCACTGGACCATGACCGAAACCTGAGCAAAAAGCTCATGCATCGACCCAGTGTGAGTACAAGTTTACCACAACAACTGTACACACGTCAAGACCTACTCACAGCCATGCTGGTCAAGTCAGACAATGGTGCCGCAGAAACCCTGGCCCGCGATTATCCTGGAGGTGTGTCTGCTTTTGTGCAACGCATGAACACACAGGCTCGTGGGTGGGACATGAACAGAACACAGTTTGTGGACCCGCACGGGCTTGGTGCAGGCAACATCAGTACAGTGCATGATGTTGCCAACATGATCACCACCTCCTCTAGCTACTGGTTCATTCGTGAAACTTCAGTCAAAAAACAAGTAGCCATAGAGACACAGCAAAAGAAACGAGTACGTACTATCAGTTTGGCACACACTAGCGCACCCATGTTGTTTGAGTTTGACAACATTATTGTGAGCAAAACAGGGCTAACATCGGCAGCCGGTTGGTGTGTGGGACTTGCTGTTTCTCAAAAGCAAGAGCAGTATGTGATTGTAATATTGGGTGCTCCAAACAAAGCACACCGCTTTGAAGTGGTCAAAGACATGATGTACAATCATGTGCTGGATCAAAATATTCCCTACTCACTGGATTTACAATAATTACAACATGCTAGAAGAAAGAGTTATAGACTCTAGACGCCGAGAAAGTTTCCTTTATGCCCGGGAAATTGCCAAACCTTTTGGCGAATTGGACCGTGTGATAGATTGGTGCAAAACCGAAATAGTCGGAGACTGGCGTTGGCAACTGGTAGACGTAAGTTCGGATCGCCGTCCCGGGCGCTATATTTTCTACTTTGACACAGAAAGAGATTTCTTTGCCTTTACACTACAATGGTCTTGACCGGATATTGCTAATTTGCTATAATTAGTGCATGGGAGATTATTTTGAACGTATTGATAAACTGGTGGACAGGAGCAAGGCCTTGTCCAATGCTGTAGCACGTTCAGATATGTTGACAATGTGCAACGCCTCTTATGATATTGCAACAGAATTGAGCCGGGAATTGGTTGAGTGTCGCAGACGAGGCAAGCTCAATGCACACAGCGAAACCCTGATGACTCGGTTAGATGAGTCTATAGACAACGTGGAAAAAATGTTAACTTATGCAACATTACGATATTCAAAAAGAGGATAAAGCATGATTCAAATTGAAAAACTTACACCCTACCAGTGCGAGATGCTGGACACGATGTGGGAGATGGAAACAGAGAGTGAATACTTTGCATGGTACGAGCTGTTGGATCGAGAAGACCAGTTGTTGGCTGAATCTTTACAGTGTCTAATTATTTTAGAGAGCATGGAGCCAACCATGACTGACACAGCCAAGGCCGCTCGTTATCTTAAGAAATTTCAACTGCAATGAATCACAATTTTTTAGTCATGTGGTGTAACGAAGGTCTTGAGTGTGTGGTTGACCTCACCGAAGATGAAAAAAACCGCACCTGGTCTGTACTCACGGGAAAACCTCCTGTGAGTCAACTGCCCAGCCTACACCACTTGATTCTACGTGCTAGATACAACCAACAACGCCACTATGAGATCTACACTGTTGAAGCCACAGAAGGCATCTCGGCAGATGACATCCGAGACATGTTTGAGAACTCGCCACAGACAGCCGCTGACACCATACGTGAACGTGGCAATTGTTTGCATAGTGATCGAGCACAGGAAGATCGGGTATTGATCCGATAGGCAAGTTTGCCAAATGTATCGACAACCTGTTGATACCAGTGTATAATAAATTTAACTGAGAGGTTGATCCTCAGAACTCCCCGGCCCCCGGTGCAATGCCGGACGCGAAAATTACAGGGAGTCCAGCGATGATATCAATGGTAGCTAATGGCAGAATCGGTCTGTACATCGGCAACGGCAGATCAGCAATTTCTACAAGGAAATTACAAATGAGAGACTACAACAATCAACCCCCTGGAGGCCGCGGCAAGCTACGTGCTCTGCTCGAAGGTCTCAAAGAAGATCAGGACAAACTTGATAATCATCCCATATACAAGGAAGGATGGGATGATGGATATCGAGCCGCACAAGAAAATCATAGGAAACTAGCCAAGGCCCTGGCCAAAGTTTACAACATTGATGAGTGGGAGGTTGAATGAAGTTTCAACCCGAAAAACTTACCAAACGACACAACGGACATGAGTGGTTCAAGTGGCGAGTGCTGATTGGAAAATCAGCTACCAAAGACAATGTAGGAACCAGTGCGGCCGGGAATGTGATGTTGACCAATCCAAGATTGCGATTTGTAGAGTTTGTGGACGCTTGTCATTTTTGTTGGAAAACATATGGAGCCAGCACCCAAATAGAAATTTTTGGCGCAGTCAAAGGACTCACTAGAGACCGATTGTTTAATCCGCATTGGTCATGGCGATTTGGATCGCATCCTGCCAACAGTCCAGAAGAGGGCTACATCTACTTGGCCGGGGACGAGGAACTGTCGTTTTTTACACTAAAATTTGGTAATACTTGAGTACTACAAAACCCTACTAATACTAGGGTTTTTTGCTGGTTGACCAATAAATCCCGATTTGCTATAATACTTGTATAGTAATTAAAAGGTGTCCCGAATGAACCAACAAGAATTTGAAAGCGACGTTAGTTATTTGGTGCGTCCGTTGTTAAATGACAACGAACACGCAGGATTTTTTGGTGATACCGGTACGTTGTTTGCCGCTTGTTCAGAAGAAACCGCTCGCAGTATTTTCCACACATTGAGCCGTAAATTTGGTGTGGGGAAAGTTCAAATCAACGGCCCTATCAATGGTGAATATGCTTACGATTTTGTTTGACTTTTAATTCCCGTTTTGTTATAATATACACATGTTAAGAAAGAACACACCATGAATTCGCATGCTAAGACAGTTATCGACTTTTTGGAACAATTTCGGCATAATATTGAAATTATGAGCGAAAATACAGCCAACAAAAAATCATCAACTAGTCTTGAAGACTTAGTACAAGAAACCCTGTTAAAGGCAGGATTTCAGGACTTAACAGGAGATCTTGACAACTGTCACAAAGGTCTTCTCAGCTACTTCTCAACTGCATCTACTAAAGGTGCTCGTAAAAAGAGATACCACGAAATTAAAGAATACGTAAATGCCTACGGAGGACTAAGCAACACTCAACTTCGGCAAGACACAGATAGCGTGTTTCCGACAAATTGTTTTATCCGCCATCCTAACGGTCCTCAAAATCACATAGACTTTCTTATCATCATCAACGGCTATATGCTGTATTGGGAGATTAAAACAGGTGGCGGATTAGCAGGCAAACTAAACGACAAACCGATCCCAGCTCAATTTTTTGTTCTTATGTGCTCGCGTCACAAAGAAGCAAAAGAATCCCCGTTCACTTGGTTTCAAATGGCAGACCTGATGAATGACAAAACCTACAATTACTACAACAAAGTTTTAGCAAAGTACGCCGAGTTTGTGAAAGAAATTCGCACCGTTGATGGGTATGACAAAGATGTTCAAGAATGTGCCAGCCGACCTAGTTTGCGAGGTATCGTTGGATGGGGCAAAGGCAACAATGATTGGTACAGAAAGACCTGCAACGGTCTTGATCGTACCCGCCGTGAACAAAATGTAATCAACATTCTTAAAAATCTGTAAATAACATATGAACACATACAACTTAATCTGCTCCAACAACATCACAGCCATGCAAACCATGGCAGAAAATTCTATTGACGCCTGCATCACGGATCCACCTTACGGAATGGAAATTGCTGGTGTAGGTTGGGATCATGACGTGCCACCAGTTGAAACTTGGCAGGAAGTTTACCGAGTGCTCAAGCCGGGTGCGTTTGTGTTGTCATTCTGTGCTCCAGAATTCTATCACCGTATGGCAGTGAACGTTGAGGATGCAGGCTTCCGACCACTTGACATGGTGGTATGGATGGTCACTACCAAGATGGCCAAAGCCAATCGACTCAAACCCGCACACGAACCTATCTTTGTAGCACAAAAGCCACTAGAAGGATCTATCAAAGCCAACTTTGAGAAATGGGGATGTGGTCAAATTAATACAACTACAACACGGGTGCCGTGGGACGGCAAGCCTCCTACAGGTTGGGTCAAGGGCGGTAGCAAACGTAGAGCATTTGGTGGTGACGTAGCCAAGGCATCTGAACAGGCTGTGAAAGAAACTGAAGATGCCAACCCCAACGGCAGATACCCTAGTAATATTATTGGCCACTTTGATGAACCTGACCACCAAAAATACTTTTATGCGCCACGTGCCACACGCAAGGAACGAGGCGAATACAATGACCATCCCACTCCCAAACCCATTGACCTCATGAGATACTTGGCCAGGGTATATGCCCCAAAAGGCGGCCTAGTACTAGATCCGTTTATGGGATCTGGATCCACTGGCATTGGTTCTTTAAAAGAAGGCTGTAACTTTGTTGGAATTGACATGAGCCAGCACTATGTTGATATCAGTCGTCGTCGCATTGAGGATCACTATGATAACGCACCTCCTGCTGAGAGATTATTTGAGTACGAAACTGCTTGACAACAATTCCTAGTTCAAGTATAATTCATCATGTAGCCTAACGCTACACATTATTAACCAACTTGGAACTCACATATGATAAAGCGAATTTCGCGCTCTCTGTCAGATGTTGCTGTAGAAATTCTTGACAAGCTCAAGAACGAACATGGCGTCACTGACCAACAACTCGCACAACTGCGAAGCCGTGTTTTTAACTCAGGATATGGATTCCCATTAGGCGGAATCCGGGTACCCGTATCAATTATCTGGATTGACTACGAAGTACAACGAGACGTCATTATCAAAACAATTTTGGCACTACTGGCCAAGTGGGACAATCGCATCTGCCAGCCAGCGGCTTGTAACACCTACCCAGATTTGGTAGAACTGGTAGATACTGTCAAACACATTTACAAGTTCAAACGACTGTTTGTGTACGATGCCCAACATCGTTGTGTGACCCTGGCCATCCTGGGCTTTGACGAGATCTATGTCACTGTGGTTGTGGACGATGATCCTAAATTTCCCAGCTACGCATTCCGCACCAGCAACAGTGTGGTCAAGAAAATTGGCAAGCCAGATTTCCACCGCAACAACATTCGTTTGTACACCTTGGGTGTACAGGACGAGGAAACTATTCCGGCCTACAACCTACAAGAACAGTTTAATCGTCTCAAGATTGACCTGGTAGAAAAACCAGAAATGATTCCTACTGCCGAGCGTCAAGACTTTTACATGAGTCACTTTGACTATGCTTACAAGCCCATGGGCGCAGATAAAACTGGTAAAGTAGCCGGACAGATTCTTGAAGCCATTATCAAAACTTGGCCCAAGCAATCTAAAATTCAAAACGGCATTTACATTGGCCTGTATCACATGAATACTGTGGTCAACAGCTTGGGCAAGAAAATGCCCCGGGACTGGATGCTACAGGTTTGTAAGGGTGTGTCACAGAGTTTTGCCAACAGTGAGCACGTGGAAACATCAGCAAGTCGGCATGCCAAATGGATCAGTCGTAGCAACACCTGGAACGTGCCCGAAGGTATGTTCAAGTTCATGCGAGAAGTGTACAAACTCAACGGCGGCGCACTGTCTATTCCCAGCGACGGTGCTGACTTTGAGCTTGACAAAGGGCTGTGGGTTGATGGTACACTAATTCCCAACCATTCTAAGTTATACAAGGCACCTAAGGTCGCACCATGAACAAGATTGACCAACTTAAAGAGTCAGTCGAAGGCTTTGAAGAAATCAATTATCGACAGGTCATGGTGGAACGCAACCAGGATGCTTATCGCATTACCGAAGAGTTTGTTCGTGGCGAAGTGTCGAGACTGGTAGAAATGTACAAGAATTTAACTGTGCTGGATCAACGTGCTCGACTAATTCGTGACGGCATTGACTTGTATCTACGTAGAGGACATGGTTATACCATTGAAGGCAGCATAGGATCTCACTATCGCGAAGTTGGCGTGGATCTTGCCAATTGTATATTTGAGCACATGATTCCGCAGAGTCGCATACGAGATTTACTAATACAAGACCGCATCAGTATCAAACAGGCCATGAATCCCCCAACCTGTTTGATCAGCAAAGAACACGATGCTCAATTGAGCAAGAGTGGGTTCAATAACAAGACTCCGAGTTATTGGAACTTTTTTGATCGCTACACCGGAGTGTTTAGTGCCCAGTATGAAACGTTTAATGGGCAAGCAATCGCAGATCCACACACGTGGACCTTGGGTAAACATTATGAATTTTTTGGAGTTAATAAATGAGCCGTTTAGCATTACACAGTCGCCCCTTCGTGGTGTTTGATCCTGCCAACAAGGACCACCGCACTTGGTTTGCTGAATTCAACGCCAGTGCCAAATGGGGCAACTGCCCTGTGAGATTTCTCATAGAAGATGACAATGGTGACTTGGTGACCATGATCCAGCGCAGACTGATTCAGTACTATGTGAACAAAGAATTCGGGAATAAAAAGTTCCGTGAATAAGTATTGGTATGACCATACCAAAAATTATTGCTATACAAAGTAGCAATACTCCTGCTCCTGCAGAACAAGAAATATCTGTAACCGACGACAAGCATCTTGTGATGCTTGAAGTCATGAAAGAGTTGAGCAGGCCTGTCTCACAAAAGAACGTCACAGCAGTGGTGCTGAATCAACCTGAAGTCACACGTCGCACACGAGTGGCCATGGTGATTGCACCTGAGTGGGGTGCATACATTGCTCCGTATAATGTGGCTAGATTAACAGCTCTTGCCAAAGGCAGTGGATTTGCTACTCGAGCGTTCGATATCAACATTGCTGCCTACCAAGCCACAGACAAAACCTTGTGGGATGGATATCTTGATTGGAAGTGGAGCATGTGTTATCACGAGCAGGTGCATCACATCATTGAGCCTTGCCTACGCGAATGGGTGGACAAGATTGTGGCATTTGCCCCAGATATCATAGGCTTTACTCTATACTACACCAACAATGACTGCACCAACTGGATCATACGTGAAATTAAACAACTCCTGCCCGCGGTAAAAATCATTGGCGGTGGCCCGCAAGCCATCCAGGAAAAAGTCAAAGAGCCCGAACTATACAATCATCTTGTGGTAGGTGAAGGTGAGTTGATCTTCTTAGACATTCTGGAAAAGCACGAAGCAGGTATTGAGATTCCTGAACGTGTGTTGTACCATGACAAGGCTGTGCGAGTAGATCTTGACAGTATGCCCTGGCCTGACTATTCGGACTTTGACTTGAGCCTGTACAGCATGGGCACAGGCGTTAGTTCTGAGATCAGTCGCGGGTGTGTGGCCAAGTGCCAGTTCTGCAGTGAAACCACATTCTGGCGTTATCGTGGACGTCTTGCAGGCAACATTGTGGACGAGATTGAATATCAGTATCGTACCTATGGCATAGAAGCGGTGTGGTTTATTGACAGCTTGGTCAATGGCAATCTCAAAGAACTACGTGCATTTTCCCGGGGTCTAGTAGAGCGTGATATCAAAATAGCCTGGCTAGGCTATGCCCGATGTGACGGACGCATGGACATTGAATATTTACAAGACCTCAAAGATGGTGGGTGCAATGTGTTAAATTTGGGCATTGAATCTGGTTCACAAAAAGTGCTGGATCTCATGAAGAAAAATGTCAAAATTGAACACATAGAGCAAAACTTGTTTGACATGACCAAGGTGGGCATACAGGCACATTCCAACTGGTTTGTGGGGTTTCCTGGTGAACAGCCAGTAGACATGGCACACACAATGACTCTGCTGTGGCGCACAAGAAAAACCAGTCTCAACGGCTGGAGTTTTACAGTATGCAACGTAAACCTTGATACGCCCTTGCACAACGAGCGTGAAAAGTTTGGTATGAGTCATGGGCACTATGCCGCACACTGGGTCACAGAAGACTACACCAACACAATCATACATCGCCTGGTAAGATACAAAACAGTAAACATCCTGCTGAATCATCTTCGCCGACATATGCCTGGATACAATGGTAGTGTGTCTGAGCATATTTACTATGCCCAAGAAAGAGCTGGGGTAGAAAATCACTACACACTGACCTACCAGCCTGACAGCATTCAAGACATGATCCCTTACGATGACAATTTTGATTATGATATTATCAAAACATCTATCAATCCTGTAGCTGACAGTTTGATCAACGAGATATGGCCTTTGTTGAGAGTGTTGCACTTGGCCGTGGGTGCATTTGAAATTGATCTGCGGTTTGATCCTGACTTGGACATGGCCGAGTTTGGTCCTGACAAGTGTCCCAACGATCAGTACACAGAATACCGAGCTAGACACCAGTTTAAAATTGATGCTCAAGGTGACTGGCATGCAGTTTTTGACTATGACCTTAAAGGCAACGGACCCAATGGCAACCCCACCATGGATGGGTTTCATTACGGATTCAAACTCAACTGGGAAAAACAAGGCAACTGGTGCCGGTTGACCGAATATTCCTAAACTGCTATAATTAGGGTATGAAAAAAGATCTAAACTGGTATCTGAAGTGGATCGCCACAGTGATCCTTATTGCAGGAACTGCAATCAACTCTCTGGGCTACTATCCCGAAGGACCAATAACCCTGGCCGTTGGCGGGTTAATTTGGCTTGTTGTCAGCATCCGTTGGCGTGAAGCCAGCTTGATTGTGACCAATGGGGTTATGCTGGCCACAGGACTTGCGGGTCTTGCGTACAAATACCTTGTTGTATAAAAACAACACTAAATTTGCCTGTTTTTTAAGCAGAACAAAACGGTTGACCCAATATTCCCAATTTGCTATAATACTTGTATAGTAATTAAAAAGGACTTGGAAATGACAGCAACAGCATCAATCCGCACCGCAGTCGGCAACGACATGCAACGTCAACGTCAGATCAACATGTACGGTTGCACCGAAGCAGATCTTCGTGACAGCGTTGAATCTTCAATCACATTCAGAACCTCGGGTCCTGCAATGATTGTGGCCAGCATGATGAGTGATGCACAAGAGATGATGGCCTACGAACAGCCCGGTTTTGTAACCATTGAAGCCCAGCGTCAACTGTTAAATCGTGCAAAATTTGTGCTTTTTGAGTACATCATGGACCGCGAAAACGGTTGACCAGAAATTCCCAATTTGTTATAATACTTGTATAGTAATTAAAAAGGATTCCGAAATGAAAGCAATCGCAACAGTAGTGACCCCAGAAGCAGTTCAATTGGCTTGTCAAGAAGCTGGCCTAGAAGCCCGTGCGGCAGCCAGGGACTTTTTTGAAAAGCATGGTGATCGCGATGCCTGCGGATTTGCCTGGGTCAATGTCTGGGGTGTTCGCTCCAACAGCAAGATCGGCAAAGCCCTGCAAGCTCAAGGCTTCCGCAAAGACTACACCGGCTCGTTATGCATCTGGAACCCCAGTGGTTTCCCTACACAAAGCATCAGCATCTTGGAAGCAGGTGCAGAAGCCTACGCTCAGGTCCTGAAAGATAAACTGGGCCTGGATCGCGTTTACGCAGGTTCACGTTTAGATTGACCAATAAATCCCAAACTGTTATAATACTTGTATAGTAATTAAAAAGGAGCTCAAAATGGGTACACGTTCAAGAATTGGTGTCATGCACGGTGATGTCTGCAAATCAGTTTACTGCCACTGGGATGGCTATCTGGACCACAATGGTCGCATCTTGCAAGAGCACTATGACTCGGCTCGAGCCAACCATCTTGTGGCACTAGGCGACATCAGTTCACTGGGTGTAAAGATTGGTGACGCACATCCTTTCTCAAAGTTTGAGATCAGCAATGAGTCGCCAGATTTTGCCAAGCTCATGGCAACGCACGAGCAAGCAGAAAAAGAAGGTTGGACCACATTCTACGGTCGTGACCGTGGTGAGCAAGGTACAGAGTTTAAGTCAGCTATGACCTTTGCAGACTTCATGGTACAGGTTGAGAACTGTGGCGCAGAGTACTACTACATCATGAAGGATGGCGTATGGTACACAGGTTGCCCCGGCGAAGGAGATGCTCTTGTGCCCTTGGCAACTGCCCTGGCACCTGTTGCAAAGACATGGGAAACGGTTGACCTTTAATTGCCGATTTGCTATAATACTTGTATTGTAAATTAATTAGGAGACCAACATGCCAGGATTTGTAGACGTAAGCAACATGACAGCCCAGGAAATCAAACGCATGGGCCAAATGGATGACGACTATGAGACTCCACGCCAAACGTGGAAGCCCCGGGCCAAGCCCGCAGGTGTCAAGCACTCTGTGGACAATGTCTGGGGTGCGGCATGTGCGGCTCAACGCATCAATGGCTCCTACGTAAAAGAAACTCAGCATCGTTTTGATGAGGACACCAACACCACGGTGGTTGTGAAACAACGCAATCGCGACATCATGACAGACATCCTTGCCAACCCTGCTGTACTCACAGTGGAAGATATTGCACTGGGTCAGGCGTGCCGAAAGTTCTTAGAACAAGACATTACCTTGCGTGGTCTCAAAGGCCGGCTCACAGAGTTTGATACTGCCATCAGCAAGACCGTTGCTGTGTCAGAAGAATTCGACACAGTCACGCACAAATACGAACTGGCAGTGGTTGCTAGTTTACCTGCAAGCCATCAACGTAGCTTGGATCGTCAAGAAGTTGACAGCCGTGTACGCCAGACCGCAGGCGGCTATGTGGGTGCACCAGATGCCAAGATTGATTTGGACGTAGAAGTTGTCAGTGCCAATTACAGTCAATCTTATGGTATCTTTTGGGTCACTGCAATCACATCAGACAACCAAGCTGTGTTCTTCAGCTACAGATCTAAATTGACAACAGGATCATGGATCACAATCCGAGGCACCGTCAAGGCACACCGCGATGGTAAGACTCAACTTAACCGTGTTAAAATTGTTTAAGGAAACAGCATGAAAACATTAATGGTTATTTTAACTGCTATAACACTAAGTGCCTGTGGCACCGTGGCTGGTACCCTCAAAGGTGCCGGGCAAGATTTGCAAGACGTGGGCAAATGGGTCGAACCCAAGTCCAACATCAATCTCCGGGAGAAGAAATAATGCGCAACATAGTAATCGGATTCGTTTTGGGTCTGGTGGTCAGTTCGGTTGGATTCTCGGGCATTGCTCGAATGTTTGACAAGGGCGTCCAAACCATCCAAAACCACAGCAAAGAATTGGCCCAGTGAAACGGGCAAACCCAATCAAAATTATTGCAAAAAGACTTGACCATAAACTGTTCTTTTGCTATAATATTGATATGTTGTGTGACAAGCAACATGTATTTTAACTTTAACTTAACAGGCAACACCGAAAGGCAACACAATGTCAGAATCTAAACTCTTTACAGTAGCAGGCACCGCAACTAACGCAGACGGTACCACTAAAGCTCGCTTTGCAAACGACCTCGTCGCTCGCATTAAGATCCTCAACAAGGCAGGATGCACAGCCATTAATTTGGTAGAGCTTCCCTCGCCCATGACCAAACTGCAAGCCCTGCAGTTCTTGCAAGACACGCAAGGCTACACTGGTGACGCCAGTTATGCTGTAGCAAACAAACTGGCAGAGAAGACCAAGGTCGCTAAGAAAAGCGAAGTCAAGGTCTCTGCCAAGGGTGCCAAAGTTTCCAAGTCCAAGGTAACTGCTGAGGACTTGTTGGCAGCCGCAGAGGATGCACCTCTGTAATAAAAAACCAACCTCCCAACAAAGCGGCTCTTTTGGGCCGCTTTTCTTTTGACCGAGATAACTAATAATATGTCAGATGAAGACCAACTACAAAAACGCATCAAAGAGATCATGATTGACATCATGATTGTGTTATATGAACACGGTATCAAAGAAGCGCACATGGGTGCCATGATGAGGTTGTTGGGGGTGGATGAGGACAGTGCCGCAAAACACGATGATGAGAGTGTGGTGTTGGATGAAAAATTTGGTGAGTTGATTACCAAATTAAATAGACCAGTGCCAATTAATATCCCATCGGGCACCACTTTCCATTAATGTCCATAACCTCATATCGTGCAGTAGAACCACTGTACATTGTTACCATACGAAACAACAATCAAGCTGAAACCCTGCTCAAGGCCTGGGTCAAAAGCAATCGTGTTGAGCATGCCAACATAACTGGTAACCGAATGATGTTGCACGATCAACGTGGATTTGAGCAGTTTAGAGTTACCTGGAAACATGATGTGGACAGCATCACAATCTGGGACACTTGGAATCGTAGACACATATATTTAGACTAACCTGGAGTGCTAAAATCCAGGCTTTTTATTGACATCGCCTCTACAGGCGTGTATAATTACTATTGTTATTAACAAAGGAAACAACATGACACAACATGAACAAATCGTGGCCGCATACGAATCATATATCGCGGAAAATGAAAAATTCACAGCCAAGGGTGTGAAGGCAGCGGCAGCTCGTGCTCGTAAGGCATTGCAAGAAATGAGCAAGGGCATCAAGGAACGCCGCAAGGAAATCACAGCAGAAAAAGAAGCATTGGCCACAGCCGCAAAATGATTGTAAAAGATAGTCAACTACATCAAACTGACTGGCCCATTGTGCTTACACCAGAACAGAGAGAGCAACTGCTTAAAGAAAAGGTTGCAAGACTTGCTGCCTGGTACCAGCATTTAAAAACCAATGACCACAAAGATTGTGAACGTAGTTGAAGACCCAGACACCGGCGAGTTAATGCTGGATCTGGGTATCGAGTTGTGCGCCGAGCTTGGCTGGCAAGAAGGCGACACACTTGACTGGCAAGACAACAAGGACGGCTCATGGCTGATTCGAAAGATATCTCCTTCTCAAACCTAGAAGACACAATTTCCTCACAAGACTACGATTTTCAAACAGTAGATCTCAGTACAATAGATCTTAGTAGTAGTATCACAATGGCCAGTCCAGTGTTTACTATATCAAGTGCACCGACAATAAGTGCACCAACAATAACAATTGGTGGTGGCGGTGCTGGTGGTTCTAGTGGGACATACGCCAACACCATGTGGACCACAGGCACATCAGGTTTCAATGGCACAAGTGCTATGGATCTAAATCAATCTGGTAAACTCAGTTTACAAGGTACCAACGCTGACATTGACATCAATGGCAAGAGCTTGATGAAAACTCTTGAAGCACTAGAAGAACGACTCAACATGCTGGTACCAAATCCTGAACTTGAAAAAGAATGGGACGACTTGCGCCGATTAGGCAATCGCTATCGCAAGCTAGAAGCCAAGTGCAAAGAAAAAGCAGAAATGTGGAACAAACTCAAGTCCATGCCCAAACCAAACATAAACTTATGACATCTAAACAAAGAATCAAACACATCACCAAATGGATTCGATCATATGCCACCAAACACAAGATCTCAACTCTTGTGGTGGGCATATCAGGCGGGATTGACAGCTCGGTTGTGAGTGCCTTGTGTGCCGAAACTGGACTGAAAACCATTGTGGTTCAAATGCCAATCCGCCAGAACAAAAAACTGGACAATCGCAGTAGTATGCAGGCAGGGTGGTTGTTGGAACGATATAAGGATAATGTTACCCATATGAGCATGGATTTGACTCCAGTTTTCACAGCGTTTGAAAAGAAAGTTGGACCATTCTGCTCCACAGAGCAAGAACCCGATGCCCAAGAGCAACTGGCATTTGCCAACTCACGTGCTCGTTTACGCATGATGACCTTGTACCAAATTGCACAAAGTCATGGTGGTATTGTGGTAGGTACAGGAAACAAGGTAGAAGACTTTGGTGTGGGTTTCTTTACCAAATACGGGGATGGTGGCGTGGACATCAGCCCCGTTGGCGACTGCTTGAAAACCGAGGTCTGGGATATGGGCAGAGAATTTGGCTTGCCGCAAGAGATCATTGACGCTGCACCAACCGATGGCTTATGGACAGATGACCGCACAGATGAAGATCAACTGGGCATGAGCTATCCAGATTTGGAACGTGCCATGACCAATGATCGACTGGATCGAGAGTGTGTGTACAATACATTGCCAATCCAAATGAGCAAAGAAGAACGAGCACAACTCAAAACTTATCGTGCTATTCGTACCCGTAACTTGCACAAAATGGAACCAATTCCTGTGTGCAGAGTTGACAAATAACTGCATCTGTTGTATAATACATTGAGTAGGATAACTACCTACTTAATGGTAATAATGCTTCATTTTGGCCCGGTCTTTCCGGAATATCAACCCATCTGAGTAAGTAAAAGCCTATGGAAACAAACCTAACTTTAAAAAATATTGACTTCGTACCTTGGATCTCGCGTGTTCTCAAGACTGTGGGATTTGTGGCAGTGGCAATAGCAGTGGTAGCAGTTTGTGATGCTCGCCTTGATAGTCTACGCAATGTTCGCTTGGGCATGCCTGAGGGATATGTCACTGCCGCAGAACAAACACGTCAGCTGGAATGTCTAACACGCAACATCTACTGGGAAGCCGCAAGTGAGCCGTTTGAAGGCAAAGTAGCAGTGGCCCAGGTCACAATGAATCGCATGCAATCGGGCAAGTTTGCCAATTCAGTTTGCGGTGTGGTGCATCAGAAAAATGTGTTCTACGAAAAAGTAGTATGCCAATTCTCATGGTACTGCGAAAACAATCACAAAGTCAAACCAGTACACAAACCCATGTGGCGTGAATCAGAAGAAGTGGCCAAGAAGGTCCTGCTGGAAGGCTTTAGATTGCCCAGTTTGCAGAAAGCACTTTACTATCATGCAGACTATGTAAACCCAGGATGGAATCATCCCAAAATTGAAAAAATTGGACGTCACATTTTTTACGGAGAACGCAAATGAACATCGAAGCAGTACGCAACTTTCTTTCAACTACCCTTACCAAAATCTCTGCAGAAACCCTGGGTTGGTTGGCAGCCATTGTGATTCATGCCGCAACTGTTCCCACCTTGCTGGCCTTGATGACCGGACTGAGTGATCGCACACCAAATTTGGACATTGTGCTGTTTGCCTGGGCAGGCCTGGTGCTCATGTTCTTCCGTGCTGTGGTGCTCAAAGACATCCTAAACATTGTGACCATTGGCATGGGCTTTATTGTGCAGGCTGTGCTAATGGCCTTGATCTTGTTCAAGTAACAGTTGACCACTAAATCTTGTTATGCTATAATACTAGCATGTTTAAGATTACTACAAGTCGATCTGTTAAAACTCTGCGTCCCGGAGATCCAGATTTCACGTTTTCTCCCGATGGCATTCAACTGGTGTCACGTGCGGCATTTGAAATTAGCAACAACTGTCCTGCTGAATACAAGAGTATTTTGGTCACTGCGATCACCGCAGGGTGGCTAAAACCTGTGGCCTACATGAGAGACACCGAATATACCATGGAGTTATTACGAAAATGATTACGTATCAAGACCCTGTTGACCTCAAGTACTCTGAAGAGCATGATGCCTACTACAACCAAACAACCAACGAGTGGACCGAATCCAAGTGTGATGATCCCACTTGTGAATACTGTATCAATCGTCCAGAACGGCCAGTAGTTGACAAATAAATTTGGGCATGTTATAATACACACATACTTTGGAGATACTGAATGAGCATGCACCTACATCACCCTAGCTTGAGCCTCAACGGCAAAAAGCGTGGCAAGGTCAAATTTCGTAATGCCGCAGAAGCACAACGTGCCCGCGATCTGGACACCAGTTGGAAAGAGCTGTTGAAAACTCAAGGCATTGAACAAGATGAACGTCGCCGTCGTCGGGCCATGAGTGCCGAACCGCTGACCTACAACTTGACCACACCTGTGGGCCGCGAGACTGCTCACATCCCCAGTCGCGACACAGGACACGCAGGTGCCGTACGCACAAAAGATATTCCGCGGTACACAGGCACCAAGATCTTGGGCATTGGTACCATGCATAAATCCAACGCTGTGCCTGTGTTCTCGGATGAAGAGGCACATGACATTGCCACAATGAGGAGAGGATAATGAAACATCTTGTTCATTCAGCATCATTTAATGGCCTGGTGCATGAAACCTTTATTGACATGCCCAAACGACTGCAGGTTCACAAATGGTGTGAACAACAGTTTGGCCATCCCTGGGAACCATTCAACAATCGCGAAGGACGTTGGACCATGATCTGGGGAGGACATGACGAAGATACTCAAACCCTGATCAATGAGAAACTTACCAAATCTAAAAAATACAAAGTTTGCTTTGGGGATGAGCAAGACATGCTGGTGTTTAAGTCAGTCTGGCCGTGATTAAGAAACGTTTGTTAACCAATAGAGAAATTATTATGGATGGAATTATGAGTACCGATATGTGGGAAAAACAAGAAGTTGTACGACTTCTCAAAGGAGCTCCAGGCACAATGTACCAAGAAGCAGATGATGTCAACAAGACCATCATGCGTGACTGGGTCAAGAGCTTGTTGAACAAACAAGAAATCACCATACGCTTTACCAAAGCAGACGGCACCGAACGTGACATGAAGTGTACCTTAAACTGGGACTTGATTCCTGAAAACCCCCCAATGGCGGTTATGTCATACAGTGCTTCCATTGTGGGACGTGTGGACGGGCTGGTAACCGAATCCAAAAAACCCCGGAAGGAATCAGATCCTGCTGTGATCAAGGTGTTTGATCTAGAAGCTCAAGCCTGGCGCAGTTTCCGAATGGATCGATTAAAGAAGATCACTGCGGAATTGACGTTCGAATAAGTAATTGCTTATGGCAAAAGAAGATATTATCAACATGGAAGGTCGAGTAGAAGAAGTTTTACCCGCTGCCATGTTCCGCATTAAATTAGACAATTTACCAAACTTGGTTGTAGCACACTTATCTGGACGTATGCGCAAGAACAACATCAAGGTGTTGCTAGGAGACAGGGTTGAACTAGAGTTTAGTCCTTACGATCTCTCCAAGGGACGTATCACTCGTCGCAAATAAATACAACATGGAACTACGCGACCACATCAATCTTGTAGAAGCAAGCACCCGTCCGGCAAAACTGGAAACCACGCCTTTACCTTATGGTATCAAAGACCTTGAACCCATAATGAGCAAGGAAACTATAGACTATCATTTTGAGCATTTGGCCAAAGGCTATGCCAAACGCTACAATGCAGGAGAAGGCAATGCGGATTTTAATCGTGCTGGCAGTTTTTTACACAACAAGTTTTTCCCTCAGCTTAGGCCTCCCAAAGGCGCCAACCGGCCCCGAGGTGCAGTACTTGCGCTGATAGAAGAACACTTTGAAACCTGGGAAGATTTCAAAGAAGAATTCAAACAAGCCGCAATGAAGATTCAAGGATCTGGTTGGGTTTATTTGAGCACTGGTGGTGACATTAAAACCATTGCTAACCATGCTGTTCGCACAGACATCTGTGTGTTAGTGGACTGGTGGGAACACGCCTGGGCCTTGGATTACCAAGCAGACAAAGAACGTTACCTAGACAATATCTGGAAGATCATTGACTGGGACGTTTGCAACGAAAGACTATAATGAAATTAGACACAAGCGCAGTTACCAAGTTAAGAGACATCTTAGCAGAAGAGAACAACCCCAATGCCAAACTCCGTGTGTTTGTGCAAGGTGGAGGTTGCTCAGGTATGCAATATGGATTTACATTGGAAGAAACAAAGAACGAAGACGACTTTGATTTTGTTTATGAAGATGTCACAGTGTTAGTGGATGCCATGAGCATGCAATACTTACAAAACGCAGAGATCAAATATAACGATTCAGATATGGGATCTAGTTTTGTAATCAATAATCCGCAAGCTCAAACCACTTGCGGATGTGGTTCAAGTTTTAGCGTATAAACCACAGTTCAACTGCGGAACTGATCGCTTTCATCTTGCGCCAGGAAGGATTTACAGGTTGGCCCTTTAGTACAGGAACCTGTCCTACCATACCAACAATCACCCACTCATCACGCTGACTGCGTGGTACATACGTCGCATCAGCATCGTATGAAGGATTTTCACGATAGTGATGATAGGCATTACCGTCTGTGTCGTGCGATTGACGTACCGCATGATTGGGTATCACTATATCAGCAGGTATAGCATGACTTTCATAAGAGTGATACTTAGTTTGCCCTGTGTCATCTACTGTTTGCCATTCAATGATTTCGTGTGTATCTTTGATAAATCTACCAAAGTCATCAGTGATCCAGCGTTGATTCCAATGCAGTTCAGATTCATTGCCAATCATGGCAGTGGTTCTGCCTTCTTCTTTGGGACGAACTACACCAATGATATCTCCTACAGCATCAGTATCAGTAGCAACACGAACTAGCCCGTTATCTAAAACCACAGTGGCACCTACTTCTAACGCAACACCTGTGGCGCTCTCAAAGTATTCAGCATAGTCAGCGCCAGAGTAGGCAGTAATAAATTTTCCTTGTCCTGTAACTTTCCAAACGGACGCATCAGCTGCCCAACCTTCAATAAAGTCAAATGCTGTGCTTGAACTTCTTGCAGTGACAGCTTGTAATAGATCTCCTCCAAACCCTGATGAAGTTCCTTCGCCACGTACACCAATGCCCAGTCCCGGCGTGGCCAGAGTGTATAAACCAATGGCACCAGCGGCACCTAATGAAGAACATGATCCGTACAAGGCAGATTCTGTAGACGAGCTGAATCCTCCTAATCCCGAACAAATAAATCGGTTAGTGATCAAATCTGTTTGAGTGCCAGAAATATATAATGCGCCCGAAGTACCTGCTCGCAAGGCCAAAGCAGTAACACCTGAATACACGCTCTTGCCCACGGTCCAACCTCCAGGGTTGCCAAAATTTATAAAACCTGAATTGGCAGCACCACCTGTGTTGTCGTTGTTTACTCGGACAACATTAGATAGCGTAACGGTTGCACTGAATCCATTAGTACCAGTAAACACCTGATTGTTAGCTAGATATACATCGCCGCCAGCCCCGGGGGTGCCTTGAATACCTTGTGGGCCTTGTGGGCCAGCAGGACCTGTTGCTCCGTTGATACCATTGGTACCATTGGTACCATTTGTGCCGTTAGTACCGGCAGGACCGGCAGGCCCTTGTGGTCCAGTAGCACCTATGCTACTGAATGTATAAACGTTTCCATTTTTGGTCACGCCTGAACCGGTAAATGTAATAGCGCCAGTTTGTGGACCATCTGTGGGGCCTGTAATAGATGTAATACCTGTGTTGGTCACAGTGATAGTGCCTGAACTTAGAATAGGACTACCACTAACACTGATGCCTGTACCTCCTGCAAGTGCCACGCTGGTCACTGTGCCTCCGCCGTCGGGTACGTTTTCACTTACCCAAGCTGATCCATTACTGCGAAGAATGTTGCCTGATGTGCCTGGTGCTACTGTGGCAATCGGTCCATTGCCAGCACCCAATAGTACTGCGCCTGCTGTGAATGTTGTTTGTCCTGTGCCACCAAACACTGGGCTCAGTGCGGTGGTCAATCCTGAAATCTGTGTGATATCAGAGTTGTTGCCTGAAGCGGCTGCTGACAGTGCCGATCTTGCGGTAGCGGCAGTGTTGCCCCCAGTACCGCCCGATGCTACAGGCAACGCTGACGAGAGTCCAGTTATGGTTCCACCAGTGATTGTGACTGCATTGGCGTCTTGAGTGGCAATAGTACCTACATTAGCAGTGGCACCTGACCCTAGTCCTAGATTAGTTCTTGCTGTGGCAGCATCGGTTGCACCAGTTCCACCTTGATTTACTGGCAGCGCCGCTATAGCAGACAACACCCCGCTGGTACTAACCACAGGCCCAGATGTGGTATTAGCAACTGCCAATGAAGTCAGTCCACTAATAGTCCCGCTAGTGAATGCTACTGCATTGGCGTTTTGTGTAGCAATGTCGCCTAATCCAAGATTTGTTCTTGCTGTGGCAGCAGTATTGCCTCCAGTGCCTCCGCTTGCTACAGGTAGTGCAGAACTCAGCCCGGTAATGGTGCCACCAGTGATTGTGACTGCACTGGCATTTTGTTGGCTCATTGTGCCTAGTCCAAGAGTGGCATTTCTTACAAAAGCAGTGGTAGCAATCTGCGTGGTGCTAGTGCCATTGGCTGCTGTGGGTGCTGTAGGCACGCCACTTAGCGCAGGGCTGTTGGTTACAAAGGCTGTGGTAGCAATCTGTGTGTTGGCTGTGCCTGATGTGGCTGTGGGTGCTGTGGGTATACCAGTAAATACCGGACTAACCTTTTGAGCTTGCACATAAGTGTCATTGGCCAACACCACCCAGACATTTGCACTGCTATATGAGTACAGGGAATCTGAACTAGAATTGTACCATAATTGCCCTAAAATAGGTGTGCTAGGTGCAGTAGGACTAGCAAAGTTTTCCAGTAAATATACCAAGTTTTCATTTTGGTCAGTACCGTAATTGGTTACACCTTGCCCAATCAGGGTCAAACTTGTACTGGTGTTTACTGAACCATCAGGTATTACTGCTACGATGTTTCCACGACTATTATTGATAATATATGACATTGATCACTCCAACTGTTCATATTTAGCACAAACCAAACTGTGTAGCCAGGTACAAAGTTTTTGGTAAATACTCCAACAGGATTAGATTATGGCAATTACACTTGAGCAAATCAACGTAGGAAACACTGCTAACGACGGCACCGGTGATCCCTTACGAACAGCTTTCCAAATTATCAACAGCAATTTTGGATTACTTGAAAACCAAGCTGGGGTTTCGGGTATTGCTAACGGCACCAGCAACATTCAAATTGCACTTAGTGGCCCGATCCGCATGAGCAGTGCTAACGTGGCCAACGTTGTAACTGTAACAGGTACAGGAGTTACAATAGTAGGGACCACAGTGGCCAACGTGATCAGTGCTGTGGGTAATATTGTTTCGGGCGGGTTGTTTATTGGAAATGGTGCATTGTTAACCAACGTGCCAGGAACTACAAATGCCGCAGACTTAATAGGAAATACACTCAGCGCCAATGTGACTTTGAGCAGTTTAACAAAAGTTGGTGTGTTGGCCAACTTATCTGCGTCAGGAAACATCACTGGCGGCAATTTAATTACGCCAGGGATATTATCAGCTTCGGGTAATATTACTGCACAGAATCTAGGCACAGTTGGGTTAGTAACTGCAACAGGCAACGTAGTTGGTGGTAATTTAACCACAGCTGGAGCCGTTAGTGCATTTGGCTCAATCACATCATCAGGCAACGTCTCTGCACTATTCTTCAATGGCAACGGCAGCGCACTAACTGGAGTAACTGCAACAACTTCTGCTAACGCATTGACCGGTGCTACTCTTGCTGCCACCGTATTAAACAGTTCATTGACCACAGTTGGCACACTAAACTATCTTGTGGTGGCCAATGCTTCTGGAGGAAATGGCAATGTAGAAGCCAGTAACATGACCACAGGCGGCATTGTCAGTGCCCTGGGTAACGTAACTGGCGGTAACTTGATCACAGTGGGCTATGCCAATGTAGGCGGTACTATCAGTGCTGCTGGTGCAGTTACTGGTGCTAGTTTAAGTGTAGGAACAGGCAACATTGGTGGTGGCAATATTGCTGTTGTTAGCGCCATATCTGGAGCAGTGGTCAGTGCTAGTGGCAACATCACAGGCGGCAATGTTATATCATTGTCCCTGGTGCAAGGTACCGCAGTATCAGCTACAGGCAACGTTGATGGCGGAAACATTAACACGGCTGGACTAGTCAGCGCCACAGGCAACGTTGTTGGTGGCAATGTTAACACTGCTGGTAATGTCAACGTTACTGGTAATATTTCTGGGGGTAATGTACTAGGCGGTGCCAATGTCAATGCCACAACACATACAGGTACCACAGTTTCAGTAACTGCCAACATCACAGGCGGTAACTTGATCACTGGTGGTATTATTAGTTCTACTGGTGCAATATCATCAGCAGGTAACATCACAGCGGCTGGCAACATTGCTGGTGGCAACATCAGCATTGGGTCAATCAACGCAACTGGCGATGCTGTGATTGGCGGTAACTTAACTGTTAATGGCAACTTGAGTTATGTCAACGTAGACACACTAGAAGTTGAAGATCCAATTATTGGTCTTGGTCGTGGCCCCAACAACACTCCACTCACTACCAACGACGGCAAATCCCGTGGAGAGCAATTATGGTATTTTGACTCTTTTGAAAAATCTTCATTTATTGGGTATATTGCCAATGTTGGAAAACTAATGGCTGCTACACAAGTAAGTGTTGTAGGTGAAGTTGTTACTACTACCTTACTAGGCAACATTGTTCTAGGCAACATTGAATCAGAATATCTCACTGCAAACGTAAACATCAGTGCCACAGGCAATATTACGTCAGCTGCCAATGTAGCAGGTGGCAACATACGGACCACCGGCATAGTGTCAGCTGGGGGCAACATCACAGGTGGCAACATTATTACCACTAGTTTGAGCTTGATTGGTAATGTGATAGGCAACCTAAATGTCACTGGTGCTATTGCTGGCGGAAGCATTACTACTCCAAGCACCATCAGCGCCGCAGGCAACATCACAGGTGCAAATTATATTACTGCAGGATTGATCACGGCTACTGGCAACATTACAGGTGGTAATATCTTAGGAGGTGCCAATGTCAATGCCACAACACACACAGGTACTACAGTAAGTGTTACAGGGAATGTCACAAGTGGCAACGTTAACACTGCTGGATTGAGTCTAAGCGGAAATGTGTTGTCCTTGCTCAACGTCACAAGCAACGTAACTGGTGGCAATATCAATACCCCAGGCATTGTGAGTGCCACAGGCAATGTTGTTGCAGGCAATGTTAACACAGGAATATTGAGTTTAACAGGCAACATTATATCTGCACTCAATGCATCTCTGACTGTGACTGCTGGAGGTAATATCACAGCGGTTGGCAATGTCATAGCTGGCAATGTTACTACCACAGGTTTGATTAGTGCTGGAGGTAATATCACCAGTGGTAACGTTAACGCTGTTGGGCTGAGTTTAAGTGGCAACGTGATTAGTGCATTGAATGTCACGGGTAATATCACAGGGGCAAACATTACTGGTGTCAACATATTGAGTATTCCTGTGGTGGCTGGTATTCCAACAAATCCAGCTACTCCAGGGTCAGCAATACAAGGAGCACTGGTATTCAGTCAATTCAACAGCAGAGTATATGTTAGCACAGGTACTAGCTGGTTAGCTCTCAATTAATTTTTAAACCATGGCACAACCTATTTGGCAAACTGCGGCTGGGAGTCTAGGGGTCATACCCGAAGGCGTGTTTTATCAGCAAAATCTTGTGGCTACGGATCCTGATCTAGGCCCTGTGACTTATGCTGTGATTGCTGGTACTTTGCCTGCTGGTATACAATGTACCACAACAGGACAAATTGTTGGAGTGCCGCAGGCAGCAGCCAGCATTCAAGGTGTTCCAGTTTCTGTAAATCAGGACGTGATCAGCAAGTTTGTTATTCGTGCCACAGCCACAGGACGCATTGCTGACAGAACATTTGAGCTCACAGTAACTGGCAATGATGTACCACAGTTTATTACTCCAGCTGGCAGTATTGGAACATTTTACGATGGCGGCGAAGTCAACATACAAATACAATACAGTGATGCGGACCCAACTGATGTAACAGTAGTATCGCTGGCCGCAGGCGCATTACCTGGCGGGCTTACACTCAGTGCTACTGGTCTTATAACAGGTTATATTGAGCCAGCCAATCCCATTGATCAAACTCCTGGGTATGACGAAACAGCCGTCAGTGCCGAGCCATACGACTTTGTGACTCAATACCAAAGCAGAACTTATCAGTTTACCTTGGAAGTTACAGATGGCAAGAGCAACGACCTAAGAACATTTACTATGTTTGTGTATGCACGAAATGAAATGACTGCAGACACCACACAGATCACAACAGACAACACTCAAGTAACAGCAGACGAAACCAACAACCGCGCACCATTCTTGACCAATGCTAGTCCCAGCGATCTTGGTAGAATTCGCAGTAGCAATTATTTTGCCTATGAATTTCTGGGCAACGATTATGACACTACAAATATATCCTATGCTATCTCTGTAAATGAAGGTAATGGATTACCTCCTGGATTGGTGTTAGATGCAACCACAGGCTGGTTCTATGGCAATATTCCAGATCAAGGCACCACAGAAGTAGAGTACAGCTTCAACATCAGTGTGTACCAGACCATAGGCATTGGTACTCCTGTGACATGCACAGCAACTACCACAACCACAAACATAATTACCTGTGCTAGCACATCTGAACTAGGAGTTGGTCAACCAATCAAATTTTCTGGCACAGGGCTAGGTGGACTCAGTACTGATGCCAATACTTTGTATTATGTTCTGGCGGTAATCAACGGCACACAATTTACAGTGGCAGCCAATCCTACCACAACCGCTGCGGTAGAGTTGACCACCAGTGCAGGATCAATGACTGGTACAATTATAGTGGCCAGCGAACCGTATCCGTTTACCATGACCATTGTGGGTGCTGTGGACACAGAAATTACCTGGCTTACGGACGCCGACCTTGGCACCTTGATCAATGGTGAAACCAGTTTGCTAAGAGTTGAAGCTGTGAATCGAGGCGGCAGAGAACTACAGTATCAACTGGCATCTGGTGAGTACAACAGTTTGCCGCAAGGACTTGAATTATTGCTATCAGGTGACATTGCAGGACGTGTGACTTTTAACACTTTTGCTATTGACCTTGGTGCTACTACTATTGATGATAACACCACCACTTGGGACAGCGAGTTTACCTTTACTGCCAACGCCTTTGCCCCAGATACACGCCAAATCTTGTACAATGTTAGCGAAATAAACATTATCAATGGCGGAAGTGGATATGACAGCGGCAATCCGCCAGTGTTACAATTCTTACCGGTTCCCATTGGCGCCAGTGCAGTACAGGCCACGGTGGGTGCAATAACTATTGTTGGCGGTGCAATTACAAACGTTGCTGTGGCCAACCGAGGTGCAGGATATACTGGTGATACTGGATCAGCCAATGCTCCTACACTGGTTAAGGTCTCCGGCCCTTCCCCAACCACAGATGCTGTATTTGAGGTTGTAATGGAAGCCACTGGCACACGAGACGTGGTCAGCGTGTTCAAGACATTTACTGTGCGTGTGGTCCGCGAGTACAATGCACCGTATCAGAATTTATATGTGCAGGCCATGCCGCCACAGAACGACCGCGAGCTGATTGACAGCTTGCTCAGCAACGACAACATCTTTGTACCTGAATACATTTTCCGTCCCACAGATCCCAATTTTGGCAAGAGCACACAGGTGGTATATCAGCATGCATTTGGATTAGCCCCTGATGCCCTGGATGTTTATGTAGAAAGTTTGTATCTCAATCACTACTGGAAAAATCTAGTGTTAGGGCAGGTAGAAACTGCCGTGGCTCGTGATGCCAACGACAACATCATTTACGAAGTGGTATACAGCCGTATTGTTGACAACCTGGTTAACAACGCAGGCGAGAGTGTGAGCAAAATTGTAAATTTACCTTATGAAATCATTGATCCTGCTGACGGCAGCACAGTAGTAACTCAAGTGTATCCCAACAGCTTGGACAACATGCGTGATCAAGTTATTGACACAGTGGGTCAGATATCAACTGGATTACCCTTGTGGATGACGTCCAAACAAGCCAATGGTCGTGTGTTGGGATTCACCCCTGCTTGGGTAATTTCATATGTGAACCCTGGGCGTGGTGCACAAGTTGCCTACTATCTCAACAATCAGTTTGGCGAGCAACTGAACAAAGTTGACTTCAAGGTTGATCGTTACATCCTAGATCGTAGTTTAACTATAAACTGGGACACAACCACACAGGACTGGACACCGCAACCTAATCTCACCACATTTGATCGATTTGACACTGGAGTTAATACATTCATTGGCAACGTTAGTATTGCCACCAACTTGGCCTACAGTGATGTGAACCAAAAAACTCTAACTTACATTAGCGAGCTGGGCGGACTAGATGGGCAAATTTTGAATATTGATGGCAATACTCTGATATTTGTCAAGCAAGAAGAATTCAACGGCCCGCCAGGCAGCAACTATCCTACTGCTGATGCTGCCTTTCAGGACTATGAAGTGCTCTACGGAGAAAGTCCTTATTCTGCAGATGGCGCAGCATTTGACGAAAGTTTCACAATATCTGGTGGCGACATATTAACGTGTACTGCATCTGATGGCGTTACCAACACAATAACCTATACAAATACATCAGGATCGCCCAAGATATACCCTGGATTGCCAGTAACATTCAGCGGATCAGTGTTTGGCGGTATAACCGCAGGATTGTATGTGGCTCTTACTGCGCCAAATAATACCACATTCACTGTGGCCAAGGCCACACCGATGACTGCTACAGAAGCCAGCACTAACTTGATCACGGTGACTAACATCACTGGATTTAATGTAGGAGATGCGGTACAGTTCTATCAAACCACATTTGGCAGCTTGGTTGAAGGCACCACTTACTACATCTTGACCGTGTCCATAATATCGGGTACCACAGCTCAGATCACAGTATCACTTGCTCCTAGTGGGGTAACACAAACGTTGACCACAGGTTCAGGATCGTGTCTCATGTACGGTACCACCATAGATCTAACTACTGTATCTTCAGGTTCCATGACTGCAACCACCTATAATGAACGCATGGCAATATATCAAATCAATGTGGACCCTGTAACAGAGCTTGTTGCGCTGACCTTGGTTGATCAAACTGCCAGCAATGAATATGTGCAAATAAGTCGCGGCACTCAATATAGAAGTGCGCAGTTATATCGACCAACAATTGCTGGCGAAGGATTAACTAGAATAAGCTGGTTGCCATTAATCACAACTGGAGCCACTCCTCCTTATACTATCGGAACTAGATATCAAATTGTTACAGTGGGGACAACAAACTGGGTAGCAATTGGAGCCAGTGCAAATGTGGTTGGTGTAATTTTCACAGCCACAGGTGCAGGTACAGGCAACGGTACAGCTAATTCTATTGAAACTTTGTTTGATGGCGGCAGTGTTGAGTTCATTGAACCAGTTGATATGTACAACCCGGGCGATTCTAACGATAAATATCTGGTATTTCCCAAGACCAACATTTTGGTGTAACAAGGACAAAAATGACAAGCCAGATCAATCCAGAATCAAACAACTATGATGCCGAGTATCCTGTAGCAGGACAGGACAACAACACCATTGGCTTCCGCCAAAACTTTGCATCTATCCAGCAAAATTTACAATATGCCAAAGACGAAATCACTGCCCTGCAAACAAATACTGTGCAGGCAGGCGGAAACGTGTTTAACGACCTTAATGGTGCTGTGCTCTATGAAGCCAAGTTACAAAACCAATCATATTCACATATTCCACTAGGTAATGTTGCTAATACTGCAAACGTTAATTACACAGTGGCAACATATCAAACATTAAATCCTACAGCCAACACTGCTATTAATTTGGTAGGACTACCAATTGCTAATAATACTGCGGTACTTACACTAAGTATCAACGCCACTGCTGCCAACACAACTGCAACACCATATTCAGTAAGTATTGCAAATGTCAACGCAGGTAATACCAACACAGGCATAATAGGATTGTCTGGAAACACATTTAGCTTTCCAAGAACCAATAGCAATATTGCAGGCGTTCATACCTATCAATTAATAACATCAGATCAAGGCGGTACTTTTACAGTTACTCCATTGAGCACAAACACTCAGCCGTTTAATGCATCGTCTGAAGATGTAGCCAATGTTGCAGTAGTTAATCTGGGAGTAAGCGACAGCTACTTCAGCACAAGTACCGCAGAAACTGCTACATTACCAGCAGGAGTCAACGGACAAGTGAAAGTTTTGGCTATGTTAGCAGACGGGGGCGATATGGTTATCACAGTCACAAATGCAGGTTGGAAATCCTCTGGCACAGGTTCTATTACGTTTGATACCATTGGTGATGCCTGCACATTGAAATACATCAACTCAAAATGGTTCTGCATTGGCAACAACGGTTGCGTGTTTGCATAATCACAAGGACAACAAATGACCAGTTTAATTAACCCTAACAATATCGATGGCGGCTATCCAGTTGCCGGACAAGACAATAACTCACAAGGTTTTCGTGACAACTTCACCAACACTAAAGTTAACTTTCAATATGCCGAGCAAGAGATTACAGACCTACAAGACCAGGTGATTTTAAAAGGCGCCTTGCCCGGGGTTGATGGTACGCCCAACAACAACATGAATGATACCTTGTTGTATGCCGCATTAATTAGAGATTTCAGTGCGTCCAAGGTCACCATTGGCAGTGTCGGCGGAGCAGTTTCTGTTAACTACGCCAACGGGCATTATCAGAGTCTCAGCACCACTGCTAGTATTACACTGAGTTTTACCAACTTTCCTACATCTACCACATACGGTTATATCAAACTGCAACTTAACATCACCAATATTGCACACACAGTTACACTGCCAGCAAGTGTTACCCTGGGAACCAGTGGCTTGCAAGGCTACAATGCAGGCACAATCACGTTTGGTGCCACAGGAACATTTGAGTTTGCGTTTGGCACCTATGATGGTGGCACCACAATCACCATATTTGACTTGAATCGTGCGCTCACAAACTTCACTGCAGCCGATCTAGAAGTTGACGACGTAACTGCCACAGGTAATTTAATTGCAGGATTTGGCGGAACTGGCTATGTTCAAGCCACAGGCAATGTGGTTGCTGGACAACAAGTGATTGCCACAGGAAATGTGTCAGGCGGCAATCTACGAACCACTGGAACTGTAAGCGCATCTGGCGCGGTACTCAGTGCCACTGTATTGAGTGCTGTGGGCAACGTAATCAGCAACGACAGCGTTAACAGTCAATATGTCAATTCCAGAATACGTCCCACCATTGGCACAAGTTCGTTACCAGGATTACAATTTGTAGCAGGTGATTTACTGACCACTGCCACAGCTGGTACAGTCGAGTTTGACACAACATCGTTGTATTTTACTCCTTTGGCCAACCAACGCGGTGTTGTTCCGGCAACACAGTTCATAGTCACTGGCTCTACTAACACACTCACACAAAGCACATCTGCACAACCAGTGTTTGACAATGTGGTAGCCAATGGCCAGATAAGACTCAGCGCCAGTACCACATACTTTTTTGAAGGCTTATACTTGATCAACAACACAGCATCGCCATCAACAGCACACAGCGTGAGCATATTGTTTACTCCTGAAAATCCTGTGACCAATATTGCCTATGTGGCTGATGTTACCACATCCTCAGGTGCTCCCAATGCTGGAGCAACTACACTTTCAAGATCAGCATCTTCATCAGTTACTGCCACACAGATTACTCCCACAGGCACAACTACTGCCAATGAGTATATTTCTGTGGCACTAAGAGGAACTATACGAACCAATTCTGCTGGTAATGTTGCTCCACTTATTCAATACAACGCCGCGGCACCTGGCGGCGTTTCAACTGTGTTGACCAACAGTTATATCAAATTTACACCGGTTGGCACCAGCGCAGTAACTTCAGTTGGAAATTGGAATTAACCAAACCGTTTGACTTTGCTGATTAACTGTATTATAATTACAGTATGGAGCACCCACTAATAGGCAACATCGATCATCTCACTGAGGACCAACTCAGTGAGAAAATCAACGAACTCAACCGAAAACTAAACATGGCCATCCGCTCTGGCAACGGACACATGTGCAATCAGATACGCATGGCTCTGGAAAGTTTTCAAAGCAAATACCAACAAAAACTCACTGACGCCCGCAAAGGCAGCGGATCCACCTTTGAAGATAAGATTGACATCCAATGAACGTTAGACTACAATACGACCTAGAGTTTTTAGGCGGCATTTATTTTGAAGAGCAAATGCAAATGAATCACTATTCCGTGAGTTTGAATTTGGTCACTGGCACAGCCGACCCCACAGATACCAACATTGCTATGGATCGAATAAAGGCATTTGTGTTTGGTGAGCTAGAACATTCAGTGTTTATAAATGTTGCACAAAGAGAACGTGCTGAACTCATGCACCTAATGGGCATAAATGTTACCACCTTGCCCGAAGAACCTGTTGACCAGATCATAGGTATGATGCTATACTACAAGCTAAATTCTATCATGGAAGGTCGTATGATTGTTCGCAGTTTGGATATCAGTTCTAGTCTCGGAGACTCAGTGTGGTATCAACATGATGACGAAGATTCAGCAGGACCTTTTGCACAAGATGGATGGTGGCATGATTCGGGCGTAAAGCACAATACTGTGGACGTCAACAATGTTGACGCCAACATAGTCAAAGTTGTACCCGACGCCTGGACAGAATATGGCCTGGCCTGGCCTGGCGAAGCAACCGAAACAGGCAACACAGTGGTATTTGGAAACTTTCCTAAAAAATGAAAACTGACACAGTAGGACAAATTGTACTAGACGAAAACGACTTGATCAGTATGATCATGTGTGATCGCGATCTTGAAAGCATCAGCGAAACCATGATTGTTGATGGCTCTGTGGATCTAGAAGCGGCAGCCTTTTGGTTGGAATATGTACCAGCGTTTACCTATTGGACGGAACCATTAAATCAGGAATCATTTGATGCCATACAGCAACAGCAATGGCACATGCCCGACCAGTACAAACAATTGGACATTGCAGAACATGTGTTGACGCTGTGTACCACAGACGCAGAACTACAACGCTGTGGGCATGAACTCATGCTGTATCAAGAACGTGGCTTGTTTGATCTGTTGCGATTCCTGACATATCTAGTGGATGTCATGCGTGAGAATCATGTGATATGGGGTGTGGGTCGAGGATCAAGTGTCAGCAGTTATGTGCTGTATAAACTGGGTATACATAGAATTGACTCAATGTTCTATGATTTAGACGTGGAAGAATTTTTACGTTAAATATTAGTTTAGGAGAATATCATGGCAGGAAAAATTTACAAAACCGCACTGGGCAAACCAGTTGACATGGGCAAACTTATGTTACAACACGAAAAAGTTCGTGCAGTAGGCAACATGAAAGTCAATGCACGTGGCGACATGGTTGACGATATGAATCGTGTGATCAGTAGCAAAAACGATCAAGTCAACAAACAATACAACAAACAAACCGCACCCAGAAAGTAATCTATGACGGCAAAAGCAGCATTTGAACCCCACCGCATTGATCGCGAACAACTAAAGCCCTTACGGGACGCTGTGATTGTGAGCGATATGAATTTTAAAGAACGTATCAGTCGTGGGGGTCTTATCCTGCCCACCGACAACGGCAAAAGTTCAGGCATTCGTCCTCGGTGGGGGCGGGTGTATGCTGTGGGGCCTGATCAGAAAGATATCAAAGTGGGCACATGGATCTGTGTTGAACACGGACGCTGGACTCGTGGTATTGATATCGAAGATGAAAGTGGAAAACAAACTCTACGCAGAGTTGATCCCAAAGACATCATGATGGAATCAGATGACGAACCGCAGGATACCACATTCTCGGATGCTATCCATGTGGAGGCCAAACCCGACTGGATGCAACACAATTGATACGCAATTGGAATGCTGGTGAAATCATCAGCGAATTACAAAAAATTTACTTTGCCACAACAGATCCCAGGATGGACGGTTACACCACTTGGGCTTGCAAACAAGACTTGTATCGTGTACAATTTGCACTAGAACGCATGTTAAAGAATTGCCCAACTTATGCTCCTGAAGATCAGTGGCTAGAGGAACAGCAACTAGAGCGTGACAAAGCACAAGTCTGGAGAACGCTCAATGACAAAGTGTAACATCTGCAGGAAGGAATACACTCCTGACTGTGACTATAAACAGGGCCGTTGCCCGCACCACCCACCTATGATAGAAATACAACCAAAAGATACCAGTCGGGGTCACTTTTATGTGAGCCTGGCCAAAAGCGCATTACGCATCGTTGCCGGCGGCAATTTAGTGCTAGGAAATTTATGGATGGCAGGAACATTTTTGATTCTTGCCGAAATACTTGGAATTGTTGAGGAGTTAGTGTAAAATGAGTAAAGGTTCAAGACCACGTCCATCAATTGTTAGTCAAGAAGAATTGGCAGCTAGACATAGTGAGATCTTTGGCAAGAAAGAGCCCAAGCCTCGTTATGTTCCGCCACCACTTCCGGAGGACATGCAAAACATTGAGAGCTCTTTTGAACGACACCTAGGCAAAAACATTCCACAAGGAAGAACATGAAAGAGTTATGGGTAGAGAAGTACCGTCCCAACACAGTGGACGGTTATGTGTTTGTAGACCAATCACAGCGTGAGCAAGTACAACAGTGGATCAAAGACGGATCAATTCCGCATTTGATGTTGAGTGGCTCAGCAGGCACAGGCAAGACCACATTGGCCAAGCTGTTGATCAACGAGCTAGGCGTGGATGAATATGACGTTATGTGGGCCAATGGTTCTAAAGAAGCTCGCAAGATTGAATGGGTAGACAAGCTGATTGGCTTTTGTCAGACCATGCCGTTTGGCAAGTTCAAGGTCGTGCTGATTGATGAAGCAGACTACATGAACAAAGATTCAGTGCAGCCTGCCTTGCGTAACTTGATGGAAGACTATTCGCAGACTGTGCGCTTTATTCTTACTTGTAACTACCCACACAAAATCATTGCCCCAATCCACAGCAGATGCCAAGGATTCCACATTGTAAAGACAGATCATATAGATTTTTTTGGTAGGGTGGTCCATGTACTTGACAATGAAAAAGTTACATTTTCTGCAGATGTTCTAGACAGTTACATCAAGGCCACATACCCTGACCTTCGCAAGTGTTTGAATCTTGTGCAGTTGAACAGTCAGACAGGTGAGCTCAAACAACCCAGTGCCGCAGACAAGAGTGCTAGAGACTGGCGACTGGAATGTGTGGATTTGTTCAAGCGTGGCAAGGTACGTGAAGCCCGAACGGTGCTGTGTCAGAACTCCAATCCTGAAGAAGCAGAAGATGTGTTTCGCTGGATGTATGACAATTTGGAATTGTGGGGAGACACTCCTGAACGCCAAGACCAAGCTATTGTGATTATTCGCAATGGGCTAGTAAACAACAACTCTGTAGCAGATACAGAAATCAACTTGAGTGCTACCTTGATTGAACTATGTCAACTTGGGTAACCAACCATGTTCCGGGAATGATTCGCTGTCAAGGCCAAACTGTTAATCAATTTGGTTTGGATCAGACTGGAATAATTGATTATCAATTTAACCAACAAGGGTTTCGCTCGTTGGTGGATTTTGACTTTGTGCCCGATCATGCGTTTTTTGGGTGTAGTTCAGTATTTGGCATTGGAGTAGCACACAATTATATATTTCCGTCCATGTTTCCTTTGTCCCACAATTATGGGTTAGCTGGGATTTACAATAACGATGATGTGTTTTTAATCGTTGACAATTATCTGCACTCTTCTGCTTTTAACAAGGCAACAAAAAAATTTGTATACTGGGTTAACAGAAATACCGAATCTCTAGATCTTTATAGCAGACAACTAAGCAAGTTGGGATTTATACAGGCATTTTGCGGAGACAAAATGTCTTATAAAAATTGTTTTTCGGGTGTTCCTAATGTTGATACCGACGTTAGCAACACACACATGGGTATTAGTACACATCTAATTACATACAAGTTGTTATGCAAACTATTCAAGCAATAATTTGTTTCAATGGCGGAAGTGCCGGCGATTTTTTAGCAGGCATTTGCTCGGACCAACTATCAGGGTCGTCTGCTTATACAATACGCAACAACGGAGTGGTAGAGTTATCAAGTACATTTAAACATATTACCAAGGCAGACTACTTTAACAGCAATGCCTCAGTTGATTCATCTAACACCTTGCCGGTTGAAAATACGCATTATTATTTAGATTATTACCCAAAGATTGCACATAAACTATATTATATAGATTATCCAGATGCGATGTCACGTGACATCGTGGATATTTTTTTGTTTAAAAGATTTGCCAATGATCGGGTGCGAATGGCAGACTTTATGAAATCATCGTACACAGAACCTATACAATCTAAGTTAAATGCAAGTAACATAGTTGATGCTTGTGAAATAAACTGGACAAAAAATATAAGGTCTTGGAGGAATAATACTCTGCTAGAACCACTATACCTACAAGATCTGTTTGACCGATCAATTTTTTACAACATAGTTGAAACTGTGTGTCAGTGTAAAGTTAAAGATTATGAGAAACTGGCAGCAGGTTACGACCTATGGATCAGCAAGAATGATCGATTAAGACAATTGTTTTTGTAAATTATTTACAATACCAGCGGCAATCATTTGATGCCATTTGAATCCTGGGTGTTCTCCGACCCCAGCAAGATCAACAAATTTTAGATTCCACTTCACGCAGTGTGCGTGTTTTGTTATATAGTCGCCAACATCAACTCCTGCATTGTCTGTGCCTATAAAACACCAGGGTTGATTTTTCAATAGTTCTTCAATTTCTTTAAATGTTTGATGAAATAATTTAATATTGTCGTCAGCATTGTCTTCCATGGTTGCTCTACCGTTTTCGTAATTGTATCTGCGACCAAGATTTATAAATTGTATTACAAAATATCGAGGATTCAAGCTACTAGACAACACTTCTTTCAGAAGCCGCAGACTTTCTTGATTGTCTACCATCATACAACCTTGCCCAAATTGATAACACTTTGAATTCAAATTGGTTGCACTAATGTGAGGAAATCCATGATTCAAGGGCACACCAATTGCAGTTGTAATACTTGATCCAAAATATGCTCCTACTTCAGTGTCAGATTCTAAATAATCAATATTGTTGCGATATCCAAGATTGTTTATCTTGTATTCTACTATTCCTCGACGGTCCGATGCAAAAACTTCTAGTGTTTCATTTCGGCATTCATATTGAGAAAAAAATGGCAGAGGCAACGACATGTGTAAATATTCCTATGAGATACCTTATACTTACCTATGTTACACGTCCGGGCGGCAAGATTGATGAAGTAATGGCTGTGGCCAAGAAAATTAAAAATTCAGACCTCCAAACCTGTAACGTTATACTTGACTTCAAGAAGCTTTCTGTAGTAAAATGCACAATGAATGGTACTGTTGTTCCCCGTGACTGGGATCGAGTAGTCGGTTATTATCATCAACACTACGCAAGTACCATAGAACGCTTGTTCAACGAAAACGGATACGAAATTGTCAAACCTGAAGAACCCAAACCCGCTGTTGAGTCAGCAAGTGATCCTAGTTGATGCTGATGGCGTACTGCTTAACTGGGAGTATGCATTTAGTATCTGGATGGAAACACACGGATTTGTAAAACAAGCCGGTAGCGAGTTTGAATACGACATTGGACGTCGCTACAACATAGACCACCCTCAAGGTCGCAAACTGATCAAGATCTTTAATGAGTCGGCTGCAATTGGGTTCTTACCTCCCTTGCGTGATGCCATGTACTGGGTCAAACGCCTGCACGAAGAACACGGCTATGTGTTCCACTGCGTCACTAGTCTGAGTCTAGACCCATCAGCAGGCAAACTGCGCGAAATGAACCTGAACAAGTTGTTTGGTCCTACTGCGTTTGAGCGGGTTGTTTGTTTGGACACCGGAGCAGACAAGCATGAAGCACTGGCTGAGTATCGTGACTCAGGTTGCTGGTGGGTAGAAGACAAGCCGGAAAATGCTGAAGTTGGTCACGCATTGGGTCTACGTAGCATCCTTATGGAGCATGGGCATAATATGTCGCATGCCAACAAGCAAATTCCGGTTGTAAAAAATTGGCGGGAAATTTACGCGATAATCACCTCCTAATCTGCGTACAATTTCAACACTGATCCAATTATCTTATGACGCTGTACATCACGTGCTTCTAGAGCACAAACAGCAATCCCTGCTACTGAAGTAGCTGCCAATCGTTCACATAGATCCAACAGGCCGTTGTCGCCGTTTGAACGGTCTGCTTGTTCAACGTCTCCTGTGATCACTATCTTACTGTTCGTTCCTATGCGGGTCATTAACATCTTGGCCTGGGCCGGAGTTGCGTTTTGCATTTCATCGGCTATAATCCAACTGTTTTTAAAGGTGCGGCCGCGCATGAATGCCAGAGGCGCAATCTCCACTACCTGATCTTCTATCATGGTTACGATGTCCTGAGGGCGATAATATTCTCGCATGACATCCAACAAGGGACGAGTCCATGGCTCCATTTTGGCCACTAAGTTACCTGGTAAAAATCCGTGTTGTTCTCCTTCTACGCCCACGGCCGGACGTGTCATTACTATCCTATCGCATTGCCCCTCTTTCAAGGCTTTGACAGCGGCCTGCATAGCAAGATAAGTCTTACCAGTACCTGCAGGTCCTACTGTGACCACAATGTGCTGACTTTCATCTTGTAGAGCCAACACCAACTTCTCCTGATTTCGTGTGCGAGGGATCAGGTCTATGCGGCGATTAGCCACTCTAGGTGCTTGTTGGGTAAAGCTGATGGTGTTTTCTACAGATTGTATCATACGTTTGTTTTGTGCTTTCGCAGCGCGATTTCTACTCAAGTGTAATTCTCCTATGGGGTTAGTCCTCTCGGACCTGTTATTTACGGGTGTAGAAATTTCAAGATATGTGGACAGATTTCCGTGGATTATTGGTATAAGTATTAGGCTTTGTTGAACGTGAAAGCAAAATACACCTTGAGTCCCGTTGTGCTAAATATACAACCATGGACAAAGAACTCTTTAAAGACCACTCAGACTACTGGCAAGTAGCCGACAACATCCGCGATATCTACATGAGCGATGGTTCAATCACCACGCTGTTGGACTTTGAGCGTGTGCTGGACGAAGTAGACATCTACGCATTTAAAAACTGGGAGATTGGTGAATTGGTTGCCGGTCCAGAAATAACAAAATATCGTGTGGGCTGTACATTTATGTGGCCCGAAAAACTCATGCCTGATCCCAGAGGCGGAAAAAGATTATTGCCATTTGATTGCGAAGTTAATTATCGCAGAGTAGAAATGAAAATCCCAATAAAGATTACAGATCCGTCGGATTATATTCCTGGCACACACAAGGCCAAGATTGTGAAAAAGCCTGTGTGGCTGGTGGAGATTGTTATGCCCAAAAGCCTAATGAGCGACATCAAAACAGGATCAATCGAAATGGAAGATCAAGACATTGATCTAGAAGAATTGGACAATGCCTATGAGCAGGATCTTGACAAACAAGAAACGCAAAGCGATGCCAAGGCAGAAAACGCACAACAAGACTTGGCTGCTGTGCCCGGCCAGCCACAAGCACCAGCACCAGGAGTAGTATAATGTTTAGACACTTGTTAGAAGGCCTACAGTACAAAGACCTAGAAGGCATAATGAAAAGCACCGTTCATATTGATGAATTTGCATCAAAAATGGGCGACGATGATGACATTGTGGTAGTGAGCTTTTTTGTGCGTGATCTACAGGCAGCAAAAGATCTAGTTTCATGGTTTGAAAAGGGCTATGATTTTGTGCTGGACGCGGACCGTAGCCCGGGCGAAATCAAACCCAGTCGATATCTAGTGTACGCAGAACTGCGTCGCAGACCCAATGTGGCCAAGCAGGTAGGCACACTGATTGAAGACCTAGGCACACTCACAGAGTTTGATGCCAAAGACTGGACCATGCGTTATGACGGCAAGACACAGCCTTGGTCAGTGGAAGCCATGACCGAAACTGTGCCGTTAACCCCAGCTGATTATCGTGCCACTCACGAAGATGATCTAAATTCAGTACGCACAGCCGCAGGCATTGAGCCTAAGAAAGTTCACAAGCCCACACCCGAAACTTTGGCTCTGCAGTCGGCAGCGGGGATACGATAATGAATATTGACCAAATTTTAAAAGAATTTGCCCCACCTGGTGGCGACGATCGTGAGCCTGACGAAGAACACATTCTACGGCAGTTGGCTGCACAATGGTGGAATGGCACAGAACAACAAATGGCCCGAGCACAACAAACCCTGGCCGCAATGGGCTGGGAAATAGGTCAAGACGAGTCTGGTGACGACGATGCAGGTGTGTTTGTAATACGCACAGGTGACGAAAATGGCAACAGTTATATTGCTTTCCCGCACAGTGAATTGAATCTAGACGAAGGCGTTCGAGTGCCAGCACAGCAGATTCTAGGCACAAAAAATCGTGCAAAGTCAGCATACTATCCCACCAATGTCAAGCCAAAAGTTCCCAAGCTAGACAAACCCTTAACTGATCAAGAGCTTGCAAGACTAAGTCAACTGGCTGGAATTAAAAGCAAATAAATAACATATCATGAAAATAACAGACGTTGTCACTCTGATGGAATTTGGGTTTGGGCCACCAGGCAGTAGAGCCATGGGCACAGGCAACTTTGCCCTGCTACACAGAGCCTATGTAAACAAACGCCCAAGACTCAGCAGAAACCTACAGTTGGACTTTGGCAACAATCAAGTGATTGAACTAGATGATGCTGATATTGAAGCAGTGGCCAACTACTATGATACCTTGCCTGCAGACCAGGATCGTTATGCATTTGTGTACGATGTCATGAGTCGTGGGGACAAGTTTAACTCATTGCTACAAAAACTAGGTCGCAGAACAGGCACAGCACAACAGCCCAACTTGTTAGAACGCGATTCTAAAAAAAACTCTGATCTAGACCGTGGATCGGTGCGCAGTGCCGCATTGAGCACAGCACTACGTCAGGCCTATGCCAAGTACCCACAGGCACAGAGCGACATGGAGGCCTTGCTCATGTACGACATGGATGTGCAAAAAAACACAGGGCAAGAACTACAAGCACAAGCAAAAATCAATCAACGCCAAGACGACATTGATGTGCAAATGCGTGATGTTAACCGTCAGCAGAGCAAAAAGATAGGCAGCTTGGATGACGAAAACGACGCCCTAAGTGATGAACTAGACAAGCTCAGTCGAGAGCTTGATGCCATGCATCGTCAAACAGGCGCAGAGCCTGAGCGTAAGAAAGACTCAGACAGCAGTAAAAAATCTGACACAGATACAGATACCAGAAGTTATGGCAGTGGAACTGTTGGATCAACTGGTCGTGCAGAAAAGACTCAACAACGTGCCGCAGATGCTGAACAGCGCAAACCTGCCCCTGAGCCAGCAAAGCTCAAGTCAGGTTCCAGTACATTTAAACCATTAGGCGCCACCGTACCCATGGTCAAACCTGCACCAGCACCCATGCCCACGATAGACATACTTGACAAACCTAGCACAAGTGCTGCCATGAGTCAAATGACACAGCAACTCACAAATCCGCCTGTGGCACAACCACTTACAAATCCGCCTGTGTCACAACAGGACACGGAATTGCCTGCCAAGTTTGGGGAACCTGTTGAACCTGATGTGGATCAAAGTCAGGCAGACTTGTTTGGTGAGCCTGCACCGCCCAAGACAGATAGTCCCATACCAACCAAGCTGAGTGCAGTGGATGCTGAAGAAGAACCTCCGTTACCTGCCAATGTAAGTGACTTGGACCAAGCTCGACGCACTAGAGATCAACTGCGTCAGGCCACTGCTCAACAAAAAGGTGATGCAATTAGAACTGGTACATATGAATCACAACAACTACGCCGCATGCGTGAACTAGCAGGACTACCACAATGAAAATCAATCACATTATAGACGAAGATGTCAAAGTTCCTGGGCCAATGCGAATGAATGACTATCATGATCAAGCAGATGCTATTCAAGAAAAACTTAGACAAGCAATACAAACTGGCAACAAACAACTGATTCAACAACTGTCTAAACAGCGTGATGACCTAGATACACATGTTAAAACTCACGGCATGATGCCAGAAGACGCTCGACCACCCATTGCACCCGATCCACAAAACTACGACAGTGACTGGGACTACTACAATGATCGCGATGCCGATGACATGACGGATTCAGACCCAGCAGATGACATGACTGACGATGAATCTGACGACTGGTTTGACGAGTCCAAGGAAAAAGTAGGCAACATGGATGCTGATGCATTTGATGCTGCCTTGTCACGTATGAAAAAACTAGCAGGAGCCGGTCCGTTACGGACTGTGTACGATCCTGCTCGACGTGTGTACAAAAATGTACCGCATGCTGTGCAACCTGCACAACAACCCAAAAAGGCAAGATAATGAAATTTAATGACTTTATTGTTTCTGAAGAAAAAGTCCGCTTGGATCCCAAATGTTGGACAGGCAAAAAGATTGGCAACCCTAAAACCAAGGTCAAGGGTGGTGTGCGTGTGAACAACTGTGTGCCTGCTGAGTCAGTAGAAGAAGGTTTTGATAGTACATATTCCCCATCTACATCTAGTACTAATTCTACCCCCGAGCTCAGAGGAATCCATATTCCAGGAAATATGAAACACCCAGACTGGAGAGAGCCTACCTGGAGCTTTCAAGAGATTGCAGAAAAACTAGGTATTACTTCAAATGAATTACGAACACTTGTGTTGCATATAGGTAATTTCCCCAAAAAGTTAGAAGGTGTTACGTCTAACAATGGATCAAAGACATATTACCCACGCAGTGAAGTCAAACGTTGGGTAAATGCTACAGACATTAGAAATATTATTAAATCCAAGCAAAGTGTAGCGGAAGCCGCAAATCCTGCACAACAGGCTGCTATTGCCATTGCCAAAAAGAAAAAGGCCGGTGTAGACGAAGCCGCACCTCCAGGTGCCAAAGCAGAACGCATGGTCAAGCATATCAAAAAAGGCTATGCCAAAGATGGCAAGTTGTCTGATAAAGAAAAATCAATTGCCTATGCCACAGCCTGGAAAGCACACAACAAAGGTGTGACAGAAAGTTCACAAAGAGTTGATTCACTTGTGACTGACGCATTAAAAATAATGCAGGGTTCAGAAGCAAGTGATGCTGTGGCTGCATTAAAGACTGTGCTAGGCGATAGAGAATACAACAGCCGTCGTGGTTATTACAATTTCTATGTTCGACAACTGATGGATATGTCGGGTCAACAAGGCATGGCAGAAGACTACAATCCCGAGTACGATGACGAAGCAGGCATGGTAGAAAACAACCTAGAAACTCTTGATCGCGCAGTTGACGGCTTGGATGATCTAATCAACTCAGGTGATAACTTGCCTGAATGGTGTCAAGAAAAGATTGCAGTGGCCAAGTCAATGTTGGTTAGTGTGTGGGATTACATGTACTCAGAGGAAGCATCAGACGAAGTAGATCCTGAAGTGGATGAGATGTTTGAAGCCATGGATCAGTTAGCCGAGGAAATGGCTCGAAAGAAAGGCGTAAGTGTTGATCTTGTGTGGGAAACATTTGAAGCCATGGATGACCACATGCTGTACGAAACAGCAGCCTGGCGTCGTAAAGAAGGCAAGAGCGCCAAGGGCGGACTCAACGCCAAGGGTGTGGCCAGCTATCGTAGAGAGAATCCTGGTTCTAAACTACAAACAGCAGTCACAACCAAGCCTTCAAAACTCAAGCCTGGATCCAAAGCTGCCAAGCGTCGCAAGAGTTTCTGCGCAAGAATGGGCGGTGTTAAAGGTCCAATGAAAAAGCCCAATGGCAAACCCACACGCAAGGCTCTGGCTCTGCGCAAATGGAACTGCTGATGCTGTTTGAAGAAATTGCCGGCACGCCTGTAGAAGCCTGGGGGTATGCGTACAACCGCAGAGATCAGCGTGAACAGTGGCGTAGAACGTTTCCTAGTGAAACAGCCGCACGTGCCTGGGCTGACTATCACAATGCCACCATAGTAGAAATACGTCCCAAGCTACAGGAAGAACAGCTGGATGAACTCAGCTTCCTGGGCTCGCCCTGTACCAAGGACTGTTCAGGGCATCGTGCAGGCTATGAATGGTCAGCACGTAAAGGCAACATACAGGGCAACAGTCCTTACAGCCCCAGCTTCAACAACGGCGCTAATTTACGGGCCGCTGGCAAATGATACATGTTAGATCAGAAATTGACCACGCAACTGGTGCGTCCTGAATCGGCATATTTGTTGATTTATCCTGGAGGGTTTGGCGGAGAGTTCATGGCCTACTGGCTGAGTCAACATCCTGGCTGCATACCTTCTACTGTGAAACAACTAAAGAACAACAGATACGTTCATATACTAAACAACACATTTGAATTTTCTCCCAAGGGCACAGACCGCAAGTTGTTTCTGATCACTCACCCTTACTGCCAACGCAATTTACAGTCTGACAATAGATCATTTTCGGGCATTGTGTTTGCCGACCCAGCACAAAAAGCCTTTATAACCTGTGCTGACGAACATAAGAAATTCTTTTTTGTACTGATGTGGCTCAAAATGCGTCTTTTTAGATTTACCGTGGAAAGATACTTGCCATCTGCCCCAGAATCAGGATGGGCACAGCACTTGTCAAGTCAATTTGATCAAGACCATGACACCGTGGAAAATTTTAAACACTACATCAACGGACGAGAATGGTTTTATCAATTTGAGGTTGACTCCTGGCGTGACCACAAGGAAAATATCCCGGTAATCAACAGGATACAGAACGAGTATCAGCACTGGTTTTTGCCACTGGACTACCAATCACTATTCAACATTGATCTGTCTGAATTGATGTTTGGAGACAGCGAATCAGAGCATGCTCGTGTGTGCCAGCACTTTGGTATTGATTATGACTCGTCCCAGCATCTTGTGAGTATGATGCAACAGTATCATGACCGCAATGTGTCCATGGCCGAACGCTATCTCAAAATGCCCATTGATGAATTCATTGCCTTGAGCACAGTGGATGCACAGCCCGTGATACAACAAGCACTGCTACGCTGTGATTCTGAACCTTGGGTTCCTAGCGTTTAGTATACACAAAATACAATCGGTCATTGGCATCTTTCTTAAAGGTGTCTAGATTTAAATTGTATGTTTCTGCAAATTCATTCACAACTTCAAAAGTCCACGAAAAGATCTCCACATAAGGTCCTGTCTTGTGGGTAATGCCAGGATTGGCTCGCAAAAAGAATTTACCGCCAGGCTTTAGTAATGAAACACAGTGTGCAAAACGTGATTCGATTTCGTCTCGTGAATTAAAGTTAATTGATCCCAGGGCAATGATCACATCGTGCGATTGTGGTTTTACCTTGTAGTCTAAGATGTCTACTTCATAATCTGCGCAGTTATTGTAAGGATCAATTCCTACAAGATTGTGAATGCGCCCTTTAAAAGGATGATAGCCACAGCCCACATCAAGCACACGTTCCGGGTTCAGTTTGTTGATTTCTTCAGCTAGTTCCCAGCCTGTGTGTTCATAGTCGCCTGTTCTTGGCTTCCATATTTCCGCAAAGAATCTATGTGTGTAGCGTTCACTAAGGTCATCCGCAATCTCTCGCAAGGTGCCACGATACTCACAAGGCAGACTGAGTTCTGCTTCCACAGCGTCTTTGAACTTGCTGTAGCGAGCAGGAGTCCAGGGCAGGCTGTGTACATTGGTATCTGCGTCAATTGTGATTGCGGCGTACTTGGGTAAATTAAACGCAAGTTGTAGATTTTTTTGTAAAAGGTTGAAAATTTTTGTGTTCATAGTAAATTTTGATATATAACTTAGAATTTATAATGTATTTAAAGGAGTCTTATGCGTACACTAAAATTTCTTGCCGTGGCCTTGTTTGCCTCATCAGCCTGGGCCTGGCAACCCACCAAACCTGTCACTGTTATATTCCCCAATGGACCAGGTGCCGGAAATGAAATATCATTTCGTATTGTAGCAGATATTGTAGAAAAGTCAACCGGTGCCAAATTTGTGTCTGAACACAGACCGGGTGCTGATGGCAACATTGCTATCAATCACTTTGTGACTACACCTGCAGACGGACACACTATTGCGGTGCCTGCGTGTCAGTCAAATTGGGTCACTCCTGAAGTATGGTATCCTAAGGTAATTAAATATAATCCCATGGATCTAGAACCCATTGCTAATATTGCACGTAGTCCACTAGCATTCTGGGCACACCCCAGCAGTCGTATCAACACGCCCGAAGAACTGGTGGCAGCCATTAGAAAGAAAGAAAGGCCCATTACTATAGCCATTGGCGGAGGGGGTCATAAATTAGCAGTGGAATATCTTAAAGACAAGCTAAATGTTGCTGGCGGTGATCGAGTTGAAACAGCCATGTACAAAGGTCCTGCTCAGGCACTATTAGATGTCATGGGCGGGCATGTGGAATTTGGCGTTACTCCTGTGGCAGTGGGATATCCGCATGTGATTGCAGGCAAGCTCAAGTTGATTGGTATCGCTGACACACGACCCTTGCCAGGATTAGAATCTGCGCCGTTAATGAGCAAGGCAGCACCAGGACTCAGCATACACGGCTGCTGGAACATGGTACTACCACCAGGTACTCCACAAGACATACAGAAATGGTATGCTGAACAGTTTGTACCTGCCATACGCTCAACAGCAGCAGGAGCAAGGTTTCGAGAAAACATGATGTACATCACCACTGAAGAACACTCGCCAGCAGGTGTACGTGCTAGCATGGCCCGACTACAACAAACGTGGCAACCCATTGCCAGAAGGATCCGACCAGAATGAAATATATTTTTGTAAGTGGAGCCCCGGGCTCTAAATGGAGTTCCGTAGTAAAAAACATTTACTACAGCGCCGACGTAGACTCAACTGATTACTCAGAAGCCAGAACATATCGTCATGACGCTTCGGGCACAATGGAATTGTTACACATGGGAGTGTACTGGGGACCAGCCATGGAATTTGGTGATCATTTTGAACACCTGGATCAATACACTCGAGAACAGAACGAAGCAGAGTTTGATGCACCATTTAGTGGCACAGGTGTACGTATTATCAAAAGCCATGTGTTTGGATATCATATCGATTATATCAAAAAAACCTGGCCTGATTGTCCTATTGTGCTGATTGATCGCACAGATGATGCTTGCCTAGGATGGTGGGTCAAATGTGGGGAGTTTAAAATAACATATCCATTGTACCGGGACTATTACCGAGACCTGCGTCAAATGGCCGAATGCATACGCAGAGAAAATGAGGGCAATCGTCGTGCGGCCCGTGAATGGCCTGCCACAGTTGTGGAAACCAACAGACAACTGGCCAGAACTGTTGGTATTCAAGTTCCAGCAACAGAATACTATCAAGACTACACAGCGTCAGACATAAAGGTAACAGTAATATGAAATCAGCTTGGGCAATAACTCAACAAAGAAGTCAATATCATTTTGATAATAGCGTAATAGATCCACGATGGGACACAGTACAACACCTAGGACACATTCAACCTACATGGGCAGAAGAATTATCTGCGGCTATAACTGCATCTGCACCTGTGACCTGGCGCACTCGTGGTCGCGACTCGGACCCATTAAAACGTGCCACAGAAGAATACGATCAAGAAGACTACGATCTAGAGCAACAAGGTTACGGACGTGACTATGTGGTCACTAACTTGAACTACAATCTTGATCCTGTGTTTCAACACATTGCTGATCAATTTGGCCTGGAAAAAAGCATGGCTAGAATACATGTGCAACATCCTGGGCAAGTATGGAATCTACACTTAGACAAGCTGGAAAAATGGATGCCTACTGACCCTTCTCAGGTTGTGCGTTATTTTGTACAGCTCACAGACTGGCAGCAGGGACATTTCTGGAGTTATGGCAACTATGCATGGACAGGGTGGCAGGCCGGGGATGTCAGCACTTTTGACTGGATCAACGTACCGCACGCCACCGCCAATGCAGGACATGTGCCCCGAGCCACTCTGCAGATCACTGGAATTATTACTGACAAGACAAAACTATTTTTAAGCACATTATAAAAATGGCGATAACAAAACCAAGTCTATTACCTGAATTATATTTGCCGTCAAGAGTCAACCAGCATTGGCTAGAGTCAGGCATGGATAGTCTTGAGTTGTGCTTGAATCGTGAACATTTTTTGTCGTACCCGCACAAGGTTGAATATCATTATAACAGTCGCGGATTTAGAGATGCAGAGTGGCCTGATGATTTGTCTGATGTGATATGGTGCGTTGGAGATAGTTTTACTGTGGGACTAGGCAGCCCACTTGAACATACCTGGCCTTATATGCTACAGCAACGCCTAAGGCGTCGTGTAATAAATGTCAGCATGGATGGAGCAAGTAATAACTGGATTGCCAGGATTGCAGTTGCAATTTTAACGCAGTTTCCTCAGGCTAATATAGTAGTCCAATGGAGTTATATGCATCGTCGAGAGTTTGACACAAGCATCATTTTAAATGAAAGATTTTTAAATTTTTATAAATCTGTACAAGATGTAAGTTGGCCGGATTGTAAAAGTATTCAGGATTTTGATAATTTGCCGGCCTGGATAAAGACAGAAATAAAGCAGTTGCATGATTGGTCAAGCATCGACCCATCTAGTGAAGAACTAAGGTTAGAACACATTAATTCTACCACTGACGAGGACATTATTAATACTCGATTGTGCATGCAACAACTACAGGGAAATATTGTACATTCAGCTATTCCGTCCTGGGCACCAGCTGGGGACAATCTAGATTTTGATAATGTGATCCAGACAGAGCAATTGGATTATGCTCGTGATGGATTTCATTATGATATTCTTACTAGCAATGCGTTAGTATGCGAAATTATTCCAGCCTTGGCATCGAATGCCAGGTGCTAATTTCATCTAGTGCAATTTTCTTGATATCAGTATTGGTATAAGGATCGCCTATTCCACGTTGCTTGACCCAGTCATTGTATGCTTCTGCGCATTGATCAAAATTGCGTATCAGTCGGCTTTTTTCCATCATGGTTTGCAGTTTAATGGGAATGCCTGTGACCATTATCTTATGCTGAACCAACTCATCAATTGCTTTGTAACTGCTGATGTATTTGCTAGTATGTTGTTTTAAAAACTGTTTGTCGCCAATGCTTAGACTATTATGAATTGCATTTTTATTAAACACAGGTACTAGATCTACACTGTCCAACTGGTCTTGAGAATCAAACGTGATTTTTAAGTTGTCTGGACTTGGTAACTGTTTGCTTATGCCGCTCATGTCACTGGCAAGATAATGATATCGATTCCAGTCTTGAAACTCAATGCCAAACGTGTCATGCCATGATTTTTTTTGTTGTCCACCAAATATATCCAAACCCAGTATATATTCTTCAATTTTAGGCATGTGTGTTTCATATTCAAAGTATGAATTCACTGTAAAATGATTGTCAACCCAGTTCAAGTAGTTCACATACTTGTTGAGATACGTTATCATTACATTCACATCAACTGTGATTCTATTTTGATATATGTCAGCAAATGTATCAATCTTTTCTTGATGTGTGTAAACATTTAACTTTTTTGAATGTCCTTGAATACACCAACTTAGTGCATGTTCTAGTAGATTTTTCCTTTGGGCGCTGATTATAAAAAAGTTATCATTTAGGTATTGATAAAAAGGCACCTGATTAGCCAATGGATCTTGACGATTTAAAATATGATAATGTGCCAATCGTGCGGTCTTGTAGTGATCTGTGCTGTTTAAATGCTCCAGTATTTCGTCGAGTGACTGGTAATATCCCCAAGGACGGTCAGTTGGTTTGCCCAGCACTTCTTGATTGAACACAGGACTGTAGTATTTCATTAATCCGTTTGTGAGTTCGTGTAAGTTAATCACAGGGCGATTGTAAGTGTGCGATTGCATGTACACAGTGATCACACGTTGTAATAAAGTGCTGCCAACGCGGTCCGGAGTTAAAATTAATACATTCATAAAATTACTTAGTAAATAATAGCATGACACAACGTATTTTAATCATGGGCCTGCCAGGGGCCGGCAAAACATACCTGGCACAACACATTGTAGACCACTTGCAAGCAGAAAAGAAACGTGTGGGTTGGTTAAATGCCGACGATGTACGTAAAAAATACAACGACTGGGATTTCAGTGAAGCAGGCCGTATACGTCAGAGTTTACGTATGCGCGAACTGGCAGATGCAATGACAGATGTAGACTATGTGATCTGTGACTTTGTGGCTCCCTTGGTTGACATGCGCAACAATTTCAAAGCAGACTGGACCATATGGGTTGACACCATTGATCAGGGCCGCTACGAAGATACTAATAAAGCATTCGTTCCGCCTGAGCAATATGATTTCCGCATCACTGAACAGCATGGTGAGAAGTGGGGCGAGTTTGTGGCCGCACATATCTTAGATAATCGCAGACGCCCTGTATTCGATTGGCAGAAAGAAACTGTGCAAATGCTAGGTCGTTGGCAACCATGGCATGCAGGACATCGCAAGTTGTTTGAACGTGCCATTGCAAAAACAGGTCAAGTGGTAATTCAAATTAGAGATTGTCAAGGCTGGCAAGGATCAAATCCCTTTGCTATAGAACAGGTGAGGAATTATATACGTAGAGATCTAGACATGTTATATCAAGGTCAATACGAAATACAAGTTGTGCCCAACATAGTAAATATCACCTACGGTCGAGACGTGGGCTACAAGATAGAACAAGAATCATTTGATTCTGCAACTCATTCAATTTCGGCCACTGCTATTAGAAAAGAACTGGGATTAGAATGACGCTGCCAAAGATAAACAGTTTCACCAACTGGGGCCGACTTGAAGAAGTATGGTTGGGCAACTGTTATCCAGCACATTTTTATGATCATCTAGAGTCAGAAGTACAGGATATCTTTTATGAAATTACTCAAAAGACTCAAGAGGATCTTGCAGTAATACAACGCAAACTAGAAGAACACGGTGTGCAAGTTCGCAGACCCCGTTACGATCGTATTGAAGATTTTTTGATGCCGCAAGGTCATCCCACTAGTGCAGGGCAACTATGCAAGCCCATGATTACACCACGTGATCATTTCCTGGTGTTTGGCAACACATTGTTTGGAGCAACCTGGGATCACAGAGCCTGGGCTGATGCTGTTGCTGACTATGTCAAGGACCTTGGCAGCCGCATAGTTGATCGACCAAACATTCCTGGAGCCGGGCATATCAACGGTGCCAATACTGTACGTGTGGGTCGCGACTTTTACCTAGACAGTTATTGGCACAACGAGCATGTAGACGTTGAATATATACAAAAAACTTTTAAAGATTATCGGTTGCATATGTTAAACAATGGCGGACATGTGGATGGATGTTTTGCTGTGCTCAAGCCTGGATTATTACTGACCAGCGAGTACTTTGACGATTACGATCGTACATTCCCTGGCTGGGAAAAAATAAACATAAACCAACCAGAATTTCTACGCCACAAAAAAAAATCCAGTAGAACAGGGCCATGGCACAACGGCAAATGGTGGCTGCCCGGAGTATCAAATTCGGCAAAATTTAACGATCATGTGATAAAACACGCACAAGACTGGGTAGGCGACTACACAGAAACCTACTTTGAACTAAACTGTCTTGTGATTGATGAAAAGAACGTGCTAATGGTAGGGGAAAATGAAGGTGTATTTCGTGCGCTAGAACAGCATGGCATTACCGCACACCCCATGCCATTTAGAACAAGAACATTCTGGGACGGTGGACTGCACTGTCTAACCTTGGACATACGTCGCAATGACAGTAGAGTTGATTTATTTCCCGAGCGGGGTGACCAGAATTTATTTGTATACTAATGGATCCTGTTGTTGTAAGTTACTTTCCTGGAGCAGGCGGCTTTAGATTTATACATCATTTGCTGGGCAAATCTTTTGATCTGAATCTTCAGGGCAATTATCACAATGTTCCATTGATTGGCCATGATCATTTGATACATCACAATCCGGCCAATCAATATCGGTATCCAACACTGAGTGATCACGGTGAGATCAACGACAGTATTCCCATTGCTTATACTCACGCTGTGAATTCAGATTTGATAAGAAAAACATATCCCAACCGCAAAATCATCAAGATAAAAAGCAATCTAGTGGACGCATTAGCACGTTATTGGAATGTGGACGGCGTACAGCACCATCAGCAAGATATTGAAAATCTTGGACTTAACACAGTGTTTATTAAGGTAATGCATTTTCATTGGCAATATTACTTTACTACCGGGGTTGACTGGTACGCTGATCAACTGATCAACATTGATTTGGATCCTGATGAATTCAGTGTGTTCATGCGGGATCAGCTGGAACACAATCGATTGTCAGATGCGTACAGATATTTAAAAAACTGGCAGCTTGTAGCTCAATGTAACATGGACTTTTAACTGCTACATCAAACCTACAGATCCAATAAATACATCTATATAAAGGACTGATATGGACCAGTTGGTGTGGATGTTTAGCTTGTTGCCTGACAGCATTTTTGTCATGTTGACCTATGCGATATTTGCGGCAGGCTTGCTGTTGTACATTGCTTCTAAGCTGGTGCGTTGGATTCCTATAATGATGCAGTACCGCATGCCTGCTGAACTAGTGGGTGTGTTACTGCTGTGCGTGGGTGCTTACTTTTTTGGCTGGCGCGGCAATGAAGAAAAATGGCTGGCCAAAATCAAAGAACTAGAAGAAAAAGTTCAGATTGCCGAAGCTCGAAGTCGTGAAGTCAACACCGTAATTGAAACCAAATTTGTTACCAAGATCAAAGTTGTAAAGGAAACTGTATATGCAAACCGAGAAATCATTAGAGAAGTTGCTGGCGCACAGCTTGATAGCCAGTGCTCTTTGCCTAAGTCTAGCATCGTGCTCCACGACAGTGCCAGTCGTAATGAAGTGGCCCGAGGTGCCGAGTCAGTTGATGGAACCCCCAGCGACATTAAAGCCAGTCAACTCCTTGAAACAGTCGTCGACAACTACGGCGCCTGCCACGAAAACGCAGAAAAACTAAAAGCCTGGCAGGAATGGTATCGAGCACAAAAACAAATATTTGAAAGTGTTGCCAAATGAGAGCACAGGAGTTCATTGACGAGCAAAATCTAGAAGAATTTTCAACCACAGACAAAGGCATCAGATCTGAGCTAGAAGCCAAGGGTTATCAATTCCTGGGTAAAGGAGTGGATCAAACTGCGTACTTGGAGCCTAGTACTGGCCTGGTGCTAAAGGTATTTGGCACTCAAGGCAATCGTCAAAACTTCAGTGCTGATCAAAAAATGTTTTTTGCCTGGTACGATTATTGTAGCAAGCACAGTGACAATCCTTTGTTGCCAAGGTTTTATGGTCATGACAGTTTTATGTGGAATGACAATCGCTATCTAATGATTCGTACTGAACCTTTAAAAAAAACTCAAGGCCCAATGAGACGTGCCTTGGATGATCTAGGCTGGATGTCTAGGAGTTATATTGAACACAAGGGTATCAGCGTGAGTGCGTTTGTGAGATACTTGAAAAATTTTAGACAAGGGGATTATGCACTACTGGAGAAAGCACTGGGTGCCAAAGGAGTGGTACAGATGGTTGCCACTCTGGATGACTTGATGAAAATTGGCAAAGCTCGTGGATATCGTTGGGATATGCATGGTGGTAATTTCATGCGCAGGGCAGATGGTACCCCAGTTATCAATGATCCCTGGGTAATGGGTAGATAACAAAAGATTAAATACAAACAAGGAGCCGTTAAATGAGCACGATACTCACACGAGAACAACTAAAACAAATGGTTAAAAATCCACACATTGATCACTGGTATGATGCACTAGAACAATTGTTGGATGACTACGAAATCAACACACCACAGCGGGTGGCAGCTTTTATTGCACAGTGCGCACATGAGTCAGGCAACTTTGTGTTCATCAAAGAGAACTTGAACTACAAAGCCGCTAGTTTGCGAAAGGTATTTCCCAAGTATTTCCCCACAGATGCCTTGGCTGCACAGTATGCCAACAAGCCAGAAAAGATTGCCAACAGAGTGTATGCCAGTCGCATGGGCAACGGTCCAGAAGAGTCCGGAGATGGCTGGCGCTACTGCGGTCGTGGCTTGATACAGTTAACAGGCAAAGACAACTACACATTCTTTGCAGGCAGTCTAGGCATTTCAGAAGAAGAAGCCGCTGAGTATCTTGCTACATTTGAAGGCGCCGCACAAAGTGCCTGCTGGTTCTGGGAACAAAACAATTTAAATCGCTTTGCTGACGCAGGCGATATTCGTGGACTCACTCGAGCCATCAACGGTGGATACATTGGCCTAGAAGATCGTATTCATCATTATGAACATGCACTGCATGTAATGGGAGTTTAAATGCCAATAGTAATCGGAGCAGGAGTCCAGGTAGGTGGTGGTATAACTATCACTCAAGGATTCTCACCATCAGCAACGTTGGTATATGACTTAGACGCTGCCAACTACTCTGCTGTGCCTGTAAACGGCACAAAGGATGCCACTGGCACCTACACACTGTCAGTGGCCAATACTACCAGTAGGATAGCCTGGGCCTCAGACAATGGTGGCGTTTTTAGAATGACTGGTTCAGGTGCCACAAGTGCAGACTACATCTATGGTGGGCCTAACTGGACCACAGGGCAAAGTTACACAGTGTTTATGGCCTACAAGCGTTCAACTGCGGCCTCAGGCAGATTGCTGAACACACAGGTTGAAGCACAAAAAGACTGGCTCATGGGACTTTACAACGGCAACCCAGATACATTCTTTCCCAACTACGCAGTTAACTTGCCAGCATCGGGTGCGGACCTTGCCTGGCACTTTGGCTGGGCTACTTGGAACACTTCAACCAGTCTGGGACAACTGTACACAGCAACAAGCTCACAGCCAGTGGGCACATCATTTGCTGTGACCAATGCCAGTGGCGGTGGCTTCAACAACTTGAGATTGTTCAGCAGATCATCGGGTTCAGAAGCGCAAACTGGTGACATAGGATTTGTCAAAGTTTACAACGGTGTATTGACCTTGTCAGATGTACAAGGCTTGTACACACAATATAAATCAAGATTTGGATATTAAAATATGGCAATCATAGTAGGACCAGGAATCTCAGTAGGCGCAGGAATTACAATACAAAGCTTCGTGCCAGTTGGAAGTGCAGTATTCAGTAGTGCGTCGGCAAAATATCTAACAGCACCTGCTGACGTTGGATTTAACTTTGGCACCAATGATTTTACACTAGAATTATGGGCGTATCCAACTAACTTAGCTAGTGGTACCAGCGATATGCTAGTAATGCAAAACGGTAACGCTTACATGATTGTAGGACAAGCTAACACTGACGGGCGTGTGCGAGCCAACTGGAACGATACTCCTACTACAGGCAGTCCTTTCAACAGCATTACGTCAGTTGCTGGAACACTGGCACAAAATTCTTGGCAACATATTTGTACTATGAGAAGTGGTACTAGCTATAGTTTGTTTATTAATGGAGTGTGCAGGGCCAGCACCACAGGTGCAGGTGTAGGAACTGCACAAATGGGGTCAAGTGCATTACCTTGGACCATTGGCTCAGACAGCGGCAGCAACAGATTTAATGGTAATATCTCTAATATAAGAATTGTAAAAGGATCATTAGTTTACGCTTTTGGTACATCTGTGGGTACTACATACTTTACTCCGCCTACTACTAACCTCACCGCTATTACAAATACACAGTTGTTGTTGAATACTCCCAACGACGAGAATTTCTTAAAAGATAGTTCAACTAATAATCTTACAATTGTAAACACAGGCAGTGTAGTCAGTTCAGCACTAAATCCGTTCTAGAAATTAAAAGGAGTCAATTATGACAGAACAAAAACAAGAAACAAAACCCCTATCACGGTCAGAGCGTGAAGCACAAATCAAAGACAAGGCTGGCCTGGTCATTGTTGTGTTTGCTGCCTTGTTGGCCATCAACACATACATGGCCAGTGGCAACTCTGGCAAAGTACTAAACAACACCATTGAAGCCAACAATACCTATGCCTTTTATCAAGCCAAGAGCATCAAAGGCACACTAGCAGAAATGGCCTTGGATGATGCTGTGGCCAAAAAAGATACCAAGAAAATTGAAGCACTAGAAAAGAAAATTGCACGTTACGAAAGCGAACCTGCCACAGGCGAAGGCAAGAAAGAACTGCTGGCCAAGGCCCGAGCACTGGAAGCAGAACGTGCTGTGGCCAAGCAACGATCACCCTGGTACACATACGCAGGCAGTTTGTTACAGATCGCTATTGTGTTATTGACAGCTAGCATTCTTGCTGTTAAAAACAGCTTGTTTACCACTAGCTTGGGAGTGGGCGGATTTGCTGTCGTGCTGATGAGTCAGGCCATTTGGCTCTGGGCACCACTATAAAATAACAAGGAGCCTGTAATGATTACAAAAACAAAAGAAGCAAAAGTAGAAAAGAAAAAGCCCGACGATGATTGGATGACTAGAAAATGGCGCCCCATGATGGCCATCATGTACATGTTCTGTTGTCTAGCCGACTTCTTTATATTCCCCATCATGTTTACAGTGGTACAGTTCTGGGAAACACAAGCAGCCAATGACGCATTCCGTCAATGGGTACCTATTACACTACAAGGCGGTGGCCTGTTCCATGTGGCCATGGGTGCTGTTCTAGGTGTTAGTGCGTATGGGCGCACACAAGAGAAACTCAATGGAGCAAGCAATGCCAACACAGGACTACAACCCGTATCACAAAGCGTCACTACAACATTTGGCCAACCTTCGCCAAACCTCAACCAGCCCGGTACCGGTTATACACCAGCACCCAGTTGGGGCACCTCCCCTGTTTCAGCCGCTGGCGGATATCAACCCGGATATGGTGCTACACCGCCAATGGGCAACAACTTTGGCTCCACAGGCCAAGTAACCGCAGGCTTTGGGGGCAAACTGGCGCCGCCTTTGCCTGACTTCTATCCAGAAAGATAACTATGAAAAACATTATATTTGTAGCAGGACTATGTTTGACACTGGCACAGCCAGTAGTGGCCACAGAGCCACCAAAAGAAACCAAACGAATCTGTGTTGATGTCAAAGACAAAGAAGGCCGAGAAGTCATAGACCCCAAAACCAAAAAAGTCAAGCAGAACTGCAAAGAAGTCAAACAACACAAAAAACTAGAAGGTACAGATGTGCCTGTGAAGAAGTAATTGACACCACCCCAAAAATCCTGTATAATTATGTGTACAGGATTTTTTTATGACCGATCACTACGCCGCACTAGGCGTCCCACGAACTGCCACAGCCGCTGAAATCAAACAGGCCTTTAGAAAACTGGCCAGTCAGCATCATCCGGACAAGGGTGGTGATACTGCCAAGTTCCAGGCCATCCAAGCTGCCTATGCTGTGCTAGGTGACGAACAAAAACGTGCCGAGTACGACAACCCACAACCCCAGTTTGGGGGCTTTGGAGGATTTGGTGGTGGACCACAGTTCAATGATATTTTTAGCCAAATGTTTGGCGGCGGCGGGTTTGGGCAACAGCACCCACGCAGGAATCATGTGCGCATGACCTTGTACATCTCCCTACTAGACGTGGCCCAAGGTGGAAAGAAAGCAGTAGCAGTGGCCACATCACAGGGACAAAGCACAGTAGAACTGGATGTGCCTCTAGGGCTCAATGACGGGGACAATATCCAATACGGCGGACTTGCACCAGGAGGTCAGGATCTTGTGATCACATTTAGAATACGTCCAGATCCTGCTTGGCATCGTGATGGGCTTAACCTAACTGTGGACCACAGCATCTCAGTGTGGGATTTGATTTTGGGTACAGACATCACAGTGAACAACATTTTGGGGCACAGTCTCACAGTCAAGGTTCCACCGCGTTGTCAAGCCAATGCTGTGCTGAGACTACGCAGTCAAGGACTCAGAGATCGTAGAGGCGCACAAGGTGACATGTTTGTGAAATTAAATGCTCGAATTCCTGCCACACTAGCACCTGAATTGGTAGAAGCAATCGAAAAATACCGCGAATAAATATTTCGTATTGGTTGCTTGTGATCAAAACATCAAGTATAATAACACAATAATAGTTTTACAAAGGAACCCCATGCAGAACAATCCCGAAATTGAACAAGTGGTCGAAGCAGCCGTTAAATTGGCCAGAGAAAAGTGTCACGAATATGTGGTCACAGAACACTTGTTGTTGGGCATGCTACGCCACTTGCCGTTCAGACGTGTGGTAGACAAATTTGGTGCAGATGCAGATCTGCTGGACACAGAGCTCAATGCTTACTTGGACAGCCAGATCAATTTGATCAGTGCTTCAGAAAATTTACAACCTCGTAAAACACAAGCTCTGGAACGCATATTTAATCGTGCCAATGTACAGGTCATGTTTACAGGTCGCAGAAGCATGAGCCTGATTGATGTGTACTTGAGCATCATGGCCGAAAACAACAGTCATGCACACTACTTCTTGCTCAAGTATGGTATCCGCAAGGCCGAGTTTATTGAGTTCTATCAAAGCAATCACCAGCCCGAGAGTGTGAAAATGAATGTACAACAGGCCACAGACATCTTGGAAGAGCATTGCACCAACATCTCAGCAATGGCCGCAAAGAATCAACTGGAGCCCTTGATTGGTCGTAATGCAGAACTAGAAGACATGATCACTGTGTTGGCACGTCGATTCAAGGCCAATGTGCTCATGGTAGGTGATCCAGGCGTGGGCAAAACTGCCATCATTGACGGACTTGCACAAGAAATACATGCTAACAACGTGCCCGAGTTCTTGAAAGGTCACGAAGTGTGGGGACTGGAGATTGGTTCATTACTGGCAGGATCTAAGTATCGCGGTGAGTTTGAAGAAAAGTTCAAGCAAGTTATTGCCGCACTAGAAGCCAAGAAGAACTGTATCTTGTTTGTGGACGAAGCACACACCATGAAGGGTGCAGGATCATCGGGGTCAAGCAATCTGGACTTTGCCAACATGCTCAAACCTGCAATCACCAAGGGCAACCTCAAAGTTATTGCAAGCACAACATGGGAAGAATACTACGAGTCATTTGAAAAAGATCGTGCGTTGATGCGCAGATTCCATCGCTTGAGCATTGACGAGCCCAATGCGTCAACCACAGAACAGATCCTTATTGGCCTGAGTCCGCGACTGGAGAAGTTTCACAATGTGATGATCGACACAGAAGCAATGGCCGCGGCTGTGGAACTGAGTGGACGTTATATTCATGACAAGAAGAATCCTGACAAGAGTATTGACTTGTTGGATGGTGCTTGTGCCCGACAGCGTGTGAAGGATGCTGGCCTGGTAACTGTCACTCGAGACATGATCATGGCACAGGTCAGCAAGGTAGCAGGCATTCCAATGGACCGACTGCAGAACGAACGCTCAGCAAATATTATAGATCTTGAAAGCAACATCAAGCAAAAGCTCTACGGACAGGATCAAGCAGTGGATGCTGTGCTGGAACGTGTGTACATCAACTTTGCAGGCATTGGTGCAACAACTCGCCCTATGGCGAGTTTCTTGTTCTTGGGTCCAACAGGCACAGGCAAAACAGAACTGGCCAAACTGCTGAGTGATAACCTAGACATGAAACTGTTGAAGTACGACATGAGTGAGTACCAGGAAAAACACACAGTATCAAGTTTGATTGGTGCACCCCCAGGCTATGTGGGCTTTGAAGATGGCAACGTTGGCGGCGGCAAGCTGATCAGTGATCTTACCAAGAACCCTTTTTCAATCATCTTGTTTGATGAAATTGAAAAAGCACACCCTGATGTCAGCAACATCTTGCTACAGATGCTGGACGAAGGGCACATCACTAGTTCAGCAGGCAAGCGTGTGGATGTTAAGAACACCATTATTATCCTGACTTCAAACTTGGGTGCTAGAGACAACGAAAGCAATGCTATTGGTTTTGGAAGTCAGGAAAAAACTGGTAACGAAGACAAAGCTATGAAAGAGTTCTTCAAGCCAGAACTGCGTAATCGTATTGATCAAATCTGCAGATTCAACAAGCTGGACCGATTGGCCATCAAGAAGATTGTGATCAAGTTTGCAGATCAGCTCAAGGCCAGTTTGGATGAAAAACACATCAAACTTGTACTCAGCGAAGAGGTCATAGACATGTTGGCCGACAAGGGCTACGATCCCAAGATGGGTGCTAGACCCTTGGCACGTAAGATTGACGAGCTGATCAAGGTACCACTATCTAAAAAGATCTTGTTTGATCGACTGAGTGACTGTGATGTGTTTGTCACAATGCAAGACGACGCAGTACATTTTGAATCTGTGGCACAGATCATTCCTGTGGTGGACGATGACGGTATTATCCGATTCCCAGATGTTTGATATTGACGTAAACATTGAGCAACGTAGCGAACCATATTACAAGCAGTATTATCACTGCTTGATATGGTGGATTCCCGAAGGCAATATGATGCGCCAGTTAAGCCACAAAAGTATTGACAACACTATCTATTGGCGTAACACCTATCTGCAGAATTGGCGTAGCAGTGGCACTAGAACAGTTATATCAGATCGTGATCAAGAACGATTGCACGAAGTATGTGATCTCTTGCTGGCCATCAAGAATCCCTTTAAGAAAGTGGTGTGCAACAACACCATGTGGTTCTACACCAACACTCCAGAAGATTTTGCGGCGGTTGTAGCACATCCGGGCACAAAGTTAGTTGAGCACAAGCAAGCTGATGTGTGTTTGCCCGCAGATTGTGTTGTGCTAAACAATCCCCAACACAAGTTTAGAACCTATTTTCGTGAACGCTATCTAGATGAGTCGCAAAGAGAACTCATAAAGAAATACTTTTTCACACGAGCAGATCAATTTCGTCCCAGCCCAGGATTTAAAATGTTACTAAACGGCCAACGAATGTGGATCCCTTCAAATTACTTTGTGGATCATGACAACGAAAAAGATGCGCTGTTTATAAATCTAGCATGCCCACAACTGGTTCGAAAGACCCTGCCTATACAGGCTCGTAACTAAATACAACACTATGGCAAAAATACACGAAGAAATCATTGTTATTAAACTGTACAAGTTGATCAAAGAAACTGAAGTTATTGGGATTGGCGACATTGCTACTCCTGATGTGGTTCAAGCACTAACATCAGTAACTGAAGAACTTGTTGGCGACTCAGTTATTGTGGAAGTTGAACTTAATCAATGACCATCTCTACACAGGCTATTCTAACTAATGTTGTTTATGGTGTGCCTTCGGGCAACTATGACGGCAGCAGTCAAGACTGGGCAAGTGATGGAGTCAAAGCTGCCAATTACTATCGCGGACAGGGCAACATACAAACCTTGGCGGTTAGTACAAGTGCGTTTGAAGGCGACATAATTTTGGAAGCAACACTGGATGCAGATGCACAAACTGCCACTTGGTTTACTACCCAAACGTATGGCGACGGTTCAACATCACCACTTACATCCTACCAAGTATTCACAATTACCGGCAATTTTACCTGGATGCGTGTGCGGGTAGAAGCATTCAGTGGCGGTACAATAAATTCTGTTAACATATCTTATTAATGACAAATACCACTACAATTTCTGGATTCGTTGACTCCAGTGATAAAAAAATACCCATCGGCACCGAAGTTTGGATTGACAATATCTGCGTGGTTAACGTCGAACATGTGGATCGTATTGTGCATTTTTCTCATACACTCGATGACGACGATGGCAATCATGAATTACGTATTGTAATGAAACACAAGATTCCAGAACATACGGAACTTGATGACACAGGTAATATTGTTCGTGATGTAATATTGACTATCAGTGACATAACATTTGACGAAATTGATCTGGGGCAATTGTTTTTTAACAAAACAGTTTACACACACGATTTTAACGGCAGTCAATCCAGTGTAGAAGATAAATTTTTTGGAAGCATGGGCTGTAACGGCACGGTTAGCTTGAAATTCACTACACCTTTATATCTTTGGTTGCTGGAAAACATGTAACGCTAAATACTAGCTATGAAACAGTTAGTAATCATGCCCGGGGGATTTCACCCTTTTCATGCGGGGCACGCCGCACTTTATCAATCTGCCGTAGAAGCATTTCCTGGTGCTGATGTATATGTGGCTGCTACCAATGATACCAGCACACGACCGTTTCCATTCCCGGTCAAAGAAAAACTTGCACAACTAGCAGGTGTCCCAAAAGGTAGATTTACACAGGTTAAATCACCTTTTCGTGCTGAAGAAATTGTACACAAGTACGATCCCAACAACACACAGTTGATCTTTGTGCGCAGTGAAAAAGACGCAGGATCACAGCCTCGTCCTGGAGGCACTAAGAAAGATGGCACACCCAGTTATCTACAACCATACAATGACGCTAGCGATCAGCCTTTAAGCCAACGTGCTTACATGACCTACTTGCCTACTGTGGAGTTTGGTCCTGGCATGACATCAGCAACAGAGATTCGCGGTGCATGGCCCCGGCTAAACGAAAAACGCAAAACAGCTCTGGTAATGAGCTTGTACCCCAAGACACAAACCAATCCTAAACTAGCTGCCACTGTGGTCAAACTGTTGGACACAGCAATGGGTGTAGTAGATGAGAGTGCGTTGGATAACCTTCCACGCCCGAACAAACGTAATCAATTCAAGAGCATACACAAACAAAGAAAACAACGTGGGTTGGACGAAGTGGATGCACAAAACTTTGTAGGCGGAATGACTGCTGGTTACCAACGTCGCGAGAACCAGCCAGTAGCAGAAGGGCCATTTGTTCAAAGAATCATGCATCCAGGCAAGGTCAGCATCTATGTGAGATCAGGCAAGATCCCTAAATTGGTTGCTACAGATATACCCTATGAAATCCTGGACCGGTACATTGCCAAAGTTATTGCCAAGTATCCACAGTTTAAACCAAGTGATTTCTCATTTGAATCTTCGGACAAGGTTAGTGAAAATCAAGGCTGGGCTGCTACGTATGAAGGACTCAAGCCTGATGCATTCAACGCATTACAGCAAGCCAAGCAAAACATTGAACAACAACGTCAACAAGAAGTTGACCAATGGGAACAGGATTTCCGTGCTAACAGTACAAAACTAGCAGGACAACAACCCAAGCAACGATTCAATCCACCGGCTGTGCCTGTGGCACAGCCTGGCGAAAAACATTCTGTACTAAAAAACAGAATTGCACAGTTGGATCAGGCTATCAAAAAGCAACAGCAGTTGGATGCTCTGTCACAAAAACTAGAATACAAAGGACTGTTAACGCCAGCAATGCAACAGGACTTTGACACTCGCTTGCTGGTGCGTGGCGCGGCCGCTGACAACTATCAAGCACTGAATCTAAAACTGGATCGTGCTCTGGAAATTGCCATCAACCGTTTGAGAACCAACAAGTTAGCATTTAAAGAAAATGCCGACTATATTGACGAAGCCAAAAAACAATAAACAATGAATCAAGATACCCGTTGTGCGGAACTTAAGGACCGCATGTATCTCAGCCAAACCAACGATCAGTTAACACATAAACCATGCTGCCTTTATCAAAGCGCAGAAACTGCTGTGTTGAATACAGGGTTTGATCAAATCTATCATGGCCATAACTCTGCGCCTTGGATACAGCATCTTAGAGATGAGACTGAGGCAGGACGTCCTGTAGCAGGATGCAACACTTGCTATCACACAGAAAGCATGGGCTTGCAAAGTTCAAGGCAAACTGCTAACCTTCGTCCACGTGGCTCTCGCAATGGCAAGATTGATTTGAATCTGGGAAACTTGTGCAACCTTGCCTGTGCCATATGCGGTCCGTGGAGTAGTTCAAAGTGGCAGGCTATTGCACCGCCAGAATGGAATTACTTTGATCCTGCCACTAGATACCAAGCTAGAAATCAACCTGTGATTGATGATCCTGAATTGTTTCTCTCACTAAAAACTGTGCAGATGCAGGGCGGCGAGCCGTTTATGGAATCCAACTACCTAGAGTTCTTTGCCAACATGGGCAAGTATCGAGACTACAATGATTTAGAAGTTGTTGTTGTGACCAATGGCACCCAACGACCAAACAAAAAGTTTTTGGATATTCTAAACAAGTGTGAACATGTGACCATGTACTTCAGCATTGATGACATGGACCAACGATTTGAATATCAACGCCATGGTGCTGACTGGGCTCGTGTTGTGGACAACATGCACTGGTTCCGCAAACAATGCCCAGACTTTGACTACTTTGCACAAACTACCTACAGCATGTTGAACATTTTTTATCTTGCTGAATTAGATGCCTTTCTGAATAGAACATTTCCTTGGTTAAAGAAAAATTACAATGCGTTCACTTGGTTCCCAGGATTACGGGCACATTGCTCGGCCACTGCAATGACTGCAGATGTGCGTGATGCTGTGTTAACTCGCATTGCCTGTGTGCCTGAATTGGCGCATATCAGTAGTTATATCACAGTGGTAGACGATCCTTATGGTCCATTCTTACAGTACATTCAAGACTACGATGCTATTACCAATCAGAGTTATCAACACACTCACCCAGAATTCTACAATTTTATCACAAGAGCTTGAAATTTTGCCAGTGCTGTGCTACAATGTAAATATTACACAATTTTATGGAGAACCCAATGGCTGAACAGCAAATTCAAGTTAATCTTGATTATCTAAAGACTACACGAGTGCATATCTGCATGCCCTGTTATGGCGGACAACTCACTGAGTCCACATTCATGAGCTTTATTAAATGGGCCAATACATGCCGCCAATTGGGCATTGATTGGACTGTGGAAACAATGACCAATGAATCACTGATCAGCCGAGCACGTAATACCCTTACTGCCAAGTTCCTTTGCACAGAAGGTAGCACACACCTGATGTTTATTGACGCAGACATTGGCTGGGAGCCATGGCACCTGTTGGCCTTGCTCAATGCTGACAAAGACGTTATTGGTGGTTTGTATCCAATGAAAAGCCTGCCGGTCAAGTGGTGTGTGAACGGCATTCCTGGTGCAGAAGAAAACGATCCAAGTGGTCTAGTAGAAGTTACCAAAACAGGCACAGGTTTCTTGCTCATGAAGCGTCATGTGTTTGACAAACTCACTGCACACCCTGCTGTGAAGCCATTTACCAATGACATTGGACTTGATCCTGCACTCAACGTACACATGAAAACCTACTTTGATACTGCTGTGCGTGAAGGCCGCTACTATTCAGAAGACTGGACATTCTGTGAAAACTGGCGTGATCTAGGTGGACAGATTTTTGTGGACAAACGTGTGTTGCTCAAGCACACAGGTACCTATGTGTTTGACTTTGGCACACACGAAAAACTCTATCAAGATCTGCATGAAATGCACTTGGCAGGCGGCTTGCCCAAGTCCATGCCTGTGCCTGTAAACCCTGTGCCAGCAACACCACATCAACTGGCTGCTGAACCTGCACCGCCTGTAGAAGCCACTGTGTTGGCGTCTAGCAAGAAAGTAGCTAACGCAGACTGACGGTAAATATAGTTCGTATGAACATCAACGAACTAGATTCCTATAACCTTGCCGATGCTGTTAAGTTTAATGACGAACTTAACCCACGCATTTGGCAAGGTTCTCGCATGCGCCCAGAAGTGCGCAGAAAACTGTTGGCCATTGCCAAAGATTTCAAACAAAGTCTAGGACTGTCTGACCTGGAAGTCAAAGACATCACACTCAGCGGAAGCAACGCTGGTTATACATATACTCCACACTCGGACATTGACCTACACCTTGTGGTAGACGTTCCACGAAATGAAACCGACGAAGTTTATCGTGAGTTGTTCAATGCCAAAAAGTACCAATATAATGATGAGCACAACTTATCAATTGGCGGCTATCCTGTGGAGTTGTATGTTCAGCCCGCCAATCAAACACATCACTCACAAGGCATCTATTCAGTAGTAAACAACGACTGGACTGCTATTCCTCGCAAGAGAGAAAGCACAGTGAATGACGGTGCTGTAAAAAGCAAGTACGAACTGATGAAGCATCGTATTGACTCTGCCATTGACAGCAATGATATCAATCGCCTTACTCGAACAGCCGCACGTATCAAACAGATGCGTCAAGCAGGTTTGGACAAGAACGGTGAACTAGGTCCTGAAAATCTAGCCTACAAAATGTTACGCACACAGGGTCTGATTGAAAAGTTATACACTGCTCGCACTGCTGCCAAAGATCAACAGTTGAGTTTGCAAGAACGCAAGAAAAAGAAAAAATCTCGTGTGAGATACGGGTTTGGTGGATACTACACACCAGGATTCTCGTTTGGTGGAGAAGCCGGCGAAGGTGGAGGTGACGGGGGTGGCGGCGAGAGCATGAGAGAAGATGCTACAATATCTCCTTACGGTGTGAGTCCAACAACACAGATGTTCTTGAATGAAGCTGATATTGATAGTGTTCTAGCAAGATTTTTTGATAATTGCATAGACTTTTTAGAAATTGAAAATGCTCCCGAAATGGTGTTGCATCACAACACAGACTGGAGCGAGTCCACAGGTAGTTTTGGCCAATTTAATCCAGATAACAACGTGTTGCATCTTGCCACAAGTGGACGTCATGTGTTAGACATCCTAAGAACAATGGCGCATGAGCTTACCCATTGCAAACAGAATGAAAAAGATCGATTGCCAGATAATGCAGGCGAAACTGGCAGTTGGTGGGAAGACGAAGCTAATGCCATGGCTGGTAGAATCATGCGCCATTGGTCTGATGAACATCCCGAAATGTTTAAAGATGTATCGCTAGAGGAAAGCTCAGGATACATTCCCACTCGGGCACAGGCCAAGGACAAACGTTTTAGCACAGCACTCACAGTGGATGTGCATCCCGGGCAAACAGGCAAAGAAGCCAACAAGATGGGTCTGCAAACAGATGCACAAGGTCGTCCTGCTCTGTTGATGAAAGAATTTGCCAACCAACTGCACGAAGAATTTGCGCAGTTTGACGAAGGCGTTGCACTGTTTGAAATCAAAATGACCGGCAAGAACCTACGAGCCGAAGCTGCCAAGACAGGCGCCATTGCTGGTATGGAATTTGAAATGATTGTGCCCAATGTTGAAGGCGGCGACGACGACGACGGTCAAATGGAAGCAGATTACAGTTACGATGAAGGTGTTAGTAGCATACAGGAGGCTTATGACTTCTTCTACGATGGCGATTACAACAGCCGTGGCGATGTCACTAGACTGCGTGAACGGATGCAAAATGATTACTACGAATGGCTAAGCGAACAGTTTGACAGCAGTTGGGACAGCGACGAATCAGAATTTGTCTACAACTACCTTAAAGAAAACGCCAGCACAGAAGAAATTGCAGAAATATTGGGCATTGAACTTGACGCAGACAATTATCCAGACACCGTTGATCAACAAACATATCGCGATGCTACAGAAAAAGTCATAGAAGCAAGCTACGGCAACTACTGGTATGATGCGGCACGTGAATCCGCTCAAGAAGATTTTAATCAAAATGCAGATTTAGAATCAGAATGGCTGGAAGATAATAATATCAATACCATGCAGGACGTTGAAAGCAATTATGATATTAATTGGCCTCACTGGTATTCACAGGGTGGTGGTGATAGAAGCATAGAAGATGTGGCTAACGATTTCCAAGATGCTATAGGAACAGATGTTCAAGCCAGCACCAATTATCACGCAGGAAGTGTGGATAGACCCAGTACAAGTTCGCATCACTATGTGGTTGAACCTGATGGCAGTTTAGAAGGCGACGACTACGGAGACAGAGGCCTGGAGTTTGTGAGCCCGCCCCTGCCCATTGATGTGATTCTTAATGATCTAAACAAGGTCAAGCGATGGGCCAAATCATATGGGTGTTACACCAATGATTCAACAGGATTGCACATCAATGTTTCAGTGCCTGACTACAGCAGAGAAAACTTGGACTTTGTTAAGTTGGCTATCTTAATGGGTGACGAGTATGTGTCTGACAGCTTTGGTCGACTTGGTGCTTTCTACGCCAAAAGTGCCATGGGCATGATTCGTGATAACATTCGCAGTCGTCCTGAAGCAGTAGAACAAGCATTAGAAAAAATGAAAACACACTTGGATACAGCAGCCAGCAAGGCCATCCACTCAGGTGTGACCACAAAGTACACTAGTATCAACGTCAAAGACGGACACATTGAATTCCGTTCACCTGGTGGCGATTGGCTGGATGAAAACTTTGACAAGATTGAAAACACCTTGTTGCGCTTTACAGTGGCCATGAGTGCGGCCATAAATCCTGAAATGTATCGTGAAGAATACTTGAAGAAACTGTATAAGTTGTTGAACCCTGATGGCATCAAAGACGAGTACGGTGATATGATCGAAGAGTTTGCCAAGTACATGACGTCGTTGCAGGGCGATGGGAAAGAGGCTGGCGGCAAACTCAGCAAAGAAACACAACAGGCCATTAAAGATTTTAGAAAAGTAGCTGCTCAAGAACTCCAGCAGAAGAATCTAGCTAACAAACTTAAGAAGGGCGACACTGGTGGACAACGCTACTGGTGGAATGTGTCCTGGGGTAATGGTCGTGTGGAAGTTGTGGCCACAACCAAAGAAGAAGCCATTGACAAAGCATTTAACGAAAGCTATTGGGCGCCAGATGAACCCAACACACCGCAGGCTATACAGTTCCGTGGCAGTCTACGTGCCAAACCATTGAGTCCTTATTATGAAAAATCTAAACCCTCCATTTGGAAAGTTTATGGTAGTAATAGTTCTCCCTATCAAAGACTGGGTGTAGAAGTTGTTGCTACCGATGAATTCGAAGCAATGCAAAAAGCCAGACAAAAATGGAATCTAAACGTAGGTGGGCGCACTGAGGAAGAATTTTTCAGCACCAATGGTTGGTCAGCAGAACGTGTTGGCGACGTACCTACTGAACAAACTACCAAATATGAAATTTACAACAGACAAACTGGTAACTCAGTAGAAAATGCACCTGACAGAGTTACCAATGAAGCAGAAGCAATTGCTCATCTTGAAGATTATTTCCAACATGGGCCGCACGGATTACAACCCACTCAAGCCGCACGTATGTTTAGCATTAGGCCTGTGCGCAGGCAAGAACCAGCAGGCCGTGCCACCAGCTCTGGTAGAGAATATCAAATATTTGATCCAAGTAGCCAACATACAGCGGTAGCCTTCCTAGCACCCAATGACGAAGCTGCTTTGGCCAGACTTGAACAGTATCGTCGCAATCATCCTGATGATTTTTATAGTGTGCGCACTGCCGATGGCCTTGAACTTGTTGACATAGACATTCCAATGGCTCAAGGCCGTGCTGCCACAAGCCCAACTGGACAGTGGAAAATAGTTGACGGATTAAATCGTGAATTATATCGTTTCCGCCCTGCAGAGAACACTAGAGCAAAAGCCAATGAATTGGCCTCTTTGTGGGCAAGAGAAAACAACTTTGATGGCAACTACCAAGTTGAACCTGCGGAAGACACTGCACCAGCACCAACACCGGATCAACAGCAAGGTGGCCTGATCGATATTGCGGGATCCACAAATGATCTAGCACGGCAACGAGCCACACCCGGCACATTTACAGGTGCGTGGAAGATCATAGACAATGATGGCAACGAGATGCATAGATTCTCTGGTATAGGTAACGATCAACGCGATGCTAACCGTGTGGCCACACAATGGGTTCAAAACAACGGCTACGCCTACGGCACAGAGATTGAAGTTGTTCCAATCATGAGTGAGAGCATTGCAGAAGGCGCAGATAAAAAATACACGATTAAAAAATCTTACACCATGTCCAAGGCTGGTGTAGAAAAATCTGTATGGCACATTATGGACGGTGACTTTGTGGTGGACGTTACTGACCTGAGACGCGATGCCAAGTACTATGCCGACAAGTGGAATGCTGCCGAAAAGGAATCATCTAACGCATCTCAAAATCTACACAAGCGAGGCATTGCCGAAGGCATCTCTAACAGCCCACAAACAGTCACACGAATAGATTCTCAAAAAATCAAAGACTTTGGCTCTAATCTCAAGAACTACAAGCATACAGATGATTGGTCACAAAGTGGCATCGACACTGGCGATGACTCCTATTGGCAGAAGAAAAATCTTAAAACCAATGCCACTAAAGGATTGTTTGCAGGTGATCCACATAGAACAGCATTGTATGCCACTGGCAATGCTCATGAAACACGCTATGTAGAATTTACACGAAACGGACAACCTGTTGTGTATTTTGATCAAAAAGATTTACCCAAGATGCGTGGCCGCAAAACTTATCTTACTGTGTTTGATGCCGCAAACTTTAGAAAATTACCAACCGGGGAATACTTTAGTGAGAACCCCGGGACACCACTGAAACAAACTGAAATCAGTGACCCGTTCCAATACATTGCTAGCCAAGGATGGATTGTGCGTGTCACACATAACTTAAACAAAGTATTCAACCAAGTTCAATCCATGCACAAGACTGGAAAGATTCAACAATACGGTGCTGAAGGCATGGCGGAAGGTATCAATCAAGATGTGGCAGAAGGCTCCGATTCCAATCTATCATATCAAGGTAATTGCACAGAAGATGATGTTATTGAACATATTTTTGGTGATGTTAATAACTTTGCTAACATGGTTGAAGAACACGGTGACGAATTTACTGTTGGTGATTTAGTTGTCAAGTATGATCCAGAAACAGATGTTCATAGTTTCTACTATAAGAAGCAAGGTGTGGCGGAAGGCATAGAGTTTTTCGCCATGCCATTGCGCATGAGCGAGTATCGTGGCAAAACACATCCTGCTACCAATGAGCCGTATGATAGCAAGTTCAAGTTCTCAGGCGATTTAAAAGATCGTGTACACAGTTTACTAGATGCAGGGACCAAACCCACATTGCTACAAGTTAATCCACGACACTTGTTGGCCACACAAGATTGGCTGAGCACACAAGGTGGAGGCAAGCCACCATTTGCCACAATGAAACAACATCCTGTTGTGCTACAAAAAAACAACAAACTGTACATACTTGACGGACATCATAGATCTGCTGATGCACACAAATCTGGTACTCCTATACAAGTGTACTTGTTTAAGGATGAATTATGAGAGCACAAGAGTTTATAACAGAAACAATAAACACAGGTATTCTCAACAAGAGATTCCGACACAAACAAGTGATTGGCGATTATACTTACAAAGCATCAGTTGAAATGTTTATGGGTGAGCCGATATTGTCGATCAAGGCCTATGACGGCGATAGAGAAATAGGTCATATTCTGTTTGAAATAATTGTAAGATCTCCAGGAGGGAAGAGAGATCCATCCGCGGATTACTTAGAAAGCGGCGGCACTGAGGTTGATCCAGCATATAGAAACAAAGGTGTGGCATCTACAATGTATGCGTATGCCAAAATGTTAGGCAATGATATTCGACCCAGTTACAATCAAACAAGTCAAGGCCAAGCAATGTGGGCGGCCTGGAACAAGGCAGGCGATGCAAAGCATTTGATCGGTACTGCGGCGGAATCCACTATGGCAGAAAACTTTGCTGACGGCAAGGTCAAAGGCAAGAGCCGTCCTGGACGTGTGAAACGTGCAGGTGCCAGTTGTTCAGGATCAGTAACTGATCTGCGTCAACGTGCTAAAAATGCGTCAGGCGAAAAGGCCCGGATGTATCACTGGTGTGCCAACATGAAGAGTGGACGTAAAAAATGAAACAGTATGCAACCAATGTCACAGGATCACAGTACAATCTCAATGAATCCATAGCACCGGGATTTCAAGTATATCAGGCTCGAGTCAAGGTAAAAAATCCCGACTACAGTACCAGCATTGATGTGGCTGTGTTTGCCAAAAGTCCAGCCATGGCCAAACTGCTGTTGCAAGGACAATATGGTAAAGACTCTGTGGTCAGCGGCGTGGTAAAAATATCATAACACTAGCGTAGCTTGGCAAGACCCACAAGTCTAAACACGCTCAGCCACATCCAGCCTATATCAAATTCAAACCAGCGGCGACTGAGACGAGGATTGCCGGGTTCAATATGATGATTATTGTGCAGACATTCACCGCCAATAATAATGCCCCAAGGCATAATGTTCCTGCTTTGATCTTTAGTTTGGCCATTACGATATCCCCACCAGTGTCCTATGCCGTTGATAACTCCTGCGGCCCAGAATGGAATCCATATCATTTGGATGCCCCATATCAACACACCCCAGGCGCCAAACAACACAATATCAATCAACAACATTAGTGCAATACCCACGCGACTGTGCTTGGTGTAGATGTTGCGTTCAACCCAGTCGTCGGGTGTGCCCACGCCATATTGTGCAACCATCCCGGCATCTTTGCTGGCCGAGTGATACAATCCCGCTCCTGTAAATAACACACGCCATATGCCGTAGTGTACCGGGCTGTGCGGATCTTCAGGTTCTTCTGTGAATCTATGATGTTTGCGATGTATGGCCACCCATTGCCGAGTGACCATGCCTGTGGTAAGCCATAGCCAGGCTCGCATGAAATGTTCTAGTGCAGGAGTAAAGACGATACCGCGATGTGCTTGGCCACGGTGTAAGAATAGTGTGACACAGATTATAGTAATATGTGTGACCACTAGAGTGTAAATTAGTTCAGTCATTGTTTATTTACTTGGATCAACACAGATAAAACCATAGCTAAATACACTATGCCTGTAAAAGACGTTCAAATTGAATACGATGTAAGCTGTGAGTGGCACAACTCTCCGCCTAGCTATCGTTTGTATGTAAACAACGAATTGTTTACTGAACGTACCTATATCTGGCAAGATCAAAGTCTTGAAGAAGTTATTCCTATCTCTGCACCACCTGGTGATTATGCGATAGAATATCAGTTGATCGGCCAGGGCAATCTTGTTGTGAGCAACCCCAGAGTCAATCACGGATCAGCAGAATTCATATCTCACAACACCCTAAGGATCCACAATGCGATTTAAAGAAATCATGGAAAACGCCAGCGTAGGCGGTACAAGCGCAGGATCAATTGCCCCTGTTCAAAGCAGTCTGGGTGTTGTGTCAAGAAATGGCGGATCTTTGTTAGCAGGTAAATATGTAACAGGTGCTGATCCTACGCCGAACACACCTAAAGAATACAAAAGGAACAAGAATGTTAGCGGACGCTTTAAAAATTCTCCTGGCAACTGAAGAGGCTTTTGCTCTAAAAGCCAAACAGTTTCACTGGAACGTAGAAGGACCAGACTTTGGTCAACTACATGCTTTCTTTGACGCGATCCACGATGATGTGTATGGTGCTACTGACCCTACTGCTGAATACATTCGTGCCCTGGGCGACTATGCCCCTGGCTCATTTGAACGCTTTATAGAACTGACAAAGATTCAGGGACAAACAAAGATCCCACGTGCTAGACTCATGCTAGAAGAACTCTTGGCCAACAATGGTCAGATGCTGGATCTTCTCAACGAAACTTTCCAAGTAGCAACCAATGAAAACCAGCAAGGCATTGCTAACTTCATTGCAGAACGAATTGATGCCCACCAGAAACATGGTTGGATGTTGAGAAGTTATTTGAAAGAGCAACGAGCATGAGTTCATCAGCAGACATTAGATCAATACTGGATCGCTTGGCCACAGTAGAGGAAGGTAAACTTACTCCTGTCAATGTCAAGCACGGACTAAACAAACAACAGAAGTCTGTGGATCAGTTGCCTGCGCTGTTCAAGCCCAAGGACATTTCACCGACACTAACCAAAAAGCCTTACCAAAAGCATCCTATGGATGGCAAACTGGTTGGTGACTCAGTTGAGCCTACCAAGAGCCCGTTAGAAGAAGCCATGCAAGAAGTCGAAGAAGACATGCTCAGCAAAGTCAAACGTACCTTTGTGGATTATCTTGAGCGACTGGAAGACGACAATAAAATTGATGGCCACCTGGTTCGCAAGGCCAAGGACGAGTTGGACATCGCCAATGATCCAGATCCTGAAAATGAAGAGATTGAAGAAGATCCCACACAACAAGATTTAGATATTGTGCCTGCTCAAGCACCGGTACAAGAACCTGTAATGGCCGAAGCACCTGTAAAAACTTACCCTATGGAAGATGGCAGTATGTTAGAGTGTTACGGGGATGAAGAAAGAGGGTTTGAAATTCGCCAAGGCGAGCGTAAGTTGCCCACACGTTTCCGCAATGTCAATGATGCCGACATGGCAGTAAAGATATTCCAGAAGCGTAACCGCCGGCCACAAGGCAATCAAGATTATTTGGAAGAACGTTGAAATGATAGTAGATCAATTATTCACAACCTACACTGTAGTTGGTAACACCCGACAGTTTTTTAGTGAGAGCCGTCACAACAAAATGTTGAAGGAAGATGTAACTTATCGCAAGTTTCATAATCTAAGTCGCATGATTGTTGAACGTCGAATGAGTGAGAAAGAAATTCTTGACTTGTTTGCGGCCATTGAAGCAGGTGCCAATGCCACAGGACAAAATCGTACTGCATTGGGTCGCGGTAAAGATGCGGTGTCAGGAGCATACACGTCTGCCAAGGATGCTATAAACAGTGTTTTAAGTTCTATCACTAAGTCTACTCCTGTTGCCGGAGTTGATGCTGCCTATAATGATGCCACTGGCGCACTACGCGATGCAATTGGCAATGACAGCAAGATTATGAACGCAATCAAGAAGTATCGATTGTTGGCCAAAGAATATCCCAAAACACAGTTGTTTGTTAAAACAGCACTGATTGGATTAGCTGGCCTGGCCACCGGCGGTGCTGGTGCAGTTGCTATTGCCGGTCTTACTGCTGCCATTGATGCTGCCATTAAAGGCGAGAAGTTATCTAGTATTATTGGAAAAGGTGTAGGCGCCGGACTTATGGGTCTTGGTGCACAAGAAGTAGCTGCCGCATTGTCTGCTCCAAGTGGTCCAATAGGCGATCCAGATTTTTACAATGACACTCCTTTACCACAAGGTGATCCAGATTTTTACAACGACACTCCGCTACCTGCAGGAGATCCAGATTTTTACAATGATCCTAGCAATCCCCCACCTGTACCTGGTGGAGGTGGTGGCACCTATACTATAATGAAAGGTGACCAACTGGGCTTTATTGCCCAGGCTCAAGGTACCACACCTGAATTGATTCGTGCGGCAAATCCAGATATTGATTTCTCCAAGGCATTACAGCAGGGCCAAGAAATTAATTTACCTGCGGCAGGTACTCCAGGGCAAGGCAGCTTGTGGGCAGATTACAAGGGCGGCATGTATGGGGACAAAGTGCCAGGTGCAGGCGGCTCAGCAGCCAGTCCAGAACCGTTAGGCGGTGGTGCCGCTGTAGACGCCGCAGTGCCCACAGCACCTTCAGGACCTTCATTGTCTTTCCCCGACGGTGGTAACAGTGGTACATTGACACTGCCAGATGGAAGAGAAGTACAGGCCTATGCTTTCCCACAAGGCGGTGTTCAGCCAAGACTTGGCCCAGGCGGCGAAACAGTTCAAGTAAACTATGCTGGCCAAGACGTAACTGCTTATATCAGAGGCGACAAAGCCTACATTAAGAATTTTAACCCTGCAGAATTTTCAAATCCAGTGCAAGAAAGCTGGGTACCAGCAATAAAATTGCGTCATTTGCCAGCCGACCAGTTGATTGATCAGAAGCTCACTGTGATGGCCTGGGCTCTAAACGAAAGTACAGGCCGTGCACCTGCTCGTAACATACACTTGACACACAAAGGTGTGTTGACCGTGATCGAAAACGTTGATCGTCATCGTCGTTCGTTGTTAAAAGAACTTGACGCAATGGGTCCTAATCGTACAAATATACCTGCTGTGCCTCGTCAAGACATGCCCGATGCACCACAAGCCGGAGCAGTAAAGCCTGGAATGATTGGCAAGGGTCTTAACTGGCTGGACAAAGCTGCTGGCAAAGTCGGCGGTTATCTCAGCAAGCAAGCACAAAACTTCACACGCAAGGTCACTGCTGCCAAACTCAAAACAGAGTGGGAACAACAAGGGCACCAAACTGATTCAGATTATCTTGCGGATTTCTTGGCCAAGCAAGGTGTACCACAAGGTGTTATCACTGATGTATACGGCAAGATGGGTATTCCTTACACAGCACCAGCAACAGTTCCCGATGGTACACCTGCACCGCAACGTGGCGCTGGCATTCAAACTGGTGACATTTATGCTATTGATCCCGAAACTGGCAAGCCTTACGAAAAAGAAAAACTGGCACGAATGTATGGCTCAGGAGCAACACCCTCACAAATCTCGGCAGCGGACGGAGCACAACAACCTGCACTTACTGGTGGCCCAACTGCTGGATTGCCGCCAGCAACTGGTACTACTCCTGCCCCAGGTAAGATTACACAACCAAATAACACAACGTCGTTTAATGCTACCAACGTGATGCAAATGCCTGGCATGGAAAAGTATGCCAAGACTGCTCCGGCAGCAAAGACTGCTAACTTTGGTCAACAGGGCGGCTATGGCAAAACGACCATGAGCGTCAAGCCCATGACTGGTATTCCAGGGTTGAAAGCGCCTGGCGCTCCTGCGGCTCCCGCTACACCTAAGACACCCAAAGTCACATCAGGTGGTGCAACCCCAGATGAGATGGCCAAGTATCAACAACGTCTTGCAGCCGCTGCCAAAGCACAACCAGTTGCCGAAACAATCAAGCAGGTAAAGAAAATGTTAGAAACTGTGCAGACACGAGATGACGTTGCGTTTATTAAAAAATACATCAATCGTCAGTTTTCTGGACAACTCAGTGAATCTGCTGATGCACAGCGCAGTCGCTTGCTCAACGAAGTCACTAGAATTGGTGCATTGCGCAGAAGAACACACAGCCAACAATTAGCTAGATAAGGAACATATTATGGCAATATACCGAAGCGCCAGTGGACACGAATGCACATATGATGACGACAAACTTGGATTTGACGACTGGATTAATGACAACACAGAGCGCCAGGCGGCATGGTGGGAAGCGGCTGCAAAGCACAAAATCTGGCAAGAAGCCAATCCATCAGCACATTCATCAAACGCCAATGATGAAGCCAATGCTATGTTTGCTGAATGGGAAGAGTATGCAAATGTAAGGCACACAGCATCTACATAACCTGAACACACCTTAGGACCGGTAACTTGTTACCGATAGTGTGAGGCGGCTGCTGCCTTGATGTAACGATTCGCTACCGTGAACCCAAAAGTGAGCTATATCTCATGTTGCTTATTAGCATATACAACTATGAACCCTGAACTAACCAACTTTATCAATCAACACAGTAATATTGACCTTGCACCACTAACCGCATTGCCAGCAGGGCATCCTCGATGGCAAGCTGGTTGGATATTCAATCAAAGTCATGCACCTTGGTTGGAAATACTAGGCATTGATGCACCTTACAAAGAGATGTTGACGGAAGCACAGGCATTAAAATCAATGTTTGTAGGTCATCGTAGCGACGAAGGAGGGCATCAAGGATGGAGTAGCTTGGCCATCCATGGTATCAGTGCCACCAAAACCAATGTGGCCGAAACCTATGGATTAGATTCTAAAACTGCAAAGTATGACTGGACTGAGATACAGGATTATTGTCCTGTGACTGTGAAGTTTTTTAAGGAACAATTTCCTTATCGTCGATATGCAAGAGTGAGATTTATGTTGTTGGAACCAGGTGGATTTATTATGCCACACCAAGATCATCACACGTCATTCCTTGGTGGGGCCGTAAACATTAGCCTTAATCAACCAGATGGATGTAAACTAGTTAACACACACGGCACATTACCATTTAAAGATTCAGGCAGTATGTTTTATTTTAACAATCACTATCCACATTGTGTGTACAATGACAGCAATACTGATCGATTTCACATTATTGTACACGGCGAAGCAGACATGGAACGACTGGCTCCGTTGCTGGTCAACAGTTATCTAAAAAAATCAAACGACCAACCATTTTCTAGTGTAACTGGCAGTTGACAGCGTGTGTGTAATGCCTGCTTAAATTCTGTGAGGCGTTGCTCAGCCCAACGATTTGTTTTATAAAAACTCAAGTAGTCCATGTGGAACAAGTTGCTGGTCCATACATAAGCGCCTTGACTGTGCTGATTAATAACATCAACCACAAAATCTACCCCTCTAGGTTCTAAAAAGTTTAGCTCAACAAATTGTACGTTCATGCTGGTGTATTTTTTCCAGCATTGTTGAAACTCAGCAGGTTCCATGTTCACGTGTGAAAAGAACCAAGAGATTAATTCTTCAAATGTCTGTCGCCGGTAATAGATAGGACTAAGATTAGGATTTTGGTGTTTGAATGTGGTCAACAACGATTCTAACTTGTTAAAATCACCATCCCACGAATTAAACAAATATCTCTGCCATTTTAGTGCTGCAGGACTGATATCTGCTAGTATTACTTGAGAGTTATCAGCAAAGTCCAATTGCCCGATTAAACAAGCAGGCTTGACTCCGCTGGCCACACCAACAAAGCAATCAAACTTACGACTGACCAATCGTGTGTCAAAATACAATCGCTCTGTATTCAACACATAGTAACCTCTACTGAGTCCTTGTACCATATCGCGCATTTCATGCGAGAACCACCACACAGGTCCGCCATCGTTAACAGGCAAGTATTTAGGGTCAGCAATAATACGCTTTATTTCATCTAGGTTGTATTCGGGATAACAATAGTTTTTGCGTTGGCGTATTTCTATAGGTATATTGGTAATGTTATATCCTGCACGTATCATGCCAGCAATTACTTGTATACCAAAATATCCTTGGTTGCTAGTGTATTCCTGTGAATCTGTGCCAGCATGCAACCACCAAGGGGTATAATCGTCGTGTACGCTGTCCTCACTGCGAGTAGTATGCAATGTTGTAAGTTGTACAGGCCCTGGCGTTTCTTCAAATGCGGGACAGTCAATCTCTTGGTACACATCAAGGTCTACAGCAAAGCACTGCGAATGCAAGTGATAATATCCTCCACGATCTAAAATATGACAACTCAAAGGAGATTTTTCGCGGCGTGCGTGGTCGACAATGTCCACTATCAACATCTGTGTTTGCAAGGTATTGCCAGCAGATACTACCACAGCCCATTTGTGCTGACCAATAAGGGTTTTTAGAGTAGCTGTAATGCTATCAGTTTCGTATATTGAAAATTGATATTGTCCGTTGAACTTGAATCTAGTTAGGTCACATAGGTTTTCGCTGATTTCTTTACAACGTTCAGGAAGATTGTTGTACATGACAACGGCAATTTCTGGGAAGTCTTTTTTCATGCTAATAATTCGTAGTTGGTAAGTTTGATTACTGGTGTGTTTCTTACGTAATCAAGTTTGGCAACATCATCAATGATACCAACAGGACAAAATCCAGATCTAGCTAAAATAAGATCAAGCCCGTAGCCCATGCGATCAAGGGTTGGTTGGTGTGCATAATACCACGCAGTAAGAGCGGCATCAACATCCTTGGGCCAACATGGGCCGCCAGCCCATTGTGTTGCTATTGTTGGGGATAAATGCAGTTTCCAACTATAACTGATATGTTCAATAATTTTACAGGCTTGTTCTAGCATGTCGTTGTCTTCGTGAATGATACAGTAAAGTGGTTCTTTGCCCACATAAGGATAGTCCAGCATGATTTCGCCAGGCAACAACTGTTTTTTAAACACAGTATCCTTGGACATGTTGGGACGTAATAGTTCTCCACGATAGGTAAACTGTACTATATCTCTTGGCACAAATTTGTAATCTTTAGGAGCATCTGGTGACTCAAGGCTGTGGAGGCACCAGTGTAGTTCATCAACTAACAGACGTTGATCATCTTCAAGACCTGCATACTGGTTGATTCCAGCGCAGACTTCAACGTCTCGATGCATGTGGTTAAACACCACTTGATTGGCAGCGTAGTTTTCTGCTCCTGGCAATATTTCATAATGTGCCCAATTCACAATGTTTTGTGCCTGCGCCTGTGCAATCAGTTCTTTAAAGTATGTGATGTTGAATCGATTGTAGTCTTGAAGGCGGGCCTGCGCCCAGTCAGGATGTTCTCGTTTTACATTGGCATGGGCTTGATAGAATCGTTCAGCAAGTTCTGTGTTATAGAGATTGATGTAGAAATCAACCTCATTGTTTATCTCAACGTGGAATTTTGGCATACAAATATTTATTTGGCTATATTGAGCCAAACATTATTTGACTTTGCTCTAGAACAAGTATACAATAGAAAACAAGGAGTATTTTATGTCACAACCCAAAACTTTCAATGGCGATCAAAAGATCAAACTCGTGCAAATTATCAACGAGGGCATGCAAGTCATGCATGAAATTGATACATTACAAGGTGGTCTCAATGACACCATCAAAGCTGTTGCGGAAGAACTTGAAGTTAAACCTGCTATTCTTAAAAAAGCAGTCAAGTTAGCACACAAAGCCAGCTTTGGTCAAGAGAAACAAGACCACGAAACACTAGAAACAATTTTAGAAACCGTTGGCAAAACTCTATAAATATCTGTCTCAACAGCGAGTCGCTCACGTTACGAGCATGAATCACGGCTTACCGGCCACAAACGGAGACTATGAGTTATATTGACGCACTTTTTGATCGTGAACACGATCGCATTCATGTTGTAGAACGCCGAGACGGCGTGAGGAAATACCAAGAGTATCCTGCCAACTACATCTTTTACTATGACGATGCCCGAGGCAAGTTCCAAAGCATCTACGGCACACCTGTTAGTCGTTTCTCAACCCGCAACAACAAAGAGTTCCGCAAGGAAGTCAAAATGCACTCCAGCAAGCAATTGTACGAGAGTGATATCAACCCAATCTTTCGTTGTTTAGAAGAAAACTACAAAGACCAAGACGCCCCAGAACTCAATGTTGCATTTTTTGACATTGAGGTAGACTTTGACAAAGAGCGAGGTTTCTCGCCAGTGAGTGATCCATTCAATCCCATCACTGCAATCTCAGTCTACCTAAACTGGTTAGATCAATTGGTCACACTAGCAGTTCCGCCTCGTGGGTTAAGTTGGGAGACTGCGCAAGACCTTGTAAAGGACTTTGAAAACACCATGCTGTTTGAACGAGAAGAGGATATGATCAAAACATTCCTAGACTTGATTGAAGATGCAGATGTGCTGTCAGGCTGGAACTCAGAGGGTTACGATATTCCATACACTGTGAATCGTTGCACTCGTGTGTTAAGCAAAGACGACACACGCAAGTTCTGCTTGTGGGGACAATTGCCCAAGATGCGTATGTTTGAACGCTTTGGCAGCGAGAATCAAACATATGACTTGATTGGTCGTGTGCATATGGACTATATGCAATTGTATCGCAAGTACACGTATGAAGAACGTCATAGTTACAGTTTAGATGCCATTGGCGAATACGAACTCAATGAGCGCAAGACACAGTTCGAAGGCACTTTGGATCAGTTGTACAATCAACACTTCAAAAAGTTTATTGAATACAACAGACAAGATACATTGTTGTTGCACAAATTGGATCGTAAACTACAATTTTTGGCTCTAGCAAGCGAATTGGCACATGCCAATACTGTGTTGCTACAAACTACAATGGGTGCTGTGGCAGTGACCGAGCAGGCCATTATCAATGAAGCACATGAACGTGGCATGGTTGTACCCAATCGCAAGCAACGCCTAACAGATGATGACACACAAGCCGCAGGTGCGTATGTTGCTTATCCAAAGAAGGGCTTGCATGATTGGATTGGATCTGTTGACATTAACAGTCTGTATCCTTCGGCTATTCGTGCCATGAACATGGGTCCAGAGACTGTGGTGGGACAACTGCGTCCTATCATGACTGACCAGTATATCAAAGAAAAGATTGCCAAGGGTGCAAGTTTTGCGGCGGCCTGGGAGGGCTTGTTTGGCAGTTTAGAATACACTGCGGTGATGGAACAGCAACGTGGTACAGAGATCACCATTGACTGGCAGGATGGCACAGAAAGCACACACAGTGCCGCAGAGATCTGGACCATTATGTTTGACAGCAACCAGCCTTGGATCATGAGTGCTAACGGAACTATCCTTACATATGAGAAGAAGGGTATCATCCCGGGTTTGTTGGAACGCTGGTATTCGGAACGTAAAGAACTGCAGGCCAAAAAGAAAACAGCCAAGGACAAAAAAGAAGAAGCATTCTGGGACAAGAGGCAGTTGGTCAAGAAGATTAACTTGAACTCGTTATATGGTGCTATTTTGAATTCAGGTTGCAGATTCTTTGATCACAGAATTGGTCAGTCAACTACCTTGACTGGTCGTGCCATTGCTCGGCACATGGATGCACATATTAATGAGTGTATCACTGGCATATATGATCACACAGGCGAAGCTATCATTTATGGTGACACAGACTCCTGTTACTTTACTGCTTGGCCAGTGTTAAAGAAGGAAGTAGCAGAAGGTCGCATGGAGTGGAACAAGGAAACTTGCATCCAACTGTATGACTCCATTGCTGAACAAGTGAATGAGAGTTTTCCGGGCTTTATGGAACAGGCATTTCACTGCCCAAGAGAGATGGGTGCGCTGATTGCGGCAGGTCGAGAACTGGTAGCAGATCGCGGATTGTTTATCACAAAGAAACGTTATGCTGTAAACATCATTGACCTTGAGGGCAAGAGACTAGATGTGGACGGCAAGAAAGGCAAAACCAAAGCCATGGGCCTAGACTTGAAGCGTAGTGATACGCCCAAGGTAATTCAAGACTTCTTGTTGGAAATTCTAAATAGTACATTGCATGGTGCCACACGTGAAGCAATCATCGAACGTATTCGTGAATTCAAGTATGAGTTTATGGAACGGCCAGGGTGGGAAAAAGGTTCGCCCAAGCGTGTGAATAACTTGACCAAGTATGCGGCAGAAGAGGCCCGCCTTGGCAAAGCCAACATGCCAGGGCACGTCAGGGCCGCAATGAACTGGAATCAAATGCGTAGGATGAATGGTGACAACTACTCAATGCAGATTGTGGATGGTATGAAAACTATTGTGTGCAAGCTCAAGTCAAATGCACTTGGCTGGACCAGCATCGGCTATCCCACTGATGAACAACGCCTACCAGAATGGTTTAAGGAATTGCCGTTTGATGACGGACTGATGGAAGCAACTGTTGTGGACCAAAAGGTTGACAACTTGCTAGGTGTGTTGGAATGGAACTTAGCGTCAGCAACCAACACAGAAAACACATTTACAAGTTTATTTGCATTTGAATGAAACTCAGTAGCATTATTGCCTATCGTAATCAACTTGAAAGTATGAGTCTTGACGCCATACGTGGACAGGCTGAACACGAGTTGTCTGCTATAAATCATGTGGTTGCTAACAACGAGTCAGATATTGGATTTTACAAACATCGTATTGAAAAACGGTTCTCTGCTGTAAAGGATTCGTTTGACCAGTTTGACAAAGTATTCTCTGGCCTCAAAAGCGATCTTGACCTACAGATCAAAAAGCAAGAAGTTGCCTACTATAAAGAAAGCACACGATTCTATCAAGATGAAATGTGTTGGGAAAGTAACGAGTACCTGCTGAATAGAAAGTTGGCAATTGACGATGAGAGCAACTTGATCCTGCGAAATCGTCTTCGCAGTTATACTGATTGGCGTGTGCCTGGTATGATTATCAGACCTAGCCGTGAAACATTCATTCAAGAACTTGTGCCATTGGATCCTTTGTATATTGTGGATCAACATCAGGATCTAATAGATCCTGCACTAAGCGAATTCAATGACACATATCGAGCAAGACTAAGACCTTATGTGATCAACGAAACAGACGAACATATACTGGCTGCGTTGCCCAATGACCAGTTTGGATTGATCTTTGCCTACAACTATTTCAATTTCCGTCCTATGGAATTGATCACACGCTATCTCGTAGAGATGTACAAAAAAATGCGGCCAGGTGGCATGGTTATCATGACCATCAACGATTGTGATCGTGCGCACAACGTAGAGTTAGCTGAACAAAAATTCATGTGCTATACACCTGGTCGAGCAATTGTCCAGGCAGCCGAATCAGCAGGGTTTGATATTGTATATCAACACACAGGTCTTGGTGATTTGTCATGGTTGGAACTGCAACGTCCTGGTCAAATTAGTTCGTTAAGAGGCGGACAAACTTTAGCCAAAATAGTTGCGCGATCTAAATAAACCCTGTATACTTAAACACTTAGGAGAAACTTATGAGAGACTGTCTATTAGACTTGGTACAACACACATATGATCTTGGTTGCATTGACCTGATCAAGATTGTAGGCGATGAGAACACTACACAAATTGAGGGCCTGGCAGAAGATTTGAGCGTGATCGTCAAAGGCGAATACAAAAATCCAGTGCCCGACTTTGTTGGTACATTTGGTATGCCCAACTTGAGCAAACTCAAAACCTTGCTTAACTTGCAAGAGTATAAAGAAGATGCCAAACTTACTATCACACGCAAAACACCCACAGAGCCAGATGGCATTGACTTTGTGAACAAAACAGGCGACTTTAAAAACAACTATCGATTTATGACATCGGGTGTTGTTAGCGAGAAATTAAAAACTGCTAGAATGAAATCTGTGCCATGGCACATTGAGTTCGAGCCTGCAGTTGCCAGCATCATGAGACTGAAAATGCAAATGAGTGCCAACGCAGAAGAGCCAAACTTTCAAGTCAAAACTGATGGCACAGACTTGAAGTTTTACTTTGGTGATCACTCTACACACGCTGGCAACTTTGTGTTTCAATCAGACATTACAGGTCAATTAAAACGTGCGTGGAGTTATCCAGCCAAACAATTTGCCAGCATCATGGACTTGGTTGGTGACAAAACAATTCGCATTAGCGATGATGGCGTTGCACAAATCACAGTAGACTCAGGGGTTGCTGTTTACAACTATCTCTTACCAGCACAAAGCAAGTAATGACCGAGACTGTAGTTCAAGACAACTTAACTGCCAAGCAGAACGACTATGCTGTGTTCCTTCCGGCTATCTCTGGCTTCTACGCCACGTTTGTGGGCAAGCAACGTGATCCTGTAAATGGACCATATGTAGATCCTGCTAGATTGCCGCAAGGTCTTACAGACATGGAACAAATGAACTGGCTCAACAGTCAGAAAGCATTGTTCCCATACAAATGGTCACTGTATTCTGGTGGTCATGCTAACTTGGACTTGACCAAGCCGGACTGGTCAGAGGACATGGTTCGTAATCGTGATCCCAACACTATCATGCTTGGTGACTCTGGTGGATTCCAGATTGCCAAGGGCTTGTGGGAAGGTGACTGGAAAGCCAACTCAGGTTGCGCCAAAGCACAAAAGAAACGTGAATCTGTGTTGACTTGGTTGGACACTATTTCTAACTATGGCATGGGCCTGGATATTCCCACATGGGTTATCCATGACAAGAAAGCATCGGATGCTTGTCAGATCAAAACACTAGACGAAGCAGTGGCAGCCACCAAGTTCAACAATGAATACTTTATCAAGCACCGCAAGGGCAAAGATCAAGGTGGCGCACGTTTCTTAAATGTGCTACAAGGTGATAACCATACGTCAGCAGAAGAATGGTATCAGCAAATGAAACACTTCTGCGACCCTGCTGTGTACCCAGATCGTCACTTTGATGGCTGGGGCATGGGCGGACAAAACATGTGCGATGTACACTTGGTGCTCCGGCGCCTGGTAGCCTTGCGCTACGACAATCTACTACAAGAGGGCCGCCATGATTGGATGCACTTCTTGGGCACCTCCAAGTTGGAGTGGGCCGTTTTATTAACTGTAATCCAGAGAGCCGTAAGAAAATATGTCAACCCGCAATTCACTATCTCGTTTGACTGCGCCAGTCCGTTCCTTGCAACCGCCAACGGACAAGTGTATTTTGAAAATGTCTACGAACACGACTCCAAGTGGTCGTATCGCATGGCTCCTTCAGCCGACGACAAAAAATACGCCACAGACACACGCAAGTGGAGTGACGGAGTAATAGCCGACGGGGTGTATCCACGCTGGGAAGACAGTCCACTAAGCAACTTGTTCAAGATGAAAGACATCTGCATCTACAAACCAGGTGACCTTAATAAAATTGGCAAAGAAGGCAAAACATCTTGGGATTCATTCTCATATGCTTTGCTTATGGGTCACAATGTTTGGATGCACTTGACTGCGGTACAAGAAGCCAATCGACGCTTTGATGCAGGATCTCGTCCTGCCATGATGCAACGTCAAGGTGGAGACTATGCCAAGTTTGAGGACATTGTGGAAGCAATCTTTGCGGCACCAGATCGAGACACTGCTGAAGCCATAATTGAACAGTATGATTCATACTGGATGGAGATTGTGGGCACTCGTGGCTTCAAAGGCAAAAAAGCCAAGAATGCTCGTACACAGTTCAAAGCATTGTTCAGTTTTGATGAGCCAGAAGTTGACACTGAATCCGATGATAGTGTACAATTAGACACCACAGCATTAGATCAACTGGAACAGGAACAGCTATGAATAGAGAAGGCCATAACAACGTCAAGTTCTTTACCGGAACAGAAGTAGAACATACTCCGGCATTTGGTATAAAAACGTTATTTGTAGTAGGATTACAATCCGCAACAGACATAAAAAATCAACTAGCCGATTGTGAGCACATTTACTTTGGTGCCAACATGAGCTTTCCGTCAAGTATACGCACCAACGATAGTGTGTTCTGGACACCTTGGGAACAAATGATTCAACAATGGTTGGATGCAGGCTATTGGTGTACCTTTGACATTGATGTTTCTCAAGTGGAAGGACTGTTAGAATCTGGGCTGTGTGAACACAATAATTTTATTCCCATGATTTCTGTCAAAATACCTTACATACGACAACTAGGGTACAATGCCACTATTAAAATAGATGACAAAGACTTTGCGGCAACCAATCCCGGTGTGTGGTGCCATAGTCTACACACATTACAAAAACGTTCAGTGTTTACTGATTGGTCTAAATACACCAAGGACCAAACACTTTGAACCAAGAGCAATACTGGAACAATGATGCATTTTGCCCACTACCTTGGGGCAGTATCTATGTAGAAACTGACGGCAGGGTAGACAGTTGTTGTATTGCTCATAACAATCTTGGTAATTTGCACGAGACCAAACTACAAAATATTGTAGGCGGCAACAAGAATATTCAGATCAAACAAGAGATGCTGTCTGGCCAACGAGCTCAAGGCTGTAAGGTTTGTTATGCACCCGGAGACAACGTTGACGAAGGTCGTAAGTATCATAGAGACAATCAATTGGTTGAGTTTGATACATGGCAACCAGACAAAGCATTTTTTGATCAACCCAAAAACTTTAAACTACAGTATGCTGACTTGAGATTTAGAAATACTTGTAACTATGGCTGTGTTTATTGCGGTCCTGATCTAAGTTCAACCTGGGCCAGCGAACTAAAGCAGTTTGTCAAAATTGACGAAAGTGCTATTGCAGATGTCACGCAGTACTTTGTGGACAATGCAGCCGATCTGCGCAAGATCTACATGGCCGGAGGTGAGCCACTGTTGATCAAAGAAAATCAAGTGATATTAGAAAAGTTACTTGAGATTAATCCACATTGTCATCTTATTGTAAACACCAATCTCAGCATGATTCGCGGCAATAGAATCTTTGAGCTACTGACCAAGTTTCCCAATGTAGATTGGTTGGTTAGTGCCGAAGACATGGGCGACAGATACAATTATATTCGCTATCCAGGCGATTGGTCAGTATTTGCTGAAAACTTAGACATACTCAAGTCCACAATCCCTGTAACACACAAGGTCAAATTCAACATGGTGTTCTCTGCACTCAATGCCAAGACCATTTGGAACTATGTTGATTTCTTGCTAGACAACGGCCATGCACGTGATTACGATCATCTAAATCTTGCCTATATCAACAACGGGCATCAGTTTATCTGGTGTGATGCCAGGGCACTGCCAGCTTCGTACATTGCAGAAGTCAAAGAGATTATTGCTGCCAGAAAACCCACAGGTACTAGATTTGATCAAGAACTACAGTTTGTTCTAGACTGTTTGGATGTGCCTGTAGTAGACAACGGGTATCACAGTCTGTTTAATCGACTGGCAGAACTTGACCAACGCAGGCATCTGGATAGTCGCACAGTGTTTTCGGACATATACACCCATAGACAAACATGATTATTTGTAGTATTATACACTATGTTCTAACCAAAGGTAACACATGAATCAAGAGCAACGAGAAAAAATTAACAGAATTAAACAATATGCAGATAGAAAAATCTGGGTTACATTCCGCAAAGAAGGCATACACAAATACCCTGCTGCCGCAACTGATCCTGCACTAGCAACAGGCGATGAGTATGACGTGAGTTTTCTTGGTGTGCCGCATAGACACATCTTTCATTTCCGTGTGTGGATTGACGTGTTTCATAATGATCGAGACATTGAATTTATTCAGTTCAAACGCTGGTTAGAAAAACTCTATGCTGGTGGAACACTAGAACTCAACTTCAAAAGTTGTGAAATGATCTCTGACGATCTGTATCTACAGATTGCTCAAAGGTATCCTGACCGTGCGGTCTGGATTGAAGTGGCCGAGGATGGCGAGAACGGCGCTTTGATTAAATATGAAATTTCTCGTCCAAGTTTATCAATTGTAAATTAAAAGGAAAAGTATGGCCAAGCCTACAATTAAATCCAATCCACGTGTGACTGAGATCTACGAGGACCTCGAAAAGTACTTGGAGTTCTGCCAAGACTTTGGTTACCGCTATAATGAAGCGGACTTGTATAACTTTAAAAGTTATGCATTCCAGCAGTTCAACAAATGGATGCTGGGCAAGAATGCCAAGAACATGTGGTGGGAAGATGCTCGACGCTTCGCAGGATATCGCCCAGCATGAGAAAGCTGTTTTACATGGGCTTAGAGAGCTATGAAGCCCGTTACACACTACAGCTCACTGAGTGGAATCGGCGTGTGTTTGACCGTAGAGGTCTTGACGTTGTGTATGTTCCCGGAACCACTATTGACAATAGCCAAGCTATTTCAGTAGGACAGGTGCTGGACGCACATGGACGCAGTTATTTTAGCATGAGCCAGATGATGAATCTAGTTCAGATGATGAAGAACGGAGAGATCACAAGTGCGGATGTTATCTACTTTGAAGACATGTTTCAACCCGGTATTGAGAGTTTACCCTATATCCTTAATCAGGTTCCTGCTGATCAACGTCCTTGCGTGTATGTGCGCTGTCTTGCTCAGTCCATTGATCCTGATGACTTCGTACACGTATGGGGTATGGCAAAATGGATGGGACTCTACGAACAAATGGTTAATGAGTTCGTGGATGGAGTTCTTGCCACAAACGAAGAGATGGTTGCTCATATGCGCATTGCTGGATGGCGTGCTCCTATATATAATATTAGTGGCTTAGCATTTGGCAAGGAAGAAGTGTTAGAACGCATTGGCGGTGCGGAGAACATAAAGCCATTTGATCAACGTCCACGTCGTGTGGGATTTGCCGCACGGTTTGATCAAGAAAAGCAGCCAGGTTTCTTCATGGACTTGATTGAGATGTATGGGCAATTGACTAACCAACCATGTGAATTTGCTATTTTCCAAGGCGGCCCGTTGCGTAGCAACAATCCAGAGTTCATTACTCGTGCTAGACAACTGGAACGAGAAGGCAAGCTCAAGATCTACGAAAACCTCAGCAAGAACGATTATTATGCTCTGCTCAATGACACCCGTGTGTTGTTCAACTGTGCGCTACAAGACTGGGTAAGCAATACTGTAAGCGAAGCAGATACACTTGGTGCAAACGTGGTGTTCCCTGCTTACAGAAGTTTCCCAGAGACTTTTGCCAATGATCCAGAACGCTTGTATGTGCCTTGGTCAATTGATGATGCCTATCACAAAATGCAAAACATGTTGCACAAGCCACATCACAACATGGGACTTATCTCAGACTGGAACAACGGCACTATTGATCGTGTGATCGATATCATGACTGGTCAAGGCGAGCAGTGGAATCGTGCAGGCAATCGCTATCGTGATCATGTTGCGCATGAGAAATATCAAGTTGTAAAGATTGAAGAATGAATGTAATAGTCACAGGCGTCGCCGGCTACATTGGCGGACAAATTGCCTTGCAGTTAAAAGGCGCAGGACATACTGTTATAGGTATTGACCGTAGACCTTTGCAAAAGCATCAAGTAGGACAACTTGATAACTTTCTTCAAGCCGACTTTGACAGCGATATTGCCTACAAGAAATTGTTAGACACCCAGCCCAACGCCATTGTGCATTGTGCAGGTACTAGCTTGGTTGGTCCTAGCATCAAGAAGCCATCAGAATACTACGGTAACAACGTGGCCAAGACCATGAACTTGCTGAACTTTATTGTGCAGGCCTTGCCTAAAGTTAGATTTATTTTCAGTTCCTCAGCGGCTGTGTATGGTGAACCAATTATGCCTCCTTGTCACGAAGTTGATCCCACTGAGCCTGTTAGTCCTTACGGAGAAAGCAAGCTCATGGTTGAGATGATGTTGGAAAGTTATCATAAAGCATACAACTTAGACTACGTGGCATTCCGATACTTTAATGCGTGTGGTGCAGACATGCAAGCTCGACATGGACAAGAGCCAGGTGCTACACATATTATTGCTCGAGTACTAGAAAGTTTGCGAGACAACACCCCATTTACATTGTATGGCACTGACTATGCCACCGAAGATGGTACCTGTGTACGTGATTATGTTCACGTACAAGACATTGCCGATGCGCACGTGAGTGCGTTGTACGATAATCTTGCGCCCGGTGTGTACAATCTTGGAACCAACCAAGGCACTAGCAATGCAGAGATTATCAAGGCAGCCACACGCATTACAGGACGTCAGTTAAAAGTAGTAGTTGGCAACAAGCGTGTTGGCGATCCGGCTGTGTTAACTGCTAGCGCAGACAAGTTTGGACAAGTATACAAAGACTGGCAAAAGTACACGCTAGACGACATGATCACTCATGCCTGGAAATGGTATGTTCGATAAAATCCTGCAGTTTGAACGAGCTCTAGCAGAGTTTACCGGTGCACCATATGCAATCATGACTGATTGCTGTACTCATGCCATTGAGCTGTGTTTGCGATATGATCAGGTCAAACACTGCAAGATGCAACCTTACACGTATTTAAGTATACCAATGACCATGCACAAGTTGGGCATTGAGTATGAATATCTTGATCATGCCTGGCAACGTTGGGTTGGCGAATATCCCATACTTGAAACTCGCATTTGGGATAGTGCTCGCAGACTCGAACAAGATATGTATCGTCCAGATACATTGACCTGTTTGAGTTTTGGCCATGGCAAGCCATTACATATCGGGCGTGGTGGTGCCATCTTGTTAGATGATGTCGAAGCATACGATACCATGTTGGCTCAACGCTACGACGGCAGAGATTTAACCATCAAGCCATGGGAATCACAACAGGTGTTCCGAGTTGGTTACCACTACAAACCCACCATCGAAGAAGCCATTCAAGGACTTGCCTTGCTAGAAGGGGTGAAGGTAAATCGGCCAAAGCCAATACATGTTGATTATCCAGATTGCAGAAAAATAACTATCATATGAGTCATACCAGAAATATTAGTAGACATCTGCCGGCTACTCACCTATCGAGATTTAAAAATGTACTTGTTGGCGGTTGCAGTTTTACTTTTAATCCCGACAATAATGAACAACAGACCTGGCCATACTATCTTAGAGATCTTTGCGGGTTTGAAGAAGTATACGATACGTCTCAATCAGGTGCCGGAACAAATCATATTTTTAACAGCATTATCAATGAGATTGAACTCAACGAAAACATCAACAGTGAATCGACGCTGGTGGTTATCATGTGGAGCTCGCTGCAAAGAACTGACGTTATTGCCACCACAGACATGACCAAAGATTATCATTGGTCATCAAACTATAATTTTGATAACACTTTTTCAACATTAAGTATTTTCAACCAGCCATTGGAATCACGGCGTGGAAAGTTACAAGAAGATTTATGTAAAATTTATAAACGAGTGGTATCACCTACAGCACAGGTATACGAGAGCATTCTTAAAATACTAGCACTTCGATCATATCTTATTGAAAAAAACTTCTCGTATGTGTTTACAAATTTTTACTACCCAAACTGGGAATTTGATCTAATACAAACACCACTGACTAAAAAAGTTACTCAATACTTTGACATTGAAGATGAACTTACATTAGGCAACTTTATGAGAACAACAAACCAATGGATACCAAATGACAGTCATCCTACCCCTGAATGTCATTGTCAATGGACCCAAGAAATTTTAATTCCTTGTCTACTAGAAAAAAATTTTGTTAGTAAAATTTTCTAAACAGTTGACACAGCGATCTAAATACAATACAATAGCACAAAGACATCCACGTCATTAACTCGGAGAACTAAATTGACAAAAGACTTTATTCCAGATCCTGTTATACATACGGATTCAAAAAACACATTTATCCCCCATGCCCATCAAAGCGCAATTGAAAAAGCCGGCAAGGACATGAGCGACAAGGGCTACAAAGAAGGGTATCTAGCAGATGCCATTCGTACCAAGATGAAACGTGATAACAAACGTTTTTGGGCAGGCGACAACATTAGTGATTATGTTTCGGAAGAGATGAAACATACCCTTATAGATGAAGCAACTGAAGCGTTTGAACTGGTGCTTGACCGCTTGCTAATTGATCGAGAAACAGATCCAAACTCGCATGGCACAGCAAGACGACTTGCTAAAATGTACTTCAATGAAATTATGGAGGGTAGATATGAACCAGGACCTGACGCCACAGCGTTTCCAAATGATTCGGCGGATCGTTATGAGGGTATGTTGGTTGTACGTAGTGAGTTGCGCAGTATGTGTAGCCATCATCACCAACCTGTGGCTGGCGTTGCTTATATTGGCATTATTGCTGCCAATACACTTATTGGTCTTAGTAAGTATACCCGAATCGCTCAATGGTGCGCTAGACGAGGAACTCTCCAGGAGGAACTTTGTAACGACATTGCCCGTGAGATTAGTAAAGCTACTGACTCCGAAAACGTAGCAGTGTACATTCAGGCCACACATGGATGTTGTGAGAATCGCGGCATTATGGCACACTCTAGTCTCACACAGACCACAGTGCTCAAAGGTGCTTTTAAGACTGATCCGTCTGTGAAGAAAGAGTTTTTTGACAACATTAAATTACAACAGGAGTTTGCCCCAAGATGAGATATGAAACACTAGAAGAGGCAGCGGCAGCAGGTGCCGCACCATGGTCAGATGAGGCCACAGAGCATTCAGACTATCATGTGGCTGTGTTCCGTGATGCTTACCCAGTGGCCAAGGGACATTTGTTGTTTGTGCCACGGTGGAACAAGAATGAAATTATCGAAGAAGCCTTGAAGTATGCTTTCCGTTTTGGTCATCACAAAGTGGTAACCGGCGAGTGGGAAGCCTACAACGTGGGTATCAACTGCGGCGAGGCAGCAGGTCAAACTGTGATGTATCCACACATACACTTGATTCCACGACGGGTAGGAGATTGTGCCAATCCCATTGGCGGTGTTCGAGGCGTGATCCACGGACAGGCCAACTATAAAGCTAGTGGTTACACAAAGCCAGCATAAGTAATGATCTCAGCGGCCTTTAGAGCATTCATCCCGCTATATAAATTCTGCAAGCCTATGCTAACATTTAACATAGGAGAATAATAATGGCACTATCATCAACTCAGGATCTAATTAAACACATGGAGCAAAACCTTCCATATCGCGGACCTGTTCAATACAAGTTTACCAGTACCAAAGAGTACATTGACGCATTTCCTTGTGCTTATCGTCAATGGAGGGCCGACAGTCATTGTAACTTGAATCATGGTTACAGTTTCTCAATGAAGTTTTACTTTGGTACAAACGACCTTGATGTTCGCAACTGGGCCGCTGACTATGGCGGCTTGAAAGAACTCAAGAAAATTTTAGAAGATCAATTTGATCACACAACCCTGGTCAGCGCCGATGATCCTGAACTTGAATTTTACAAAGAGATGGAACGTCGCAAACTGGCCAAACTTACAATCTTGCCCAGAGTAGGATGTGAATCACTTGCTGACATGCTGTACAAGTATGTGAACGGTGTTTACATTCCAGACTTTTGGGGCGAGGGCGAAGCACAACGCCTGTGGTGCTACCGAGTGGAAGTACGTGAAACACAAGCAAACATGGCGTTTAGAGAAGGCCACAGAGAATGGAATGAGGATTTATTTGAATGACAACACCTGAATTTGATATTGCAATCTTGTTGCCCACTCGTGGGCGATCAGACTCACTGGAACGCAGTGTAAAAAGCGTGATTGAACTAGCGGCTGACCCAAGTCGTATTCAAATCATGTTTGGGTTTGACAACGACGATGATGTGGGCACACAATGTTTCGTTGATGAGCTACAGCCTTGGTTGGACGAACACAAGGTAAACTACACTGCTATGACGTTCAATCCACTAGGATACATTCGTCTCAATGAATATGTGAATGAACTAGCTCGCAAAAGTGATGCCCGTTGGTTGGTATTCTGGAACGATGATGCTGTGATGGAAACAGGTGCCTGGGATCAAGAGATCATGATTCACGAAGGTGAGTTCAAGCTGTTGGCCTTTCATACACACAATGATCATCCTTATAGTATCTTCCCTATTGTGCCTCGCAAGTGGTTGGACTTGTTGGGATACTTGAGCCCGCATCAAATCTCTGATGCATGGTTAAGTCAACAGGCTTACATGCTGGACATCTGGGAACGTATTCCAGTTAATGTATTGCATGACCGCCATGACCTTACAGGCAACAATGGAGACGAAACATTCCAAAATCGTCCCATGTTAGAAGGCAATCCCCGAGATCCCCGAGACTTTCACAGTGTACAGCAAATGGATGTTCGTCACACAGACTGTGCAAAAATAGCACAGTATCTTGAAACAGAACTTGGTCAAGATATGAGTTTCTTTGCCAACATCTTCCGTGGCACACAAGATCCTTGGGAAAAGTTGGCATTGAATGATGTCAACAAACAAATGGTGCAGTTTAAAAATCCTCACAGCCACTTTGCTGAAAAGGCACGTCAACAGGAAGCAGAAAAACAAAATGCAACAACTAAGTCTTGAAGAGCGTATTAAACGCTACTGGAACACACAGCCGTGCAACATCAAGCACGGTCAAAGCGACATAGGCACACCCGAGTTCTTTCGAGAAGTAAGCGAACGTCGTTATCGTGTAGAGCCGCACATTGCTGAGTTTGCGGGGTTTCACTTGTGGGCTGGTAAACGTGTGTTGGAAATTGGCTGCGGGATTGGTTCGGATGCCGAAGAGTTTGCCAAACACGGTGCTGAGTATGTGGGCATTGATCTCAGCGATCAAAGTATTGCACTAAGCAAGCAACGATTCGAAACACTAGGCCTTGAAGGCGAGTTCTACAATGTAGATGCAACTGATGGAGTAGCACTTGCCAAACTAGGTGAGTTTGATCTTGTGTACAGTTATGGTGTAATCCATCACTTTCCAGGCATTGACAAAATCATTGACAATGTACATGAGGTGGTCAAGCATGGTGGCGAATTCCGATACATGGTATACGCCAAGAACTCCTGGAAGTATGCCATGATTCAAAAGGGTCTTGACCAATTTGAAGCACAAGCAGGGTGTCCATACGCACAGGCATTCAGCAAAGATGAAATCCACCAATTGATGAACAGCGACAACGGCTGGTACATCGAACGCCTCCGTCAGGATCATTGCTTTATGTATAATGTAGATGCGTACAAAGAAGGCCGTTACGAGTTAGAACCTTGGTTTGAAGCCATGACAGAGTCACATCGACAGGCTGTGAGAGAATATCTGGGCTGGCATTTGTTAGTTAAAGCAAGAAAAATTTGAGTAGACTGTTTGCATTTGGATGTAGTTTTACTAACTATCGTTGGAGTACCTGGGTTGACTGTTTAGAACCTGAGTTTGACACAGTTGAAAATTGGGGACAAAGTGGTGCTGGCAACAGCTACATCTTTAACAGTATTATAGAGGCCGATCAGCGAACACAATTTGGTCCAAATGATACTGTAGTTGTTTGTTGGACTACAGTACACAGAGATGATCGATATGCACAAGGTAGATGGCACACGCTAGGCAACATGTTTACTTGTCCTATCTATGATAAAGAGTATCTTACAACACATGTTGACTCTCGTGGGTACCTTATAAGAGACCTAGCATATATTAAATCAATAAAAACATTGCTAGAACATCGCAACATCAGATGGAAATTCATGAGCATGGCAAACTTTGACGGTGACTCAGACGTGATTGATTTGTATCAAGATGTAATTGATAGTGTTCTGCCCAGCTACCAAAAGGTATTGCATCCCGAAGGGTGGCCTGATCGACAAGATCCGCATCCTACGCCTGCAGAGCATTTAGCCTATTTAGATGTTGTGTTGCCGGGATGGGTGACAAAACAAAACACTCGTGTTATAATGCACGAGCAGAGTATCAATCTAAATAAAGATCCTAACCGTACAGGAATGACAAAGGTAACAAGATTATGAAATTTAAAGTATCAGAACTATTCTATTCAGCACAAGGCGAAGGTCGTTACGTTGGTGTTCCCAGCGTGTTCCTTCGCATGTTTGGTTGCAACTTTACCTGCTCGGGGTTTGGTTGCAAGCCAGGCGAGGCATCGTTGGAAGCAGATGAAGTTGCCAAGAGTGTGCATCTCTACAAGACATTTGAAGAGCTGCCTCTTGTTAGCACAGGCTGTGACAGCTATGCGTCATGGCATCCTGCATTTAAAGAACTCAGCCCTACCTACACAGAAGATGAACTAGTGGAAAAGATGGCAGCACTATTGCCCAACGGTAACTGGCAACAACCCAATGGCAATCCTGTACACTTGGTTATCACAGGCGGTGAGCCTTTGTTGGGGTGGCAACGTGCGTATCCTGCATTGCTGGACAAACTGCATGAACGTGGCCTGCGTCACATTACATTTGAGACCAATGGTACTCAAGAACTATCAAGAGACTTCAAACTGTACCTGAGCAACTGGCACGGTGAGATCACATTCTCAGTAAGTCCCAAGCTAAGTGTGTCGGGCGAGAAGTGGGAAGAGGCAATCAAGCCAGAGATTATTTTTGATCTCGAAACATATGGCATAACTTATCTCAAGTTTGTGGTTGAGAAAGTTCAAGACTTTGACGAGCTGGATCGTGCAGTGGATGAATATAGACTCGCACAGTTTGCAGGTCCTGTGTTTGTAATGCCCGTAGGTGGTGTTGTCAGTGTGTACGATGGCAATCGTATTAATGTTGCAGACGAAGCACTCAAGCGTGGTTACTGGTATAGCCCAAGATTACACGTTGATCTTTGGGGCAATGGCTGGGGCAAATAATGGGCTTGTTTGATAGATTCTTAAAGCCCAAGAAGGAAGCAAAGCCTGTAGAAGCCAAGACGCCATCTACTCCCAAAGTCAAGGCTCCTGAAAAAACAGCCAAGCAATTGGCTACTGAAGCTGGCGAGCCGTATGTGGCTGTGCTGGGCATGGATGTGGATCTTAATAATCTACATCAAGGTGCGTTTGAACTAGACTGGAATGATATCTTTGTTGCTAGATTGATCAAGGCCGGCTACCAAGGCAAAGTAGATGCAGACATTGTGGACCAGTGGTTTCAGAATGTGTGCAGGCACGTTGTTATGGAAACTTGGGAACAAGAGCAAGCGATCAAGAACTCGGGTATCTGGGTGCAGAGTAAAGACATTGGCAACGGCAGGAGTGAAGTGTCATGATTTTCAATCACATCAAAGAACTAAAAGCACAAGGCAAAAAGATCGGCATCACATTCTCAACCTTTGACATGTTGCATGCTGGCCATGTTGCCATGTTAAGCGAAGCTAAAAATCACTGCGATTACTTGATCTGTGGACTACAAACTGATCCCACAATTGATAGACCTGATACCAAGAACAAACCTATACAAAGTATTGTAGAACGACAGATTCAACTTGCAGCCTGTCGCTATGTGGACGAAGTTGTGGTGTACCAAACTGAACAAGACCTTATTGACCTCTTGCTAATTCTACCATTGGACGTTCGAATTCTAGGAGTAGAATATGCTGACAAAGAGTTTACTGGAAGATGGGAAGGTAGTGAGCGTGGAATTGAACTAGTATTCAATGGTCGAGATCACTCTTTCTCTAGCTCAAGCCTGCGTAAGCGTGTGGCACATGCTGAAACTCTAAAGGTACTTAAAAATGAACATACTGTTTAACGGTGACTCCAACATGAATGGCGAGGAGTTGCAAGACCGCAGCCGTAGCATGATTGGTGAGATATCAAGACATCTTGGCGGAACAGGCACTAACCTATCAGTGAGTGGTGCTAGCAACGACTTGATCTACAATTCCACACTTGAGTATCTTAAAGATAACAAGCCGGACCTTGTGGTGATTGGGTGGACTGAGCATGGTCGTGAGCAATGGTATTTTGAAGGTGCTTTCCACGAGATCAATCAGTTGGATGTTGGTCAGCGTATTCCTGAAGAGTTTCGCCGACGATATCAGTTCTGGAAAAATCACATTCAGAAAGAAGGCGAGTGGCATCGTGTGATGGGCTACTACTGGCACAACAAGATCTATAACCTGCACTTGATTCTCAAAGAGCGTGGCATTCCGCACTTGTTTTTCAATGCGTTCAATGCGTTCCAGGTTGCTAACACAGCCGAACAACTGGACTGGGACGAATGCTTTTTCCATCCTTACCAGCAAAATCTTTGCTATATCAACTACTGTGTGGAACATGAGTTTGAAGAAATCACACCTGGCTGGCAACACTACAATGAAGATGCGCATGCCGCCTGGGCACAGACCTTAGTTGATTACATGAACCAACGACAAGTCTATGATTCTATATGTAAACGGTGATAGTCATGCTGCCGCTGCTGAAGCAGTAAATCCACATGCCTGGGCACAGGATGATGGATTGTTTTATGGACTGGGTCGACAACCACATCCTGACAATGAACGTGTGAGTTTTGGTTGTGAATTAGCCAATTGGCTACGTGCTATCTTGTATCTGGATGCACAAGCCGGTTGTTCAAACACACGTATCATGCGTACCACAAGAGAATGGATCAAGGCCAATCCTGATGCAGTCAAAGATTGCTTCATGGTCATCCAATGGACTACGTGGGAACGAGAAGAGTGGTGGCACGAAGGGCATGACTTTCAAGTTAATGCCAGTGGCATTGACGACGTTCCTGACGAACTACACCAACGCTACAAACAATTTGTCATTGATGTAAATTGGGAAGAGTGCAGGCAACGTGCCCACCGAGAGATTTGGGCATTCCACCGAGAGCTAGATGATTTGGGCATACGCCATGTTATGTTTAATGGCAATAGCCATTTTGGTGGTATTACTGACCAAAGAGCCTGGGGTGCTAGCTACATGCATCCATATGATGACGAAATGACTTACAATTCGGTACTAAAGCGGCAAGGATTCAAAACGGTTAATCCAAATAGTTGGCATTTTGGGCCAGATGCCCATTGCTATTGGGCGGAATATGTGTTACAATACATTAAACGCAACCAACTATTGAGTCCAAATGAAATACCTACTTATTGATACAGCCAACATGTTTTTCCGAGCACGTCACGGTGCCCACAGAGCCAGTGACACTTGGACTAAACTGGGCTTTGCGCTACACGTTACAATGATGGCTGCCAACAAAGTAGCCAAGCGTTTTCAAGCAGATCACGTGATTTTCGCACTAGAAGGTCGCTCGTGGCGCAAGGACTACTACGAACCCTACAAAAAGAATCGCGCTGTAGCACGTGGTAAAATGACCGAGGACGAAGCAGACGAAGATAAACTGTTTTGGGAAACCTATGACAATCTGACTAAATACTTGTCAGACCGAACCAATTGCAGTGTGATCCGTTGCGCAACAGCCGAAGCAGATGACATCATTGCACGTTGGATATCATTACACCCCCAAGACGATCACGTAGTAGTTAGTTCAGATACAGACTTTGTACAGTTGGTGGCACCTAACGTCACACAATACAATGGCATCACAGATGAATTGATCACACTGGAGGGCATATTTGATGCCAAGGGTAAGCCTGTTACAGATAAAAAAACTAAACAACCAAAAACCATCCCGGATCCGTCCTGGCTATTATTTGAGAAGTGCATGCGTGGCGACACCTCCGACAATGTCTTCTCTGCTTATCCGGGAGTACGTGAAAAAGGGACAAAGAATAAAGTTGGTCTCCGTGAGGCCTTTGCCGACAGAGACAAGCGAGGATACTCGTGGAACAACATGATGCTTCAACGCTGGACCGACCACAACGGCGAAGAGCACAGAGTGTTGGACGATTATGAACGTAACTGTACATTGATCGATCTCAACGCACAACCGGATGCGGTCAAGGCAACTGTAGATGCCGCAATCCGTGAACAACTTAGTCACAAAGATGTGGGCATGGTAGGCGCACATTTCATGAAGTTTTGTGGCAAGTACGAGCTGACCAAGCTCAGTGACCAAGCTGATACAATCAGTCGATGGCTCAATGAAACATACAAAGGAGTATTAAATGATACACGCCAAACCAGTAGTTGATAACGAATATTGGATCTTGAAAAAAGACGACCAAAAAGTTGGCAATATTCAAGCAGTCAATGATGGTTATCAAATAACCATTGAGAACAAAACAGGATTGTACAAAACCATTCCCATGTTGCGCAAACGTGAGAATGTGGAATTCGAGCCAGCAGAGAAAACAACCAAGCCGGCCATGGATGTGGTTCATGGATATCCCACTGGATGCAGAGCACACAATCCTATCTGGGACGTCAAGCACAAATTACCATTGTTTACCAAAGACACCAAAAGTAAATCATGGTACGCCGCTGGATGGTACATGATCAAACAACATCGCAACTGGAAACCGGTACAAAACCCCAAACTAATTGTACTTGAACGCTACAAGTATCAAGGACCTTTCCACTCTAAAGAAGAAGCTAGTGACCACAAAAGTTGATACCACATTTGGCGACGATCCTGATTACGACAAAGTAATCACAGTCAAGCATGGCAAGATTACTATCAATGAGTGGGGAGAAAAATACCTCACTCCTGAAGAAAATGCCGAATGGCTGGAGCAGGATCGCATACACGAGGAAGCGGTACACGCTGCCATTGCCGCTGGTGATTGCTTTCATGATCGAACTGATCAGTATAATGTGCAGATCAAATGGCGCAATCAGGAAGTTCACGTGAAGTGGATGAACACCATTAGCCAAGAGAATCATGCTGTGTATCACAGTTACTGGGATCGGTACCATGCCAAAATGGCCGAACTTGAACAGGAAAACAAATGAGTTTACATATAAATCGCTTTATTGATTTAATTAAAGCACAAGAAAGCCGCGGCGGCAGAGATGTTACATTACCGCTCAAAGACGCCAAGGATCTACACGCAGATATTACCAAGTTATTGCTAACACTTGAGAAACTTCGTGAAGATCAGAGCAAAGTTGATGAGGTAGTAAAGGTTGAATTGACCGGAGGTACTTTTTAAAGTACCCAGTTTTTAGCATAAATAATGCTAGGAGTTTATCAATGAGCAGACCTAAACCCAGTGTGTTAATAGAGCACACAAACAAACAAACTTACAAGACCGAGCAAGTGCTAGCGTCGGAAGGAGTGTGGGCTGTGTTCTATGACTCAAAACCTATCAACCTAAAGACCAGCAACATGCTGACACAGTATCCTGGACCCAAGTACAAAAAGGTCAGTTTTTCAAATCCTGGCCACGCAATCAACTTGGCTCGCAAACTCAACACGCAGTTTAAAACAGACAAATTTAGTGTGGTACTGTTAACGCAAGGGGCGCAAGTGTTCCCCAATGCCCAATAAGATCTTTCTAACTCAACAGATATTAGATCAACTCAAGTGGGAGATCAAACCCACGCTAGATCAAGCACTACAAGAGTGGTGGAAAAACCCCGACGAACATGCAGGCCTACGCTTAACTGCCGAGGGCTTTTTTGTTTTTAGTCAATTGGAAATTGCACATTACGAGTTTGACGTTCCTGCAAGTATGCCAGCAAAGCCTGGGCAATTACTAACACTTGATCGCAAGCTCACATGTCCTTACTACATCTTTCTTGGCAAGAAACCCAAACTATTATTATTTGGCAGCAAGGAAGCCACAATGTATTCCTTGTACGGAGATCTTGAAAAGTTCCTAAGGGGCATAAGCCGGCAGTAATCTGTCGGCTAGTGCCCGAGCCTGTATTACAAATTCACGCTCCATGCGATCAGGCAAGCCCCACAACACATACTCACGTTGACGTTCAAGTCTGTCACGATAAGGTTCAAGATTAATCTTGCCACAGATAACATCTTGATTTAGACGCAGTGCCATCTCTGCTCGAGATTCATTTGGCATGGTGTCGTAACTGTTATCTACTAGGTCGTCGAACATGTCAAACCCCATACGACGACACTGATCCACAATGCCTCGATGACCAATCACAATGGGTATCTGTTCTGCTGCCATGGCCAGCAGTGTTTTTTCTGTAACAATACCTGTGGCTTCTGTGTATTGTGTTTCTGTCACAACATTAACAGCCGCTGATCCGTACACATATTTCAGTGCTAGAAAGTTAGGAAAGTTATCGCAACCAAAATATCTGCTGTAGTCCCACTCTGGCAAAGGTATTTCTTGTCCGAGACTCACCCAACCATTGTGCCAGTTTTTTAACATATAAGCAACTTGACATCTGTGAGGAGTAATTCTGCCATTCAAACATTGCCAGGCATGTGTACGTGGTTTGCCTAGAATATCTTTCCATTGATCAAACCCTTGTGCCAGTGCATTACACATGTCATAGTTGTGATTGCTAAATTTGATCAAGTTCAAGGGACCTGTGTAGTACTGATCCATGTCACTGGTCCAGTATGTGACAAGAACTTGATTTGAGTTGGCGCCATAAAACTGTTCAACTTTTTCTAGTTCTAACACACGACTACCATTCATTTTTACAAAATCAGGAAAGTGTACCACTGCCAATGTTTTAGGAGTGAACTCAATGTTGTCTAGCCACAAGTCCCAGCCATTCTCAGCATCAAACTCTCCCCGGTAAGCATGGTACCGATTTGGAGTTATGTCAAACCCCATTGGGCCTAGTGTTTTATTAAAAAATTGTCCAAAATTCATAGTGATCTATTTAACCTGTAAATACTGCATGGAACTAACAATTGAACAAGCACTGGGCGATCAATGGGCTATGTTTTATCACTCACAATGGCCTGTGGAAGATCTACAGCCAGTTTGCACACTAGAACAAAGTGTGCGCACAGTAAATCAACAACTGCAAAGTGTGCGTGATCTAAGTCAATGGAAGTATGCGCATCAAGATGAAATAGCCAGGCTGCTATGGGTCAACTGGATGTATCAACGACTAGGTGCTGAACCCATACGCAAGCCGGTGCTGGTACACAAACACAACGAACAGCTGGTAGTAGATTGTGGTGACACTAGGCTAATGAGCTTGAATTTGTTGCCGGACCCGGGTACAGTAAGTGTGATGGTTGTTGTGCCAATTTCCCAAGCTGGGGAGTATTCTGATTGGCGTCAAATACATACCAATCGAGATCTTATGCGGGTTACAGGATTTGGACGCGGCGCTGATATTGCATTACGAGTCAACGATGCTGGTAGGATTGAATGGTTAGAAATTGGTGACCATACCACTGCACATCATTTGCATGATGTTGATCAACGTATTGCTATGATGCAACGCTATGTTGACACACAGGAAGATACCTTTGAGTTTTCAGTTGACTGGGCTAGAAACCATATTAATTGGGACATCTATGCCAGGTGAGACAAATAGGCCTGTTTCCATTGCTCAAATTCTGCGTCCCAGTTGTTTTTGTAGAGCTTGAGTAGTTCTCTGTTGTAAGTGGCTGCTTTTAAACATCGGGCACGTATTTGATCTTGATTTCCATTCATTAGCACTTTTGATGTATCACTAATGCTTTTCCACACAAAAATACCTATTCTGTTTTCTACAACTTTGAGTTTGTCATAATGATTGTGATCAATCATATCACTCATACAATCAAACCCAAGACTTTCTAAGTACGCCACTCCATAACGTCCCATGTATACTGTCCATGGCACAGGTAACGTAAGCAGTCTAAAGATTTTTTCACTGAGTGCTACTGTGTTATCGCTACTGTAGGTTTCACATTCAATAGTTAACCAACTGCGAGTGTATATTTCATGATGTGCAATGTCATAATTTTTCAGTGGCATTTGTGGTGCTAATAGTTTATAACTGGCTTGCCATAGTGCCTTGTCGTCATCAGACAACTCATTGTTCCAGTATTTTTCAAATACTGCAGGCAAACGATCAGTGCCACCAAATGTGTCACCATCAAATTGATCTTGACAGTTGAAGTTTACATAACCTTTGTGTAGATGTACACGTTTGGCCAACTCTAACACGAGTTTGAGTCGTCGAGGGTCAATCCTGTTCACACTGAAACAAAACTGTCGATCTGGTTGCCATTCTGGCATGAGTTCATTGTGACTGTAGATTCCGTAAAAGCTAGGAGGCAACTGCCAAACTCGATATTGTGTTGGGCATCCAATATAGTTGTCGGTGATAACTGTGGTGTTGCGATCAAACATGTAAGGTACATCCACATGATAGTTGTCGGCACAATCACGTATGTCGTCAACTAGACATAGCACAACTTTTTTATCTCCACGATGCCAATTGCGTCGTTGCTGATCATCTCTTTGCCAGCCAAGATTAGTTAGCGTGGTTTCAAAATAATCTAAAGTAGCTTGCTCTTGTGACAAGCACCCACTGTTCCAAATTCCTTTGCGATGGATGGGCTCTTGTGTGTAAGGATCAAAGTTCATGGAAATACTTATAAACACAAAACAGTTGACCAAATAATCCCAATCTATTAGATTGACTATAATTCACTATAATCCACTATAATATTATCAGGGATTATCGATAATATTATTGGATTATCCGGGTAATACTCAAGTATTACCGTATTTTTGTGGCTTTTTTGCCACATTATTTTGGTTGACCAGAAATGCCCGATTTGCTATAATACTTGTATGGAACTTAAAAAGCAATCACGTAAAAAGCGCACCGATCGTACACATATCATCTATATGTTGCAAAGTGGTGCTGACTTCTACATTGGTGTCACAGCCAAGACTGAAAGCACTGTTAACAAGAGTGCTCAAGTGCGTTTTAACAAACACGTATATCGCTCACGTTCAGAAGACAAATCCTGGGCACTATATGAGTGCATGCGTGAGCGTGGTGTTGACACATTTAACTTGGTGGTTGTGGACGTTGTGCGCGGCAAAACTGACGCTCATAAATTAGAGCGTGAATTGATCCGTGAGCACAAACCCAATTTAAACACAGATGTGCGTGGTGTTGTTTAATTACAACACTGCATTTTGGTTGACCAATAATTACCAATTTGCTATAATATGAACATAGTAAGAAATAAGGAGCCACAGATGACTACAGAATTTACAACTTGGGAACAGATGACAACTCTTGAGCAGTATGCCTGCACCTATTGGGATATGTACAAAGATGCGTTTGGTATCCGCCCACGTGGCATTGACACTTCTGCTTGGACAGAGGCAGACTATGTTGCTGAGTTCAAGCAGTTGGAAGAAATTATCGAGCGTGAAGAAATCGCTCGTAAGGCCGCAGAGGCTATCAACCTAGAAAAGTTTGAGCGCCGTGTTGCTGAGTTAATCAGCATTGGTGCCAAGGATCAGGACATGGCCATGCGTTGGATCCACGAAGCCGAAGGCACCCAAGGCGACAATGATTACCTTGCTTGGACCCTGGGCTTGCCCTATCAATACTTCCGCAAAGCGGCTTAAGGAGAACACAATGGGAACACCACTATACATGGAACTCGGCGATGCTTGCCGTATTGTGCAGGAATACGCAGAACTCTACTGCGAAGGCAACGTTTTAGAAGGTCTTAAGAGCATGGAAGAATGCTACGACGATCTTGAGAAAGAAGAGCGAGTGGCCTATCGTATGTTTATAGCGGCAGGACGCAAAATGATGGCACCAAAGGAAACAATATGATTAAAGAACAAACACAATCTGGTTATCACGACCAACGACATGGTGGTCCTTACGATCGTGGCGTCTGTGACAGCTACTACGGTCGTGACTACTGGCCCCATTACTTTGTGAGAGACACTCACAAAAGTCCTCGCATTGACATGGATCAGATGACCCCAGCCGAGCTTGCGGCCTACACAGCCGGCTATCGTGACAACGAAGCCAATGGCGACAAGAAAGAATGGTAATGAACAAGTTGATTGACAACGGCAAAGTGGCTGTGCTATACTCGCCAGGGTTCGGTGCAGGTTGGTCGACCTGGAACAAGGAAGTGCCAGAACTTGTGTTTGATCCGGCCATTGTAAAGTTCGTGGAAACTGACCAGTGGGCAGAAATGGAAACTTATGTCGCACTCAAGTATCCAGGACTCTACACAGGTGGCATGAAAGACTTGGCCATAGCCTGGCTTCCTGTGGGCACTGAATTTCAAATCAACGAATACGACGGTGCTGAAAGTATCGAAATAAAAGGAGAAGTAAAATGGATGACAGCATGAAACGAGCAGACTTTAGCCAACTAGGGTGGACATCTTATAGATATGAGGCACTTGCACCCGAAATCACAGACTTCACAGAAGCCCAGGCTGTGATTGCCTACATCAAGTCCCTACTATGAGAGTGATTGTAAATTCAGCCGAGACTGTGGTACTACCTTGGGAAGAAGGCCTGCTGGAGTGGCTACAGGAACGCTACCCATACAGCCGGTATCAGGTGGTAGAGATCCGCCAGATGGGTTGACTATAAATAGTTTTCCTTGTACAATAAAACAATGCGCCTATAGCTCAGTTGGTCAGAGCAGAGGACTCATAATCCTTTGGTCCAAGGTTCAAGTCCTTGTGGGCGCACCAAACTCTCTGGCCATAGTATAATGGATAATACAGTAGCCTTCTAAGCTATCAATCTAGGTTCGATTCCTAGTGGCCGGACCAAGGAATATTATGACATACACGCTACATCAATCAGATAGCAAACCCAAAATCATACTTCATGCAGGTAGCGATGATGAAATGTTGCGAGTCACTGCAGATGGATTTTATGTTCGTGGTGTCAAAGTTCCTGTAGACGAAAACGAAGCCCTCACAGTATATAATGCTTTTCGTGCCTGGATGACCTGGGCCGCGTTAAATAACAAGTACTAGGAGAACACTATGGCTTCATTTATCACAGCAGTAAAATCGGCATTAGAGAAAAAACATGCCGCGCAACATCCTGATGCAAAACCTACCAAAGGTTCCAAGTCAGTTAAAAAAACAACAGCACCTGCACCAGTGGGTAAACCTGTTAAAAAGGTCACTGGCCGAGGCGGATAAACAACATACGAGTATGGGGGAATCGGTAGACCCAGCGGACTTAAAATCCGCCGCTTAATGCGTGCCGGTTCGACTCCGGCTACTCGTACCATTTTGGAGTAACAATGATCAGTTGTAGTCCTAGTCGTAATACTTTCCAAAAAGAAAACTACATCAAACGATGTGCAGAAAACGGCAAAAAACTCAATAAAGCCTACATCAAAATGTTTGAACAAGCAAATATTAACAAGATGGCCAAAGAACAAGATACCGAATGGCAACAAAACAACATGGAGTACGATCTTCGTACCTCTGATTTCATGTTGGCCAAAGTTCGTTCTAGCAAGTCCTATTCGCAGAATCTCTATGCGGCCATGTGCAATCGTACCTTTCAAAAAAACGAAGTCTGGGCCACTCTTAAGAATCAAACCTGGAGTTGTAGCTGGCGGTATGCTGGCGGTATCATTGCAGACATGCGAGTACAAGGTGATTACATGGATTGGTATTGTTCAGGCATTGGCGGTGTAATTGGCGGAGGTAGTGAATCTAGTCCAGAAATAGAGGCAGAGATTCTAGCTAAAAAAAATTATGTGCCTGAAAGCGTGATCACTGATGAAATTCGTGAAGATTTGTTTCGATTGGGATGGGTTGTGCTAGACGATGATATTGATGTTGACTAATAAATATCGTTATGAAAATCACTATCTCAATGCAAAATCAACTATGGCAGGAACGAGACATTCCTGGGCCTGGCTACAATGTCACCGAAATATTGGATGATATTGAGAGTGCCAGAGAAGCCGGCACCATACCCTGGGTCAACTGGGATCAGCCGTTAAGACTGGATATTCAGATAGTGGAGCAAGTTTAAGACTGTATGAAGTAGAGAGAAAAGGATTCAAGACGCGGGGGCAGTGCCCGCCAGGTCCACCATAAGGATTTATGAACGATAGCAATTTGAGAAGCATTGTAAAAACTATAAGTTGGAGATTAACAGGATCGGGTGCAACATTCCTCATAGTCTTGTTAATTTCAGGTAACTTATCAATTGCAGGACCTATTGCTATAACACAATTAATAGTGAATACAATATTGTATTATATTCATGAAAGAGTATGGAACATTATTAATTGGGGACGAAAATCGTTATGATGGGCCTGACACAGGATCGATTGGGTCAAGAGTAACAACATGGACAGTCCGGCAAGGTAGAAGCCGTTAGGATTGGGGTAACCTGGTCGAAGACACAAAAACCGTAAATGCAAACGACGAACAGTTCGCTTTGGCAGCCTAAACGCAGCCTAGGGTAGGAAATACCTCGTAACAGAAACCACCAAAACCCGCTCCGGCGGGTTTTCTTTTGGCAATAATTTCAAACTTTCGTACCAATCATGTGCGCACACGCACAAGTTTTGTTAGAAAATTCATGTATACTACTAGTATAAACCACTAATTAAGTTTATAGATCATTTTTATTTTAAAGGAAAATTATGACAACAACAATCACAATCAAAGACAAAGCAGTCAATGCCACATACCAAAACGTTACAGGGTTAACGGGCGGTGCAGGTGTTGAAGCCGCATTTGATGTTACAAAGACCAACGGTGTTTATTCCGTTGTATTAGATAGTCTTGCCGCAAGTGCAGGTCGCGGCTATGTGGCAGGAGACACTATCACTCTTGCTGGAACAGCATTGGGTGGTACAGTAGCCAACAACTTGATCGTTACAGTGGCTACTGTTGGCACACTAGGTAAAGTTGCCACCTTTGGTGTAGTGGGCACAGGTCGTGCAGGTGATGGCACAGTTGATGTCGTTGTGGATGTTACAGGCACCACAGGCGTTGACACCTACACCATGGGTGGTGCCAGCACAGAATTCACCACAACCAAAACTGCCGCTAAAGTTACCTTAGCCAGCACATTGGTCAGCAACATGGAATTCAATCTTGCTGACCACGAGCGTGTGGTATTCACAGACAAGGCCATTGCCTATGATGCCGCAGGTCGTGCTGGTGATGTTTACGCATTGTTGGCAGCCGCATTGGGTACCACAGACGTAACCAACGCATACAAAGGCATTGGTATCTATCTTGCCGATGCAGGGTGGACAAACAAAGAACTAGCCACAGCATTGTTGGCCACCGATGCTTACAAAACTGATGCAGGTGGTGTCAGCAATGAAACATTCATCAAGCACGTTTACAAAAACGTATTTGGTACAGATGCTACATTGACACAAGTCACTGACTACACAGCTTGGATGACCAGTAGCAATTTGAGCCAAGCAGATGTGTTAGTAGCCGCAAGTGAGTTGGCAGCGTTTGAAACCACAATTGGATTAGTAGGGTTAGCAACAACAGGAATTGAGTATACTCCGTTCGTTGCATAAAATGTAAACAAAAGTATTACATTTATAAAAACCCGCACTAAGCGGGTTTTTTATTGGTGGTTGACGCAATATTTGCAATTTGCTACAATAGAAACAAGTTAAGAAACAAGTGTTCTTAGCAGAATCCTTCCAAAATGAAGGGACTTGCAAAAACAAGTTGACTAGATATAGCTATTGTGTTATACTAGAGACTAGTTAGAAATTAACTAGATGTTCTTTAAAAAGTTAAGTTTGCTTGTAGTAGCCCGCAAGGGTTGCTATATTAAAATGTATTAAAGGTTACCTACACCGTTAGGGATCTAAGGCGAGGACAGTGGGGCCGCCCACGCTCAAGCTAGGTCTATGAAACCGGGCAGAAATGTCCAGAAAAGCGGCGGAGCATGTAGGCAGTAATGACCGTGCAGGTCTATAGGAGACGGTCCTATAGGTAGACATAGATGCACAATGGTTCCTTTAGTATTTTTTAATATAGTAGATTTTGGTCTGTTCGTATAGAGGTTATTACTGTGGATTGTCTATCCACTTACGGGGGTTCGATTCCCCCACAGACCGCCAAGTTTTGAGAGTCACATCGCCTGGACACTTCCTTCGGTAACGAAGCACTAGGTCCTGCAACCGTGGCTCTCCCTTATTTGCTCGATTCGTCTATCGGTTAGGACATCTGGTTTTCATCCAGGCAAGAGCGGTTCGACTCCGCTATCGAGTACCACACATGGAGATGCCGCCGCAATGGTGTGGCAGGGGACTGTAACTCCTCCGACTTCGGTCACGATAGGTTCGATCCCTATCATCTCCACCAGAACGTTCCAGATTAGTCTCTGGATACTGTGACCCACAGGATGAGAAGTAGTGTGACAACTACGGGTGGTAGTCTTCGAACCTAAAGGCCGCTAGCAATGCGAGAACGGTCCCTGTCGGGAAGCGGGTGGAAGGTACGTGTGATGGGTACGATAGCGTCGTATCTTTCTGTACTACAATTACCGCCGGGGGATGCAGAGCATATTGAAGCACATTAAAGATAGGGTCGTAGCGGTTCAATGAACTTGAGTACATACCAAGGTAGTTAGTGTGTTTCAATATGTTTTTATAGTCAAGCATCGATAAAGGTATCGTGACGGGACGCTGTCACTATTCGGGCCTAACTGTGCGAGGAACAGGTCCTGACATAACTGCCATTCGCTTGTCAGAGCTAGCTACTTTGTTGACAAATCGGCATCTCTCGGTGCTTGACTATAAAAATATGCACAGGTGGCAGAGCGGTCAAATGCAACGGATTGCAAATCCGTAAAGTCGTGAGTTCAAATCTCACCCTGTGTTCCAATTTTTGTATAAGTATTACCGCGGGAAAGTGTAGTGGTCGCACGTGAGTCTCATAAGCTCACAGATGGAAGGTTCGATTCCTCCTCCCGCAACCAATTTGGTGAACTTGATAAATAAAAGTTCAAAAACAGGTTGACTGTCAACCATAAATAAACTATAATAGGTACATGATGAAAACAAAATTCTATTCACTGTCAAAGACATCCATGTTTATCCAGCCATCGGCCTGGACGCATGCGAACGGTCGCGTGAATAGCATTCCAGGAGACCCGGGGTCCGTGTAAAGTACATTAGTATTCTACCCAAAGGACCCTGGAACTAAACACTCTAGGGTTTTTCTTTTAGTGCAATGGCAACGAGAGCCTGCATCACTCAAAACTGCAAATGGGCGGCCTGTAGGATAGAGTTCTTCTTGTAGAACAAAAAATTACAGCGTATTAAAGCATTCTTTAAGAACAGGCAGCCTAAGTATTTTAGAGTGCTTTAATACACACATTCCAAAGAGTGTGTTAGGTATCTCTGGTGTAATGGCAGCACCGCGGTCTCCAAAACCGTCAGTCAAGGTTCGAGTCCTTGGAGGTACGCCACACATGGGCTGTTGGTATAGATGGGAACACAGTAGCTTTGCAAGCTTCAGTCCCCGGTTCGATCCCGGGACGGTCCACCAGATTTTTGTAGAAGGCTTGAGTGCCTACTAAGTAGATTGTCGAGAGCGGGCAGGACGGTAATGCAGCGGATTGCTAATCCGTAGACCGTAGTAATACGGTCACTGGGTTCGACTCCCAGGCTCTCGGCCATATCAATCATTCCCCAATAGCTCAGTCGGTAGAGTAGCAGACTGTTAATCTGTTGGTCCGTGGTTCGAGCCCACGTTGGGGAGCCAATTAGCCGACTTAGCACAGTGGTAGTGCAATCGCCTTGTAAGCGATAGGTCATCAGTTCGAATCCGATAGTCGGCACCAACAACATCGCTATAGTATAATGGATAATACTCCAGGCTACGAACCTGGAAATTGTGGTTCGATTCCATATGGCGGTACCAATACAGCCCGTTAGCTCAATGGAAGAGCACTCGACTGATAATCGAGCGACAGAGGATCGTAACCTCTACAGGCTACCAGATTTTTAAAGGAGAGTCCCGATGGACAGTGATAAGATACCCAAACCTACGGGGGTGAAACTTTAAGGTGAAGTAACTGGCTTTTAACCAGTAAAATTCGGATCGTTCCCGAACACCCCTACCATATAAAAGCATTCTTGGCGTAAGTCAAAGCGGAAGAAGAAACCTAGTATCTGCAGATGCAAAAGTTTCAGCAACCAGATTGCCTTCTAGGCCTGCTGTTGAGAGTGCTCCTATATGGTGCGTGTCGTCAAGTGGTTAAGACCTCGGATTGTGATTCCGATATGCGTGGGTTCGACCCCCATCATGCACCCCAGGATGAGTAGCATAATGGTAGTGCGCCTCCTTCATACGGAGTCAAGTAGTAGTTCGACTCTACTCTCATCCACCATGTAGTTTTACTGGAGATTCGCCAAGTTGGTCAAGGCATCGGATTTTGATTCCGACACGCATAGGTTCGAATCCTATATCTCCTGCCACCAATAAGTAGTGTATGTTAGAATTTACCAAACCATTAAAATTATATGTGTTCAAGGATCGCGAGTCAATAGACTTGAGCATACGTGTGAGTGATGCACATGCACACACATGGAGTTTGCCTCAGGCAGTGTTTGCGGACATTGTGGCAAACTGGCGTAACCAACGAGGCCATTCGTTCCAGCACAACAACAATGCCTGGTTCATCCAGTACAAAAAACAAACGCCAGGTCCCGAGTGGGCGCCGGCAAGTTATGTTAGAATTTCCATTGGGGGCAATCCCATGTTCAACTACAGAGTTGACTATGAGGACATGATTGCCTTAGAGCGTGAGTATTACTACCAGTGCCACAATGAAATGTATTGGGATTAGTCCCAAGCAGGATCAAACGTGGCACGGAAATTGCCACCACGTATGTTGTCAAGCATACCAACATAGTCCCTAAACTGTTTGTGTAGTACAGGATCAAATTGATAACTGCTAATCCAGTGTTCAATTTCTTGATTGCATGAACTGGGGTTGGCTTTGATCCAATCTACAAACCGTTCAACATCCGTAGACACAGCCGAATGTTGTGTTAACACACCTTTGCCAATAGTGTCTGCGTACACTGGCATTGCAAGTATTTGACAGTTCAATGGTTCAAGATATTTCCAAAGTGCTGGCCATGTGTAGATTGTGGTGTGTTGTAACAAATAACTAAATGTAACTCTAATGTTAGGTGTGTTACAAACTGTTTGAATGTTGCGATCAAGTTCAGGCCAGTTGCTGTTCCAACGTATCCACTCTTGATGTGCGCCAACACCGTCTAAACTGACTTGCAAGTTAACATCTTTAAATTTTTTCAATGCTTGCATAGTGCGATCAGTGAGTCTGGTCAAGTTGGTATTGAATGTAATGATGCAGTTGGGATTCATAGCATCCATGAGATCATACAATTGTGGCATCATTAGAGGTTCACCTCCTGAGAAGTTCACATATCTAGCACGATTTACTATTTGGACTACCTTGGCAAACGTTTCAGAATTGTCCCACCAGTTTTCTTTGCTGGCCGCTTGGTCTTCGATGCTGAATCGTTTCCATCCACTGCTGTGTGCAATTCCTTGTGCATTGTAGGCTGCGGTATTGTTTTTGTATTCCAGTTCAATTTGACTACTATTTAGAGGAGTACACATCATACATTTGAGATTGCAGAAGTTGCCAAATCGTATGTCCAACCACTCAGGCGAGTCACCTGGTGTGTATTGTGGATCATGTTTGAAAAAGTCATTGGCGCCTGTTCGCATAGGATGCGGAAGAATAGTTGGCTCTAGACAATAAGAGCAGCCAGGATCAACGGTGTTGTTGATCACATGATTTTGTATTCGGTCAAGAGATTTGTTCCACCAGTGATCATAATTGGTCATATGATATTGAGTAATTGATTGATCAAGATGTGGTTTGTACAGACAGCAAGATTTAATCTCACCATCACATTCGAGTTGCATGCCTCTAAACGGCAATGCACAGTAGTTGGTTGGGAAGTTCATAGATTGACTATTTATAGTGTACATGTTACACTATTATAAGTATCAACACGCGGAGTTCGTATAGTGGTAATACCTTAGCCTTCCAAGCTAAAGCGAGGGGTTCGATTCCCCTACTCCGCTCCACACAATTTGCCTGGATAGCTCAGGGGTAGAGCGTCTCCTTTACACGGAGAGGGTCCGCGGTTCGAAACCGTGTCCAGGTACCACACATTCGGAGTGTAGCACAGCCTGGTAGTGCGCCTGGTTTGGGACCAGGAGGTCGTAGGTTCGAATCCTACTATTCCGACCACCTTTTTGGAAGATGATGCAGTGGCGTTGGTGCCGCGACTGGCCTTGAAAACCAGGTTCTCAGAAATGGGATGGGGTTCGACTCCTCCGTCTTCCGCCAGATAAGTACAACATCTAATAGGAGACCACTATGACAAAAACTAAAACTTTTGAAAACAAAATCACACTTGAACGTTACATCTGTGACAACATACGAATGGTACGTCGACTAGATGGGATTGAGTACCTAAGTGTTCGCCGCGTAGGAGAAGAAAGAAAAGTTCTCATGCGCAAAGACAGTTTACAAGAAGTTGTAGAAGTATAAGCCCTGGTGGCGAAATTGGTAGACGCACCAGATTTAGGTTCTGGCGTAGAAATATGTGTCGGTTCGAGTCCGACCTAGGGCACCAAGTTTTGCAAACAAAAAAAACGTTTAGGGGTAAACCCCGATGGCTCTGCGCAGTGATGCGTATCTGTCGGACCAGTTGTCAGGATGAGAGGTCCTTGATTGTTGCCGGTGTAGAGCTAATCTATTAACGATTGGTGTACAAATTCCCGCCCTAGCGAAACCGGTTTGTTTGCAAATTCATATTGTATGTTAGATAATCTCTTGGAGATGTTACTGCTTGCCTATAAATAAGCACAAAGGAAACGCTATTATGTCAATGACTAAAATTACTACAATTATCTGGGGATCTGCAGACCACCAGAATGAAACACGACTGACCGAAGTTCGCGCACCAAAACTTGAAGAGATGCAAACTGATGGAAAAACTAATGGTCGCTGGGAAGCGGTTGACGAAGTTACTACCAAAAGATACTGGAGAGATTTAGCTGCCGCCGAAGAGTTTATTTCCTTCGTCACGGCACAGGCAGAAATTTATAATTGTAACATTGTATCAACCTCAATAACAGACGCACCGCCTGAATAATTATTTTTGAGTGGTGCAACATCATTGCATCATTAATTAATGCTTACAAAAAACATATACATACTGTATCCAGCTGGATACAGCGGAAGTTATCTCAATTGGGCTATTCACATCAGTGACAACGATCTTTACAACACCACTGTAAAGTCACCAATTAATACATCAACTAGTGCTCAATTCGGAGGTGCTGGCACCTCACACAAGCATGTGAGAGTTCCTACGCATCAGGGTATTTTGTGGCACTTGTCATGGGTTATCTACAACCGACCAACAGATAAAAAAATATACATTATCAATGAAGGTACTCCGACCGTGTATCAATCAGTTAGGATCATAATGCAATCGGATCCAACTGGAGTATTTGTTATTGTTCATAACAATTCTGACGTTGACGTTGACGCCTATGGCACTATTAATTGTGTTACTAAGTGGCCTTCATACGGTGATGCAAAACTTCAACTATTGCCCACAGATCCACGGGAAGAAGATTTTAGTTTCCATGAATCAAGTAAAGCCTACAGAAATTTTATTGTTAAACATCATTCTGCCTTCTTTGAACACATGGAGAAACCTGATTACAACGAATTGAAAAACGAGATTCAAAGAGGAGTGAACTGGTATCAAACAAGAAATAGACTACAGCCACACGAAGTAAATGAGTCAACTTATGTTACCAATTTTGCGTTAGACAATAGAGTTTTTGATATTTCATGTGCCGACATTGCATCCAATTATTTTCCACAGTGGCTAGAAAATTTTATGAATAACAGCGGGGTAAGTGATGCATACAACTGCGACCATGTAACAAATTATCAAGATAATTATATCAACTCGCAATCCAATCTCCAGTGGTTTGAATCTATAAACAAGTGGGAGGCCACTGGAGTGTTAGATTCTTACCTTACCAGTCATTGTGGGATAGAAGCACATGTTCTGACAAGAATCTTTAAGAATAGTAATATACACGTTCAACAGTCGAATTGGACAGAGTTTTATACCAAAATCAAAGATCCATCATGGCCCATGATATCTGATGAAAACAATTTTTATACATTACCCAAGGATATACAAGATGAAATTATTCATCAGCACGGATACCAATTGAATGTATCAAGTCCTGCTAACACAGATATTTTACATCTCAATTGGCAATCACTTAGTTTAGAAGAAATCAATCAGGTGTATCAATCCACTAAACAAAAATAGTATCATGAAAAAACTAAATCTGGCAGAGGTATCAAAATTTATCAAGGATCAGACTCCAGAGACCAAAATTTATCTCGGGTGTGACAGTGAAAGAATCAGAATTGACGGTGTGTGGCATGCGGACTATGTGTTAGCGGTTGTAGTACACATCAATGGCAACAACGGCTGTAAACTATTTGGCGAGGTGCACCGTGAACGTGTGTACGACCAAAAAGAATCCAAGCCTGCCATGCGTCTGATGACCGAAGTCTACAAAGTAGCTGAGCTGTATTTAAAATTAGCAGAAGTACTTGAAGGACGCAATGTTGAAGTTCATTTGGACATCAACCCTGACGAAATGTACGGCTCAAGCTGTGTTATTAGCCAGGCTATTGGCTACATCAAAGGTGTATGCAATGTAGTACCATTTGTGAAGCCTGAAGCATTTGCGGCATCATACGCGGCAGATAGATTTAAAAGTCTTCGAGCTGCCTAATAGTAACGGATTGCAGGATTAATTCAGTGGTAGAATGTTTCGTTGCCAACGAAAATGTCATCGGTTCGAACCCGATATCCTGCTCCAAATTGCTGCCATAGCTCTAGCGGTAGAGCGCATCCTTGGTAAGGATGAGGTCATGAGTTCGACTCTCATTGGTAGCACCAATCATACATACATCTTGATCAATTCATAAAACTCAGGAAACGTTGATTCAAATGATTGATTGCGTATGTTGTCTAATTCTTTTGTAATTTTCCAAAACTTAGGCCAAGCAACATCGCATCCTGGTATGGTCTGCATTAAAAAGTTTGCCAGGGTGGGATAATGTTTTAATTTCTCAGCAATAATTTTTCTCACTGATACTGGTATGTGTCGCACATCGTATTCGGTTGGGCTATAAACAATATTGTGGCCAACTGGTAATGAATGCCTGCTTAAATTTTTGTCAATTGAATCAAAGTAAAATATATTAAGAGGCGTAAGGGTAACACAAATATAAAGTTCTATGTTGGAATGATTGCTTGCCCAGTCTTTGTACCTGCTGAGATTTTGCCAAACAACGTCAGCTTCCAGTGGATAACGAATGTACTCAAGCTGACTGGTTACATCACTGTCAATGCTGATGCCTATTCTTACGTGTTTGTACTTGGACAATGTATTCAAGTAATCAGGATTCCATATCGTACCATTGGTATGCAATTGCAAGCTCACTGTTGAACTTTTGTCTGCTTTGGCCACTGCTGTTAGGGCTTTAAACAAACCAGGAGCTAGGAATGGTTCTCCTCCGTAGATGTCAAAAAATTCCAAACTGGGCAGCCACTGTTCCATGGTATCCCATATGGGATTTTCTTGATTGAATGCCGAACGTATAGTTTCAAATTGTGCAGTGTATTCTTTTTGAGTGCCAACAAAATTGTCATGTGCCTTTGCTAATTTATACCCATCCTGATACCATGTGGTGCTGGTTGCTGGATTGCACATCCTACAGGACAGATTACAAACATTGCCTGGTTTCATGATCAACACACGTGGTTGAGTAGGCAACGGAGCAAGATGACCAAATTGGTTATTGAACGTTTGTCTTGCACTGATTTTGCCACTGGCTTCTAAGTTAGTGCATGGACTGCAACTTGGTATTGATTTTCCATAATCCAATCCAGCAGCCAACATTTTTCTAGTGGGGCTTGCCCATGCTTCTTCTAGTGTGTTTTTATTGGCAAACAAAACTTCTTGTTGTCGATTGGTATAACTCCAATTGTTTCTATTACAAGCACAAAAGTCTCCGTCATTTTGAATTGCTAGACCCATGTAAGGCATCACACAAGAAGTTTTAGATTTAAGCATAAACTATTTAACGGTCCGTAGCTCAGTGGAAGAGTTCTGGTCTTCGAAACCAGCTGTCGGGAGTTCGAATCTCTCCGGACCGGCCATATAAATACCATATGAAACTTTTTGAAGCAACCATACGCACACCCGACGGTCGCGAATTCAAAGACCGTGTGGGCGCAGATACAGCACAAGCGGCCCGATTTCTTCTGCAACAACGTTACGGACCCAGAGCAGTGCCGTATCTTCCCAAAATGATTCCCAGTTAACTATTGATTTTTCCTATTACAGTCATAGAAACATTTTTGGCAAAAATCACAAATTTTGCTTGACTTCGAGACTATATACTAGTACAATAAACACTCAGTACAAACACTGATGTACTAATTTTTACTAGGAGAAAATATGAAAACAGTAGGCGATAAAATACAACCATTTGTGGTAACAGGTGTGCGTCCAGGACAACCCGAAGATGCATTCTTTGACATCACAGAGAAAAGTTTCGAAGGCAAGTGGAAAGTCATTGTGTACTACCCCAAGGACTTTACATTCGTTTGCCCAACAGAGATTGTGGCATACGACAAGTTGGCACAGGACTTTGCTGACCGCGATGCAGTGTTGCTCACAGGTTCAACAGACAATGAGTTCTGCAAAGTAGCTTGGCAAAATGCACATGCCGATTTGAAGAAGATCACTCACACACAATTTGCTGACACACAACGTGCTAAGTATGATCCTGTGACCAACAGCATCACTAATCTCAGCTTGATTGAGCAGTTGGGTGTGTTTTATGTGCCAGCTGGTGCCGCACTTCGTGCAACATTCATTGTTGACCCTAACAACGAAATTCAACACGTTACTGTGAACAACTTGAATGTTGGTCGTAGCCCGGAAGAAACACTTCGTGTGTTGGATGCATTGCAAACAGGCGAACTGTGTGCTTGCAATCGTACAGTTGGCGGAGAGACTCTATAATGACCGCCTGGGTTGATCAACTCAAAGAAGGCTTGCCAGAGTATGCCAAAGACACTAAACTGAACTTGGATGCTGTGATCAAGCGTAGTGCCATTGACCCAGAACAAGCAGAAGCTGTTGCACTAGCGGCAGCTTTTGCTACAGGAAATGGTAAGCTGATTACGTTTATTTCGAGTAATATTGCAAACACTACTGAGCGTGATGCCGCACTGACTGCCGGATCAATCATGGCACAAAACAACATCTGGTATCCTTATGTTGAAATGGCCGATGACGAGAATCTAAAAGGGTTACCAGCGCAGTTACGCATGAATGCTATTGCCAGCCATGGTGGCACAACTAAAGCTAGATTTGAAGCCTATAGTTTGGCAGCCAGCATTGTGGGCAAGTGCCACTTCTGCGTCAAAGCACATTATGAGACACTGAAAAAGGAAGGATACACAGTAGAGCAATTACGTGACATTGGTCGCATTGCGGCGGTAATTACTAGTGTAGCCAGAGTCCTAAACAGTTAATGAAAACCATATTCGTCAACGGAACATTTGACATCTTACACCCAGGCCATGTACAATTGCTAAATTATGCACGGAGCCTGGGTGATTCTTTAATTGTCGCAATTGACAGCGATCAACGTGTTCGAGAACTCAAAGGCGCCAGCCGTCCTATAAACTCTGAAGATGACCGCAAGCTCATGTTAGAAAGCCTACGCAGTGTAGACAGCGTTTGGATTTTTAACAGTGACCAAGAGCTCGAGGATATCTGTAGATTGTACAATCCTGTCATGGTCAAAGGATCAGACTATCAGGATCGGCACATTATAGGCCAACAGTACTGTAAAGAAATAGTGTTTTATGACAGAATTGAACCATACTCAACCACCCGAGCCATTCAGGATATTAGTAGTAGGTGATGTGTGCGTGGACAACTACCAGTATGGTATAGTTGATCGTATCAGCCCCGAGGCACCTGTTCCTGTGTTTGTCCCCACAAGAGAAGAAAGTCGCAATGGCATGGCTGCTAATGTGGCAGCTAATCTTGTGGCACTAGGTTGTGAAGTTGTAGTAGCTAGTGGACAACCTGGATCAAAAACTCGACTTATTGACGAACGTAGCCGACAACAGATTGTTCGCATAGACAACGACTATATCAATCAGCCGTATCAACTCAGTGGGGTTAATCTCAGTGTATGCGATGCTGTAGTTGTTAGTGATTACAACAAAGGCAATGTTACCTACGAACTTATTGAGAATCTGCGTCGAGCATACACAGGCCCTATCTTTGTAGACACAAAGAAAACTGACCTGGCAAGACTTGCAGGATGTATTGTAAAAATCAACAACAAAGAATACAACGATGCCAAGACCGTGTGCGAAGATCTCATTGTCACACAAGGTCGTCAAGGTGCTCGTTACAAAGACCAAACATATCCTGCTGTGGAAATAGCAGTGACAGATGTGTGTGGTGCAGGTGACACATTTCTTGCTGCCTTGTGTTATGAATATTTAAAATCACAACACATGGATCAGGCTATAGAGTTTGCAATTCGAGCCAGCGCAGTTACCGTACAACACATAGGAGTGTATGCTCCTACATTAGAGGAAATCACATGAGATTAAATGGCTTTGTAGAAAAAGGATGGGGCTCTGAAAACATCTGGGCCAGCACCGACAAGTACTGTGGCAAGATGTTGAACTTCAAAGCAGGTGCAAAGTTTTCAATGCATTTTCACGCCGAAAAGGATGAAACTTGGTATGTGATCATGGGCCGCTTTGTTGTGCGTGTGATCGATACTGCCACTGCAGAAGTTGAAGAACGTGAGCTAGTGCCCGGCGATGTATGGCACAATCCTCCACTGTCGCCACATCAGTTGATTTGCATAGAGCCAGGCATGATTTGCGAAGTATCTACACCAGACTCTGTAGAAGACAACTATCGTGTGGGCAAAGGAGACAGTCAACAATGAAAATTTTACTCACAGGCCACCGAGGCTTTATTGGATCAAACATGCTAAAGGCGCTGTCAGGACATGATGTTAGAACATACGACTGGGGCGAAGACGAAGACAAGCTAGATACTAGAGATCGAGATGTGTGTATTCACATTGGTGGCATATCCAGCACCACCGAACGTGATGTAGACAAAGTCATGCGTCAAAACTATGACTTCAGTTGTCGCTTGTTGGATCGTTGCATGAACACTGGCACACATTTTCAGTATTCCAGTAGTGCCAGCGTGTATGGTTTGAATCAAGAATTCCGTGAAGACTCACCTGTAGATCCACGCACACCTTATGCTTGGTCAAAATACATGTTTGAACGCTATGCACTCAAGCGTCAAGAGTTTGCTGACCAGGTTGGCGATCGCATACAAGGATTTCGGTATTTTAATGTGTATGGCTCTGGTGAAGCTCACAAAGGCGGGCAAGCCAGCCCGTATCATCAGTTTGAAAAACAAGCTAGAGAAACAGGACGCATACGTGTGTTTGAGGGCAGTAGAGAGTACCGCAGAGATTTTGTGCCTGTAAGTCAAATCGTTGATACCCACTTGGCCTTCTTACACATCAAACAGTCAGGCGTGTTCAATGTAGGTACAGGCCGGACCCAAAGTTTTTATGAAGTTGCAGAACAATTTGGTGTACCTATAGATGAAATACCCATGCCCGAACACCTAAAGCAGAGTTACCAAACTTATACGTGTGCAGACATGACCCGCACAGATCGGGCAATAGCAAGTTGACAATAATGTTGGGTTGTTGTATAATACATTGAAACGGAGACATTGTGAGTAACGAATTAGCCAAATTTATGAATTCAAGACGTCGGCACAAAACCGATGTCAAGATTGCTAGGCAAGTAAAAATTGCCAAAGCACATGGGTTAGGGTTTCATGATCAGGTAATAAAACAACCTCATCGTACTGCCAAACACCATGTGATGGATTGTGGAAACCCAGGCTGTTACTTGTGTGGTAATCCACGCAAGACTCACAAGGATCGACTCACAGCTCAAGAAAAGCGTTTGTTCCAGGACTTAGAACAAGTCACAGACAAACATTCAAATGGTTTAACAACGAAAGATGAAGATGAAAATTAAACATGATGTACGTGGTAGAACTGCTGGCCTTACAAGTGAGCATGCAGTTGAAGCCCTGGGCAATAGATATGACTTGGTGTTGGTTGCAAGTCAGCGAGTGAGAGAACTCCGTCGAGGTCATGCTCCCAAGATTGCTACCAAATACGGACCCATGGTTACTGCCATTTTAGAGATTGAAGAAGGTCTTGTAGGCAACAACTATTTGTTAAAAGAAACAGCAGAAGACCGACATCGTCAGAAACAACAACAAACTTATAGCCGTTGACCTCAAAAGGCATCTGTGCTATAATACTTTATTAAAGAAAGGAGCACATGATGCCAGCAGTATTTTTGGTCAGTGACACACACTTTGGACACGCCGGTGTCTGTCGCTTCACGCACCCGGATGACCCTGACGTTAAATTGCGTCCTTGGGACAATGCCGATGAGATGGACGAAGAAATGATTCGACGTTGGAACGACCGTGTGCGTCCTAGCGACAAGGTGTACCATTTGGGCGATGTTGTTATCAACCGCAAGGCTTTGAAAACATTGCATCGATTGAACGGCGACAAAGTGTTGATCCGTGGCAACCACGATATCTTTCCCGATGTTGAATACCGCGAGTACTTTCGTGAGTTGAGAGCATACCATGTGATGAACGGAATGATCTTGAGTCATATTCCGATACATCCCGAATCATTGGGACGGTTTGGCGTTAACATTCATGGTCATTTGCATGCCAGTCGTGTAAAGATGGAACCCGTGGGTAAGTATGGTATCCCCGTAATTGATCCTCGCTACCATTGCGTATGTGTGGAACAAACTGACTTCGCACCTATCTTGTTTGAAGACGTTATCAAACGTATTGAAGCAGAAGGCGGTTCAGTAGGGTTTAAAAATGGTAACGGACCTGCTATGTAAATAGTAATAGCAAGATGTTACCATTTATTTTTATTGAAACAACCGGACAAATAAGCCAAAGTGATATATGTATTGAGATAAACGGCCAAGCTGTTGACTTTACAACAAGCGAAGCTGGCATTTCTATCCATACAGATTGCACCTTTGGTCTACACAAATTGACGTTGACCAGTGTCAACCCTATCAGATTGGAAATTTTACAAGTATTTGTAAACGGGTCTAGCCTAAGAAAACTATTGTACATGAGCTGGATTAAAAATTCAGATCATCAAAAATTTCAACCAGGAACAGTGTTGTGGGAAGCAGGACAAACCTGGCATTTACCTTTTGGTTATCCTGTCAGCTATTGGCTTGAGCTTGCTGAAAATAAATTTTCTCCTGGAGAGCTGGGAACAAATCTATATGAAAAATACTGGATTTACTATCCTGATAGCATGACTGTTGATTCAGAGAAGTTTCCTAATATTATTAGAGATTTTTTCCTGCATAATTTTAACTATACAGTAGTTCCAAAAGAAACAACAACTGCAGAGCAAATACCTTATATGTGGTATAAAAAAAGTATTCCACATTCACTAGTAGAACTTGCTGGCCAGGAAGCAATAAAAAACATCGGCGAGACAACCAACTCTTCTGCTCATCTAGCGGAAAATCAGAAAGAATTTAGAGACAAGTTCAATTCAAACTGGGACGTTACCTGGTTGTACAAGTATGGTAAAAGATTGCCCTGTGCCGATGATTACCCGCATGTTCAAAAAATAATAGATCTACTAGACCTTGACTGTTGGTCTGTGTTTATAGGAAAATTATCCCCGGGAGATTTTATATATCCTCATGTGGATAACCAAAGTAAGTCAAATCCCGAGTATCAAAATTATCAAGGATGTACACAACTTTATGTTCCATTGGTATGGCCTGCGGGAAATTTTATTAAAATCGCCGGGGCTGGAATATTGCCAATGGACGAGGAAACATTGGTTATTAACAATGATACATTTACACATAGCGTGATCAATGCCAGTACCCAGACTCGATATGCATTGGGGCTACGTGTAAATAAAAAAATTATCAATGATTGTTTTATAAAATGACTGATACTACTGTAACTCCGTGGTGCTGGGAAGAATTGCACGAACTGCCATCGTTGCCGCCACAATTCGAGCAGCAATTCAACGAATATCTGACCCAACCTCTGTTTCTAAAATGGGCTGAATCTACTCGTACAATCACCAAGCCTGATGGGACTAGTGTATCAAATATAAATTACAGTAGATTAAAAATTAGCAAGGAATTAGAAGAGTGGGTGCAAACTAATATTTGTTCTGAATTTATTCATGCTGCCATATCAGTATCTGACCCCGGGAATGTTACTGACACACATGGTCCTCATGTTGACGGGTCTAGAGATGTTACCATTATGTGGATATATGACACCGGCGGGCCAGATGTGGATACTGTGTTTTGGGAAGTGCTCAATGAGCCCTTGGTCAGTGAATCTCGAGGCAAGTGGTTGGACACCTATAACAATCTAAAAGAATATGCCAAGGTAAGATTCCGGCCGCGCACATGGTATTTGCTGAATACTCGAATCATGCATAGTGTGGAAAATTTGCAATCTCCGCGAATAGTTCTTCAAGTTAGTTTAGGGTACGAAGACCTAAAGCATATTAAAACGTCAGTGCATGACATGAATACTAAATAATTATACAGCGCCGGCAAGGGCCGACGTCGGATCAATTTGACGCTTGACATAGAGATGTCTTTACTGTAGAATATACTACAGAACGCCTTCCGTACGTAGAATTCATCTACTAGTACTTTTTAAACTTATCGAGGAAATTATGAAATTTATTGTTTCATTGCTTTTTGCAATGTTTATTAACGTGGCCACGGCCAAAGAGTATGTGTTGATCAATCCCAATGCACCTGGGTCTTCAAGCGAAGTTACTGCAAGGGCAATTGCCGAAGCGTACACTAGACAAACTGGTAACACACTGATTATTGAAAGTGTTGGTGGTGGCAATCAGATTCCAGGAGCAGTACGTTTTAAAAATATGGCAAAACCTGGGCTGATTTTGACCACTACCAGCCTGTTGGCATTCAATCCCAAGTCTATGAAAGACTTGCCCTATAGCGAAGATGATTTTGTTCCGATCAGTCCAATTGCTCTAAGTCCAATTACCTGGGTAGTAAGAGCCGACAGCCCGTATAAAACCATGGGCGATTTGGTCAAAACATTACCAACCAATTCTAAAAACTTTGTAGGGTATGCCAACCCAGTTGAGGTTGCCAATTTACATATACTGGCCCAACACTTCAAGTGGAGACCAAAAAGTGTTGAACCAATCAAGTACAAAGGCACAGCGGAAATTCTTACAGCGTTATTGGCCAACGATATAGAAGTATCCATTGTGTCTTATACTCCTGTTGTGGAAGAACATGTCAAAGCTGGTAAACTTCGTATCTTAGGTAATACTACTGAGCAGTCTTTGCAAATTGCTGGACAGTCTGTGCCGTCAGTTAGTAAACAGTTAGGGGTTGCACAGGTCACAGGAGGAGTACTAATTGCGTCAAGTCCAAAGATGGATTCAACCGAGGCTAGACAACTGCATCAGGACATACTCAACGCTATAAAAGACCCTGTAGTACAAGAAAGCCTTGCCAAGCGAAATCAGTTCAGCATTGGGCATGGTTCCCAATCGTACCTACAATTTATCAACCAACTTAAAACAAGCATACAAAACATTGATCTATGAATTCTGATCAGTACCTTTACTATCAAGTAGGCGATTATAAAACCATCAACAAACTGTTGGCAGTAGAGGCTGCTGGCGGTGACATGAATCGTGTGCATTTTTATTTTGCAGATGATGAGCACCGCCAGCATAACTGGACCCTTGAACCAGAAGAATCAATACACGCACTCATAGATCAACGTGTTAGAGATCTAAGAGAGCAACATCAGTATTTGGCGTTGTGGTACAGTGCAGGATATGATAGCCATACTATTCTAGATAGTATTTTACGCACTAACACAAGACTAGACGAAATACTGATATACAGTCGACCTTATATCAATACGTCGGACAATTTTGAACACTTGATTGCACTCAAGCAAGCATATCATATCAAGACTCATCTCCAACCTTGGTTAAAAATTAGGCAAGTTGAGTACGATCAAGATACCACATTTAAATTCTATCAGGAATACGGTGCTGATTGGATCTATCACGGGCCAGGAAATTTTCATAATTTTACTAAAACTTCTAGATACAATACAGCAAGGTATCACAAAGATCTTGTTGGACTAGATCAAATTGTAGGTAGATGTGACATCACTGGCGTAGAGAAACCCAGAGTTAACTTACGTGACGGAAAGTGGTACGCACAGATGCCAGATTCTGCATTGTACCATCATCTTGGTGGTCCTAGGCATTTGTTTTATCTGTGCCCGGACGCTACTAGACTTTATATAAAACAAGTATGGATGAGTATTGCCTGGATGGAAAGTCATCCAGAGTGCAGTCATGATTTTGTTCACGAGGTTCAGGGAAAATCAACCAATCGCAGTTTGCGCGAACGAGGTGATCTGTATGCTGATTGGAACAAAAGTTTTGGGCGTAGCAACGTGTTTGATGCTGTTGCAGCCTCAGGTTTTAACAAATATTACTATGACACCAAATCAGAAAACGGTATCAGCAGTACAACCAATTACGACAGTGCAGTACTCAAAGACCTAGCAGAAAAAACCAACTCAAAAATTTATAACCACTGGGTGCAAGGGTTACAATACCTAAACAACAATCATGCTGAGATTTGGAACCCTATTACAGGATTTAATACGTGTATGAGTTCGGCCATCTATATCAAAGACTTTACCCCCACAGCACCCGCATAGATTGTGGCGGTTGCCCAGGTTGACCATTAAATTGCTTTTTGCTATAATACGTGTATTGTAGTTAAAAAGGAGTTAGTTATGAGTGCTATGAGCAATCTCGCCGTGGAAATTGACGGCATGTTAGTTGAGGGCTATTTGCCTGTTACTATTGCCCGACTTCTTGATGTGCCCATCAACTGGGTGTACGAAGTTGCAGATCCTTCAGAAAATCCTGTCAACCAGGAACATGAAGACTGTAGCCCTTTTGCAACAGTCAACAGTTGACACGAAAATCGTGTTTTGCTACAATAGAAGCTTAGTTAGTTAATTTTTCAACCCTAGAAAGGCACAGCCCATGTCAGATACCCGCACAGTCACAGCCGTACAGGCTCGTAAATCCCTACTCAAAGCATTTAAAGTTCAACGTCCTTTGTTCTTGTGGGGTCCTCCAGGCATCGGTAAATCCGAGCTTGTTGAGAACATTACTAAGGATCTCGGTGGCTACATGATCGACCTACGGTTGGGTCAGATGGAGCCCACAGACATTCGTGGTATCCCGTTCTATAACAAGGACTCTGGCAAGATGGATTGGGCTCCCCCAGTAGAACTGCCCGATGACGAACTGGCCAGCCAGTATCCTGTTGTGGTCCTGTTCCTAGACGAGTTGAACAGTGCCGCACCCAGTGTTCAGAGTGCCGCTTATCAACTTATTTTGAATCGTCGTATTGGCAAATACAAATTGCCCGACAATGTTGTTATGGTAGCCGCAGGCAACCGAGAAAGCGACAAAGGCGTTACCTATCGTATGCCTACTCCGCTTGCCAATCGTTTCATTCACCAAGAGATGAAAGTGGATTTTGCGTCTTGGCAAGAGTGGGCTGTTCTAAACAAGATCCACAAAGACGTGGTAGGTTATTTGAGTTTTGCCAAGCAAGACTTATACGACTTCGATGCCAAGAGTGCCAGTCGTGCCTTTGCTACTCCTCGTTCATGGAGTTTTGTAAGTGAGCTCTTAGACGACGAGTGCGACAACGATACTCTTACCAACTTAATTGCTGGTACAGTAGGTGAAGGTCTTGCTGTTAAGTTTATGGCTCACCGCAAGGTTGCCAGCAAGATGCCCAACCCGTTAGACATCCTTAAGGGCAAGGTCAAGGACTTGAACGTCAAAGAGGTCAGTGCCATGTACAGCTTGGTGATCTCCATGTGCTACGAGCTCAAGGCCGCTGTGGAGAACAAGACAGCAGACAAAGAGTTCCACGACATGGCAGACAACTTCCTGGGCTACATGATGAAGAACTTTGAGACAGAGTTGACAGTTATGGGTGCTCGTATTGCATTGACCACATACGACTTGCCGTTCTTGCCCACCAAGCTCAAGAACTTTGATGAGTTCCATCAACGCTTTGGTAAGTACATTTTGCAGGCATCCGCTTAATTAATTAGGAGGGTGGTGTTCAAAAACACAGGGCTGTGTCGCACTGCCCTCCTCTTTAACTTGACCAGTAAATTGCTCTTTGCTATAATACGTTATACAAATTAGAAAGGCATATATGACATCCACTACTGCAACAAAAGACGACAAGAAAAAGTTTGCCAACCTTCTGGGCAAAACAGATCCCAAACTTGACAGAGAAGTACGCGAGATGCTGATCACTGCTCGTGTGGGCCTGTTGCTCAAGGCCAGTTTCTTTGGTAACTTGGCAACACGGTTGAAACTAGTAAACGCAGACGAGTGGTGCTCTACTGCCGCAACAGATGGCAGAAACTTCTATTACAATAGCCGCTTCATTAAAATGTTGCGTCCCAAAGAAATCGAATTCTTGTTTGGGCACGAGGTCCTGCATTGTGTATATGACCACTTTGGGCGCCGAGGTGAGCGGGACCACCAGTTGTTTAACATTGCCAATGACTATTGTGTCAACGCAGATTTAATTAAGCACCGTGTGGGCGAGAAGATCACCACAGTGCCGTGTTTGCACAATCCCAAGTATGACGGCATGAGCTCGGAAGAGATCTACGATATCTTGTACGAGAAAGCAGAAAAACTTGACATTGGCAAATTGCTGGACCAGATGATCGACGAGCACTTAGATGGCGAAGGCGATGAGGAACAAGATGGCGATGGCAACGAGAAAGAAGGCAAGGGTCGTCCCAAGCTCACAGCAGAAGAGCGTCAGCAAATTAAGGATGAGATTAAAGAAGCCATGTTGGCGGCTGCCGCTACAGTGGATGGCGCAGGTAACTTGCCCGCAGGTGTCAAGCGTCTTATACAAGAGCTCACAGAGCCCCAGATGAACTGGCGTGAACTGCTCCGTATGCAATTGGAATCTACAATTAAAAGTGACTACACATGGATGAGAGCAAGCCGCAAAGGCTGGCACATGGATGCTGTCATGCCCGGCATGAAGGTGGATCCCATGATTGACATTGCTGTGGCACTGGACGCTTCTGGTTCAATTAGCGAGACCATGCTAAAAGACTTCTTGGGTGAGATTCAAGGTATCATGGACTCGTTCCCTGCGTACAAGATCCATGTGTTTACTTTTGACACAGAAGCATATAACCCTGCACAATACGACAGTGACAACTTAGATGACATTTGCGACTACGAGGTCAAAGGTGGCGGCGGCACAGACTTTGACGCCATCTACAGTTACTTAAAAGAGAACGAGATTGAGCCCAAGCGTCTTGTAGTGTTTACAGACGGATACCCATTCGGTAGCTGGGGTGATGAGAACTATGCAGATACAGTTTGGATCTTGCACGGTACCACAACTATTGAGCCACCATGGGGTCAATATGCTTACTATGACGAGGAGAAGTCTCACTAATGCAAGACTTTCTTAATGCATTAAATTGGTTTGTAGCGGGTGCCGCAGTAGGATACTGTTGGCATCCAATTTGGGAAATAGCTAAGAAGATTTTTACAGAGGCCCTTAAGGCCAGACAGGAATGGAAGCAATGACAGACCGTTTTGATTTTGAGCAACAGATTATGAGTTGCTGGGGCATGGTTGATGACGTTAAGTTGTTGGCCAAGCGGAATGCAGAGAGTGCCGATTTTGAGGCATTGTCTGCTGTTTATCATCATAAGTTTGAAGAACTGTTTGAACAGTTTGAAACTCTTGTACACGAAAGGAAACTAACATGAGTGCTTTTAGAACGTGGTATATTACACACCAAGATGCTATTACTTGGTTCATCATTGGTATCTGTGTTATGGCAGGATTGAGTTCGCTAGCGGTTGGAAACTATGTTAGTGCCGCATTTAATTTTGCCATTGCTGCCGTTAACTACTTTCTCAATAAACATAAGATGAAATTGTAATGGGTAATCAAACCGATTACTTTGAACGTATCGGTTACTACCCTATATGGTACTTAGGGGATCGTGTGTTCGGACATTGGAACAAGATTCCCTTTGTAGGTACAGTAGGTAACGATACAGTGATCAATCACATTGAGGGTCCACGCATTACTGTGCATTTGGATTTGCCTATCAAATACAATGGCCAAGTGCATTACATCATTGTGGTCACGCACAAGGACATCAAGGAATACAAGTGAAAACTCGAGAAGAGATCATTCACTCAATGTGTGTGATGTACAGAGAAGATTATGAAGTGCCAAAATTAGCCACTGACCCACCTTGGGTACGTGGCATGACCGCACTTGAACGCCGAGGATTGTGGCGTGTGATGGAACAGATATACGATATCAACATCAAACCAGTTATGGAAAAGAAGTATGGAACCCAAACTACAGGAATTAGTAAATCAAATAGGAACCGACGTAAGCGGTAAGTGGATTGCAGTTGATAAAATTGATCAACTGGCCAATTTGATTGTGAGAGAATGTGCGGATATTGCCACAATAAATCAATTTCAACATGATTCAGCAGGATCTTATGTGTTGAAACATTTTGGGATTGAATAAAAATCTCCACTAGATATATTCTCGTTAAATATTTACATGGAAAACGCACAACTAACAATCACAGACATCGTTTCAATCAAGAACTTGATTGATGCTTCGTGTACTCGCGGAGCATTCAAAGCTCATGAGATGAAAAGTGTTGGCGAACTATACGAAAAGATCACCAACTTTATTGAAGCTACTCAAGCCCAATTGGCTGCTCAGCAAGCCCAAGCACAAACCCCACAAGGAGAAGAAAATGCTTAAACACATCGGAAGACACGGTGACCGCAAGGTTGCTATCTTATTTAGAGAAGTACCCGGCGAGGACCACATGTGTTTGGTCATCTATCCCGAGACACTTCCTACACATATTCATGACTCAATCATGAAAACGTTAGAAAGCCCTGTGGGCCAACAAGCTACCAACTTGGCAGATGCCTTACACCGCGGAGTACTGCCAGATGGTCGTCCGCAACTAGAAGCCTTGCATCGAGAAGGCATGATCAAGAAGATTCCTAGCAATCAAGTTATTGTCACACCCAATGCTCAAAGCAATGTCAAGCTAGACGAACTCAATCGTATTATCAAAGAGATGGAAACAGGTGAGGCAGCAATTAATCGCCTGCGTGAAATTGACAAAAGCACTGGCCTAGTTGATCCTGCTGTGAAGCGCAAAGCCGAAGCAGAATTCAAACGTGTCCAGGAGCGCAAAACACAACAGCCGGAACCATTACTTGCATCAACTGATGGTGCACTTGATGACAAGTCACTGGCCATGAACATGTTGGCGCAGGCCAAACGCATGGAATCGGAAGCCAAAGGCATGATCTCCGAGGCTGCTAGAATGAAGAAAGATGCTCAACGCATGTATCCGGCCGTGAACTTGAATCACTATTCTGAGCCAGCCCAAGAGCAGGCACAACCTACTGCCACAGCACCTCGCCGTGGTCGTCCTCCCAAGGCCAAGGTAGTGTCAGCAGATGCAGTTCAGTAATGAGTTCCTTGACAAGTGGGAACACATCATTGAAGAAGTCAACAAGACTGAGATCCCACTTGAATGCATTAAAAAAGTTGTAATTAGATTGCATGGTAAAAAACAACGTACTATCAATCTAGCTACACTTAAAAAACAGGGTCTTGACATGGACGAATTAGAAATTGTCTTGACCCGCACACTTACTGAACTAGGCGACGAAGTCAAGGATATTGACTTTGTTGTTGACGTTAGTGAAGTAGCCAAAATTCTACAACCTGAAACCGACAAACTCCTCAACGGACTATAAATATTATGGATGTCAGACTACTCAGTTACAGCCAACCCACTGCAGATTTCGCGAGCCAGGGAATTGCAGACGCACAAGAACTCATTGCCTACTGTGCAAGAGTCTCCAATCCAAGTAACCAACTCAACACCAGCACTTCAGACAAGCTCATTAGGTACCTCGTTAAGCACCAGCACTGGAGCCCTCTCGAAATGGTATCAGCTTGCATGGAGATTACGACAACAAGAGATATTGCAAGGCAGATGTTACGTCACAGAAGTTTTAGTTTCCAAGAGTTTAGCCAGCGTTACGCTGACCCAACAAAGGATCTTAACTTTGTTACCCGAGATGCCCGACTTCAAGACACATCAAATAGACAAAACAGCGTAGAGACAGATGATGTGCTGTTACAGAACGAATGGTACAGAGCTCAACAACGAGTTATCTATGCTGCCAAACGTGAATATGAATGGGCAATCAAAAATGGCATTGCTAAAGAACAAGCCCGGGCTGTGTTACCCGAAGGCCTGATTGAAAGTCGGTTGTACATGAATGGAACCTTGCGTTCCTGGATTCACTTTATCGAATTACGCAGTGCCAACGGCACACAAAAAGAACATCAAGAGATTGCACGAGCTTGTGCTCAGGCCATCACAGCAATCTTCCCAATGGCAGCCGACTTGGTTGCTAAAGACTAATCCGTATGCTATACTAGCATATGGCAATAACAAGCACTTATCCAGACGAATACAAGCAATGGCAACCTGAACGGGTTGAAATCATTGGAGACAAAGCTGTAAAGTTTCGTGACGTGTGTGTACACCAGATCCGCATGGGCGATGTAGAAGATCCTGATTTGTATGTGGCACAACCCATATACGAGTGGCAAGAATCAGATGCTGGTAAGTTCATCATGGAACATGCTGTGGAAAAACCTTACTGGACTCGTCAAGCAGATATTTCTAGTTACGGACACTTGTATCGTATCATGGCAAGATTAAGTGAACAGGATCAAACCTTTTGGACATTGAAGTGGGGCAACAAATGAAAATATTAGTAACAGGCGGCCTAGGGCTCATTGGCCACAACGTGGTACAACGATTAGAATCTCTAGAACACGAAGTGATCATAACAGACACACGTACTAACTACGGAATCATTCCACAAGCGGAACTTGACTACTTGATGTCGGAACGGTTAAAGAAGATATCAGGCAAAAATATCTATCATATTGATATTACCGATGCTGACAACTTTGATTGGTTAGTAAACAAACACAAGCCTGAAGTGATTATTCACATGGCAAGTTTTCCCCGACAGAAAGTTGTCAATGCCAACCCTGCCTGGGGTAGCCGTGTTATGATGGAAGGTTTGATCAACGTTTGTGAGAGTGCCAAAAAGCACGGTGTGGAACGGGTGGTGTACATTTCCAGTTCAATGGTGTATGGCGACTTTGAAGATCAAGTAGAAGAAGACTACGACTGTAAACCCATTGGCCAATATGGCATCTTAAAATTAACTGGAGAAGACATTGTCAAAGACTACCATCGCCGCGGCGCTTTCGATTACGCTGTTATTAGGCCTAGTGCTGTATACGGCCCCTTGGATGTGGAAGACCGAGTTGTGGCAAAATTTATGCTCGGCGCCATGCGAGGAGGCGTTCTCAAAGTTAATGGGGCAGGGGAGACGCTAGACTTTACCTATGTAGATGATGCCGCAGATGGCATTGTGGCGGCTGCTACTCGTATTATGAGTCGTAACAGCACCTATAACATTACTAAATCACATAGTGTGAGCTTGTTAGAAGCCGCAGAAATGATTGTTAAAATTGTTGGCAAGGGTACTATTGAGTGCAAAGACAAAGACGCAGACTTCCCGTCACGTGGCGCATTAAATATTGATCGTGCTAGAACCATTCTAGGATATGATCCCAAAGTAGATGTACAAGAAGGATTTCAAAATTACTTCAACTGGCTTAACAATTCCGTTTACTGGTCTCCGAAAGCAGTATAACAATCTCCGCACAGAGATTTTAGACGCCACTGACGAAGTACTTCGCAGTGGTCAACTCATGAACGGCAACAACACCGTTGAGTTTGAATCTTGGCTTGCTAAAAAAAATCGTGTGCGCTATGCAGTAACTTGCCACTCAGGTACCCACGCACTTGAGATCCTGGCCAGTTACTGGGCTATGGAGTCACCCATACCACATCCTCCCACTGTGTTAATACCCTCGATGACTTATGTGGCCACAGCCAACGCATTTATACGTGCAGGGTGGGATATACACATCATTGACACAGACATACACGGCTTAATAGATGTTAATAAAATTCCACATGACTTGAGTTATCAAGCTGTAGTGCTAGTTGGCTTGTATGGTGCGTCCATGACTCATCACGGTAATCTTCGTGCGTGGAATGAATGGCTACGACACGATACTGTTATAATTGAAGATGCCGCACAGCATTGGCTGGCAGCGGATGGTCAAAGAACCGGGCGAGGCGGTGGCGCAATTAGCTTTGATCCCATGAAAAACCTTGCTTGTTATGGCAACGGTGGTGCTGTTGTTACAGACAATTTGGATCTAGCAGAATATGCAAGAGCCTGGAGAGACAATGGCAAACCTACACATCGTAATCCTGGTACCAATAGCCGCATGAGTGAACTAGATTGTGCTCATATGTTGGTCAAAGCAAAACACATTGATCAATGGCAGACACGTAGACAAAGTATTGCTGATCACTGGGGTGAAAGATTTAAAAATGCAAACATACGCTGTTTGATCAACGACTCTAATGCACACAATCATGCTGTGCATAAGTTTGTAATAGATGTTGATGGTCGAGATACGCTAAAGGCCAATCTCTCTCTGCGTAAAATTGACACACGAGTTCACTATGCAAATCCCTTGCATGAAATGAGTTTGTATCGTGCATATCCAGGTCCTGATATGTTGGCAGCAAGTTCTAGTCTTGCTCGGCGTGTACTCAGCTTACCTATCTACCCTGAACTAACAGATCTAGAAGTTGAGTACATCAGCGATCAGGTGTTAGACTGCGTCGCATAAACGCATAACTTGCCAGCCAGGTCCATTCATAGCTCTTCTTAAGAGCTGCAAAATCTCCAGCAACTTGATCGTAGTATTCTACAGCATCCTCTGCTCCAAAGCGGCTCCACTCTGCATTCTTGACTTCTCCTGCATCGCTAAGCCACATGTTGAGTCTGTACTCATTTTCCACATCAGGTAAACTGTGCTTGAGTTTAAGTACTTCGCGGAATGCTGTACGCCAGGCCATCCAAGGTGACTCTGTGTAGTTGGCTGTGCCTGATATGATAGGCACAACTTCGTGCGGTTGGTCCATGGTAAAGTCCAAGCCGTTACCTGTGTTCTCTAGCACCATTTTTTTGTTGTAGGCAATCATGGCCTGATGACCGTACACTAGACCATTCACAGGATTGTGTGCATGGAAGATATAGTGCTTGGGCTGTTGCATGCGATCTGGTTGCCAAGTCCAGTCAAATCTATGATCAACTTCTAGCTTGGCAAACACTGCAAAGAACCAAGGTGTCGTGCTCATTCTGGCAGCTGCCTGATATGCTGCCACACGTCCGTTCACGCCCTTTGAGTGATGTATGTGATTACAATCTAACCCTTCCATTTGCACAGCCCACTTCAAGTGTTCATAGTTAAACTCAGCATAGGGTTCGCCATTTGAAATAAACACAATATCCAAGGGATGATCTTTTAACATACGATGTGTTTTGTCTATGTAAGCATAATCATATAGCTGTGTACGAACATCTCCTACTGCTACTCTTGGCACAATCACACTTGATGCACCTGCACTTAATGGAACAATAGTTTTGGTTTCTTTGCGCCATAGCGGAACAGTAATCATGTTACCCGGAACATAATCTGTTGTGGTAAATGTAGCAAGTGGTCCTGCCCATGCTATGTTTTTAACTGCATCCACATGACTGTCTGCTGTGTGTTGAATCACAGGCATGGGTCTACGTGGTACACTCCGGCGTGGCACATAGTTTACGCTATACCATTCTAATAAGGCTTTCTTTTCAGCACGTTCAGCAAAGGTAGGCACATGCATATAGAATGTGTCGCCAAATTTTTCTTTATCCGATGCAAACACATGCAACATTGTTGACTGCCATGTTTCGGGATGCCACGAAAAATCAAAGTCTGTGTAATCACATATACTGCTACACACCCATACATGTTCGTATTCACCTGCTAAACTTTTAGCTAGGCGTATTAGTGTATCTCTGTAGTTGTCAAAGTAACGCACTTTCTTGACTACATCAGGAATCTGGCCTGCGGCACCATCTAAGTGATCTATTTCAAATATGGGAGCGGCTTCTCGCTTGACTTCGGCTCGCATCATGTCCACATACTTGAACTCAGTGGCCCCTGGCATGCGATACTGTGGGCCACCTGTCTTTTGGTGCTGTGTGGCAAACTGATAAATGTAAGGAGGTTCGCCTGGATCCGGACACCATGAAAAGTCCATGTCAGTAGTGTTCACATGTTCAGGAATAGTCCACTTGCTCATGTCTATTAGTAACTGTGCTACAGGTCCTGACATGTACTTGCGTTCTGTAGCGCCAGGCATGTGATATTCCACTGTGGGCATTTTCTCAGCTGACCACCATTGATTGCCAAACACATAGATATAGGCGGGAGATCCAGGCTCCGGGCGCCAGGCATAATCCCATTCACAATCAACAAGTGTATGCCAATGATTGCTGTGATTTGGCATCAATTGTGCGGCTAGATCCATGTACTTGTATTCAGTTGCGCCAGGCATGCGATATTCTACAGTGGGCATGACTTCTGCTGAATAGTATTGATTGCCAAACACATACATGTAAGGCGGAGATCCTGGCTCTGGTTCCCAGGACCAATCAAAATCTGCAGGATAGTGCTGTACAAATCGTGTGTGATCGCCACGACGTTGTGCCCGTGGATGATCCATGTATTTGATTTGTGTGGCACCTTCAACTCGATACTGTAGTGCAGGGCGTTGTTCTGGTGTGAGCCACTGATTACCAAACACATAGATATAAGGAGGGTCTGTGGGATTGGGTCTCCAGGAGTAATCAAACGATTCAATGTTATCCAACAATTCCCAAGCACCAACATCTTGTGCTACTGTGGCAATGATATCATCCACATACTTGATTTCTGTGCCGCCGGTGCTGTAGACCACAGTGGGTTCTAGCACAGCCGAGTTCCATTGATTGCCAAACACATAGGTCATAGGCGGATCAAAAGGATTGGGCTCCCACGAGTAATCAAACTTGCTCACAGCAACATTGTATCTAAACTGTGCGGGCTGTGGTAATCTTGTGGTGCGGCGTTCCATGTACTTGACGTTGGTCGCTCCAGGCACATGATATTTTATACTGGCTTTGAACTCTGGGGGATTCCACTGATTACCAAACACATACGTGTAAGGCGGCTCTTTGGGATTAGGCACCCAGGTCCAGTCCCATGCTTCCTGGTCAATGTCTTCACCAAACTCCCAATTGCCCATGTTACTGGCCAGGCGAGCAACAACATTGTCCACAAACTTCTCTTGTGTGGCGCCGGTCATCTTATACACCATTGTGGGCATTTCGGTACCTGCCCAATGCTGATTACCAAACACATACGTGTAAGGCAGCTCAGTGTTGTCTGGGTGCCATGAATAGTCAAAGTCCTGCACAACCTCTAGCTTGGTAAACGCTGCCTTGTTGGGCAATCTACGATGTTGAATTTGCACATACTTTCGTTCAGTTGCGCCTGGTACTGTGTACACAGCACCTCCATTGGGCTGCCATTGTGTAGCAAACTCGTAGATGTAGGGAGGGTCTTGTGGGTCTGGTTGCCAAGAATAATCTACACTATTAGGATCAATCAAGGTAGGTGTTGTCCAATTTGTAGTTCTTGGGCGTAGTGAGGCCGACCAGTCCATGTACTTGCGTTCTGTTGCGCCTTCCACATGATATTCCACTGTGGGCATCTTTTCCCCAGGCCAGTGCTGATTGCCCCACACGTAAATGTATGGTGGGTCTAATGGGTGTGGATGCCAGGAGAAATCAAACTGTGCATGATCAATAGCATGCAACACCTTCCAGTTTTGTTCCACAGGCCGTGTTGCTACATCATCTTTATGAAAGTTCCATTGGTCTGTAGGTGCCTTGGGTATGAGGCATGTGCCCGAGTACTGATGCCACTTTGACGGCCACACATGGTTCTGTTGAGCTTGCCAAGGTGGCGGTTCGTAAAACCAATCCCAGCTAGAGTAGTCACATAAGTATGACACCCACCAAAAGAACCTTGTGCGACTCAAACTTTGTGCATGCTCAATACTATCTGCCGCACGCTCATGCGCAAACAACCCTGGCTTCTTACCTGAATAAAAAATATCAAACATGATTAGAATAGACGAAATTTACAACAACACTTTTTGGCCCTGGATTAACAAACATATTCCTGGTACCCAAGCATATTTTTGCGATCCTCCTGGATGCACTGACCCCGACGCATTGTTCAACTATGGGAGAGATGATATCCCAGAAAATAATTTTGTATTTTTTCACGATCAAGAACCTGTACATTTAGATATTCACAGACCATTGTTTCAAAAAGTTAAAGAGTATACTCAGCAAATAAGAGTAGATAACAACGATCCTTTTGAAGGTGGACATGTAATTGTTAGTGAGCAAGGGGAATATGTTGAAAAACTTCGTAATATATATGGTTGGAAAAGTCATTATTATTTTTATCACGGATGGGCCTGTAAAGACTGGTTTCGCGGGTACGATAAAACTTTTTTGATTCCCAGAGCCGTTGATAGAACACCTACTCGCACTTTTATGAGCCCCAATAGAATTGTTGCTGGCAAACGCGATCATAGAGTTTTGTTTTTGTATAATATATTCAAGCAAGGGTTAGAAAAGAATTATATTTCGGCTCCTAGGATATGTCCTTACGAACACGTGGACATCTCACAAATAGCACTCAAGTATAATAACATATATCCTGACATAGAGCAAGTGTTCTTGGCAGCAGAGTTGCCAAGATTATTTGTAGGTGAAGAAACTCAAGTCATGACCAGCTGTTGGTTAAGCAATTATGCAGAGGCGCAAGACAGTCTTGTGTATGTTCCTACCGAAACTGTTTACTTTGGCAAGAGATTACATATTACTGAAAAAACATTCAAGGCTATTGCACTGGAAATGCCTTTTGCGTTGGTAGCGCCTGCACACAGCCTAGAGTACATGCGCAGTTATGGATTTCGAACATTTGACGGCATATTTGATGAAAGCTATGACCTAGAAGAAGATGACGTCAAGCGAATTGAAAAAGTTACCCAACTGTTAAAAGATCTAGATTCACTAAGTGAGACTGAACGGCAACAAATACATCGTGCTTGTCTGCCTATTGTAGAACACAACTTTGAACACTTTTATGGCACTGGGCTGGAAAACATCCTGTGGCCTGAACTGATTAACATGCTAAATGAACTTCGTAGCTGATTCGATTATTAAAGGTCAGCCATATCCTGCATTGGCACAGCATCAAGCTAGACCTTATACACAGGCCTGGCGTGAGTTTGGGCAACACTGGCCACATACCACACCTGCAGAACTGTTTGCTCACATGGACGATCATGGCGTTGAATACTCACTAAACACTGATGGTGGACAATACTACACCATAGGCTTGGGCTTCTTTGATTTCTCGATAGACTACTTTGCACTAATACAGCCCAGCATCATGCAGGGCGTTTGCCAAGGCACGATCACTGTGTTGTTTTACTATCACGAAGGCGATAATCCCCACAACATCAAAGCTAGACTAGATGCGTTGTGTGTGCAACACAACTTGTCCGTTGCCTGTTATAGATTTGTTTCAGGTAACACCACAGCAGATTCCGTACCAGGCTTTGTGTACTTTCCTGATCATGAACTACTGTATTGGCGAAGGAATCGAGCAGTTGCACCTGCTGAGTTGCATCGTTGTGCTAGAACGTACGAATTTGTTGCGCTCAGTAGAACACACAAATGGTGGCGGGCTAGTGTCATGTCTGACTTGCAACAATCTGGCATGTTGGGGCACAGCCTGTGGAGTTACAATACTAATTTAGTACTAGGTGATGCGCCCAGCGACAATCCCATAGAGCAGTTGCCTGGCATAGACATTCCTGCCTTTATGCGAGCAGGACCTTATACCTGTGACAATTTAACTACTGAACAACATAATGATCACAGTTTAACGGTTAATGAGCACTATGCCAATGCATACTTTAATCTAGTGTTAGAAACTCATTTTGATGCCGACGGCTCTGGCGGCACATTCCTAACCGAAAAGACTTTCAAGCCCATAAAGAATGGCCAGCCATTTGTGCTAGTAGCACCCGCAGGCAGCTTACAATGCTTGCGTGATTTGGGTTATAAAACATTTGATTCAGTACTAGATAACACATACGACACGGAAACCAACAACACACAACGTTGGTTAAAAGTAAAACACACACTCAAGCAAATACAACAAGACCCGCATGGGCATTTTCTACGCTGTTGGGACGATATACAACACAACCAGCAGTTATTTTTGGCCAACAAGAGCCATCGTTTAAATACTTTATTCACTAAACTACAATCCTATGATTAATTCTTACACCAGTTGGCAGCCTCTTGAAGAGGTCATTGTGGGTCGCGCCTACTCACCTGATTACTTTGACTTTATCGACAATCCACAAGTGCGTAATCAACTGCAACAGATTCTCTACGAAACTGAAGAAGATCTCAACGGCCTACAACGCACAATTGAGAAATATGGTGCACGAGTACGCAGGCCCAATCTGCCCAGTAAAGATCAATTTATTTGGCATCAAACTGAAGGAGGAGGTGCTCCGCTGCCGCCACTGACCCCACGCGATTGGCAAATCACCCTGGGCGACAAACTGCTACGTGTGCTAAACATGGAAGAACTAGATGAAATTTGTGCTGACTACAAGGATCAAGTGGTTAACCCGCATCAAGGGCGCTGGGACGAAAACTGTATCCTCAACGGGGCCAGTGCTAGTTGTATTGTGCGTGTGGGTCGCGATGTGTTTTTTGACAATTCAGACTTTTTACGTCCAGATCAAACACGATGGATCGTGGACAATGTTCTGGGTCCTGAGTACAGAATACACGAAGCAATTACTGACGGACACGGTGATGCTGTGTTTGCCATTCTCAAGCCTGGCGTACTACTGAGCAGCAAACACGATGTCAACTTGGATCTGGCCAAAGACTTCCCAGGATGGGACGTTTGTAAAATCTGGGACAGCTCGATCTGGGCTGCCATGGAAATAGGCAAGTTCAAGTACGAACAAAGCCCCGGTGCATGGTATGTGCAAGGACAAACACCCACACCCGAATTTACACAATTTGTGGACAAATATCTAAATAAGTGGACTGGCTTTGTTGCCGAAACTGTGTTTGACGTCAACTGCTTGGCACTAGACGAAGAAAACGTCATCTTCAGTGCCTACAACAAAGAAGTGTTTGACTACTGCAAAAAGCACAGAATCAATCCTATTATCAGTGAACTGCGTCACAGCTACTTCTGGGATGGTGGTATCTCATGCTGTACACAGGACTTGACACGTCGTGGCGGTTTAGAGACATATCTATGAAGTTTGTTATTCCAATTGAAAATCAGTTTCACTGGAACACTGTTCCACGTAACAAGGACTTGAAGTTACAGGTAGATCATCACTGTAACGCACCCAGTAGGAAACTGCTAGTAGATTGGAAAGGCGATTGTTTTGTGTGTGGTTGTGAACTGTGGTTGCCTATCAGTGTGGGCAAAATCACAGACTTTGTACGACTGGAAGATGTGTGGGCCAGCCCTACAGCACAGGCTCTACAACAAAGCATTGACAACCGAACATTTGATAACTGTGCTGTCACACGTTGTGGTGTCATGCACTATGACATGGTTGAAACTGAATACACTATCAGTATCAACATAGATGAAAGCTGTAATTTACATTGTCCCAGCTGTAGAAAAGATGCTGTAATGATTACCAGTGGTGACAAATACGAAGAAAAGCTAGCATGGGTCAATCATCTAGTGGACATGCTAGAGCAGTTTGAACAACCTTGCAGAATTATCATGAGTGGCAATGGCGATCCACTTGCCAGCAGTATCATGCGTCCGTTGCTACACAGATACAAACCACGCGAAAAGCAGTGGATCAAACTGTTTACTAATGGCTTGTTATTGCGCAAACAACTCACAGACAATCCTGTTACAGCGCACATTGACGAATATTTGATTAGCATAGATGCAGGTTCAGCAGATGTGTATGAACAAGTTAGACTGGGCGGACGCTGGGAACAGCTCATGGATAACTTTATATTCCTCAAAGAAAACACCAGTAAACCCGACGGTTCCAGTCATAATGTAGCACTCACAATGGTCATGCAAAAAAACAACTACAGAGACATGAAGAACTTTTGTGAACTGTGTTTGTATTTTGGATTTATTGGCAGCATTACCAAGCTAGAAGATTGGGGCACATGGCACGACTTCAGCGAGCATGATGTGCTCGACCCCGACAATCCTGAGCATATAGCGGCTGCTGAATTTTTACGTGAAACCTACGAAAAGTACTCGTTTCACATATTCTTTTCTTCTGGATTACAGCAGTTCCTGGGCGTTGATCAACAAGTCAATCCCACAGACAATCATACCACAATAAAAGGCTGATCCAGCCAAGGGAACAAGTCTTGCCAACGGGTTCCTCTGCGTCGATCTATTTCAGTCAAATAAACCTTTAGATCTTCTATACGTGAAACATCACGTGGGCCTGCAGATATCTGTCGCATGATGCCTGCCATGTGTTCACGTGCATCTTGGGATCCTGGCTTGTCTGTGGGCATGGCTGCTAACACACGCTCAAAATCCTGATCAAATACACCTGCACCAAATATGTCCGGAACCATTTCGGGCGGTGTCATTACACTCATAAAACTGAAGCTGATGGGATTCCAGGGATTGCGTCTAGCGTTCCAGCCATTAATGCGTTCCACTAGATCAGGAAGTGTTTTGATTGTCAATGCACTAATAGCTGTATTCATACACATCACAACCCAGTCTTTATCCAAGAGATATTCCCAGTTCTCTTGCCATTCAGCCAAGTCTAGTCCCCAGCGTACATATTCTTCTTGCGGTCCCCATGCGTCTAAGCTGCCTGTAATTTGTAATCTTTTCAACGCACCTGATTCAACCATTGCCCCAAAGCGATCAATATATGCTCGGAACTTCTTTGTGGGCACTTTCAAGTTGGTAATGATATTGAACGTTAGTTCAGGGTTAGGGTGTGCTTCCCAGAAGTCCAAGCTGGTATCAAATTCCTTTTGAAAGAACGGTTCCCCGCCCAAGATCTGATAGTAGCGTATGTGTTTATAGCGATCTTTATCTTCTAGATACTGCCAAAAGTCTGCCAGTTGTTTTTCGTAATTGGGGTTTGAGGGCTGATTAAATCCAAACTTCACACGCCCTTGTTCAAATATGCCAAATCTTTTGTTTTCTTCTTCCCATTTTGTACTAAAGTGACTTCCGCAGTACAAGCAAGCCATGTTACACACGTTGCTGAAGTACACTTCTAAGATAGTGGGCACTACTTCATTTGTTTCTGGATCAACAATTAATTCTTCAGGAGTGCGGTCTCGTTCGTGTCCAGCTTTTAATTGATATTGTCTATCACTGAGTCCGCCTGCTGCCTCAATCTTTTCACAGTACTGACAGCCTTCTTGTGGCCATTCTCCACGACGCATCATTTCTCTAGCACGTACTTTATTGGGTAGATTGTGAAAACTCGCAAAGTTGTCTACAGGAATAGGTGCTTGATCTGTTCTATGACAACTAGAGCTTGTGCCCTGCCCTAGATACACTGTTGACCACGCCCATTTTAACAAACAGGCTGTGTCACTCTTTATTGGAAATACTTTATCGCTCATGAGCAGACTTTTACTCTGTATAATTGTTCAAATCTATCAGCGTCTGCGCGATCATTTACCATGGGTTCTCCACGTATGTTAAGACTTGTGTTAAGCAACATAGGACAACCTGTTGCCCGGTACCATGCTTCTAGTAGCTGCCTTATACCCGATCCGTCTTGGGGAACAGTCTGTACCCTACTAGTGCCGTCCTTATGAACGATAGCAGGAAATATGTGAGGATGCCTACAGCGAGCAATGACTTGCATATACCTACTGTTATGGAAGCCATGAGGCATATCAAAATACATATCAACATGCTCCTCCAAAATGACTGGCGCAAACGGTCTGAATTGCTGTCTGCGCTTGATGTCATTCACACGATCTTTTATGTCTGCGCCACGGGGGTCTGCCAATAGTGATCTATTGCCCAGAGCCCTGGGCCCAAATTCGGCACGACCACTGGCCACACCCACAATTTTATCATGTAGCAGGCCAGTGATAATATCGTCCACAGGATAATCACCAGGGATATTGCGACCCAAGTAGGCATTGGTCCAATGTATCTGTTTCCTGTATGCCAGTGCTGCCGCACCCAGGCTACTGCCAGCGTCGCTAGGACAAGGCATAATCCATATGTTATCAAAATACTTTCCTAAATTACGGTTAGCACTACAGTTAAGAGCAACGCCGCCCATGTAAACTAAATTAGTGCTGAATTTGAAGTCACGTGCTCTGCGCATGACGCTGTTGATTAGTTGTTCTGCAATGGCTTGTGCGCCAGAGGCAATATCAAATTCTTCAAGATCCTGCAGATATCGACTGTCTATTCCTGTGTGTAGATTATCACGGAATCTTATTTGATCTGAATCTTCAACTAGTTTTTGCATGCTAACCGCTTGTATAGCATTGCCATAAGCGGCCATACCCATCAAGATGTACTCTTCGTCTAATGGGCGTAGGCCAACACTGCTAGTAGCCGCAGAGTAGAACAGTCCAATTGAATGTGGATAATGTTGTGCCCAAAGTTTTCGATACTTTGCCATGCCTTTTGAATCATATTCAGCCGCCCAGATTGTTATTGTGTCAAACTCGCCTACTGCATCTATTACCACCACAGTGGCACGATCGTATGGGCTTGTTTGGAATCCTGCTGCCGCATGGCAAGCATGATGATTGTGTGTGCTTGTGGCAGGCATGTACTGCATGGCTTCAGGCACCTGTTTTTCCAGCACCTGTTTTAGTGTTATTTTATCCCACTCAATACCCTGTCCTGCATACCACTGACGCAGTTGTTTCAGCCACGGACGTTCGTAATAGGCCACATGATCTATTCTGTGTGTCAGTGCATCCTTTAGTAGATCTGCATGTATGTTGGCATCATTCTTTTGCTTTGAGTATCGTTCTGAATGTCCAGCAAAAAGAATATTGCCATCCTGGAGCACAGTAGCGGCAGCGTCGTGAAAACCTGCTGAAATTCCCAGTATTTTCATTTGTAGATAAATGGGTCTCTTTTGCGCAGTTCTTTTAGCTTGCGACGATAACGAATTTCTAATCGAATTCTATGGTATAAGTTTTTAATCCAGTTCATTATTATGCTCCTTGTATGCACTGGATTTGTCGTTGTTTAAAGTCTGCGTCGCTCCAGTGATAGTTGTATGTAGCTTCGCACTGATCAGTCTCTATTTTATACACGTCTAAATGATCATTCAATTGACACCATATTTCTGTGTGATCTTCTGTACCAAAGCTCTTGAGTAAATCAACTTGCGCCACTTTGGGATGTCCTATTGTGAGTGCTTTGTTGTCGGGATCAAATCCATTGGCTACTAGCCAGTCTCGAAACTCATTCAACTGCTGTTGTTGCCAATGGAACTTGCCAGGATCTCTTGCCCACTCTATATCAAAATCTCCTGCGGCTTCTGTTTGTGCTCTTAGACTTGTGGTAGTTAATTCGTCAATACGACTGTCACGCCCTTCGTCATGGAACACTTCCCAGTGATGCTTACCTACTGCTTTGTTAACTCCCGCATACACACCGCCCAGGCTGCGATTGATTGTTTCTATACCAAACAGTTCGTAGTCTTCGGGTTCTAGTTCAAAACGTGGAGCATTTAGCCAACACATGAGTTGGCTAGGGCGCACCCATTCAGGTGCGTGTTGTGCCTTGCGCATGCTCAGCACTAGACTTTCGTATTCGTGACACAAGAGATTTAACTGTCGGATATGCCAGCGTGTGGCAGCATCAGCACGAGTGTAAAATGGACTCATTGAACCTGAAACGCCTTGTAAATCTTCAAAATAACGATGCAACCAGTTTAGTTTATCGTGTATGAGTTTGCCGCCTGGCAGGCCTTCTCCCACAGCACCTGCTGTAATGGTATTCAAGGTATCAAAATGATCTGTAATTTGATAGCCCATATCGGCTAAATTAATGGCAGCAATTGATTGATTTATTTGATCACAGATATATTCTGCTGTGCGTGGACCGTTGGGCCAGCCAAACCAGCAGTAGTTCTTTTCCAAATGATAATTGTTTTGCAATAATTCATTTAGTGCTGTTAACCAACGGCGGCTTAGACTGTTGTCTGCAACATCTATGTACACAGGCAACAAATCGCCTGTTGCAAAGTCACGTAGAGTTATTTTAATCTGTTTCATAGCGACGAACGGCGGCAATTTGATCCCACCATTGTTTAATTTCTGGGCGCTGGGCCAGGATAGAAGCCATGTCTGTAGGCGCTGTGCGTATGCTTTCTAGCTGTAACACACGAGCTTTGCCTTGTCGAATGCCTTCAGCGTATTCATCTGGCCATTGTTCTTCAAACGTGGGTCTTTTCTTTAGTTGCTCCAGCATTTCGCGCATGACCCTGGTTTGACATTGTGCCAGTGACTCATCTATCCAAGGTTCCAATAAAGAACGGGGCAAGCATAATGGACTCATTACAATTTCTGGGCCAAAGCTAAAGATTACCTTGGTCAGCAAATCCACATCTAGTTCACGTGCCAACTTTTCCATGTTGGCAATTTCAAACATGCCCGGCAGAGTCAATGTAAAGTCCAAGCGCATTTGTTTGGCATTAAACGTTCTAAATGTTTTGCGAGCATGATGTTGGCCTTGCTTGAAGTTTTCCAAAAACTCTGCGTAGTTTAATCCAGTGCGTATGTATTCGCCCACAGCACCTGTGCCGTCTAAGCTGGCACAAATTTGCCAATCACGTATGTGCGCAAGAATGTCTGTGTAAAGATTGATACCTTTATATTCTACTCTAGACAGATTGGTGTTGTAACGTGCATATACTCTAGGTCCATCGCCCAGCTCTACTATGCGTTTCATGTAGCGCCAGTGCTGTTCATACATTAACGGCTCACCACCTACCCAGTATATTTCTTCTATACGATGTTGTTCCACGGCCTCAGCAAATTCTGCTTCAATTTGACTGTCTTGAAATGCTGAAATTTGATCACGCACAGCCGGCAACATCCAGTTGTTTTTGGAGTCGGCCCAGTGAATGGTGTTGTGTTTCTTTTGCTCTGTTTCCCAGCTTGAACTCAGCATGTCGCCACATGTTCTACATTTAAAATTGCAAAGATTAGAGAATCGATAATCCCAGCTTACAGGCTGCATGGTGGTATGGCCTGTTTCATCTGTTGTGGTAGCTATTTCACTGTATTTGTGTTTGAACAAATACCAAAAGTAATTGCGATACACATCAGTGTTCAACAGCTTTGAATTGCATACATCGCATTCGGGCAAAGTTTCTCCTGACATCATTCTACGACGCACTGACTTCATGTGATCTGAATTCCAGTGTTCATCCAACGACATCGGCGTGTATACACCTGTGCCTGCGGCTGTGTCTATATATTGTTCAAAGTTTTGTGCAGGCTCGCGACTGGCACAACACATTCTACGCTCAGTTTGCGGGCTCAGATATGTGTGCGTCCATGGCGCCATGCACAAGGTGTCAGGTTTTGTTGTAGTCATAATCAATTAATTCTGCAAATTCTGGTTCTACCGTGGCAAGATTCTGCGCACGTTTACGGTCTAGATCACGCACACGCATACGCAGGATGTTGCCATCTGTCGAAGCACCACGGTTCATAAAGTCTCTTATGCGATCAAATTCATCTCTATAAATGGTATCCACTGAGTCTAAATATTCTGTAATGGCTGCTTTGGCCACATCAGGTAATGTGGCAATGGAAAAATACCAAGCATCGTGCATCATGTTCCAGTACACAAAATTAAATGTGTCACGATTCTTTTCTATCCACTCAGCAACTTCGCCTAGGTAGCGCACATTAAACACATTCACAGTGGTGCATACTTGTAGCACAATATTGGAATGGATTTCTTTCAAATCACGGAAACGATCTAGATTGGCACATACTTCTGTCCACACAGCATTGCTACGCTGATATTCAAAACGCTCACCCACGTCATCAATAGAGAATGCTATTTCCACTGTTTTAAAATGCTTCCAAATGTGCTCGGCCTGCTCGGGATAGTGTGTGCCATTTGTATTGTAATGTATTTCCACTTGATGTGCAATACCGCGATCCACAATGCCCTGCAACATCACAAAGTGTTGATCAATCATGAATGGCTCGCCGCCTGTGAATTCAATATAACGTATGTCATTTAAGCACTGATCAATTTCGTTCCAGAAAGTTTCATTTTCTCTAGGCCATGCTCCGGCTCGTAGCATCTGATAGGGAAATGATTGTTTTTGTTCTTCACGGGGCAATTGATTGATTTCTTCTGTGGCAAATTGACTTGAACTCCAGGATCCACAAATACGGCATTTCAAGTTGCAAATGTTGCCCAGCTTTAGATCTAAGAACATCAAGGGTTTGGCATCTGCTGTCCAGTCTGAACTAATGCCCATGTGCTTCATTCGGTCCAGAGTGTGCATGCGTTTTGATGTGCGTCCTGCACGTTCTTCCATCCAGCATTTGCGACATGTTTGTGGCTTTTCTCCTGCTAGAAACTGCTCACGTAGGCCACGCATGCTGGCTGAGTTTTGTATGTCAGCAAAGTCAGCAGTGAGCAAGCTGAACTTCTCGCCTGTGTCATCAACCAACTCATCGTCGGCTAAGCAACAAGGACGTACTGTACCAATGGGGCTGGCTTCTAGGCTGACCCAAGGTAACACGCAAAATTTATCGTGTGGTAATTTCATCTAATAATCCAATTAATCTTTCGGCCCATTGGGCATGACATCGAGCTGAATGGTGCAAATTGTCCGACCCTTGCGAATCAAACAACCAAGTCCGGCCTTCTAATTTTAAATCCATGTGTAACTCTATGCCTTGATTGTTCAATATATCAACATATTTTAAATCTAAATTTTCCAATAGAATGTGAACAATCGGCACATCTGCCAGTTTACACAATGTGTCAGCTGTTATAATATTTTGTAACCAGGGTAGAATAAAGTTTTTTTCACCAGCGGCCAATAAAGAACGAAACGCAACACCAGCAGTACTTACATTTTCATTGTTGGCACGATGACCATGCCAAATAGTGCGTCTAATGGGATTGGGCCATTGTGCTATAACAAACTTAGGCGGAGTGTTGCGCATGTGGGCTACTAGAGTTTCAATACTGTGATTTGCATTGCCGCCAGGAACTCCAGTATTGATAATGTTAATGTTATAGTGTTTAGCCAACAATGACACATAGCATTCTGAGGGATCAACCCCAACTCCTGCTGTGTGGCTACAACCTAGTGCTAGTCCATTCATAGTGTTAAGTTATATTTTTTAAATTCATCAACCAACCAAGGAAATACAGTGGGCCAATGTGTGTTGCGTCTTTGATCCATTGTATTTAAAAAATTAAACAGTTGACGTATTTGTTTTGGTTTGGGTCCACCGTGGCGGCTTTGTTTTGCTATACCTATTAGATAATTCTTGCTGGCAATTTCTTCTGGCGTTTGTGCAGGTTTTAATTCAATGGCACGATCAAAGTCTTGTTGAAATATACCTCCAAACAGATCAATGAACATATGGTCAGGATCGTTCACAGAGTTTTGATAGTGATAGACTTTTCGTTTATGATTCCAATGATTTATTTTTTCCAATAAGTCTGGCAGTGTTTTCACAGTCAATGGAGTCACAGTTGAGTTTATGATCAAATTGATCCAGGATTGATCCAGCAGGTATTCAAAATTCCGTTCCCACTCTTGCAAGTTTAGGGGATATCGCACATACTCTTGCGGCGCACCCCAACAGTCTAGACTGGCAGTTATTTCAAATTCTCTAATGCAACCACGGTCAATTAGCTTTCGAACTCGTTGAATTATTTTTTGCAAGTATGGCAATCGAGCATTTAAATTTGTGAACATTTGTAGTTTAAGCTCGGGTGCCGGATGCTGTTCAAACAGTGCAAGCACTTGTTCTAATTCGGGCTGATATAAGGGTTCGCCACCTAGGATGTTAAACACTGTGAGCGTGTGCCCGTGAAGTTTTAACCATTCAAATAGTTTTTGTTTGTTGCTTTCAATATTTTTGCTCTTGGCAAATGCGGGCACACCATGCCGCACATTCTCAGCGTCCCATAAACTGCTAAAGTGCGGACCGCAATAAAGACATTTTAAATTGCAAGTGTTGTCAAAGTACACTTCCAGTATTCTAGGAGTAACATGCACTGCCACAGGATTCTGATCCAGTTCAGGAGGCGCATGAATTCCTGGAAAATTCAAGTTTGTGATTCGATCACTTTGTCCACCGGCTGTTTCAATATCTTGACAGTAGGTACATCCTTTTGTGGGCCATTTGCCATCAAGCATTCTCTTACGATCATCTATTTTACTGGCTGTGTTATGAAAATCAAAGTCATCCCCAAACTGATGATGATTGGTCCTGTGACAACTGGCTGTGTTTTCGGTGGTTAGATATATAGTGCTCCAGGTCCATTTGAGCTGGCAAGCTGTGTTGCTCACAATTGGAAAACGTTTGTTAACCAACTTGGATTTATTTTGAAAACTATTTGGCACATAGCCAAATTGATTGATGCATTCCAATTGAATTAACTCAGGAAGCTGTGTGAAATTTTCTTCGTGATCACAGTCGGGCCACTGCGGGGCTCGTACTGCTGAATAAAATTCCTGCCAGGTGCTCATTTTAATGCTGCCAATTCAGGAATAACCTCCAGGATGTTTTCTTTTCTAATTGCATCTAGTTCATGGGTTTTGGCCCAGAATTTAGGTATTAGATGCGAGTTATCAGTGGCCTGCAGATAGTTGATAGCTGATTCAAATCCTTGTGTAGCACGGCCCAAGGGGTCTTGGCCTTGCAACCACAAAATATGCTGTTGATACAGTTGGATTAGTTCTGCTTTGTATTCAGGCGGCGCAATGTCTATGCGCAAATACGCAGGGTCTTGTAGGATGTTTACGTTTAGATCCTGTGGGCGTAGCAGTCCGGCAGCAACCCATTCACGATGGAATCCAGGCAAGTGTCGTGCATTTAATATGCTGAGTGTGGGCGAAATGTAAAAGTCCACTTGGGGACAAATGCGCAACATGTCATGACGGTTCTTTATTACGTCTCGCCATACTGTGCCTTTGCGTATGTACTCTGCTGGTGCTCCGTGTGCATCCAGACTGGCACCTACAGCAACTGATTTAAATTGTTTCCAGTATTCAAACACACTGCGCCCTTTAAGGTCTGTGTGCGTGAAGTTGGTGTTGTATATCAGTCGCACATCAAAGCGGCCGCGCTTGACCAATTCATCAAGAATATGATAGTGTTCTTCCATCAACAAGGGTTCGCCACCAGCAAAGTAGATCTGTTCTACATAGTCTAAATGGGGCTCTAGTTGTTCCCACATGTCGGTTTCTGTACGGCCTGCGTAGTTTAGTACTGTGTTGCGATCTTTCCAGTCGCCGCCGGCTAATTTTGCTTGATCTTGATACCACTGTGAACTAAAGATATGCCCACAACTACGGCACTTTAAATTGCATAGGTTTGAGAAACGGATATCCCAATAGGTCATTTCAAATTGATCAACTTGCCCTGTGCTATCTGTAGAATGCACACGGTCCACATGATGCCCATGATGTTTGTTTGCACTCTGGCGCCCTGTAAAGAAGCCAGACTTTTCCTGTTCGTAACAACGTCCACAGGCAGCATTGGGTGTTTCTGACAGCATGTCTGTGCGTAGTTTCTTTTGTGCAGGACTATTCCATATTTCTTTTAATGTGTTTGTACGGCAATTACCAATTTGTCCCACACCCATTTCAGCATGACAGCAAGGATATGCTTCGCCTGTGGGATAAGCATGTAAATGAATCCAAGGATAAATGCAGAATGTTTTAGATTCTGTTAAAAGAAAATGCTCACGTTCAGTTAATTCTGACATATTGCCGCGAACTAGATCACTGCTGTTGTATTTGTATTGTGTCATAGCAATTTCTTTAATTCAGGAAATGTCGTTGCAAAGTTGTGATTTCTACGAGAATCGTACTGTGTGTAAAATTCACGGAAATCATTATGCAACTTGGGCATTTCAAATGTGTCTGAATGCGGTGTTTTGACCACATCCAAATAGTCTATTAGACGTTGTGTATGATTGATTTCGTGCTCGTGCAACACAGGATCATTTTTGTTGGCGTTTGCCCAGGCTTGTAAGTTGTCCCGGAATTGATTGCGTAGTTCATTGGGTAATACTAGTGCTGATTGAAAGCTAGGGAATCGTAATATATTTAATGTAAAGTTCACACGCTCGCGCCCGTATGTGCGCTTCATTTCCAACAACTGATCCAGTAGTTCAGGCAGGGTGGTCAAGCATAGTGCATTGATTGTACACATCACATGAACTGCTTTTACTGTGTTACTGCTTAACAGCGTGTGCATGTTGGTCAGCCATTGTGCATAGTCTAGACCATCACGTATGTATTCGGCCTGGCGTCCTACTGCTTCCATTGAGGTGTACAGTTCCACATGCGGAAGTGGACGGATGGCGTCAATGAACTCAGTGAGCTTTTCAGTTTCAAAACTCAAATTTGAGTTAATAGCTAGTTTTGTATTGGACTTGCCTTGGTTCAATTTGAACCAGTCTATCAGCTTCCAAGTATAACCTGACATCAAGGGCTCGCCGCCTGTGATTCTTAGTTCTTGTAAGGTTCGATGGAGGTCTGTTTCCCACCATTCAAAGAAGGCGTTGACGTAAGGATTATCCTCACCGAATTTATAAAGTTGAGCACTATTATGCTCATGAGTAAAGTGGTTGCGACCATCTGACTCCAGCTTAATATAAGGTCCGTGTCGTTTGATATCATTGACCCAAGTGCTTGAAAATGCAGGGTTACAATAACTGCAAGCAAGCTGGCAAGTGCGATCAAAAGCAATTTCCAAGGTGCGTAGGTTGACATCTTCATGTACAGGAGTAGCAAATGCTTCATTTAATGATTCTATAGGATATATTCGTGATTTATACACACGGTCGCTAATAGCATCACGGCCCATGTCTTCAATCTTCCAGCAGTATTCACAACCTGCTGGACGTTCACCTGACAGCATTTTTGCACGATCATCACGTTTTTGCTTGGTGTTGTGCAAGGCAGCAGGATTAATAATTACTTCTTTTTCAGTCACATGATGTGCTGGCGGGTGATGGCAACTTGTGGTCTGTCCCGATCCCAGCCATATTGTGGCATTGTACCATTTGGCTGCGCAAAAACTAGCTGACTTGGTGTCAAGATGTTGTTGACGGAATTCTAGATCGTTCATTTAAAAATTGCTCTAATTGTTGTGGGAGCAGGGTACGCTGTTTGCGATTGTACTCCACAAGATGTTGTTGATTGTATTTACAGATGTCACGTGAGGCCTCCCAGAAATGTTCAGCGCCGCCACAACTGATCGACCGCACTGTTTCTATTATACGCTGTATTCGTGTGTGCGGGCAATCAATTTGGTCGTAGCGTTCATCTATTATGCTATCAAACGTCTGAAATCCTGCGTTACGCAAGTCTCGTAAGTAGCCAGAGTTGGCAGCGACCACAAATGGATGTGCCATCAAAATGGGCTTGTAGATTTTTTCTGTTCTAAATGAATGTGGGTAATCAAATATGGTTTCTGTTACTAGACTGTACCAGGTGTCTGTGTAGCAACATGGGTTAACTATAGCATCGCCCCAGGTGTTGCTAAACAGTTCATGTTTGATAAATCCACCACGGGCATATAGCTCGGGTGCTAGTTTATCACGAGCACGTTCTATTTCATATTCAGGCGGCAGCAAACGTATGGGTTCTGTGGCAAGAGTTTCTAGTTGGGAAGTAAATGCCATTTCTACATGACTGCCCAAATTGGTCCACAATGCGTTTGCTAATAGCCGTTGATCTCGCAGGCCGTCTATTAGAGCTTTGCGATGTGGACGCAGTCGTCCATTTAAGAATAGAAACTCGTAGGGTCTGTGTTGTTTATAGTCTAGTGCTGCCTGTGACTGTGCTGACTGGTTTTCTGTGTAGTCCACTATGTTGGTAAAGTAACAGTCTGTACTCATCTGATTCCACCCGGGTTCTAGATCACCGGATGTCAACAGCAAGATACGGCCGTCACGCACATGTGGTTCTATACGCAGGCGTCGGAGTTGTAACAAGATGGTTTCTGACCCTTCAGCAGGATTACAGAACACAATGCGTCCAGGATATTGTGTGGCCAAGTCTATTATCACTTGCCAATTATCTTTAAGCACAACCCTGCCCACAATGTATACACAAGCGGGATCAAAGTCAACATCTGCCCAGGTCCAGAATTCCCCGTCGGCATATGGGTCCAACAAGTCTACTACTTCTGCCCACTCATCAATTATGAGCTTATGCTGTCCTAGCATGATACTCGCATTCTGCCCACCAGGAGCGCATTTCAGGAAAGGATCGCAAAAAGTCCGTGCCTCTACGACGGTCGTGTTCCGCAAAGAAACGATAGAAGTCTGCCTTTGCTGTGTTATTATCTTGTGATTGTCCTTCGCGCATCCAGGCAATGTCACGTTCTAGCCGTTGTACTTCATAATCTTTAAATCCGTGTAAGGGATTGGCATCTGTGATCAAGTTAGCCAGCATATAGTCTTTGGCACGTTCCAGTTGCGCCACGTAGCTTTCGGGCAAGATTTGTAGACTCTGCCACGCAGGTTCACGCAGTACAGGAGTATCAAACCACACACGTTGGTATGTACTGCTGTGCGTCTTGCGTAGGTTTAAGATCCATTCCAGCATGGGTTGCATGCCTGTAACACTCAAATTGTTCATTGTGATAATAAACGTTAGGCTGTTACGAGTAGGAACTTCAGTTAAGAAACGTTCAACATTGCGACTCATGCGAGCATAGTCCAGGCCGTGGCGTAGGTATTCTGCTTGTGTGGCAATGCCCGAGTCCAGGCTAACATACTGCATGAAGTGCTCTATGTTGGGTGTACATAGATTTTTAGCGTAGCCCATGTACTTTTCAAACAACACATCTTCTACTGAAAAGTTACTTGTGACATTCAGGTGTAGCTTGGGACTAGGGTGCTCTAGCACATAATCAAACACTCTATAGGTATTCCGATCCATTAGCGGTTCGCCTCCGGTCATACGAAAGTGTTCCAGCTGTGGATATAGTGTGGGCCACCATTCCCAAAACGCATCCACATAAGGATTGGCTTCACGTGCAGGTATGGGTCTGCGGTTGCCCATAAAGTGCTCTGGTGCATTGTGCGGCTTTGATGTAGGGTACGCACCCAGTCGTTCTATTTCGTCCTGCCAACTGCTACTAAACTGCGGCGAGCAATAGCTACACTTTAGATTGCAAGCATGGTTGAAGTTGACTTCTACGTAACTGGGAACAACATCATCTTCCATGCCTGTAGAGTTTTTAATGCGATCCAGATCCACAGCAGCCCAGGGCTCACCAGAACGATAATGTCTATCGCTTAGTTTATCCAGGCTTTCCATGTTCCAGCAGTACTGACATTCAGCAGGTTTTTCGCCCTGTATCATCATCACACGTTGTGCCTTCTTGTGTGCTGTATTATGCAGGCCGCCTGTACGTGTCAAGTCATCTGCAGTGATCTGATGCAGCGGCGGATGGTAACAAGAGTTGTTGAGCCCTGTGGGCAAGTGCAAACTGACCTGTTTCCATTTGGCAAGGCATAGTGCAGAACCTAAATCCTCTTTCATTTGCTCTGCTGAGCTCATAAAATTACTCTTGTTATTCATTATTATGTATCAAGACGTAATCTTTAAACTCTACAGATGCCTTGAAGTTATTACTGGCATGCAATTGTTGACGATTAAATTTAAATATAGATCCTTCTTGCCATTCGGCTATTCCATCTAGTTCTAAAAAATCCACAATGGATGGTGTTCCTAGCCAACAGTTTCTTAAATCAAATCTGTTAGAAATTTTTGGCTGTAATGTAAACGATTTAATATTGTGTTGAAAACGATAAAATATCTCATTCAGTGCAATTGGATCAATAGCAGTTTCTTTCCATACTAGTGTCTTGATACGTGTGTCAAACGTCAACGGAATCATTAGAGTGTGTCCATTATGCTCTTTCTTGTTTGAATCAATATGAATTCCAATAGGATAAACTGATCTTGAAAAAAGTATAGGAACTGACAAATTCAACGGCGACGGTAAAATCCTATTAACTATATTCCTAACAACATCTGCAATCGGATGCGTATGTATGTCAATACGTTGTTGTTGAATCAATGATTCTGCGTTTGAGTTATAAAGTTCATGTATTTCTTCACGAGATGTAATATGATACGTATCAGTAAATTTAACAGTGGTATGTAAGTGACTGAACTGCTGTTGCATATTTGCTATTTCAGCAGAGGTTACTGTATTTTCAAAAACAGTTAGCATTACCATCCTTCCTGTCGACGGATAACATCAATTTCGCGTGTCATTATGCCTTGATTGTGCCAGTTGCTACGATAGTGACGTTTGAAAAAAACACTTTGTTCACTTTCTAGTATGGCCATGGGCAAATCCAGTTGTGTGCCCAGTTCAGGTCCCAGTTGATTGCTGATCATTCTGGGCTGACTGTTTTTTACAGTTTCCCACAGCTCTGCTAGTGCATCAAAACTCTGTACGTCTCGATGATCCCATCCTGTGAGCATGGTCATGTATGTGCCCTGGCGTGCGCCCATTATGGCCCACTCTCCGTATTCAACATCTGTGCCCACGTTGTGCCAGATGGTCAAGTTCTCTAGATTCTTCCGGTGCGCTTGTTCTTTGAAGTCTTCTACTGTGGGCCGGGCACCTTTGTTTAGGCACATCTTTACACCTTCTCGGAAACCGGCACGCCATGCATGAAACGCCGACCCATTGGGATAGGTTGTGGAGTAGCAGTCATACATGGGCCAGTATAGCGGATCGAAACAAAACTCTACTTCAGTTTCTGTGCGTCCATCAGTGGCTTCGTGTGTGCGCATGCGGTTCACAAACGTTCTAGTCCATGAGCTCAAGCCGCCATTGCCGTACATGAGTCCGTTGATGTGATTACGAGCTCTCCATCTAAATACTGCTTGTTCATATTCTGCTGTGGGAAATGTCAATGTCTGATTGAAGAACTCAGGATCCGGCATGTTGTCGCCGTCAATAAGAATAAAACGTTCTGTGTCGCTAGCGGCAGCGGCTGCCTTGTGTGCGGCATCACTGCCTTTGACTCCGTCCACACGTTTGGCCCAAGGCACCATGTTGCGTATTTTTACCCAGAATTCTTCTTTCTCAGGTTCATCATATGTCAAGTAAATGCAGTCTAAGTCTGCTACATCAATTTGGTTTAAGGCCATGTCTTTGTTTGCTCCATCTTTGGTGTTGTTGTGTTTCAGGTACTACAATGCACACATCATCGGGGTCACAAGGTGTACCTGTGTCTGAGTGTTCTAGTTTTGCTGTAGTTGCGTTGATGATCTCAAACAGCTGGCCATCTTGCACAATTACATTGGTTGCACTACGGGAAAAGGTCTCTGCATCAATAGTCAAGTATGTACCTGGCACATCTTCCATGCTGTAGAATAACAACTCACCTTGTTCGTTGTAGTAGATTCTATAATCAACAGGTTTGGGCTCGGGCATGTCTCTTAGAGCTTGCCAAAATTCTTCATCAGTCATGTGTCCACTCCTTGACTCTGTAGTGTAATGCACCCCACTGTGCAATGGTGTTTATTCTAGCCATGTAGTTTTTGTACTCAAGCACAAACTCGTTTAACCATGCTTCAGTTTGACTGCCTGCATGGTGCCGTTTCATGTGTACGATCTGCGGATAACTAGCAAATGGCATGGTACACCGATCAGCACCAACAATGTTGGCTGCCATGGCATACACTAGATCAGTTGAGGGCACATCTTCGGGAAACTTTATGAGTTTGCGATACTCAGGCCAGTTTTCAAATATGTTTCGAACGGTGTCAAAGAACTCCTTGGCTGTTTCGCTAAGACGCCAGTACGTGATAGCATTGTACACATCAGGCAACCCATTAGCATCAAATACTTTTCTATAGTGTCTACTCACAGCACGTTGATCTCGCCAGTCTCTACAGCCTGTTGACACAACAACATCACGGTTGCGTAACAAGGTCCACCAGTGATCAATTGCACTGGTGATCATCATGTCTGCTTCCAACTTGATTGTTTCACGGAAAGGTGTTGCTCTAAATACTTGCCAGTCGTTGGCCCAGGGATTTGTCATATCTAACGGATACGGAAACTCTCGCACATAGTCAAACAATGGCGGATTACTGGCGTCTGTAGCATTGGTCAACAAACAAATTTCAGCATCAGGATGCCAGTACTTGATGGTCTTGGCCAGCGTTTCTGCACAACCTACATAGTTGATATCAGGTGTGTTAATGGCTACTATTAGATAACCTTGTTCGGCGATCGGTTTCAACGATGTCTCCTAGATGTTTTTTGCCCATGGCATGAAAGTCCAAGCCTTCAAATCCCATGCGCTTGAGCTTTTGCTCGATGTCTGTGTATTCTATCATGTAGGAATCTGCATCCAGATTTCTTGATAGCTTGGTGTTGGGCATGACACTGGGCAGTGCCCAAGGTATTTCGTCCACCTTCATGGTGTGTCCACTCACAATACCCAGTGCAATACTCAGTGCAAAGTCATTGCGATATGTTGCACGATCAATGTTGTATAAATCTCGGTAGTGTTGCCAGTTGTCACGTACCATTTGCATTGAGTCAAATATGTATTGTGCTGTGTTTGATCGACGAAACATCATCACTGTGGCCCACCACATGGGCATGTCATACTGGCCAAATGTGTTCAGACCACGCATGTCTGTTTGTCCTGCTAGATCAAATGCTATTCTATGACACAAGAAGTCTTGGTCTGCATTCATCAGACGTTTTAAGTTGTTACTGGCCACAACATAGTCTGCATCCAGCACAATGGTTTGATCATAGGGTGTCAGGCGGTATGCGTCAACACGTCCGGCATTGTGCCAGGTCACTGTGCTGTTGTAGTCTTCAAAGTATCGTGTGCCACCTGACTCAGCATCAGCATGTATCACATGATCAAATGCTGTGCCTGTGTATCTGGCATTGGTAACAACACTTGTGGGCAAGTTCAAATGGCGACGCACATTGTGAGCTGACCACTCGGCCATGGCTAGGTAGTCTGTTTCTTCGTTGTTAAAGGCAAATATTAGCACGCCTTGTGTCATCGTTGTTTACTCAAGTCTGTGTATTCAGCAAGCCAGCCGTTCATTTGCTCTTGCCAACGTTGTTGTGCTGCCAGTTCGAGTTCTGCTATGTTGACTTGCACAGGATTCTCATACAAATCTAAAATCACTGCGGTTTCATCTGGGCATACAGCTAGTAATGTCAACAGTTCGGGGCCTGCTCGCCACATGCCTCCAGCTAAGGCAAACAACATACGAGCTTCGTATTTTTCTTTTAGCACACGTTTTGCGGCAACGTGATCAAACCGTGCTCGTGCGTGAGCAATCAAGTCATTAGTATCCATAACTGTATTGTACAGGGTTTACGGGGAAAAGTAAAGGGGCATTGCCCCTTTTTGGTTAAGCTGTTGTGGCTGCCACAGTTGGTGTGCCCCAGCTGTTGCTCAAATAGGTTGTTGAAGGTGGGAAATAGGTACAAATTGTTGTAGCCGCGGTGCCTGGAGTTGCGCCTGAACTTGCTGTACCGCCTGTGATTGGGTCACCATCTGATGCTGACCAAAGTGTAGTAAATGTCAAAATAGCCTGTGTGGCATCTAGTGCTACTGAGTGTTGAATAAAGTTTGCAGTGTACGGGGCTGTATCAGCAAACTGTTTGTAGATGATGGTAGCGGCTGCTCCAGGAGTCAATGCATACCGACCAGTAGCAGTACTTAGAGTGTTTGGTGTACCTGTGCCGCCAATTTTGGTAGTACCTGTGTATGCCACGCCAGCAATGGTGTGACTTGCTGCCACACCTGAAAAATAAATGTCACCGCATAGCGTAGTGGCCAAGTCATTCCATTCAGGATCACCTGTGGCACCAGTAGAACTTTTTGCTACATCTAGTTTGATTAGGCCGCCTGCATTGAAGAAATAACGCATGGCATTTGCGCTGGCAAATGTTACTGTGTTAGTAAAAGTAATGGTCCATGGACTGCCAGAAGTTGCGGCTGTCTTGGAGTTAGTACCGGTCCACGCTGTGTATTGTGTGCCAACAGCGGCTGCATTGTTTCTGTTTGTGGTAACATTGGTCAAGTCAGTGTTGACGGCTGCTAAAATACCAATCACAGTTCCCGCGGTAGGTGCAGTTCTTGCTGTGATTGTGGTGCCAGTTTGACTGCCCATGCTTGCGAGTGTGTTGACCAAACTTGCCCACTGTGTAGCAGTGACAGTATTGGTAGCACTAACAGTGGCCACCGCACTTTGTCCCCAACCTTTGTCGCTGGCGCCAGTTGACCAAACGTCATTGACGTTGGCTCCTGCTGTGGTGCTAACAAATCCATTGTAGTCTGTGGCTTGAATTAAGCCACCGCTTGTGTATGTCATACTGTTGTCCTAAATAATTATATCTGTATATTTACAATTGCTTCAACTGTACCTAGATCATTGGTTGATTTTGATACCAATGCTCTACCAATCACGTTGAAGGAAGTTGCTTCGCCAGGTTGTGCGGCTCGTGCTATGCCATCGCCTGCTGAAACTAGTCGATCGCCTTTGTTAATTATACCCGTAACCTTGACTGGAACGCGACCTGTCATGGCCACAGCTGGATGTGTATCATCTTCACCTGCTCCACCATTCATGGTAAACGCTGGTCTTGTACTTATCACACCAAATACGTTTTCGCTTAATTCTAGGCGACTACGTGTGATTTCTTTGGATCCGCCCAGTTCAACCACGGTGCCTGGATCCAATAGTTCGTCAGATTCAAAACGTTCAGCAACGTCAGCGTACAATGCTGTGGTGGCTGTGGCAAAGATACGGTTAAAGTAACTAGCACTTGACCCAATATTACCCACGGCGTTGCTACCCAGGTGTTCAATATAAGCTGTAGACAATCCGCTTGTGCCCGGCGATGTTGCGTTGGCACTTTGTGTTGTAATACTCAAACCATTTTGTGATACCACAACTACGTTGGCTGTGGTGCTAACCGCCATTGTGATGTTTGCATTGGCTGATGCAATTTGAACATTTGACAATCCACTTTCAATTTTGGACACACTAACTGCCGCACTAATACCTGTCAGTTGAGACCCGTTACCAATAAAGTATGTGCCAGCAACGTTACCTACTGCACTGACATTTACACTAGCAATAACGTTAGCACCTGCAACGTTGGCTGCTGATGTAATGTTGCCCACAGAACTAACAGTGCTACCAGCAGTGATAAACCCACCTGATGCTACATTGCCCCCAGTGACTGTACCAGTTGCAGTAATTAATCCTGTGGTGCGTAAGTTGCCGCCGTTGACGTTGCCAGTGATGTTACCAGTTCCTGTGGCAGTGATAGATCCGCCTGTGGTGACATTGCCGCCTGTGATATTGCCTGTAATTGTGGCAAGACCGCCAATGGCTAAATTTCCGCCTGTGACGTTACCGGTAACTGTGGCTGTTCCGCCTGTGGTAATGTTTCCACCAGTGATGTTGCCACTTGCACTAACAATTCCTGTAACGCCAACACCCAGTGCAGACAACACTGCCACGTTTGACGTTCCGCCTGCACTGGCTGTGATGTTGCCAAGGCTGATCAAGTTGCCTGAAAAGCTGCCTCCAATTGCAATGTTGGCAGTGATACCTGGATATATTCTTGGAAACCAGGTACTGATAGGTGATTGTGGGGTAAACACTGAATCGTAACTGACAATGGCCACTCGATTGCTGTTTACATACAGGCTGGTAACAAAGTGTGGGGTTGAACCGATATCGTTGATGGATTCAGGTATTGCACCGGCTGTTCCTTCGCTGCTGGTAAATGCTGGTCCAACCACAATAAAGCTGGATCCAGTGTATACTTTCAACTGCTGGTTAGTACTATCGTACCATAAATCGCCAGTTACGTTTGAAGTTGGAGCAGTACCACTGGATGTGGCTGCTGAAATTGTTTTCCAAATTGTACCATTGTACACTTTGAGTAGGGTGTTGCCAGAATCCCACCAAATCTGTCCAGTAAGTGGTGTTGGGGGAGCAGTGTTATCTGAAAAGTTCTCCAACATCTGGATAAAGTTTTCATCCAAAAATATACCGTAGCCAGCGTAGTTTTTGCCAACCAAAGTAACACTACTGTCAGTGTTGATGGTACCGTCTGCTATGGTAGCAAATGCGGTGCCATCAGTAAGTGTAATATTATATGCCATGTCAGATACCTGTTCCTGTTTTCAATATTTATACAGCATTGATGTTGCTCAATGTCTGGATTCTCAGTGTGTAATCAATTTGAATCTGTCGATTCAAGCTCTTTTGTACTGGGTGAAAGATCACATGTGTAATCAACCGCAGATTATCTGCTGATCCGTCCCAGGTTTTGAGTCCTAGTTCATCAAACACAAACTCACCGTTGAAGTTTGTGGAGTTGTCAAATGCTTGTTGCGTAGGTGGTTCACCATAGTCTAGCAAGCAAGTTACCAAAATATCAGTGTACACATTCCCAGAAGTGTGTAACACAGTCATGTAGTTGTTTTCTGGGTCAGTGTCAGCGGCTGAATTGTCGTTCACAACCTTTTGATAGGTTTGGTTATACAAGTCAGCATTTTGTCCTGTGGTGTTTGGGGGCAAATAAGTGATAACGCCTGTGGGGTCTACACTGGATCCACCGTTGCCAAATGCCATTTCGTAGATGTAGCCTAGGTTACGATCTGCCAAGGTTTGTGCCATAGCAATTGAAATGTTTTCATAGTGAATAGCGTTGTGATCATCATAGAAGATTTCCCCGCTAGCAGGGTCATGTATTTTGACATGCCCAGTAATTTTAGCCAATCCTGAAGTTATCATCCTCTGCCCTCCACAATAGTTTTTTGTGTTTGCGGATCACTGATTTTGAAGTGCGCTTGCACTGAAATAGTGCCCGTTTCGTTGGGCTTGCGACGCACTTGCGGTGCGGGCTGAACAGGCGTATTTTGCGTTGTATTTGACATGGTCATATATTTACCTTGCTTATAATCCACGCAAGAACCTTGCGGCCTGCGTTTGTGTTTCTTGCAGTGCTTGCCCATCGCTAGGCTCAGTTGCAGTTGGTTGATACCAAGTTTTGCCCTGACGCACCAGTATAGTTACTTCTGCGCTGTCTAGCGGGGCAGACAATGGTGGCACTAGTGTGCTGTTTACAATAAACTCAACTGATACTGGATCAAATTGGTTTTGTACCCAACGATATTGGCTGGTTGCTGTGGTATCACTGTATTTGTATTGGCGTATTCCGCCCACGTACACTTCAAGGCTCAAAGCTTCTGACGAGCTATCCAAGAAATCTTGTATCACAATGTTAGGTGCCACAAACTCTGTTTGTCCAGGCACCGGACGCTCGGGGCTTGGGTTTGCAGGATCATACGCAGGAATAGTGTCTTTGACCACGTAGTCTTGATATGAAGCGTATAGCAAATTACCACGACCCATGTCGTACACAGGAGTACTGATAACATGTTCTGCTGCCCCTGTACCGGCAGTTCCTCGCATGAGTCCAGTTATTGTGTTTGCGCCAACATTGCAATTGCGATACATAATTCGTTCGCCATTGATTGTGATCACACCAAACACACCGTTTGGCAAGTCTGGTTGTGTCAATTTACCTGCATCGTCAACATAGATTATATCTGCAGTGGCACTCAATGTGGCTGTAAGGAATGTGCTAGTTGAATCAGTGATTCGGTATGTTGCTTGTACTCCACGCATGTCCTGAAATATACGGAATGCCATGGCCTCTGGTACGATACTTTCTGTAAACTCAGTAACTGCTAACACATCTGAAGACCCAATAGTTCCTGTGGCTAACACTAGATATTGTCCATTTACCAAGAAATCTTCACCGTCAAATAATCTGTAACCGTTTAGTGTAACCCACAAACGTCCTGAATTTGTGATCACTCGATCAAGATCAAAATTGTTTGACACTGGAGTTAACGAAGTGTCTGGCCCTTCAAACACCAAGGTTAGTGCGTTTTGTTGTGATGTATCGTTCCAGGTAGTCACAGCAATTGTGGCGCCAATGGCCGGAGCACTTATCAATTGTAATTGAGATCCTGCAACATAATATTCAGCAGCCGAGCTTACTGATATTAAAATTGTTGCGCCTGACACAGGAGCTGTTACAAACACAACTTGTCGGCCTGGAGTGTTACTGCCAGTCCAGTTAGTAACACTATACACAGTACCTTGTGTTTGCAAAACACTGTTTACATAAACTGTGATATCAGTTGTAGGATTGATAATGCTTTGTAAGTATCCGCCACGTTGTGGCAATCCAAAACTGATTGTAGCACCGTCACCTACATGCTCAATTCCTTCATATGGGCGTAATCTTATTCCATCTATCTCAACTACCATGTTGGGAATATTGGTTCCCATCAAGGAGTTGGCCAAGTTTACTGTTTTAGAAGAATTGATTGTGGCATCGACTAAGAAGTTTTGAGTTTGTGCTGTGCTCCATGACCGTTGAGGAGAAGTGATACCCAGTGCTGTGAGATTCAATGCATCAGTTGCCAAGTATGTTGTTGATAGTGTCACTTTGCTCAAAGTTGCTGGCACAAATTCAAACCAGTAATCAGTATTGGTGATAGCAATACCTCCAGGTACTGACTGTAGTGCTCGGTAATAGGTGGTAGGACCAGTAGTATACACTACATCCAACCGATTGTAGCTGTTGAGTTGATTCCATAGTATGCCTGGGTAATACGGTTCCCAATCAATCACAGGAGTAATTTCTCCGTTGACAAACAAAGCTATTTCATAAATTTCTGTAGCATTAACAGGAATAATAATAAAATCTTCCAAGTCACTGCCCACATAGTTTTGTCTGTATAACTGGCTACCGCCACCAAGTTCGTAAGCAGAAATGTTAACAACATCGTTCTCTGTTACAGAGCCTAGTATCTCTACAATTCTGTTGACCCAATCTACAGCATAATCTACATTGGCTATCAAGTCAACGCCAGTGGTTGCATTGCTCACAACCAACTGCACTGGATTTTCAACAATACCGTTCCAGTCAAGGAACGAGTCTGCCGCAAAGTAAATATAGCGTCGGCTACCAATTTGGAATCCGTGGCCGTCACCGTCCCAGTCAGATCCTGGACGAGTGTAAACACGAATATCAAGTGTGTCGTATTCTGCACCATTAACTAGTTCTTCAGGAGCATGTCCTTCGTAAGGACCAATAAACTCACCGCCACTTACATTGATATCTGAGAATCGTGTGCCAAGATACACGTCTGTAAAACTGCTAGCATAAGTTGCATCTAGTACATCAACACCTGCAAAGTCTTTGCCATACACTTGTACACCTGGGTAGCTGATGCCATCAATCAACAATGGTATGTCAAGTCCTGGTTCGTTTACGCCAGCAACATAGTAACCAAATGTACGATCAATACCTGATAGTTCGCTAGCAGGTACCAATTGCCATTGATCTAATTCAAATGTAGGACCAGAGACTGCTGTGGAATCTGTACTGGCGGCTCTCCATACCCTGTCATCATACCTTACTAAGGTACCATCTTCATATGTAACATTAGCAGTCCATGTCAGCACTTGAGTTTGGTAAGTGATGCGGTCATACTTGATTGTGGTCTTGAATTCACGAGTTAGACCAGTGTAACGTGTGATTGGTAATCCAGTTACTGGATTTGTTGCAATCACAGCATTCATCACTGCATATGCACGAGCACCAGAACCGTTGCCGCCTTCAAACACAACTGTTGGAGTGGCTCCGTATCCTGATCCTGCATCAGTTACTGTGATAAATGCCACTTGTCCTTGACTGTTCAGGAATGCCACCGCAGTTGCAGGTGTTTCAGCATCACCTACAATGGTCACAAGTGGTGCATCAGTGTAACTTGATCCGCTGTCAACTACTCGAATTGTTTCCAAGGTCAGCAAATAGTTGCCGTACCATTGTGTGTAAGGCCAGGCTTGCCAAATTAGCGAAGTGCTGTCAGCGTTGCTAAGTGTGTTGTTTGGTTGGTATGAACTTTGTGCGTATGGTGTCAGTATAGGGCTAGTATACTGTGGTACAGTTAGATCAGTGTTGTAGAAAGCTGGTACATCAAAGTCTGTGACATCACCAAGATATTGATCCTGACCGTTGTACAACAAGTTGAACGCACGTATTTGCACGTGGTATGGCTTGACTTCTTGGATGTAATCTAATACGAATTCCTGATTGTCTTGACGATAGTTCTGGAATGGTTCCAGGTTACGAATACGGTGATCCACGTCAATCAATGAGGTTTTAACCAACCACTCAGGTGCAGAGAATTCACTCAGCACAAAGTTAAACATCAAGGTCAATGCTTTGTTGCGTTCAATCAACAGGTCATCCACAAACAATTCTTCGTTGATGGCTTGAATAATCTTGCGAGTTTCAATCACAGGCTCTTGGTCAAAGTACTGTGCATCAAACACTTCAACGTCAAATCCAAATCGCCCTAGCGCATAGTCATAAATTTCTGCTGAGATTTCAATGGTACCATCTTCTAAGCCCACACGTTCCCATCCAAGATCAGTCAACAAGTAAATTTCAAACTTGCCTTGTGCATTGGCGGTGACTTTTACACTAGATCCAATTGTGACTGTTAATGTAACCAGAGCACTGTAGTTTGGAACTTCAGCAATTACCTTGGTGCTGGAATTGTATCCCGGCAAGTACCAATTGATATAACTCCAGTAGCGTCTTGTATCATAATTCTGTACACGAGTCAGTATCAGTTCGCGAGCACCTAGCAAGCCGCCAGGTACCAACTGCACAGTATAAATGGTCCACAAACCATTGTTACGACTGTCAGTGGCCACAAGGTACTTGTATCCCAACACAACTGTGTCAATATCTTGGAAACTTAATATTTCCAAGTTAGCAACACGCAGGTTCCAATTGGTTTGTGTTACCCCATCAACAATTTCTGTTGCAGGTGGTTCTGGTTCACTAGAGTTCAGCAACACAAAACTACGATTCTCTGCAATAGGATACAGGGCTAACACAGAATTGGCACGTTGAATATAGTTTTTCAATGCCGCAAAGCGATCCACAAACATTGATTGTCGAGGTCTAAACTGTACGCCATAACGTTCAGCTTCATTCAGCGCAGGATCAGGAACCAGACCACCAGTGGTATCAACCCCACAGAATGAATCTTGCAGTTTACGGTATAAATTGGTGCTCAAGAATGCATCTGCTCGACCTTGTGCAATTAATTCATATTCAACGTGAACGTTGTCATCAGTGTATTCTCTATCGTATTCAATACTAATGATAGTGTCACCAGCTTCAATTACTGTGCCGCCATTGTAGATGGCAATGGTGCTGGCATTAATAGGTGCCACATACGAAATACCACTGCTCTTGGGGTTGGCAATGTATTCAGATACAGTTTGCGCACTCAGCGTCTTGCCTTGTTGAGTTGCAACTGTAGTAACACCACGTACCCAGAAATAATAGTAAGTGTTAAACACACCATCAATGCCAAGACGACTACTTATTGTGTAACTAAGAATGTTCAGTGGTGTACCTGTACCAGTGTAGTTTGCTGGAGGTACTGAGCTTTGTGTCCACTGGTAAATGTCCACAGTTGACCCTGGGAATACTTGACCCCATCGACGACTTGCGTACACAATGTCATCTTGGTTGGGGTCAATGAATCGCACTGTGCTAATATCCCACCACATTTCACCTACGTGCTCTGCAGTCCAAGAGTTACCAATATTGTTGGCAGCACCAACATTGTAGGCCGCAGGATCTACAGCGCCAATATAATTGATATTTTGTTTGGCAGCACCAAGTATCTTACCTTGTAAGGGATTAAAGAAATCAAACTGCTGAGTTCTTGCTGACGTCAGTTTGTCATATGTGAACACACTGTTTAATAGTTGAACATCTACCACAGGTTGTTGTGTGCGGATGATGGTCCACGCAGGCACACGGTTGGGATTTTCAAACACAAACACACGACCTTGGTCTCCACCTGCGCTGTCGTTGCTGTCGTTGCCTGGAGCACCAATCATCAGCACACCATCAGTGTAGTCTACAGCAGTACCAAAACTGTCATACGACTCAACATTGCTGTCGTATAATTGCAGGCCAAACACAAACTTGCCTGGATCAGTTACATTATCACTGGCGCTGGGCAAATAGTCGTATGTGTAAACTGCTCCACTTTGTGTAGCAATGCTGAAAAACTCTGTACTGTCTTCGTCAAAGATTGTGGTGCCATCATCAAAGATAACAAAATAATACAATGTACCGCGAGGTGATCCTACCACGAGGTTAGTAGCAGTGGAGTCAATGCTCAGGCTGGATCCAAAGCCTGCAAAGTCCACAGGGTATGGGCTGTAAATTGTTTGAGTGTAAACAAATGTATCAAACCCAATGTCCTCGAATACTGTGCTGCCTGTTGATGAGCCCGGGGCTACTTGTAGTTTGTTGCCTGTGATTGCGGCCGTGGCGTTTGTAACAGTCAGTGTCAGATATCCGGTGGTAGAAACTGTGGCAGTAACGTTTGGTACTGCAGAATTAATTGCAGAAGCTAATCCTGCAAGTGTGTTGTTTGGACTGGCAGGAACTGCTACATCAATATCGTTTACACGCAAAGTTTCAGTGGCAGTAAGTGCAGAAATAAAACTATATTGAGTTCTGTTGTTAACTACGCCAGTATTTTCATACATGCCTGGAGTGAAACTTGGTGTGTAGTCTGCTGTGGGGTCTTGCACTGCTTGGTAAGTGTACAGACTTGTGATTGTTCCATAAACCCGACTTTGATTTACTTGACGCTCTACCGCCCCAGCTTTCCATCCACTCACACTGTCTTGTGGTGCACCAACATACAAACTGCAATTGTAACTGCAAATCTCTACAGCTTGGCCAAAGTTAACAAACTCAGCCACTGTGTTTTGTGTAATTTCTTGTACTTGTGTAAACTGATTGGTTTCAATTTCAACAATGTCTCCGTTCTGCAACGGATCTTCGATGTAAACATCGTTGCCGCTTACCCAGAACGTTCCGTTTGCACCATATACACTGTCGGTTCGATTTATCAAAAATTGATTGTTTACAATTACGCTAACTGGCGAATCTATAGTACCTATTACAGGGATATAATTAGTGCTGTCGTCTGAGTTGTAAATGAATTTTTGTACATTGCGATCAAACACATACACACTACCTGCTTCGGTATAAGTGGTGCCGTCCACTGTGATGTCGTTGTCTTTACAGCCAATCATAACTTGTCTACCATCTGTAGTAGTAGTTACGCTGTGTCCAAATCTTGCATCGGCTGCAAGTCCTGCAACCGTTAAAGTATCAACAAATTCAAAGTAGCTTTGAGCTGAAGCAACAATGGTGTCTGTAGATATAAACGGTGTCACTGGAGTCAGTGTAACTGTGGTTCCAGCAAAGGTGTAATCAATTCCAGGACGTTGCAATACGTCGTTAACAAAAATACTAAACGAGTAGATGTTTGTAGCTGTAAACAAACCAACTTCTACTCCAATGGCATCAGTATCTTGAGACAAATCAAACGTGGCTGCATTATAAGGAATTTGAACGTCGTTGTATCTTGCAAACTCAATTAGTGTTTCAAACAACACAGTACCTGTACCAGTGCCTGCCGCTGTGGCTACAAATGTTGTGCCAACATTGTTGTTGGGTGCGCCAATCAAAGTAAAGTCAGTAGTACCCACAGACAAAATTGTATAGGTATTATCAACCACAATGCCAGTAGCCGCTACAACACCAGGCGCAGTAGCAAACGTAACTGAGCTTTCGTCTGCGCTGACCGTGTAGTCAACATCAACTGTTTGTAACTGTCCATTTAATGTGACTTTTACTTGGTACTTGTTGCCAATCTGAATAGTGTCGTTGATAGCCCATGTAGTTGACGTGCCATCAGCAAATACTTTGATTATTTGATCTTGCCAGTCAACTCTGCCATAAGCATGTACTTTGTTCACACCAGGGGCACCAATGTACATCCAACGTTCATCTTGACTGATAGCAACACTGTACCCAAATTCTCCAGGAGATGTACTATCTGGGGAAATCAACAGTTGTGACTGTGTAAACGGATTGGTGCCAGGCTCTCCAAGATCAGGGTCTCTATAGATAACTGCGGCATATCCAACATCGGCCTGGTCAGCAGGTCCTCGGCTTTTGCTAGCACCTGCTACTGCCCAGTCTTGATAACCAAAATCCACAGCATTGCCATAACCTCTAACTCCTGTAACATCTAAAGTTAAAATAGCATCAACTTCGCCTACTGGACTTACTGGAATGTATTGATCTGAATAGTTTTTAACATACACATACACGCCACCTTTGTTGGTGTCACTTGGTATGCTGGAACCATATCGAGGACTGCCCACCAAGGCTGCCAGACGATTGTTGGCCTGTGCAACGCTTTGTCCGTACTGTTCAGTAGCATCAAGTAATACTGGGGCTAGTTCTGTAACAGCAGAGAATTGTTCTTGTTTTTCTAACACTTCCCAATGACCTGTGCCGTCATCATCAACCCAAACTTTTGCACCAGCTTGAATATCAGTAGAGTACGGCAAATCTAAAATATCGCTGGCTTGCACTACCCGTTGCGTTTGTAGTGTAAAGCCAATGCCAATCCCGTTGATTACTGTTTGGCCGCCAGGTACAAAACTGTATGCTACAGTGACTCTGTTGACACCGGGTACAGTTAACACTCGATAAACACCGTTAACACGATCATCAAATTGTTTGATGATCAGTCGATCACCTATAGACAATCCATGTTCTTTGGTAAAGTTAACAATGGATGTGCCATCTAAGTTGTCACACACGTGATCAATATAGCCTGGTACTGATACACAACGATAAATGTCCCAGTCGTAGTTGTTGACTTTGGCTACCCATACAGTAGCGCCAACGCGAACTGCATCAATATTGGCCAAGATTGTAGAACCAGTTCCAAGATCAAATGTAGTGATGTCTACATCATCAAGACTTACGTAACCAGCTGTAGGCAGAGCAGTATCTGTGTTGGTAGTCAGTGTTGTGGGCAAGAAGTCTGGCGATGGCAACTTATAACTCTGGCGCCACACGTTGCTCAACAAGATCTGTTGATCAGCTTGGCTTTGTTGCTGTGGGTTGATCACTTGTACCAAGCTCGGGTTGGCATTTAGCAATGCACGATCCAATCTCAATTCAACAAAACTGCGGTTAGCATTGGCCCCATACACTGCACGTTGTACCGCCCAGTTTTCATAGATTTGATAGTCTGCAGATTCTTTACCAAGGTTGGCATTGCTCAACAACTCTGCTGAAAGAATTGTACCTTTTGAGCCCAAGAACTGTGAGTAAACATTTACCTGGCTAACATCATCAAGATTCAATGCTGCCATGTACTGTCGAGTACGGAAACCAATCAAGCCGTAGCTCAACAAGTCATTATCGCTTTCCAAGTTGGCAGTGTTGATACTGTATGAGTTTTGTAACTGATTGGCTTTGTTGGCAATGTTAGGCAACAAGCCCAGTTCAATCTGTGTGTAATCACTCTTGATCCAGTTGTTGAAATCAAAGTCAATACTTGGATCAACTATTGTGGCGGCTGACCAATACTGATCTTTGTACTTGACAATCTGACCTTTGGTATACTTCTTCAAACCAGACCACTCTTCTACATTGTCCTGATTTAAAATAAAGCCTTGTGCATCAACTGTGCCGTTCCACTCAGTTGTGGTAACGCCCACAAAGTTCAGACGACTCTGACGAGCACCTGTGATAGGTTCATAGATCAAGTCGCCAAACACTGACTGATTGTTCAACACAATCATGTGTTCAAAGTTTGTGAATCGTAAATCAGCAAAGCTCAAACTTTGATTAGTCAACGGTTGCAATGTCAGGGTATTTTCAAGACGCACAATGTTGATATCACGTGTGGGCAGTTCACGCTTGTTCTGATCCAACAACACATTTTCATTGGTTTGCGTAGAAATACTGTCTACTACTGCACCAGGCTTGGTTATAGTTAACGCACTGGCCAATGGGTTAAGATTGATAAGTGCATTGGCGTCCCATCCCTGTTGACTCCAGTACAAAAATTCCACAACCATTTGTGACCAGTCCAAGGTATATCCATTGGCACGGTCAGTGAACTCAAGACCTTGTTCTTCCAACAACCGGCCATAACTTAACAAGAAGTCACACACGCTGGTTTGATTGGTAAACACATATCCGTATGGGATCTGTGCTACTGTGTTGGTGTAAGCCGTGGGTACGCGAACAGTGACATCGCCCACAGTGTATGGTTGTAGTCGGCCAATGGACTGACTAACCAAAATGTTAAAATATGGCTGCGCATTTGAGTATCCAAATACTGCATATCCGCCTTCAACTATTTGCACAATAATACTGCTGTAGATCACGCGATCAAACGGCTGATTTTTGTACAACAACAAGTTGTAGCTTTCGTCAGGTATCAATAGTGTTGAGTTAACTGAGTTAGGACTTGATTTTTCAGTGTAAATTTTAATGTATTGTTTGTCACTGAAGCTGGCCATTCTGTAGCACAGTCGAACATCAATGCTGGCTAGATCTGTTTCTAATGCCGTGGTACTGTCAATACCAGTTTGACGATTGTAGTCAACAATCCAGTCAATGTAGCTGGCTTTGCTTGTGCCGTTGCCGTAAACTTGTATACCGTTGGCATCTAGTCGATAACGATCGTTGTACAAGTACTGTCCAAACTCACTGCTATACCTGTATAAGTCACGATCAGCAAACAAGCTGTAAAACTTGGCAGGCCGAGTCAACGCTAACACACGCATCACAGCAAATGGATATGCACTAGAGTTCCACCATGATGATTCTACAGGGCTACCGTCTCCTGCTACCCAGCTTTTCTGGAATGTGTTATCAGTATAATTGCCTACCACAGAATCAAATGGGCTCAACAATGCACCTTCTGAATTTACAGGAATTACTCCACTTAGTCCAGGACGGGCATATGCAGGCAGTATGTAAGCACCAGCAGGATCAGCCACACGACCTAGTTCAAGATCGTCCCACAACACCAAGTTGTCGCTAGTGTATGGACCTGGACCGTACACAGTATTCCACCAGGTAGGTTTAATAGACAGTCCCAACATCTCCCAAGGAGTATTTGCTGGATCTTCTGTGTCGTAGAAGTATCGGTTGATACCTCGCCAGGCACCAATTAATGTTTCACTTGGGGTGAGTTTGTTCTGTGCTTGAGAATAATTCCAAGAGAACTCATTGTTGACAATGTAATTCTGTGTGGTATAATCCAGTTTGTTCCAGCCCACATAGCTCAAAAAGTCAAGATTCAAGATGCTTGAAATTTCTTCAAACGTGTATCCTGTTTCGCGGAACTGACCTGGCAGTACATCTGTGATTGTTAATGGTACTGGATTGCCATCCAGTTTCAAATTGTTATAAATTCGTTTTTCAAATTCCAACAACACATCATCTCGTACATCACCAAACATAGGAGTTTGGCTGCCATCGTGCCCAACAATGACCAGAGCTGTGCCTGTGGTTGTACTTACTGTGGCAATTTCAGGACGGTATGCTGGATACAATCCTACTTTGGTAGGAGTGTTGGGCACGAAACTGCCATAGGTGGCTGAGTATTCTTGTATGCTGATAATGTCGCCAACAGCCAGTGTGGTCAACACAGTGATACGAGGTCCGTCAGTGGCCACAGTGTAATCAAATCCGCGTGTCAACAACACATTGTTCTTGAACACATTCAATCCAAGATAATTTGCAGAAGTATAGTTATAAACTTGTGTAGTATCAAACACGTTGGTGGTAATCAAGCTCACAGTGTAATTGGTCTGTGTGTACACAGAACCAGTCGGAATCATGTCTGACCAATAGAACGGGTTTGATTCAACTTTGCCCAGCGTGATATTGGTCATAGCGTCAACCAAAATGTCTGCTACTGTGGTATCATACTGTATGGTCAAGTTTGTTACTTCTTGCATCAGCAAGTTTTTAAACTTTTGATACTCTCTTGAGTTGTATTGCAAGCTGGCAAAAATATTGTAGTCTTTACTGCGATTAAAATATCCTGTCAAGGTCAGTGGAGCACTCTGTTGCAAGATGATCAAGCCGTAAGGACCAATTTCACCTAGATCACGTGTGTTGTTGGCGCCATTGATAGGACCCACAAGGGTGGTTAAGTTTTCGCAGATGCTTTCGTAGTGTGTGCGAATAGTACCCAAAGTAAAGCTATTGCTGTTGCCATTGAGTGGGTTTTTCTCTAAGTTGATAGGAACTTGATAAAACGCTACTTGACTGGTCTGGTCGCTGAGTGCTAGCACTTCAACAATGTCTCCCACAGCATATGTGTTGTCCAAGGTAATAGTAGTAGTGGTGGCTGTAGTTGACACAGTGTAAGTGTCAGGATCTCGATAATTACTGCCTACATATACTTTGACCGCTGGCAATACTCCAGTGCTTTGCGCCTGTACATCTAACTTTAAAGGTGAACCATTAAACGTAAATTTAAACTGTTGGCGTATTTGTGTTTGAGTGGCAGCATCAGTCCAACCAATCAGACGGTCAAACAATGTTCTGCTTGCATATTCTCTAACAAAACCTGAGCTGATGGGATCAGTAACGCTGACGTTGTCTTGCACATACAAGAATGTATCTTTATACAAGTTGTTTTCAAATACAATATCACCAACGTTGTTAAGATTCAAATACTGCAATGGGAACTGTAAGATAGGATCAAGCACAGTGGTATCACCAACAGCGTAACTAAACAACTTTGATCCTGCAAACGTACTTGATGGGTAGGTTACTCTATTGCCAAAACTTATGCCATTGGCATCGTAGACATTGAATAACGGTGCTTGTTGAATGCTAGTTTTAAGCTGTGATTCTATCCAAGCAACACCATCGTACCAAAAAGTCAATCCTGTAAGAGTATCACCTTTGAGACACACAGTTGATTGATCTACTAGTACTTCTCCGTCAGTGGCAAGTGTCAAGTTAATAATAGGTTGCGCAATTAACGGAGGTACTGAGTCTGGCTCAACAAAGTTTACCACCCAAATTTTGTTACGCACATTGGCATCTTCGTCGGCGGCAAAAATTACTCGGCTGCCATTGACTACTGCATATCCATCAATGTTGTAACTTGTAGTGCCTTCAACATTGCTAAATGCATCAGTTTCTTCAAAGTCAATTACATCAATTGGTTGTTTGCCTTCAGTGCCCATATTAAACAGTCGCACGCCTGGGCGAAACTGTACAATAGGACGCTTGGCTCTGTATTGATTGTCAATTGTGATGTCAGTGTTGTTGTATTCTGCTGTGGCATTGATAACATCAATGTGGAACCATCGGTTACTGCGAGTCCAGGCATTTAGATCCTTGCTGGCACGATCAATGGTCAAGTAATCTAAATCTTCTGGGATGGGAAGACTACTGTCGTTGTTGTTAACAACGTAAGTTTCAGGAGTAATAAAATTTTCTACAGGCAACAACTCAATGGCCACGCCTACACCACTGACATAGTATTCGTTGTTGATATAACTGGCTGGCTCAACATCTCCACGGAATACCACCTTGATTCCGTTGGTAAACGTAACACCGTTAGGACTTGTGTAAGTGGTCTTGCCTAAGATTTCGTCAATGTACAATGTTGAACTTTGTGTTTGTTCAATTAATCTGATACGACCAAAGATTTCTGGATCTGTACCGTCTTGGTAGTACAAGGTATCTTGTAGTGCGCTCAGCAAAGGTACCTGACGAAATATACCAGCATCATTTTTAAACCAATATGTACTAGCGTAAGTTGTTCCGTATAAAATTTGAAATTTTTCTAACTCTCCAATGGATGCTATGCTGTTCAATTGAAGATATGTAACTCCATTGTTGGTCACATAGCTAATCTGCCATACGCTAAAGCGTTCGCCGACTGGTACTTCTGTTTGTTGTGCATACAACAAACTGTCGTAGCTACCTGGTAGACCATTATTAGCTGCGCCTTGTGCCAAGGGATCAAAGAATGTGGTTCTATACCATCCACCTGTTTCAGGATCTACTGTGGGATTTTCAAATACCAGAGTACGATCATTAAGTTCTTGAATTCCGTCAATGCCGCCATAGGTGTTTAAGAAATCGTCTACAGTGATATTGTTGATTTGATCAAACTTGAGATCAGTGATCAAATCAACAGCACCGTTGTTGTAGGCAATCAGTGGCAGGCCGTAATAAAACTGTTGTGCAGTTTTAGTAGGAACGTTAAATGTAATGGTGCCAAGGTCTTCACCATTGTTGGTCACACCAAACACATCACGGCTACTGATGTTTGGAGTAGTTGGAACTTTTCCGTTGACCCCAGGTGCTGTTTGAATCCAAAATCCTGGACCAGTGCCTGGTGTGCCATCTACAATGTTGATCTGTCCTTTAAGGTTGGTCTGTGTTGTGGTAGAATAGTATAGGGTATCTGGCGCATCTTGTGGAACAACAAAAATCACTTGCCCAGTTACAGCACCATTGTTGGTCACACCTGAGCTGTAGATATTATTCAATCCAGTGCTAGGTGCTGATTTGATATAAAAAGGATAAGGCGCAGAGAGATTCATAGTAAACACATAGGTGTCGCCGCGCACCAAAGTCAATGTGGGATTGTTAGCAAAGTCAATAACAAATGCACTGTTGCCAGCATTGCCTACACTGTAGTTCACTGTTTCTTTGGCATTTTGTGCAACATCAAATGCATAACTACCGCCACGAACCAAATCAACTGTGGGATTGTTTCCTTGCAGGCCAGAGAATGTGTACACTCCGTTGGCACGATTAACTGTGAAATTGTTTGTAGCTGGAACGCCTGTGGCTGCCACATCTACTGCGTCAGGGCCATTGGGCAGCCAGAAATATTGGCTGAAGTTAATAAACGTATCCCAGGAAATAAACGGATCCCAGGTGTAGTATTGACTTTCAAACAGGCGATCAGGTTTGGTAGCATTACCGCCTTGATAACTGATGCTGTCTAACAGTCCTGGATAAGTGATTGCATCTTTGATGATGTCTGTGTCAGGCTCAAGACTAATGATACCTGCTTCCAGCTGATAATCTGCACGAACCTTGGTTGGCTCTACAACATATTTTTCATTGGGGTTCACACCAGGTCCCACAGTGCGGCCAATGAATCCTTGAGTCTTTTTAAACTTAGGCTCTTGTATCAACTGATCCAGCGTGGCCGCCAGGAACTGTTTGTTTACATCAGTCTGAAAAATTTCAGGTAAAAAATCTACGCTTCGTACTTTTGCCATTAAATGACTCCACTGCCTGGTGCTGTTCTAAGATTGGTGCTGGTCAAGGCTTCAATCACATCTATATTAGTTATGTCCGCTGCATTCACAAAGATTTGGTTGGGTTCAGATCTAATCTCATACAAGTCTCCAAAACTCTTTTGTGTGTCCAGTGGTACCAACACAACAGAGCTGATGATTGTGCCTAGTTGTCTGTGCAAGTATGCTGCCAGCTCAGAGAAGTAGAAGGTGTCACCAAAGTTCCATTTGTCTATGCTGAAATAACTATTCATCTCTGCCACTACTGAACTCTTGATCTCACTGGTTGATGCTGTTGAGCCTTGAGCACGAATCACTTTGATTGTGGCTCGCAATTGTTGTGCGGCCTTGGCACCAAACAACGGCTTGAAGTTTACAGAGTTCAACACAATGTTGTCTGAAATCATCTTGTAGTCGTCAAGTCCTTGATAGGCAGTTGACAGTTCATCAATTGTGGGCACACTTGGCTCAATCACGGTACCTGTTGTGTCACGAATCCAGTTTTGATAGGCAGTGTAATAACTTTGTGTGACCACATACAAGTCAATAATGTTTGTGGTACCTGGATCAATACGATTGGTTAGTGGTGAGTTATGACGATACTGGAAGTACAATGCCTGGCGTCCGTTACGAGCAATCCAACCTGATTGTTCAACTAATGTACGAACATTGTTTACGTTGATACTCAATAACCAGAATGTGCCTTGGCTATATGCGTAGAATATCTGTCCTGGCGTCCACTCAGTCTTGACCAATTCAATGGCATCAATTGTGGCATAATCTGCGTTTACCACACCAGGCTCTACTAACAAGTAGCGTTGCAAGTTGTCAAAGTCCACTGTTTGTTGCAAGAAAATCCACGGAGAGCTTGCACTAGGAGTAGCAGGTACTGTGCCTACAATAGTATCAAAGAAGTCAGGATCATCGGGCACACCATCATTGTCTGAATCGCGATAGCTGACCAACACCTGGAAGTCATCAACGTATCCATCACTCTCTACTGGTTGTCCAATAATGTTCATTACTACATCGCCTTGCAATGGAGAAGATGAATCAGGCTGCGAATTCATGGCCAGCACGTTGATAAAGTCTTTGATGATAGTGCCAGTTCTGCTGTCGTAGATCAATTGATTATCATAAAAGAAGAATCGTGTCTGTAGTACTGAACCAAAAGAATAGGCCAGCCCACGCAAGGTCACTGTGTAGTTTTGATTTTCAACCACAAATTGTACCAGCCAACTGGCATCGTCGTTGCCACCAGATGTATCGCCTGCATAAGTTTGGCTCCAGGTAGCTGGATTAGTAGATGAGTATGCATCTAAGTTTTGTTGTGTTATTAAGTACCAAGTACCTGCAGGAATAGTAGCACCTTGTGGCGTGGTAATAGTGGTGTTGGCATAGCCTAGACCAAAATTACGGAACAACTCAATCTGTTCAGCCATTTGTTGTTCAATACTCACTGGCAAGTCTGTTGTAAACAATGGAATAATAGTATTGACCACTGCACCTGTGGGCACAAAGTTATTGATAGTAACAGGACCAGCACCACTCAACAAGTTGCCTTGACCGCCGTTGTATCCATCGCCAATAATGGCTTGCGGAGCAGCCCAGATAGAAGTTTTTTCATCAGGCTTGGTTGGTGTACCTGGTTGCAATTTATTATTTTTGTCAAAGTAATATGCTACACCATTGATGGTGGGGGCAACAAACTCAATGAGGCTACCTACTTGCACGTATTTAAAATCTGTTGAGGTACTTGATCCAACAGGAATAGCATTGCCTACAGAATTTTTAAAGTAGCCTGTGGTTTCGTTGGCTAACGTAGTTGACTGCTGCCAAGTGCTTCCGGCAGTTGCGCCTGTATTGATAGTATCAATGCGCGGAAAGTTAGCGTAGTAAAACTGTTTCATTGTATCCGCACCTAGTGCAGGTTGCGCTTGGTTTGTAATAAAGTCAGCAATTTCGTTACGATTAATCCAAGAGAACAAGATAGTAGGAAGAATGTTTTCTTCCCATAGTGCACCATCACTGGAAAAGGTGTTGGTTGAACTATACTTGCCTGTGTTGTCCACAAGATCCAAATATCGACTTGTACCAATTGAGCTACGGTTCAAGGCTTTGCTTTTGATAATTGAGTTGTAAGCAGTGTACGGAAACAAGTTATAGTCTTCGCCATTGACCATGCGGTTCTGTGTGTAATACTGAGCAGGAGCACGTTGCTTGATCTGGTCAATAGTTTCACGTGCTTGTGCATTGCTCACAGGTTGTGTAATGCCACAGGTGAATGTGATAGTTTGCAAGTTGCCGTTACGATCGGTATAACTGATTGGCAATGTAACGTTTTGCATTTCTTCAGGATTGATAATGTATTGCAATCCATTACTTGCACGAGTGTAGCAACGGAAGATACCCACAGGAATCTCTGAGAACACGCCGTCGCCAAATACCAACGTGATCTGATCGTTGGCACGACTGGTAGTTGAATAAATTGGGCGCAGTTCTACTTGTTGCTCTGCGGCCGCGGTGTATACACTTTCTACATAGTCCCACTCACGATTGATATTACCAACATTGTCCAACTGAAACAACCAACGGTCTTCGTTGTTGACGCCTTCCACGTTGATGTTGACTGTGCGATTGCTGATACGTTCGGCCAAGTTAAAGTCTGTGTTTTGCAATGTACCTTGTTTGAATGCAAAGAAGTAGCCAGTGTTGGCGCTGGCAAATCCTAACTGGTCATTGCGAAACAAAATATTAAATGGTGCGTTAGGCACAGGACTTGGTTCATACAAGTAATCTCTGCCAACTGACGTAGAAGTAATTGCTTCAAATGGCATGTTTACTCCATCAACGGTGGCTGTGTAAGGAATCACAGGCAAGAAGCCAGGAATCAAATTTAATGCGTATTCATCAGTACGCACACCTAGCAAAGTTTGACGATTTGCAGGACGACCCACACGTTGGGTATCAACCATGGCAGCATTGAGAATCGCAGTGAACTGTTCTTGCCAGTCTGGGTTTGTGGGATCGGCCCAGTCCACTGTGACGTTGGCCAAGTTAATGCCGTTGTAGTCCACAACGTTTTCTGTTGTGGTAACATTGAATACTTTTAACAGGCCTTGCGAGGCCGTGTTGCGTTTGGGACTGTAGCTTACTAGATTGGCAAGACGCACTACTGAATCTCTACGTTCAGCAGTGTCCATGTAGTTTTCACGAGTGTTAAGGTCAGTACGGAATGCAAGACTTTGCCCCATGAACGCAATAATGTCCAATAGCGCAATAAATTCACTTGACTCAATATAGTCATTGAATGTTTCTGGGTAGTACAAACGTAGATAATCTACAAAACTCTTGCGTAGAGTTTCAAAATCGTAGCTTTGGAAGTCTGCTTCTCTATACGTTTGATAGATCTGCTTCCAATCTTCTACGCCAAATATTGCTGTTTGTCTAGTGGTTGTTGCCATTGTTTTGTAACCTCAGAGTATTTATGGTTACTAAAAACGGCGTAGTTATACGTAGGTGGCTTTGCGCTGTTGTTGATCAAAGAATATGCTGAGTATTTCAGCATTCTGTGTAGGCACCACAGTGAGTTGTATTTCAATCAGGATACCATTTTCTTGCGGATAACTTTGAACGTCACTGATGAATATCCTAGGGTCGCCACCAGCTACACGTTGTACTTCGGCATTGATTGAGTTTTGAGTCTGAGTTGTCTGTGGTTCAAACACATAGTCCCACAGCACTGTGCCATATCCAGGACGTCCCGGCAGTTGTCCTTGACGTATGTTAAATGCATTCAGCAGGTCACGCTTGATCAACTCAAAATCTGTCAGAGTGAACTTTTTGTATTGATTGATGGTGTTGAACCCAACGAATGTAGTCATGTTAATATTTATATACTCTGTAAATCAGCTTTGAACCGCTGAATGTTTGTTATGTCTTTGTCCAACAGTTCTATCAATAACTCAACATTCACTATGGCCAAATCAATTTTGCCGAGAAATGCCAGTGATGTGCTAGTAGTTTTTAGACTGCGCAAACTGGCTAACAATGCAGTTGCTTCGCTTTTTAGTGCAGTTATTCTGGCTTCTCTTGCATCTACAGTGTCAGACGTTAGTGTTTCGCCAAAGATATTGTTGGCTTTGGATTCGACGATTGCAATGTTTTGACTGAGCGTTTTCAGCGCCAGGGTAGCTACTTCATCAAATGTGTCACCACTGAAATCAAGTTTTGGTATTTTTTCATTGCCAACAACACGGCCGAGCGCGGCATTTAGTGTGGCTCGATTAATTGTGTTTGTTGATCCTGTGATTGCCTTGATATTTAGAGTTTCGTTGCCAATTTTTTCATCAACCAAATTAACTGCAAAGGCAGCATCTTTGGCCACTTGGTCAAACCCAGCAGTGATGTCAGATGGTATTCCAGAGATTTGTCCTTTGGCCCAGTTTACAGTATCTGTCACGCTCTTGGCAGCATTCAATGCCACTCCGCTCAACAGTTGAGGACTGAGTTTGTCTGTGGGCAAGCCAAGTTGTTTGACTTGCTCTATTCCTGTGGACATGAGTCCTTGTTGTATTTTGTTCTGCGCCGAAGGGTTTGTTAGCAAATTTTGTACTTCATTGATGCCGTCCTTGCCTGTCCATACTGAAGGACTTTTGAGCACTGATGTCAATGAGTTTTGGCCTGTTGTTAAATATTTGGCAGCAGTACCTGGCTTAACGTATCCAGCTTTTTCTAATTGCGTAGCGTCAAGTCCAAAATTTCCCACACCCACAGCATTGGTCAACAGATCTGATGGTTGTCCTGTTAGTTTGCCAGCCTGTGCTAGCACGCCTGTGACTTGACTGGCATCTATAGATCCAATGCTGGATAGTCCAGGCAACTGTTTTGCAAAGTCTCCTGGGTTAATACCATTTAATACTGGCAATTTGGTCAACGCTGATGTTGCACCATTGGTAGCTTTGCTGACCAAGGCACCTAGACTGCTTATACCGCCTGCCAGCTGTGCTTGTGCTCCAGCAAGTCCAGCGGCTGCTTGAGTGGCTGCGCTGAGTACGTCTCCAGCTTTGAACCCAGTTAGTGCGCCAGTGTTAACTTGTTTTTCAAATATTGCCTGCGCTTGCTCTCTAGTTAGCGTAGCAGGACCTTCAATAGTAAACTGTTTAGCAGTACCCTCAGCATCGCTTGGCGACTTTACATATTGATTTAGATTAAATGTGTAACTTCCCATGTTATTCTGCCCTTATTTCTACACCTGCAGGCACAGGCTCAGCACCTGGTGGTGGTGTAGGTGTGCCTTCTTCCAGTGCAACTTTGACATCTACGCCTTCGTTATGATAGCTGTAGGGTTCATGTGTGGGTGCTCGGCTCACAATGCTTTCAAGTCCGTCTGGTAGTGTTTGCCAACCAGTACTGGTGTTGAACTCTGTGTCGTCCATGACTGTTTTAACTAGAGGTCTAGGTGCTGGTACTGTGGCTGCGGACGGTCCGTTGAGATCAATGCCGCCTGCGGAGAATGTTAGTGTACTGCCGCCGTTCCAACTGCCAGATCCTGCGCTGTTTAGTGCCAGGGTGCCGTCGGCTAGTACGCCAATATAACTCTTGCTATAGAGTTTTAAGTTTTCTTGTGCAGTGGCAGTTAAATTTAATTCAGCTTCTAGTGTTATATTTTCTTTGGACTTGGCATTGATGTTGCGGCCGGCATACATGTTGATATCACGATCAGCATGCAAGTTGATGTCGCCTTGTGTTCGTACATTGACAGAGTTGGTGCTGAAAATATCCACAGTACCTTCTTTGCCCAGCTCTATCCAAGTTTGTCCGTTGGCATGTATAATGTAAAAGAAGTTTCCCGAATCACTCATGGTGATCTGATGACCTTTGGCTGATCTGAACCGGAACAGGGCATTGTTGCCGTCAACGTTGCCATCGTCCATGGTCAGTGTGTGTCCACCCATACGTCCAATCACTTTGACATCTTGTGGCTTGAGCTCGCCAGCTTCAATTTTTTTGCGTATATCACCGGGACTTGCGCCGCCTTGATAAATTGATATGCCCGGAGTGCTGACACCAAACACAGCACTAGGTGATTCACGTTGGCTTGAACTACCAATAGGTCCACGTTCAGGATCATTGATCAATCCCTGCTGAAACATGGCAGCAGCCAACACACTGTGTACTGGCTTGGCTTGATCAAAGAATCGTGGATTGTTTGCTACACCAATATTACTGTCGTTAATTTCAGTTACAGGGGCTTGTGTGGCTTTGTCAAGATATGTCAGTTGGTTGACATTGGCAGGATCAGACGGTACAAATTTTGTGGAAGCACCAATAGCAGGAATCATGTGATTAATGCCTTGCTCGGGCACTACACCAATATAGTATCCTTGATCTCTGTCACCGTTGATGAATATACAAACCACGGTAACACCCACATCTGGAGGAGTAAACCACATGCCGTAACTGTTTCTGTTACCTGGGTATGTGCCATCGCCACTACTGGTTCCTGATTTAGGTGTTGCACCATAAAAACTAGGCAAGTAGTCCACAGTGGTCCACTTGGTAGTGTCATTCATGTTGCCATCATTAAAATTGTCAATAAAAACTTGTAGTCGACCACTGCGAGTAGGGTCAATGTTGTTCATGACAGTGCCCAGGAACGGACCGCCTTCTGAAGGTACACCACCACGATCAAGTTTGTAATTGCCCGGACGGCCTCTACTGCGTTGTGTATTTTCTGACATTAGAAGTCTCTTTCAATTTGCTGGTTAGATGGTATGGTAACACTGGTTGGATCAATCGCAAGTGGAGGCTCGCCTTGAGGCTCAGAATTGGCATCCAAGAAGTTAGGATCAACCGGAGGAGCTTCACCTTGAGGCTCAGAATTGGCATCCAAGAAGTTAGGGGCCGGCAAATAGTTAACACCAATGTCTTGACCGTCACTGGTTGGTGCAGACTGTTTTGCGTTGTCTAATGTGGAGTTGCTGTTTGGCGGCGTTCCTGGTGAGTCGTTGATTGGTCGTGTGTTATCAATACCAGCAGGTGCTTGTGTTGTGCCTGCACCTGTGTTGGTATTAGGATCACTTGCAGGATCTGTAGGTCTGCCATTGGTCTGATCAGCCACTGCGTTAGATGGTGTAGTTGCTGTGTTCTTTAGGTTTTCAGTTGGATAGTAGTATAAAGATCCATCAATAGTTTGTTCAAATCTACCTTGACGAAATTCTGATACACATTTGAGAGCTTGATACACATAGCTGTTGATAGGCTTTCTTTCTTTGTTGTTTTTTCCATAAGGGTCGGCTAACCCAGTTTTTAAATTATAGTCTTGTGGTTTTTGCCACTCAATTGCAAACATCACTTGTGAAGAATCAAAGTTAATGGTGCCATCAGGCAAAAATCCATTGGTATCAAATCCAGATACATTTACACCTGCTGCCACACTGCCTTGTTGTATCCAGGCAGGATCTCCCACAATCTTTATCTTGCCTTTGGCTAGGTCACTAGGGCTGTACAAACTTTCGCCGGCGTTGGCACCAACTTCATTGGCATCAGATTCTGCGCCAGCACGGCTTTCAGAACTGGCTGCTTGGTATGTGTATTTGGTTAGTTCTCTCATGCTACTGGTATACTTTTTTCTCAGTCGGTTGAGATTGTTGTCACCTGGTTCTCTGCCACTCACAGTCATGTTGTAGAGATGATTGAATGTGGCTTGGTAATCCAGCACTCCAGAGTTTTCACCAGTAAACCAATAGCGGTATTGTTTGTGTAGTCCCAAGAACTTGGGTATTGGATAATACTTGCTGTTGAAGTTCTGTATAGGATACAGACTGATAATGTACTTGATGTTGTAGGCATAGTCATTGCGTTTTTCATCGTACTTGGTTGGGACAGCTTCCATGGTAATCAGATACCAGTACAATGTTGTTTGTGCAGGAACTTTGTTATCGTTGGTATTTTCGTCTGCTGTGCCAGCATCATCTTTGGCTGGATCTGGTGGAACTGTTTCTGATTTTTGTACAGCAGCTTGCTCGTAGATAAAACTGCTGTTACGAATAGTAAGATCAATAGCTTGTAAGATTTGTTGACCAGCTGTGATACTGAAGTTTCTTACGTCGTTGTCCACACGTTGTCTTGCAGGGTCTTTGCCTTTGACATCTGTGGCTGCGGCCGCTGTCATTGGTGAGGCTTTTTGATTTTTTACTTTGCCTGGCAAAGTGATTTTAGCTGATTTAATTTTATCTGCTCCATCAGCAAATACAATCTCGTACTCGTCAGGATACTGGTAGATCTTCTTTTCCACAAGTTCAGCCTGAAACTTGTTCATGGCTCCAATCAATCCTGATGTGATAGTTTTCTTGGGTGTAGGTGCTTGATTGGCTTTGGGCGGTGCTGGCGTTGTTGTTGATACATTTGCCGCTTGGCTATCTTTTGCGGCATTATATGTAACAGGTGCAGCCGCGGAATTTTGTCTTGCTAGTCGAGCTGTTTCAGCATTGCTTTGATTAGTAGCCGCGGTGGTGCTTGCGCCCGGATTGGCATTGGATGATGTTCCTGTGCCATATTTAACATCACCACCTAGCAGTCCTTCCACAGTGGAGTCTGATAATTCAATGTCATACGGAATAGAACCTCTGGCTGTGGTTCCGCCAATTTGTTGTCCAATTGGTCCACATTCAAAGTCGTAACTAACTAATTTGTTGCTCACACTCCAGTTTATTTTTTTAATAATAAAAGGAACAAACTTTTCGCACACAGCATTGGGATCACTAAGTCCATCCTTGCCTGCGGCACCTGGGCGTACTAATTTGCCTGACTGATCATATCCGTACCAGCGTACTACCATGAGATACTGTGCGGCCGTGTAGTTGATTGCGCCAGTGGCATCTTTAGGTGCAAAGTCTTGCACAGCTTCATACAGTCGATCAAGCAAGGTAATTCCAGCAGGCTCAATCACAGTGAACTTCATGTTTGTGACCATGTGAGCCGCACCAGTTTGTTTGCCTGGAAACTGATTGTCAATGGTCACGCTGTCAATGTAAAAGTCATCTGGGAAAAAAGGACTACGTCCGGCATCAGGTGCAGTGGCGCCCGGTGTATTAGCACCAGGAACAAATCCAATACCTTCAGCTTCTAGATCAGCTTGTGCCGCTTTTTGTGCCGCACCCAATGCACCTTGAGCTCCTCCAACATTGGTAGGTGCCCCGCCTGATTGAAACAACAAGTTGTAGCCATTAATCTTGCGACGCTTGGATGTAATCAATTGTTTGTACTGTTCAGGGCTGGTTAGATACACTGAAATGTTGTAGGTATAGCTGGCATAACGATCAAGTATGTTGGGTTGCGGTGCAATTAATGTGGTCTTGTTGAATCCATTGTTGACTTCAACTGTGGCCTTGTCTGGTCTAGGTGGTGGACGATCTTCGTTGGACGCAGCTATACCAGGAGTCACTGCTGCCTGCGCAGACACACTGCCAGTACCAGTTATAACTCCGTTGGTTACTGCTCCATTAACACTTAAATTTCCTGCTTGGCCAGTGTTGACGCTGTTAGCATCCGCGGCTGCGGTAGATGTGCCAGGTACAGGCAGTGCTCCGCCAGACACGCCTTCGTATGTGGCTTGTGTGGTGTTGAGAGTTTTTGTTGGCGCATCTATTCCTGTACTAGCTGGACCAACATTGGGCGGTTCAGCGTTGGAGGGTTCAGTTGTGGCACTGGGAGTTGTTATGCGGCCTGTTGCAGGATCGGCCTGCAGTGGTGGCGGCTTGTTGGGATTGTTTACAGCATCATCGTTGACTGTTTGTCCAGCAGAGGCAGGCGGAGTTGGTTGTGTACTGTTTTCTTGTGCAACCGCAATTTTTAACTCACGTTTAAGTTGAGCTATTTGAGTTCTTAAGTCTTCTCTTGTGTTTAGAAGAGGACTATTAATATCACCAGACGCTCTTGCGGCTGCTTGCACAGCATTAAACTCTGCCTGAAGTCTGGCAATTTCTGCTTCTAGTTCTGCAACAGTTCTTGCCATATGTTAGAACCCCAGTGTTTCTTTGAGTGTGTTCAGCTTGGGCAAGAATATTTTTACACCCGGCTTGAAATCCAAGGGAGGTGCTGTGAGTGTGTTGGGATTGCGTTGATAGAACACCCACCACAGGTTTGAATCTTGATACAAGTCAAATGCCAACAGGTCAGGTCTATACTGATAGGTTTGATTGATAATAAATTCCAAGTCGTCAGTTTCTTTGGGGATGGGCCGATTGACCATGACATCCAAAAAGAATTGACTATACCCAGTTTGATAGTACGGACTTGTTGCTACATAATTTGCCATTACCAGAACCCTCCTTTGATCAGCGCACCTGATGCAAAATCTTTCATATTGAACTGTGTACTTACTTGACTGCGAGTGTTGATGGGCAATAATGTAAGGCTGATCTCAATTTTAGTAGGCACATAGGTGGCCTGTGCCAGGTTGTTGACGTTTTGATTGATCATAGTGGGACTCGGGGGCGTTGATGTTGCACCCACTGGCGGTTTGGTCAATGTACCTAACAAACGTGTTAGGCTTGGGTTGCCTGCTTCGGGAGAAATAGCACCTGTTCTGGCACGCTGTTCCAGCAAGTTAGTGCCATAGTTGTTGGGTGCTCCTGCACGGATGTAATCCACGTCGTTTGGCAAACTGTAGTTGAATTGTGATACCACACAAGGATGCTGATTGAACTGGTACTGCCCTAGTCCACTTAGATATGTCAACGGAGGTGGTGCTCCACGCAAGGCATCTTTGGCTCCGTAGAACATCTTGGTCACTGATCGGAAAAAGTGAATCACTGCCAATAGATAGTTGGCTTCTTGTGTGTCCTGTGCTGTGAATGTGGCACGAATGTTGATGTCATTCACACGACTGTTTTTGTAGAAGTATCCACGAAAGTTGGAGTGTGTGAGATCATACATTTCATAGTTGGCATTGTATGTGGTTTCAATTGACGGAGTGTATGGAAATATAACTCCGTCAGTTTCATACAAGGGTGCTAGAATAGTTGATCCTGTGCGATCTTTGTACAGGTAATCTGCGTTGGGTGCCAGTTGCAGACGTACACGCCAGTCTGAGCTTGCTGGCTGTTTATAACGTGCCTGCAGTGTGGCTTGTTCTTGAGCACGTTGTTTTGCGGCAGCTTCTTGTCGTGCAAGTATTTCTTCATCAGACAATCCACCTGGATTCTGACGTGCAAGTATTTCTTCATCAGACAATCCACTAGGCAGTGAAGGGTCAGTTTCAGTGTTGACATCTTCTGGGCCGCTTAACTGCACAAGCTCTTCGTCATCCTGTGGGCCGCCTAACTGCACAAGTTCTGGGTCAGCATCAGGATCAACTGGTTCGGCGAGATCAGTTATTTCTCCGTCTTGTAAATTGGGATCGCCTAACTCCACAAGTTCAGGATCAGCATCAGGATCAATTGGCTCAGCAAGTTCAGTTAGTTGTAAATCGGGGTCACCTAACTCCACAAGTTCTGGGTCAGCATCAGGATCAACTGGCTCAGCAAGATCGGTTATTTCTCCGTCTTGTAACTCAGGATCTCCCAGTAACTCGGGATCAGCATCGGGATCAACTGGTTCGGCAAGATCAGTGACATCGGTAACTATCAATTCAGTGTCAGTACCGTCAAACAATGCCGCAGTTTCTTCTTCAGTTAATTCTGTGGCTGTGGCATCAACCTCGACAAAGTTATTGACCAGGCCTGGCTCAGCGCCGTCAAACAATGCGTTGGTTTCTTCTTCGCTTAGTATAGTTAGAGTAGTTTCTGATTGAACTTCTGCATTGGCATCAAGAAAATTTTGATCCACAGCAGTTTGTAGATCATTGTCGGCGACTACTGGAGCCCCTAGCTCATTACCATTGGCAGAGAAGGCCTCAGCATTTTCTCCAATTACGCCTTGGTTAGTTAGTATAGAGTCTGTCTGCTGTTCATTGTTTGCAGTAGCATTGTCAATGTTGTTCTGTGCTTCGTCAATCACTACTGCATTTTCAGCAATGCTGGCACGCTGTGCGGCATTGTTGGCCTCAAGTTCAGCACGACGATCGTCTGGCAAGTTGTCATCTGCTAGTTCAGCATTGTTTTGATCAATGATTGCTTGTGCTTGACGTTGTTGTTCTTGTGCCGCAGCCTGTGCTTCTTCGTTGGCCAGGATTTGACGATTGTTGCTTTGAATATTTTCCTCAGCCCGTACAATTTCTCCTTGTGCGCCCACAATGTTTTGTAGATTTTGATCTTCATCATCTGTCAAGGCAGGGTCTTGAACTCTAACGGCTGCGGCTGCCTGCGCTGTGGCAGCAGTGTCAGGTGTTGGCGCCGGTGATCCTGTTGTGGTTCCTGTTTTGGTATTGTTAAATCCAAACAAATTGCCAAGCGAACTTATAGCAGTGTCCAGTATTGGTACACCTGTTTTAACTGTGCCAAAATTAGCATTTGCTGCCAGCGGTGAGTCTGTCAGTTGCGGAATACCTAGTCTGGCACGAATATACGGATCAGTAGGATCAGCACCACCTAGTAATCGTATCTGGTCGCTGGTCAATCCAGCGTAGGGATCGTTAACTGGAGCAGCCGAGATCAATGATGGATTTGGCAGTGCGGCAGCAGGATCAAATACATTTTCTCCCACATCTTGTCGTGGGTCAAACACTGATTCAGATACAGGTATTTCTCTTGGCGTGTCTGCACCAACATTAGTGTTGGGGTCGTTGGCAGGATTTACTGGCGGCTGAGTTTCTGGCGGGCCTTCTTGACGACTCAGTATGCTGGTCTCAGGATCAAAACTGTAGTTGCCAACTTCTTCTAGTGAGATTTCAGCCATGATCAGGGCTTCGTCGTATTCGATGCCCTGAAGAATCAGTTTGTTAAACTCTGCTGCTTTTGCTGGATCGTAACCTGCTGCCATATTTGTGTTCCTATACCTTATTTACCGGTATAAAAAACTGGGCAGTTTATAAAAATTACACTGTTGCTCTAGGTGGCTGTACAGGTATGCCAATGAAAGGCTGATTGTCCAACTGCTGTATGGCCAACTGAAGGTCTGCGGATGGATTCACTGTGTAATTTACCACAGGCGAAACTGCTGTGGCGGTTCTGGTAACCCTGGAAGTTACTGTGGGATCAGACTGTGTGGATGTTGGACCAATGCGCACATTCACTGGCTGCGTTGCTGTGTACTGTGGGTCAGTGTAATAGGTTGGAGTTGTTGCAGCGGTGGCGGCAGCGGCTGCTGCTTCAGCATCAATTATGGTACGTGTTCTACCTGCTGCCACAGCAGTGACTGCCACTTGTGCTTCAGCCTGTGCTTGAGATTGTGCAATAATTTGTTGTTCTTGTGCATCTTGGGCCAGTTGCTGTTGGTATATCTGTTGTTGAATTTGAGCTTGTTGCTGTGCCTGATAAGCAGCCTCGGCTTGTTGTTGAGCCAACTGTGCTTGGTAAGCAGCTTGACGTGCGGCTTCTTCATAGGCAGCTTGTTGAGAAGCTTGAGCCTGAGCTGCCAATTGTGCTTGGTAGGCAGCTTCTTGTGCAGCCTGGTAGGCAGCTTGTTGTGCGGCTGCTTGTGCGGCAGCAGCCTGAGCTTGTATGGCTGCTTGTTGTGCGGCTGCTTGTGCCGCCTGTTGCGCCTGTTGCTGAGCTTGGTATTGTTGTTGCGCTAGATACTGTGCATAGGCCTGCTGTTGTTGAGCCTGCTGTTGCTGGGCTTGATATTGCTGATAAGCCTGCTGTTGAGCAAGCTGTTGCTGGTATTGATAATACGCCTGCTGTTGTGCTTGCTGTTGGTAATATTGTTGTTGTGCGATATAAGCTGAGTAGTCCACGGTGGCTCCTGTTTACCATATTTACCAAATTCTGGTTGACAACTGTTGTGTTTATGCTACAATAAGTACACACTCAGGAGAACAGACATCCATGTCTTTATTACCAAAACCGGCCGCCAAGGTCAACTACCTTAACAATCGTGACATTCTAAAAGAAATTCATCACAGCAAAAATACCTATTGTTGGTATCAAGACAGAGCTACTGATCACCAGTTTGATTTGATTCTGCCCAGCATTGACAAGATCAATCAACGCACTGTAGTTGATGCACGTAAGAATCGTGCTGATCGTATCAAACGTGAAACAGGTGTGGTTGTTGATCAAAAGAAAATTCCCAACACTGATCTAGTGTTTCGTATCACCTGCTGGGATCACATTCCCAAAGCACCCAAAAAGATCACCAAGGCCGAAGCCAAAAAACGCAAGCTGGAAGAAATTCTGGATCTTGACGATGCTGTAGAAGATGATCCCTTGGCAGACTTAGTGGATGTGCCTGTACTAGACATGAACTATGTGCGTCTAAACTTTCCTCCGTTTGAACATTATCGATTAGACGAAGACAAGAATCCGTATCTTGTTGGCCGTAGTCATTGGCGGGGCGATTTAGAAACAGGTGAGTTCTCTAGAGATCATGGCAACATGACCAAGAAGTTGGCCATGATGTTTATGAAACTGTGTGAACGCTATGCCACAAGATCAAACTGGCGAGGCTATACCTACAACGAAGAGATGCGAGGTCAAGCCTTGCTACAACTCAGTCAAATTGGTCTACAGTTTGATGAATCAAAATCGCAAAATCCCTTTGCCTACTACACGGCAGCTATCACCAACAGCTTTACTCGTATCCTAAACATTGAAAAGAAAAATCAAAACATCCGAGATGACATCTTGGAAATGAACGGACTTAATCCATCTTGGACTCGTCAGAATTCTGGCAAGGCTGGCATGGCAGCCATGTCCGGACCGGTTGTAAGTAGTTTGGATGAGTAGTATAATACATAGATGAGTAATCTATTTAAAAAAGCCGCAATATTCACTGACATCCACTTTGGACTAAAGTCAAACAGCACGTTACACAACGAAGACTGTTTGGCTTTTGTCAAGTGGGCTACTGCCAAGGCCAAGGCAGAAGGTTGCGAAACCTGCTTGTTTTTAGGCGACTGGCACAACAATCGATCAAGTCTAAACATTGTAACTTTGAACTACAGTCTCCAAGCACTGGAGCACATGAACGCCAACTTCGAACGTGTTTACTTTATTCCCGGTAATCACGATTTGTATTATCGAGACAAACGTGATATACAAAGTGTAGAGTGGGCAAGACATCTTCCCAATGTTGAAATTTGTAACAATTGGTTCACTAGTGGTGATGTGGTGATTGCTCCTTGGCTGTGTGGCGATGACCACAAGCGTATTCCCAAGCTAAAGGGCAAGTACATGTTTGGGCATTTTGAACTGCCTGGGTACATGATGAATGCCATGGTAGAGATGCCAGACCATGGAGAGATACGTAGAGAAGACTTCAACAACTTTGAGCATGTGTTTACTGGGCACTTTCACAAACGTCAGACCAAAAAGAACATTACCTACATTGGCAACTGCTTTCCGCACAACTATGCCGACGCTGGCGACGACGATCGCGGGTTGACTATACTAGAGTGGGGTCAAGATCCTGTGTACCATGCATGGCCCAATCAACCTAGGTACCGTGTGATGGGATTGAGTTCTGTGATTGACAATGCTGCCACGGTGCTTGCACCAGACATGCATGTGCGTGTGCAATTAGACATTGAAATTAGCTATGAAGAAGCCAACTTCATTAAAGAAACATTTATTAAACAGTATCAATTGCGAGAGATGGCATTGATACCCAACAAGAATGCCGGGGTTGATACAGACATGGCGCCCGGCGAAGTCAAGTTTGAATCAGTGGATCAGATTGTAACAGATCAGATCACCAACATTGAGTCAGAGTTCTACGACAACAAATTACTACTGAAGATTTATCAAACTTTATGATTTCTATCAATGAGTTAAATCAGATACTGTCCCGTGAGTACATACTAAAGTGTTTTGTTGACTTAGAACAACTAACCAATGCACCTAATGTAGCTTATAAAAACTTTCAAATGCATTATCAAGAGGTGTTTGATAACAACGATAGACTAGTTCTCTATACTACCCAGCCTATTTCAAATATGTTGTTACAGCATTTGTACCAGGCTACTGGGTTAATAGACATATCTAATTTTTTTGTATTAATTTGCAGTCCGAACAACATTAAACCGCAAGTAGAATCTGTTGCGTCGTCCTATTTTAGTGACCGTACAGCATTTCAGACATTACAAATAGAATTTGAAGAAACAAAAAAGTTACAAAATAATTTTGTGTTGTCGGATACACTGTGTCCGATGCCTTGGACGCACTTAGAAATTTCAGCACAAGGAGAAATTAAACCTTGTTGCGTATATCGCAACAATGTTGGAAACATTAAAAATTCGTCATTGCATGACACATTCTATAGTCACAATGTATCCAATCTAAGACAACAGTTACTCAGCGGCAACAAACCAACAGGATGTAGTAAATGTTGGGAGTTAGAAAGTAGAGGGTTAGTTAGCAATAGAAACTATCATATGAGTTTCTTAAAGAAGGATTTGCTAACCACCTATATAGATCAACCCAAAATTAAAAGTTTGGACATCAAACCTGGTAATACTTGTAATTTTAAATGTCGTATTTGCAATCCTAAATCAAGTTCGTTGTTTGAGCAAGAGTATGCAAAAAGTAATCAACTGTCTGTTCGGTCGTTTAACTGGACCGAAGATAGTAATGCTTTTGACGAAATAACAGATCTGTTGCCTTCGTTAACAAACATTGACATGTACGGCGGCGAACCGTTTTTAATCAAGCATCTAACAAAATTAGTTGAACAAAGTGTTACATCTGGACATGCTAGCAATATTAGATTGCATTACAATAGCAACGGGTCTATATACCCTACAGCGTTGATAGGGCATTGGAAACATTTCAAACACATAGATATACAATTTAGTATCGATAACATTGGTCAACGATTTGAAATAGAACGTGGCGGGTCGTGGGAATCCATTGACTCAAACATTAGAAAATTAGTAGATCTTAATTTACCTAATGTTAGCATTAGTATCATGCCGGCTATTAGTATCATGAACATTTTTTACCTAGACGAGTTACTAGATTGGGCCAATAATCTCGGATTACTAGTTAATCCACTTTATGTTACAACTCCTCCGGGATTTGACCTCAAAGATCTAACTGTTGACGCTAGGAAATTAATACTTGATAAGTTTCATACTCACCCTCATCCGGTAGTTCAAGATATTCTAAATTATATTAGAACATCACCCGAATCGGATGGAAAGAAATTTAGACAAATATGCAAGCACTTTGATATGCTTAGGAATCAACACTTTAGTGATTCTCATCCAGAAATTGCACATGTTATGGGATACAACAAATGATTTATCAAACTCTATGATCTACTGTGTTTGGTATCCTAGTGGTGGATTTGGACACTTTATCAACGCAATATTAACGTTGCATGGTAACAACTTTGTAAGGCCAAAAAAATCTTTAGAGTTTTCTGCAAACGGTAACAGTCACAGTCTTGACTTGGTTGTTCCCAAGTATCTGCAGGAATGCTGGCCTGGAGGATTCGAGTTCCGCGATGATAAAAATTATTGTGTGCTAATAGACAACGGCATCAACAACGAATCGACTCAGTTTACATCTACTTTTTCCAATTCAACTATTATCAAAATTTGTTATACAGATCGTACTTGGCCCGTTGTTGCTCGAACTATGATTGACAAAGCTATGGAAAGTAGTATCGAAGAACAATTGCCAACTGATGTTTGGAACACAGATGCCGCTTGGGCACGTCGAGAAAAGTATTTTTTGTTTTTGCGTGATCACAAACTCAGGCATGCCTGGCGATCCAAAGAACACTGTGCAATTTACATAGATGAGTTGTACAATGACTATGATGAGTTTTTTAATACATTAAATTCTATTGTGCAAATAAATCAGTGCGGCGATCTATGGAAAGAGTGGCGCACTGCAAATGCTCAATATTTCAATCCGATCAAAGCCGCAAAGAGCGTGTTAAATGATGTAAAATTGCAATGGTCATCTAATCTAACACACATTACAGATGTATGGACACAGGCCGTGATTTACTATTATATTTGGTTGGAGTTTGGAATCGAAGTTCCGCACAACGACTTTGCTGACTTTTTTACCAATACTGATCAAATTATAGGATTGATTCGATGAGACTATTAACATTGTCTGACGGCTATGGCGACAGTGTTGCAGTGCCATCCTGGTATCCTAAGTACTGGAAGTGGCCAGAAATTATTAAATTAATGACCAAAGGTGTGTTTCTTAACAACTGTAGTAGATACGGTGCTGGCAATGAGTTCATGGTCAATCAGTTGAAAAACAACATTGATTCTGCTGATGTGGTCATAGTGCAGTGGGCACAACCAAATAGATTGGATTTGATTCTTGACCACAGTGACCCTGCCTTTTGGAATGATGTTATTGCAAGTGATCAAGTTTACTCCAACAATGTAGTAGAGTGTGCCCACAACAAATTTTGGATCAGCAGTGGATCTAAAACTCATGCGGTACAAGAATATCATCAACGATATATATCTCTCAAACAACACCAAATGAGATCGCAAATATTTGTTGAGTATGCTAAACTGTTGCTTGAACAACAAAACATTGATTATCATTTTATGTTGGTAGATGATGGCGAGTATCTCGGAATCAACGCCAACTGGATTTGTCATGAGCCGTTCAAAGGCATGAGTGATTTCAAGCGCAAAAGTAAATATGCCAACCTAGATCTTGGCATTGTACAGCCAACACCATTGGTTGCATTTGATTTTGTCAAACAGTATATAATGCCCAGGGTTGATCTTCAGTGGCGGTTTGAGCATGAAATTAATGCAGTTGAAAACATGCTGTACAAACATTATCAGGAAGCAGTAAAAAACAAACCATGATACAAATTAAAAATTTAACTGTTAAAAACTTCATGAGTGTGGGAGCGGCCACACAAGGCATCGACTTTGACCGTAATGACCTTACGTTGGTGTTGGGCGAAAATTTAGATCTCGGCGGCGACGGCAGCCGTAACGGCACAGGCAAGACTACTATCATTAACGCTCTCAGCTATGCATTATATGGGCAAGCACTGAGTAACATTCGCAAGGATAATCTTGTAAACAAGACCAACGGCAAGAACATGTTGGTCAGTCTGGACTTTATTGTAAATGGGCAAGAGTACCGGATTGAACGTGGACGTAAACCCAATGTTTTGCGTTTTTATGTCAACAACGAAGCACAAGTGTCCACAGACGAAGCTCAAGGCGATAGTCGCGAAACACAAGATGCAATTGAACATGTGATGAACATGAGTCACGACATGTTCAAACATGTGCTGGCACTAAACACCTACACCGAACCGTTCTTGAGTTTAAAAGCCAATGACCAACGCAACATCATTGAGCAGTTGTTGGGCATCACCTTGCTTTCAGAACGTGCAGACGCTATCAAAGAACTCAATCGGCAGACCAAAGACAGCATTTCGCAAGAAGAATTTCGTATCCGTGCCGAGCAAGAAGCCAACAAACGCATTGAAGAACAGATCGAAAGTTTGAAACGCAGGCAAGTACTTTGGCAAAAGAAGTACGACAGCGATGTAGCGTACCTTGTGGCACAATATGATGATCTGGCCAAGATTGACATTGAAGTAGAATTACTGGCTCACAAAGATCTAGCTGTGTGGACCACAAGGAAACAACAACAAGATGCGTATACTGCTCTTGTTGGTCGACAAACTGCTTGGAAGCAAAAACAACAAAAAGATATCAGCGAGTTAGAACTAACTTACAACAATCTCAGCCATATTGATATCACAGCAGAACTACAGGCACATGTGGATTTGGCTGCACACACACAACGAGCCAAAGACATTGCTGACCTTGAAAAACTGATTGCTAGATGCGTCGCTGATGAGGCTAAAGAACAAAAGATAATTGACAAACTTCGAGCTGAAATTGAAGAACTAAAAAATCACAAGTGCTATGCATGTGGTCAAGACTTTCATGACACTAACCACGAAACGGTGTTGGCAACAAAAGAGAAAGCCCTACAAGAAGCCGCACTGCAAGCATTGAGTACCAATGGTCAGTGGATGGAAAATACAGATGCATTGGCTGCATTAGGCGTGTTGGGCACCAAACCTACCACACACTACCGAACAGAAACAGAAGCCATTCGGCATTCAAGTGAACTAGAAAACATTCAGCACAAGATTGATGCAAAACGTGCCGAAACAGATCCCTATGCTGAACAACTGGCAGAGCACATGCCTGTAGAAGTTGGAACACAACCTGTCACACACTACGATACAGAAGCACAAGCCGTTGAACATCGCAGTCGCATGAACACACTGCTGACACAGATTGCCACCAAAGGCGAAGAGAAGGATCCGTACACAGAACAGATTACAGAAATGCAACAACAGGCATTACAGACTGTGAGTTACGATGCACTTAACGATCTCACAAGGTTACAAGAGCACCAAGACTTCTTGCTTAAACTGTTAACATCCAAAGATTCGTTTGTGCGTAAAAAGATTATTGATCAGAACCTGAGTTATCTGAATGCACGACTCACTCACTACCTAGATCGTATTGGTTTACCACACACTGTGAAGTTCCAAAACGATTTGAGTGTGATGATTGAAGAACTGGGCCGTGAGCTAGACTTTGATAACTTGAGTCGCGGCGAACGCAATCGATTGATCCTATCTATGTCATGGGCATTCCGTGATGTTTGGGAAAGTTTGTACAGCCCAATTAACTTGTTGTTTATTGATGAACTCATAGACAACGGGCTAGACACACAAGGTGTAGAGAATGCACTGGCATTGTTAAAGAAGATGAGTCGTGAACGTCACAAAAGTATTTGGTTAGTTAGTCACAGAGACGAACTAGCCGGACGGGTTGAGAACATTCTCAAAGTTGTAAAAGAAAACGGCTTTACGTCGTATAATACAGATATAGATGTTGCGTAATATAAAAGTCTTACACTTAGAACCAACGGATGTGTGCCAGGCCGCATGTCCGTTGTGTTCTCGCGAAACTGACAAAGCATTTCACAAGCATCAACAACACCACCTGTCAGTTAGACAGGTACAACAGCATTTTGATGATCAAGCTATTGCTAACTTGACCAAGATGTTCATGTGCGGCAACTACGGCGATCCAGTTGCTGGCAAGTACACTGTTGACCTATATCAGTATTTTAGATCTGTTAATCCAGGTATTGTATTAGGATTAAACACCAATGGTGCTATTCAGAATCCGTTCTGGTGGTACGGACTTGCTAAAATTCTAAATCAACCACAAGACTTTGTGGTGTTTAGTATTGACGGATTAGAAAGCACTAATCATGTGTATCGTAAGAATGTAGATTGGTCCAAGTTAATGGCCAACGCACGTTCATTCATAGAAGCAGGCGGATCTGCACACTGGGACATGCTGGTATACAAACACAACCAACATCAAGTGGACGAATGTGAACAACTGGCCCGAGACATGGGGTTCCGATGGTTCCGTGCTAAAGTATCCAAACGTGGTTTTACAGATAGACTCGAAGCGCCAATTGGCTGGCTCTCGACCAACGTGCAAGGAACCCGAGTCAACTGTCATGCACTTAATGAACAAAGCGCATACATCGATGCTCGTGGCAACCTAAGTCCTTGTTGCTGGCTAGGTGCTAGACAAAAAGACTTTGTTACAGATTTTAAATCTATTGAAACTTCGTGGACCAGTCCACAGCCCAATCAAATATGCATGAATACGTGCGGCACACAAGATGCTGTCACAAGTTTTTCAAATCAATGGCGGAGGGAAACACAACTATGCTAGCCTCTTGGCACTTTCACATTGAAATTTCCAGTAAGTGTACCTTGCGCTGTCCTCGTTGCGCTCGCCAAGAAGTGCCTGACAGTTTGATCAACACTGAACTTGATCTAGCGTTCTTCAAACGTAATTTTACACCCGAGTTTGTGTTGACTAATGTAGAGAAGATCACGTTCTGTGGTGATGACGGAGACCCTATCTATGCGCATGACTTAATATCTGTAATTGAATATATCAAAAGTATCAAGCCTGTGGAGATTGTGATTGTTACCAATGGATCGCATAAGAAATCAGCATGGTGGTTGGAGTTAGGCAAACTACTAGACTCTTCTGACAGTGTGCATTTCAGTATTGACGGATATGACAACACCAGCAACAACTTGTACAGAGTTAACAGCGACTACATTAGCATTGTTGCAGGAATTCAAGCACTGCGATCAGCAAGTCAATGTCAACTTGTATGGGCTGCAATTGCATTCAAGTTCAATGAAAGTCATATAGAACGCATGAAGCAGTTTGCTAAAGATCTAGGAGTAGACCAATTCCAGTTGACCAAGAGTACAAAATTTGGCAGCGTGTATCCCTCTTATGGTGTAAACGATCCACTGCAACCCAGTGTAAAATATATCAGCAGTAGTCATCGGTTTGAACGAGACACCACAGCATTTACAACTAGGGGAGCAGATGAAACTGTTTCTCAAACAAACATACAACTATTCAATCAAACTAAAAGTCGCAACGGTATTACTCCGTTGTGCGAGATAGGCAACAAAGGGTTGTATATTGATGCTCAAGGCAGGTTATTTCCCTGCTGTTGGGTAGCCAACCGATACAATCACAATTCAGACTGGCAACAACTAGCAAACAACTTTGATTTACACACAAAAACTTTAACAACTGTGCTTGCAGATTCATTCTGGTCCACTGAATTTCAAACATTCAAGTGGCAAGAATGTCAAAGCAAATGCAAAACTTCAGTAGTAGACAAAAAATACGCAACTTCTTGGTAACGGAGATAACTATACAGCAAGGATAAATCGCATACAACACATGACATGGCTATATCAAGATACCCCAATTGAGACGTTGCCCGAAGAATGTGTTGGATTTGTTTACTTGATCACAAATAATCTCACTGGACGCAAGTACATAGGCAAAAAATTAGCAAAATTTAGCAAGACAACATACAAGACAGTTAAGCAAAAGAACGGCATCAAGAAGAAGAAAAAGATACGATCAAAGGTCGACTCAGACTGGAGAGAGTACTATGGGTCAAGCCCAGAATTAACTTCAGACGTAATCAAACTAGGCACCGAAAACTTCACCAGAGAAATACTTTTTTATTGCAACTCCAAATCGGAATGTAGTTACATCGAAGCAAGAGAGCAATTTTCAAGAAGAGTGTTGGAATCACGAGATTATTACAATGGCCACATACAAGTGCGTGTGCATGGCTCTCATATAATAGACAAACTGTAAGGCAACGATTAAGACACTGTGTTGGGCGACGTGGCTCAACCCCATTGAGGATTGGTGAGATACCCAATTCGGACTTGGGCGTCAAAGGCAATTGCTAACTTAAGGCAACAAATGGTCGGGGCTATGTGAAAAAGATACAACCCCAGCTTATAGAACTTGGATCTATATCGGGTTACTAGGGTTCCGTTGATACGTGAAGCTTGAGTAGGGGGTACCGGTCAACCGCCTCCGTGTAGGAAACTACAATCTCATTATGATAGATGACTGCTATACTCAGATAATGGCGTTTTTTGTTCACCGTGCATACGGTGAACTATGACCACGTAATCTAGATAATAGCTTTTAAAGAAAATAATTGGTTAATGAGCGATAGCGAAATTAACAGACTTGCAGGGCAAGTCTTGCATGTGTTAGAGAACAATTGGATGTATGTTGGGTTCTAACAGTTTATGTAAATCTTTAGTATTCTTGGGAAATTTTTCCAACTGCCACGTTTTGAGATTTAGTCCGTGCTGGTAAATCAAACAGTGTTGTATAATCACTTCTTGATCAAATGTTAGATCTATTTCGTAATGCCAGTTGTTGATGATGGCTTTTACTATGTGTTCTTGGTTAAAACAAAACTCCAGTATGTCTAGTTGTATTTTCTGCCACTTGCTACAGATAGGTAACCATTGAATAAATTTTTCATGGTCTATTGGTAGTTCTAGAAATTTCATTATTTTTTCAAGTACATCGGGTGTGCGTGTCCATAGATCGAAGCTGTTGATCCACAGATAAGGATGTTGCAAGTCTGGAACAAAATTTATCAAGTCTTGATCAAATGGACGAGTGTCTAATGCTAGTCTTTCTCTCACATCCCAGATTTCTGTTAACCCGTTATCCTGCCAGTCTAATAGGCTTTTGTTAAAAAACACTGTTTGAAATTCGTCGTTGAGTTGTTGCTCAGAAGTGGCTGGTGTTTTATAGTCTAACAGCAAATGTGTAAGTACTCTTCTTTTTTGAAAATACAAAATTGATCTTGAATCACTTTGTACAAACACAGTTTTAATCTGTTTTGCACTGCAGAGATTCAAAATTTCATTGTAATCATCTTTTTTAAATTGAGTTATACGATTAACCGCGTCAGTATTGGTAATAGATTCTGGTGGTAAATTTAAATATTCAGCTGCGGTGCCTAGCATTAATGCCCACGGATATATCGAATGCAATCTGTCAGAGGTTAATGTTTCGATATGTTCTATAAAACTTTTGGTTGTGTCATGCCCGTGCGGATGATTTTTATCATGACCGTGTGCATTAAGTTCAGTCAATGGATTCTGTGATACTGGTAACCATCTGTTTGACTTGACATTGTAGTGATGGGATTGATTACTTAGAAAATAAACACTCCAGTCAATGAATGTACAGCCAACAGAATTATAACTAGTGACACAAAATACGTTGTTCATAGATTTTGGTCAGGCCAATCACGAAACAATGCATGTTGTATTGTGCCTGATACAAACTGATTGAACGACTTGTGTTTGGCTTCTAGTTCTCCTTCAAGAGGAGCAACACGTTTAAATGCCGAGTCCATTTGAGCCATGTCCTTGAACTCCATGAGTATCATCCATTCGGGCATGTCTGCGATACTTCTGAATCCCATCTTGCATCTAGTGATGCGATAGTCTTCCATCCGGCCTTCTGATTTCAAATGATCAAAAAAGCTCTTCATGCCGTTGACCCAGTCCAAGTCTGAGATGTCGCCTTCTTTGTCTGCCCAAATTGTGTAAATGTCCATTATAGTGGTCCTAGTATTTCAAAACCTTCAAGGTCCTGTTTGTACAAGTGAGCTTGATCCAAGTACAAGTACTCAAATCCTCGCTCTCTGTAGATTGCACATTCTGTCTGTAAACTTGATATTCCCAAACGTAGTCGAGGTTTACGATAGTTCCAGGCAAATTGTGCGGCTAATAAATTTTTGTCGTCGTAACGTTTCATCATGGAAAACGCTACTAACTGCCCTTGATCTCTATAACCAATCAAATCTGTGCCTGGCTCTGTGAACTGACTGTCAAACAGCGGCATTACACTGGCAAAGTGTTTGTATGTGCAATAGGTTCTGTATATGTCTTGTAGTTCTGCAATGTTGGGTTTGGTGATGTAAAACCAATCAACTGCAGGCTTGTAGGTAGTTTTTTCTAGATTAATTCTAGCAAACTGATATGTCATTTGCGAGGATCCTCTCTGTGCTGAAACAGTGCAGTTAGATAATCTTCTGGCCAAGAATCATAAAATCCTTTGCTGGCCATGAGCCGTGCTTTGATGTTGAGATCACTGAGACTCTGCACAAGAGCCAGGGCATATGTGCCTTGATTCATGCAGATGCCGTTTACAATTTCTTGGTCAGCAGGATGATCTTCCAGGGTTAGTAAGTTGGCTGTCAACAAAAAGTCTTGATTGGCATGATCTAAACTGGCAGCAAACAAGTCATGTGGCCATTCCACAGGATCGTATGCATATATCACAACTTCTTTGTTGCCCATGCCATGTCGTGCTCGATTCTTGAGATCAAAATACGGATCAGATCCAATGAACACATCGTAACTGTTTTTGAGTCTTGAACTGCGGGCATAAGGACAAGGCGGAAATCCACCCAAGGCAGGATGTGGAACTTCTACAAAGTTCACAATCCAATTTTCAATATCTTGTTTGACTTGTTCAATGTACATTAGAAGAATGGTAATTTGCTAGATTTAGTTGTGTCTAAGTTGTCTTTGATCAGTTCACTGACCATTTGCCGTTCTTGATGACTCATGTTCATCACATCATTGTAACTGGCACCGCCACGCATGTACCAAGACATTTTTAACCCTTGACGTTTTAAGTCATTGGCCTCCTGGTCCATTCTGTCAATCATAGCAGAAACTTGTTCTGCTGAAGCGGTCAGGAGGCGGTTTCGAAAAAACTTGCTTGATCCAGATTCATTGATTGTTCGTATTCATTGCTACAATTGGTACATGTGATCTTGATAGGTTTCAAGTCACTAGCAACTCTGAGCTCAATCACACGATCACGTATTTTGCTGAACAAGTTACGATCGCAGTTGTTTAAAAACTCTTGAATAAACTGAGATTCAGTGACCAGGGCTTGTGGAGTTCTAATGCTGGCAATGCTGAACTGCATGGCATCTACTGTGAGCTCAGTAATACGCTTCAAGGCAGCATTGAGCTTTTGTATCTTTTCTTCGTCAGGCAAGTCTGATCCAGGAATAGCACGAATCATGCGCTGTTCTTCAAACTGCATTTGATTGGTGTCGTTTTGATTCTTGTACGACACTGGCTGAAACGCAATTTCCAAATCACCGTGTGTGATAGTCTGGGTGTAGTCAGGTGACGCAATCTGATCCAACATGTTGCGAAGATCAATTTCGTACTGTTCTTCGGTTTGACATTTTGGACAAGTAGTACTGATGCCCATGTTGTGCCCATAACTGGCAATACGGATAGCAATCAAAATAGCATTGACGTCAAGCCCGGGCGCTGACCATGCATTTTTAATGTTGGGAATACAGCTTTGAATCACTGAAATCACAGCTTGTCCGTTGAACAGGGCATCAGGTGTGCGATAGGTAATTTCGTCTATGGCAGTCATGGGCAACACCGGCAGTTCGCGATTTTGTGTCATTGCAATATCGCCTTCGGGCCAGAAGTTGCCATCTGACGGCAAGCGAAGATAGATTGCTGGTTGTCTAAAAAAATGTCTCAGCGGGTTAGCAGTTTGGGTCATTTTGCACCTATAAATATACTTCTACTTATAGGTAATACACCATGGCCGACACAAATGCACAGATGGAAGAACTTGCTCGAATACTAGAACAAGTAAATTACGATATGGCTCAGTTTGGCAAACTAACCAAACTAACTTCGGAAGACATGCACGACGCTCAAGTCAAAGCCAAATACGGCATTAACAATGCTACCAAAGGTGCAGAAAAATTTGGGGAGGCAGCCAGTTATGTGGCTGCGGCAGCAATGGCATCGGGCAAGGCCATGTTGGAAGGCAAAAAAGGTGCAACCGCATTCAACGAAAGCATTGACAGCATGGCCCAGGCAGCAACAGCAGCCGCAGTGGCACTAGCTCTAATGAATCCATTTGGCAAAGTAGTTGGCTTGTTGATTGCAGGAGTCACAGCCGCAGTAGGTGCGTTTGCAGCCTATACCAAAGCTGCCAACACCATGGCAGACCAGTTATACAAAACATATTCAGGATTGAGCAAGGCTGGAGGAGCCGCTAGCGATGGCATGACAGGAGTCAAAAAAGCCAGTGATCAGCTGGGACTCAGTGTAGGTGAACTAGATGTGTTTGTGGGGCAAATTGCAGCCAACAGCAAAGATCTAGCATTGTTTTCTGGATCAGTGTATGAAGGACGACAACGTCTTGGCGACATGGGTCAAGCTCTTGAAGGCAGTAGAGAAGACTTCTTAAAAATGGGCATGAGCATGGCTGACGTGTCTGACGGCATGTTAGGTTATCTAAAGATACAGACACGCCTGGGCAATGCTCAAGGTAAAACCAATGCTGAACTTGCTGACGGTGCTAAAAAGTATCTAGTTGAACAAGATGCATTGACCAAGCTCACTGGTCAGACACGCAAGGAAATGGAAGATCAACGTGAGCGTGCGTTACAAGGTGAACAGTTTGCTGCCAAGATTCGTGAACTGCAATTGCAAGGCCCCGAAGGTAAAAAAGCAGCCGAAGAACTGATGAAAATGAACGCAATTTACGAAGCGGCTGGACCCAAGATGGCAGCCGCTTTCCAAGCATCAGTTACAGGTAACCTAAGCAATGCTGATGCACAAGCAGCCAACTTGGCCAGTAACGGAGCCATGCTAGAGACCACGCAAAAAGTTATTGCGGGTCAAATGAGTTATACTGATGCGGTGACCATAACTGGTACAGCTATGGGCAAGACTGCAGACAGCGTAGGTGTGGTACTGGGACAGTTTGGTGCATACAATGAAAGTTTTGGTCCTATCAACGAGCAACTAAAATTAGCACAGTTGGCACAAGGTGATATCACGGTCAACATGGCCAAGATCAAAGCAGATCAACAAAAAATACTTGAAGGCGGAGTTGATCCGTTGCTGGCCAAGCAAGCACAGTTAATTAAAGCTCAGATTGATGCCAACAAGGCCATGGAAGCATTTATCGAGAAAGGTATTGGTCCAGCACAAGATGCTATGATAACACTAGCAACTGCTACTAAAAACGCTGCCAACATGTTAAATGAACTGACTCCAGGTGGTAAGAAAGTCACTGCTAGCACAGCAGAAAATCTTGGAGAAGGAGCTGGTGCAATCGGCCTTGGAGTTGCTGGTGGCCTTAAAGGAGCAGCCGTAGGTGCCGCATTAGGCACAGCAGTTCCAATTATTGGCAATGCAGTTGGTGCAGTGGTAGGTGGATTGATTGGATCAGCACTTGGTGTCTGGGCAGGAGGCACTGCAGGTAAAGAACTTGGAAAGGGTCTTGGCGAGATGTCAGGATTACCAAAAGCCGCTGATGGAGGTATTCTTAAAGGGCCAACTTCGGGGTATCTGGCCATGCTTCATGGAGAAGAAGCTGTGATACCAATGTCTGAATTAGACAACGGGACCAAAACAGGCACAGCACAATCAGTGCTCGGTAAACAAAAATCTTTAACAAGCCCATCAGAGTCAGTGCTTGGAAAACAACCATCCTTAACAGGTCCGTCGGCTGCAGACACAGTAAAGTCATTGATGTCAACACTGTCAGTAGTATCCAAGTCCATGACCACAGGGTCTAGAGAAATGGATGATGCCTTTGATGAAATAGCCAAAGATTCAGTAAAACTAGAACGACTTACAGATGCAGACACAAAACGTGCTGAAAAATACAGCATAGCATACAAGAGTTATGTGGATCTCAAAACTCAGTTGATGGATCTAGAAACTCCGGATCTCAAGTCACAGATTGATATCTTGCAACAAAAAACAGCAGCCGCTGGATCATCTGCTACTGGTGGAGCGACAGGAGGTGCAGGGATGAAAATGCCTGCCGCAGGGAACATGCCTGCCATGGGCGGAGGGCAAGGTGTTGCTGGAGGTATAGCATCGCAGAACGATCTTACCAAGATAGGGCTCAAGCTCAAGACAGGCGATGTGCAGGCCGAAGGCAGTAAAATTGATCCCAAGATTATTGAACTAGCACAGCAAGTACAGGCCAACATGCCTAATTTTGCTTATTTCTCTGGATTTAACGACAAGTTCCATCAGGAAAAATCTCCTAGCAGTAGTCATACCACAGGTCGTGCCATGGACTTTGCACTGTCAAAACAGCCTTCAGTTGAAGAAGGCAAAGAAATCACAAACTGGCTCAAAAGCATGGGTGCCAGTGTAGCCATTGATGAGTACAACAATCCCAGTGCAAAAGCCACAGCAGGACATATTCATGCACAGATTCCTGGCTATGCAGATGGCGGACTTGCATCAACTCCACAAATTGCCATGGTGGCTGAAAAAGGCCCAGAGGCAATGATACCTTTGGACAACGGGGCAATACCTATCAATTTAGAAATGCCAGACGTGAAAAAGATGTTTGAAGGTATGATGCAAAGCATGAAAGATGCACCCGAGCGTGAAGTTACTGCGGTAGCATCATCAGACAACAGAGCAATGACTGAACTGGTCAACGTCATGCGAGAGCAAACAGAACAGCTTATAAATGCAATGTCAGACATGATCAGAGAGCAAAAGAACTCGGTTAGTGTGCAGGAAAGAATACTGCAAACTTCCATGTAAACACGGTAAATAACTTACTATGGCAGAAAAACAATCCCCCGGCTGGAAAAAATATTTCAAAGTGGCCGACACCACTGGTCAGTTAGGTCCAATTTCAGGACGCTATGCTGACGGCTTTCCAGGCTACGGCAAGAACAACGGCACCGATAACTATCCTGCAGACATGGTTTATCGCAACTATGCCAGCCGACTGCCAGAAGTTTACTCAGGTCATCCCAACCGTATTGAACGTTATAATCAGTACGAAAACATGGACATGGACTCAGAGATCAATGCATGTTTGGACATTATTGCTGAGTTCTCCACACAGCTAAACGAACAAAACGGCACACCGTTTGAAGTAAAGTATTCAGACACTCCTACTGATCACGAGATTGACATCATCCGTAAACAGTTGCAACAGTGGACAAAATTAAACAAATTGGATCAGCGTATCTTCAAACTGTTCCGTAATACCATCAAGTATGGCGATCAGATCTTTGTGCGTGATCCAGAAACATTTGAAATGATGTGGGTGGACATGAGCAAGGTAGCTCGTGTGATTGTGAACGAATCAGAAGGCAAGCGTCCTGAACAGTATGTGATTCGTGACATCAACCCCAACTTTCAAAACATGACTGTGGCGGCCAAGACTACTACAGACTACATGACCAATCCTGTAACAGGCACAATCTCGGGTGCTGCCAACTACACCATGCCCAATGGCGGCACAGGTGGCGGTGTGGGCAACAGTCGTTTCATGCAGGCCATGAACGAAGTTTGCTTGGATGCCAAACACGTGGTGCACATGAGCCTGAACGAAGGACTTGATGTGTTTTGGCCGTTTGGCAAAAGCATCTTGGAAAACATCTACAAAGTGTTCAAGCAGAAAGAACTGCTGGAAGACTCAATTCTTATCTATCGTGTGAGTCGTGCTCCTGAACGACGTATTTTCAAGATTGACGTGGGCAACATGCCCAGCCACTTGGCCATGCAGTTTGTGGAACGTATCAAAAACGAAATGCATCAACGTAGAATTCCTACCACTACTGGTGGTGGACAGAACATGATGGATGCCAGTTATAACCCACTTAGCATCAACGAAGATTACTTCTTTCCACAAACAGCAGACGGTCGTGGATCCAGCGTGGACACATTGCCAGGCGGACAGAACCTAGGCGAAATTGACGATTTAAAGTACTTTAACAACAAAATGGCCCGTGGTCTGCGTGTGCCGTCAAGCTATTTGCCCACAGGTCCAGACGACTCAGGCAAGACATTTGACGACGGAAAAGTAGGCACAGCACTCATACAAGAGTACAGATTCAATCAGTATTGCGAACGTTTACAGGCGTTGATCTGCCAAAAACTAGACGACGAATTCAAGATGTTCATGAAGTGGCGCGGGTTTAACATAGACTCTAGCCTGTTTAACATCAAGTTTAATGCACCTCAAAACTTTGCAAGTTACCGTCAAAGTGAGCTGGATAACACACGTATTCAAGCATTTACCAGCATGGAACAACTGCCATACATGTCAAAACGCTTTATGCTAGAACGCTTCTTGGGCCTGACTGAAGACGAAATCAAGAAGAACGAAGAGATGTGGCGTGAAGAACGTGACTCACCAGAGATGAAACCTACCACAGGACAAGATCTACGATCAGTAGGGATTACTCCTGGCGCACTAGAAACAGACATTCAAACAGGCGAAGACATTGGTCAGATGACACCAGATGGCGGTATGGGCGGAATGCCTGGCGCTGTGCCTCCTGCTCCAGGCGGAATGCCTGGTGGTGCCGCACCCCCTCCAGTATAAATACGTCTATGTTACTAACAGAATTTTGGCATAAAGAACCTGAAGCATATCAGGATGTTGCACAAGACAACAGCCAGCCTCAAATTGGCGACCTGCGTAAAAGTCGCCTTACCTTGCGTCAGCTAAACAAACTGCGCAAGATGAATGATGTACGAGCCTATGAGTACAAAGAAAAACTCAAACTTGTTCGTCAACAATACTCACCACCAGCCGCCCCTCCAATGTAAACGGCATTTATTGTCGTTTTGCCCCCATAAACCACCTATATTTCATCTAGTGTGTAAATAACAACACACTTTACCTATAGGAGTTTTTCATATGAACCGTTTTGAACAATTGATTGAATATGTGATCAATGATGACGAGCAAAAAGCTCGCGAACTATTCCACGACATCGTTGTGGAAAAAAGCCGCCAGATCTACGAAGACATCATGGCTGAAGAAGCCGAAGAAATCGAAGAAGGCGCAGACGAAGAATTAGACGAGATGGACATGGGTGGTGACGCCAGTAATGATCTAATCGACGACGTGGAAATGGAAGAAGAATCTGACATGAACATGGAAGCCGAAGGCGACGATGCGGAGTTTGACGACGAAGCAGAAGAAGACGGCGAAGATCTTACCAAAGACATGGAAATGGACAATGATGAGTTCGGCGGCGACAGCGATGAGCCAGCTACCAAAGACGACATCATGAATTTAGAAGACAAACTAGACCAGTTAATGGCCGAGTTTGAAGACCTCATGGGCGGCAACGACGACATGGGTGACATGGACGGAAATGGCGACATGATGGGTCCTGATGAAGGCGGTGACGCTCTTGAAATGGACGACACAGAAGAAATGGGCATGATGGAAGCCGTGAGCTTAAAAGCAGCCCCAAAGCCAGTAACTGGTGAGCAAGGTGCTTATTCCAAGAGCCCAGTTGCAGCCAATGCAGGCGCTAAAGGTCCTGTTGGCAACACAGTTAAGCCTGTACACGCTGGTGGCGAAATGGGTGGCAAGCACGACACTTCTGCTTACAGCAACAACACAAAAGATCTCATTGGCGACTTCCAGAACAAAGCTGGTGCCAGCATGAAAGATCAAAAGCCTGCTACTAAGCCTCATTTGGGCCAAGCATCAGGTGTTAACACAAAGTCTCCAGTAGCTAGAGGCTAATCGGCAATGAAAACGCTAAGAGAACAACTTACCTTTAATCAGGCCAACATCCAGGTGTTGGAGGAAGCTGATATCAGCGGAGGTAAGAATCTCTATCTTAAAGGCATTTGTATTGAAGGCAACAAGCGCAATGCAAATGAACGTGTCTATCCTTTACACGAGATATCTAAGGCAGTTAATACTATTAATCAACAGATTAAAGAAGGTAACTCCGTTTTAGGTGAAGTGGATCACCCAGATGATTTGAAGATTAACTTGGATCGTGTGTGCCACAGCGTTGAAGGCATGTGGATGGATGGAGACGCAGGATGTGGCAAACTTAAAATTTTGCCAACTCCAATGGGAGAATTGATCAAGACGTTGCTACAATCTGGTGTTAGACTAGGTGTATCAAGCCGTGGAAGCGGCAACGTTGATGACAGAACAGGACATGTAAGTGACTTTGAAATTGTCACTATAGATGTGGTTGCACAACCCAGTGCTCCGAATGCTTATCCTAAAGCAATTTACGAAGGACTCATGAACATGAAGTACGGACATAGATTGCTTGAAGTGGCTCGCGAATCTGGGCATAACAACAAAGTGCAGAGATATCTCAAAGATGAAGTCAAAAAGCTCATCAGAGATCTCAAAATATAAGGAGAACCAGGCATGTTAGATGCTATCAAACCATTGCTAGATAGTGACCTGATCACCGAGGAAACTCGCATGGAGATTAATGAAGCTTGGGAAACCAAGCTAAATGAAGCTCGTGAACAGGCTCGTGTAGAACTCAGAGAAGAGTTTGCACAACGCTACGAGCACGACAAGTCAGTAATGGTGGAAGCCCTTGACAAAATGGTAACAGAAGGTCTCGCCGCAGAGATTCAAGCCGTGGCTGCTGAAAAGCAAGCATTGGCTGAAGATCGCGTCCGTTTCCAACGCAAGATGAACGAATCAGCAACGAAGTTTAACGGCTTCTTGGTTAGTAAACTTGCAGAAGAAATTGGCGAATTGCGTAAAGATCGTAAAATGCACACCGAAGGTCTAGCCAAGCTAGAAAACTTCATGGTGCATGCGTTGGCTCGTGAGATCCAAGAGTTTGCTGCAGACAAACGTGACGTAGTGGAAACAAAAGTCCGCCTCGTTCGTGAAGCTCGTTCCAAGCTCGAAGGATTAAAAGCACGTTTCGTAAAAGAAAGTGCAGACAAAATGAGTCAAGCTGTTAGCCGTCACTTGAAGGCTGAACTTACACAATTGCAAGAAGACATTAAAGTTGCTCGTGAGAACAATTTTGGTCGTCGTATCTTTGAAGCGTATGCAAGCGAATTTGGTGCTACTCACTTGAATGAGAAAGCCGAAGTACGCAAGTTATACTCTGCATTGTCCCGCAAGGACCAGCAATTGGCGGAAGCCATCAAACTCACACAAAAGGCGAAAGTCGTTGTGGAGAGTAAAGAACGCGAACTGCGTATGATCAAAGAATCCAACGAGCGTGACAGCACGATGGAAATGTTGCTTTCTCCCTTGAACAAGGAAAAGCGCGATGTCATGCGTAATTTGCTCGAAAGCGTCCAAACTTCACGTTTGAAAAATGCTTTTGAAAAGTATCTACCAGCAGTGTTGGAAGACCGCTCTGTGAAAGCTTCTAAAGTGATCACAGAAAATGTTTCCTCAGTTACCGGTGATAAGACTGTTCCTACCCAAAACGTTGATCAAGAAGATCGCAGCAATGTGATCGACCTCAAGCGTCTGGCTGGACTGTAATTTAAATTTTTAGGAGACTTAAATGTCAGAACCATTGTTAGAAAGTCGCTGGGGCGAAACCAAAGAAGCATTGCTCGAAGGTTTGAACGGTACCCGTCGCAATTCCATGAGTGTGATCCTTGAGAACACACGCAAGTACTTGAAAGAAAATGCATCTGCAGGTTCTACAAGTTCCGGCAACATTGCCACATTGAACCGCGTGATTCTTCCCGTGATTCGACGTGTTATGCCAACCGTTATTGCTAACGAGTTGGTTGGTGTTCAGCCAATGACTGGTCCAGTTGGTCAGATCCACACTCTGCGTGTACGTTATGCACAGAGCTTGACTGATTCTTCTGCTGCCGCAACTAGCGTTACAGCTGGCCAAGAAGCATTGAGCCCATTCACTATTGCTACTGCATACTCTACAGTACCAAAAGACACAGCAACAGCAACAGCTTACACTGGTGGCAACACAGCTACCATGGAAGGTAACGGCGGTAAGCAAATTTCCGTCCAAATCTTGAAGCAAGCTGTTGAAGCCAAGACTCGCAAATTGCAAGCTCGTTGGACATTTGAATCTGCACAAGACGCACAAGCCATGCACGGTATTGACGTTGAAGCAGAAATCATGGCTGCTTTGGCTCAAGAGATTACAGCTGAGATCGACCAAGAGATTCTCTTGAGTCTACGTTCTTTGGCTGCTACTGAGTTCACATACAACCAAGCTACCGTTTCTGGTACAGCTACATTCGTTGGTGACGAGCATGCCGCATTGGCTGTTTTGATCAACCGTGTTGCTAACTTGATCGCCCAACGTACACGTCGTGGCGCTGGTAACTACGCTGTTGTATCTAGTGCCGCATTGACAGTGTTGCAATCTGCAACTACTTCTGCCTTTGCACGTACTACAGAAGGTACATTTGAAGCTCCTACAAACACCAAGTTTGTTGGTACATTGAACGGCGCTATGCGTGTGTTCGTTGACTCTTATGCTAGCGACACAACACCTGTGTTGGTTGGTTATAAAGGTTCTTCAGAAGCTGACGCTCCTGCATTCTACTGCCCATACATTCCATTGATGAGCAGTGGTGTTGTATTGGATCCAACAACATTCGAACCAGTTGTGTCATTCATGACACGTTATGGTTACATCGAACTAACTAACACTGCATCATCTTTTGGTAATGCTGGTGACTACGTTGGTGAGATTGCTGTTTCCAACTTGTCTTTCTCCTAATCAGAGATTGTACTCAAATCAAAAAAGCACCTCCGGGTGCTTTTTTGTTGGCTAAGTATTCGCATGCAAAACGAAGATATCAAAAGTTGGAAAATACGAGTGCTAGACACCAAGAGCGAAAGCTTCTGTGGAGCCAAGTGGTTTAACTCTACTATATGGTTGCGTCCCGGCAGAACTGCTAGTTGCCATCACAATCCAGGTCACAACATAGACCTTGAAGAAATCAAAACAAATCCCAGTGCCATACACAATACTGCAATCAAAAAAGAAGAACGCAGAATGATGCAACGTGGTGAGAAGCCCTTGAACTGTCAGTATTGCTGGACCTATGAAGAACTACATCCGGACAACTTAGGTGATCGTGTGTTCCTTAGCAAACACTCTTCAGAAGAAGATCTACAACGTGCATTTGATGCACCTTGGGATGAGGATATTGACCTTGACTACATTGAAGTTGCATTTGACAGAACATGCCAAATGGCCTGTAGCTACTGCTGGCCAGGCGCTAGCACTACCTGGGTCAAAGACCTAAAGAAAAACGGACCTTACGTTAATCTTCCCACAGACATTCGCAATCATCACAGCCACGCTAGTTATGATGACGACGGGTTTGACTACGGCTCAGACAATCCTTACATCAATGCGTTCTTCAAGTGGTGGGATCAAAGTCTGCACAAGTCAATCAAGACATTCAAAATCACAGGCGGTGAGCCTTTTATGAGTGGATACCTTTGGGATTTCTTTGACATGCTGGTTGAAGGCAGATTTAAAACAGATGCTAAGATCAGCATCTGCACTAACTTGGGCATACCCACAGAAAAAGTACACAAGTTCTTGGACATTGTGGAAAAGACCGGCTTAAACTTTGAAATCACAACCAGCGGAGAAGCATTTGGTGACAAAGGTACCTACGTGCGTGACGGATTGGAATGGGAAACATTTGTTCGCAACTTTGAATTGATTCGCAACTCGCCCTTGATCAAGAACCCCATCTTTATCATGGGCACAGTGAATGCGCCAGCTATTGATGGATTCTTGGGATTCTTGAACTGGGTCAAAGAACAGAAAGAAGCCGCCGGATCACCAGGTGCTGTGAACTACAGCATTACTCCTGTGCGCTTTCCAACCTATCAAAATTTGTTTATCTTGCCCATGGAACTGCGCCAGCAATACAGCCAAGAGATTCGAGCCTATATGGACAACCCTGATAACCTCAAGTGGTTTAACGAGTACGACTTGGTCAACATCAACAGATTCATACACTATGTGGCCACGGCTGAAGTACCTCACAAAGAAGTCAAGATTGGTTGGGACAAAAACAAAGACTTTGACAAAGAGAATCGCACATTTGATGTTGACGACCTTAGTCAAGATTTCAAAAGCTTCTTTACACAGTTTGATCAACGTCGTGGAAAAAGTTTTGTTGACACTTATCCACGCCTGGCCAACTGGTACAACAGTCTTTAAACTTTAAACCAACCCAGATATTGACCAACCTTCTTGGTTACACTGGTCCAGTCGCCCATGACTGGTTGACGAAACAATCGTGCAGTTGAATACCACGGACTAGAGTCACGATTCAACAACCAACGCCAGTCCACAGCAAACCAGTTGAGCATGATCCATGTGGGACGACCCAGTGCGCCTGCTAGATGTGCAATAGCAGTATCCACACTGACCACTACATCAAGATTTGCTATCAATGCAGCCGTGTCAGCAAAACTTTGAATACTGCCTGGATACATTGTAACTCCAGCAGACTCCAAGGTTGCAGTTTCTTCATCAGTGGCATCTATTTGCAAGTTAATCCATTCGTGCTGTGGATTGGCCTGAATCATTTTTAACATGTCTTCAAACGGCATGCCCTTGTGGCGGTTTAACCAGGCATCTCTGCGGCCACTCCAACTAAATCCCACACGCATGCGTTTTTTTGGACCTAACTTTTGTAACCATTGTTGCTGTAGTCCACCATCAGCATTTAGATAATTCATTGGACTAGGTAAGTTCTGTAGTGTAATACCTAATATTCCTGGGATACTCATGATAGGCACCCAGTAGTCAAAGTCTGACACTGAGTAGTCGTATCCAGACACACGTTTGATTATGGGACTGCCACTCAGCATTGGTACAAGACCATCTGTGACCTGCAGAATAATCTCTGCGCCCATCACGTGTAAGTTGTACAAGAAGCGCACAAACTGAATGTTGTCCCCGTGTCCTTGCTCGCCTATCACAAGAATAGTTTTTCCCTTGAGATCTTGACCGGTCCATCGAGGCTGTGTAAATTTTGGAAATGTACCAGCCAAGTGTTCATAGTTAAATCGCACTTCGTACGCAGGCCATCCTTGCGCATAGTTGCCACTCAACAAGTGTGCCACAGCAAGGTTAAACTGTGCTGTGATGTTGTTGGGATCTAGCTGTATGGATCTGGTTAAAAATGGTATTGCGCCTTCTGGCTCGCCTACTTCACGTAGCACATTGCCGTAGTTGTTGAAGGCGGCAGCATTTTTTCGATCCTGCCGCATTGCCTCAGCATAGCATTGTAGCGCAGCCTCAGGCTGGTTGTCAGCACGGTATTGATTGCCTTGCTCTATAATTTGATTGATATCCATCGGGTATTTACACTCCAGTATGGTACTATTTTACATTTTCCATAAATACTTGTCAACACAATACGGTGTTTTATGCTGAGATTAATACCCACAGCGTAGCGGCTAGAACCCGCATTGGGCTTCTATAAGGAGAAATCAAAATGGGTCGTCCTCTAAAAATTCAAAAATTATCTACCGGTTCCGGTAATGGTGGTGCCAGTGTAGGCATCGATCTAGGCTTTCCTGACTTTGGCAGTTTAACTAACCCAGTTAAAAACTCAGTTGGTAATATGACTAATGCTCAATATCTGGGTGTGGTAGGTGGCGCAGCCGCTACAGACACTCCTAGTGCAACTAATCCTCGTGTGGATGTAATTGTTAACATTGCCAATCCTGCTGGTGCTGGCCTTGGTGTTGCTCAAGGATACATTATCCGCCAAAAAGGATCGCACAAATATCTAGTTGGTTCTGTTACTGCTGTTAATGATGGCAGCCTTTTGGTTGGCCAAGCATATCAGATCACTTCAGTTGGAACCACAACTTGGAACTTGTATGGTGCACCTAGCAACTATGGTGTAGGTACAATTTTCACAGCAACTTCAGTTGGCGGAGCAGGATCGGGCACAGCAAATTCTGTGGGTGTTTGTGTGCTTGACAACGATGTGACTCCTGCAGCCGGTTTGATGGCCATCACATACACCAACAACGATTCTACAGCTACTCCAATCAGCAAGTTGACCAACAAGTTCTTGTTGGACTGGGCTGGCGGATCAACATACGCCGCTGATCAAGTTGTAAATGATGTTCGTTTTTCTGCCAACTTCTTCACAGACGAAGGCACAGTTATCAAGTCTGGCACAACGGCTGCTGCCAACGTGTCTGGACAACAGAACTTGGTTGACGTGGTTATTGTTGACAACGTCACTTCCTAATTGATTTGACTCACCAATCCCCTCAGATAATTACTGGGGGGATTTTTTATGAGCAGAGCATTTGTATTGGGCAACGGTGTAAGCCGACAACAGGTAGACTTAGAAAATTTAAAGCATTTTGGTCCTATCTATGGGTGTAATGCCCTGTACAGAGACTTCAAACCCACGGTACTAGTCAGCACAGATCGCCCCATCAGCGAGCGCATACAAGATTCAGGCTACGCACTAGAACACAAATTTTACACTCGCAAACCCACTCCGGGATCAGGTGCACTGCCTGTGCCACAAAAGTACTACGGCTACAGTTCGGGCCCAATAGCTGCCAGCATTGCTGCCTTTGACAATGCTGTAATCGTTTACTTGATTGGGTTTGATATGGGTCCAGTACATACCAAATTTAACAATGTGTATGCTGACACAGAATTCTATAAAAAAAGCTCAGCACCACCTACATTTACCGGCAACTGGGCACGACAGTTGACCACAGTTATGAAAGACTTTCCTAAAATAGCATTTGTGCGTGTGATGGCAGGTACTACAGCCGCTATCTCCGAGTTTGATGCTGTTAAAAACTTTCGAACTATGGATATTGCAGACTTCCTAAACCGCATAAATAACACAAAGGAACTCTAAATGTCTACCTACAAGCGTGTCAGCGGCAACTTAACAATTCAAACTCTTGATTCAACTGGTCTCGTGACCTTTGAAGGACCAAGCCCTAACACCGCTACTGTTTTTATCAATGGTAATTTGTCAGTTAGCGGAAACGCTACGTTATCAGGCAACATCTCTGGCGACAAGTTATTCAATGGTACATCGTCAATTGAAATACAAACCCCAGGCGGAAATTCTAACATCTCAATTGGAGGTGTTAGCAATGTGGCAATTTTTACGACCACAGGCATGACAGTAGCAGGTAACATCAACGCAGGTAATTTAGCACTGACAGGTTCGTTTAGTTTAGCAAGTTTAAGTGCCAGTGGCAACATCACTGGCGGCAATTTAATCTCAAATGGCAATGCAATCATCACACGTGATGCAGGTGTTGCCCAACCAACACTGATATTTTTAGATACTGATACCGCGGCAGCAAATAATCAGACCATTGGATCAATTGAGTGGTACACTTCTGATGTTACATTAGGTGCACGAACAACGTCTGCTATTCGATCAATAACCAGCAATGTTGGTGGTGTGGCAGGTAACGCAGATGTACATATTTTAACGTCAACTAATGGTGCCGCAATATCAACTAAAGTTATTGTATTAAGTACTGGTGAAGTTGGAGTTGGTAATATTCTTCCAAATTCAAATTTAGCAGTTGCAGGCAACGTTTATGTCAGCACTACTATAACTGCTGTGGGCAACATCACTGGCGGCAATGTTGACACAGCAGGAAATGTTAGTGCCACAGGCAATGTAACTGGTGCTAATTTAGTCACTGGTGGATTGCTCACAGTGACCGGAAACATTACAGGCAATAACATTACCACAAGCAGTGTTACAGCCAATGGCGCTATATCAACCACAGGCAACGTGCGTGGTGGTAACTTACTCAGTGATGCAGCCATTTCGGCCACAGGTGATTTAACTATAGTTGGCTTTGGATCAATTCAAGGCAATGTCATTGGCGGCAATGTCAATTCACTTGGCAATGTCAGTGCAGTTGGAAATGTGATCTCAGCCAATGTACAAACAGGTGGATTGATCACTGCTACAGGCAACATCACAGGCGGCAACATAATTACTGGTGGAGCAGTTAGTGCTGTTGGTAATGTCAGCGCAATAGGTAATGTGTTTGGTGGAAATCTATTTGCTGGGTCAGCTGGCGCTGGGTATGTTTATGGTAATGCCAGCTTTATGACTGGTATTGGGGCCGCGGCCGCACCTGATCAAATTAATAACGGACCAACAGTTTTATCAATAGCTTCATCTGGCGCAAATATTGACGGTGTTGTAAATGGTGTAAGCATATTGACTGTTTACACTGGCGGCCAATTAATAACAGGCGTAATCTCTGCCACAGGCAATGTGTCTGGTAGTAATGTCAACGCTTCGGGTAACATCAGTGCTATTGGTAATATCAATGGTGCCAACATCTTTACCACTGGTATTGCTAACATTGGCACATTGATTACTACCAATATCAATGCCAATGCTCTAACATCAGGCACAGTATCTAGCGATCGACTAAGCGGCAGCTACACCATCAGCATTACAGGTAGTGCTGGTACAGCTGCCACAGTAACCAATGCGGCGCAAGGAAATATTACTAGTTTAGGAACACTAACCTCATTAGCGGTTACAGGCAACGTCACAGGCGGAAATTTTGGTACTGCAGGACTGGTCACCGCTACAGGCAACATAATTGCTGGCAACGTTATCACAGCCGGTGCTGTCAGTGCTGTTGGAAATATTTCAGCTACTGGTAACATTCAAGGTGCCAACATATTAGGCGGCGCCAATGTCAATGCTATCACACATACTGGTACAACTGTAAGTGTGATTGGCAACATCACAGGCGGCAACTTATTTTCTCCAGGAGAAATTTCTGTAGTTGGTAACATTCAAGCTGGCAACATCTTAAGTGTGGCCAATGTTAGTTCTACTACGTTTACTGGATCTACTGTTAATGTCACTGCCAACATTACTGGTGGCAATATTATTACAGGCGGCCTAGTATCAGCAACTGGCAACATCACAGCAGGTAGTAACGTTTCAGGTAGCAACATTAACGGTAGCAATCTTTACAGCGTAGGTATTGTCAGTGCAGCTGGTAACATTACTGGTGGCAACGTGATCACTGGTGGGGCAATCAGCGCAGTTGGTGCAATCAGTGCCACAGCCAATGTAACTGGTGGTAACGTTAACACAGCTGGTGTTCTACTGGTCAATACTGGCAACACAGCAATTGCTATTGTGAACGGTGCAGCCAATGGAGTTGGCAATATTGGTAGCTCAACAGGCTACTTTAATCGATTGTTTGCCACAGCTACCACAGCACTCTACGCTGACTTGGCTGAAAAATACACAGCTGACACTGACTATGCTCCAGGTACAGTGGTATCATTTGGCGGCACTGAAGAAGTAACACTTAGTATATGGGATTCAGATCGCAGAGTTGCTGGAGTTGTAAGTACCAACCCCAGCTACCTGATGAATGCTGGACTAGATGCTGAACACGTGGCAGTGGTTGCTCTGCAAGGTCGTGTGGCGTGCCGGGTGCAAGGCCCTGTACGCAAAGGTGACATGATGGTATCAGCGGGGAATGGTGCTGCCAGATCAGAAGCAGAACCCAAAACTGGTGCAGTGATTGGAAAAGCCCTGGAAAACTTCAGCGGTGAATCTGGCACAATTGAAGTGGTAGTGGGCAGAATCTAATCTAACGGTACCAACAACCGTATTTTTGCTCAAATCATAGATCTATCTCTTTGGTAAATACAACCAGAGGAATGGATTATTCATGTCGCAACAGATAATTGACGTTGGTGCCGCAGCCAACGATGGAACAGGTGAATCATTACGTAATGCGTTTACAGCCGTAAACTCAAATTTCACGGAGATTTACACTGCTGGTCCTGTTGGCAGCAATATTGCTATTTCTGGCAATGTTATAACCAACACAGCTCTCAACGGCAACATAGTACTCAAGCCCAATGGCATTGGAGTAATACAAGCCAATGCCGCGGTGTTACCCAGCATTGACAATGTGTATGATCTGGGCAGTGCCGCGCTGAGATTTGACACAGTTTACGCTGGTTACTATTATGGTAACGGTGCATTCTTAACAGGCATCTCTGGTGGGTCGGGCAATGGGCAAGCCATTGTTAACGGCACATCCAATGTGGCAATCACCACAGCCAATGGTAATGTAACTATTGGCATCAATGGCACAGGCAATGTAGTTGTGATATCGCAATCACAGATGCTTGTAAACGGTGCAATAGCCACTCCACGAACACTTTCTGCAAATGTTGTAATTAGCGCCAATGTGTCAGCTATGATGATTAGTCCATTGACTATTCCCAGTGGCTTATCAATTACGGTACCCGGCACATCAACATTCCAGGTAATCCCATAAATATAGAATAAAAGGACTGAACTAAATGGCAATTCAACTAGACGGAACAACGGGCATTAGCGCATCTGGTAATATACAAGGTGCTAATTTAGTTACAGCCGGGAATGTTACCGCCACAGGCAACGTAGCTGGCAACTACTTTATTGGTAATGGTGCTGCTCTTACTGGCATTGTGGCATCCGGTGGTGCCGCAATTACCAATGGTTCATCTAATGTCAGCATTGGCGGAGCAGGAGCCAATGTAACAGTAGGTGTTGCAGGTGTGGGTAATGTAGCAGTATTTTCCAGTACTGACCTGACAATTTCTGGCAACTTGTTGCCCGCAGGCAATGTCAGCAAAAATCTTGGTAGCCCAACCAATGCGTTTAATGATCTGTACTTGGCTAACAGTACTATTTTCTTAGGCAACGCCACAATCAGTGCCAACGCCACATCAGTTGTAATGACCAACGAGTCGGGTCAACAAACAGTTATCACTGGATCTGGCACACTTACTTCTTATGGCAACGCCAATGTGGCAGCCAACTTGGCGGCATTTGGTTCAAATCCTATATTGACCACAGGCAATGTCACAGCAGGATTCTTTCTTGGTAATGGTAGCCAATTATCGGGCATCACAGCAAACTACAGCAATGCCAATGTGGCCACATACTTGCCCACATATACAGGCAACTTGGCAGCACTACAAGGTAACGTAACCACCACAGCCAACATCAGCGGCAACTTCTTTATTGGTAACGGTTCGTTGCTGACTGGCATATCTGGCGGCGGCGGAACCCCAAGTTCAATTGTCAACGGCACATCCAATGTGGTAGCAGCCGCTTCAGGCAACGTTACTGTGGGTGTGGCTGGTACAAATGTTGCTACATTTGCCACGACAGGTGAATATGTAACAGGCGTAATCAGTGCTAGTGGCAACATCACCAGTGGTGCTAACGTCAGCGGTACTTACATTTTAGGTAACGGTGCTTTCTTAACAGGTGTTGCTTCAAGTTATGGCAACGCTGATGTTGCAAACTACCTAGCTTCTGGAACAGACACAGCTAACATTATCACAACTGGCAACATCGCAGGCGGTAACATTACCACAGCCGGGTTGATCAGCGCAACTGCTAGTATCACAGGTGGCAACGTCCTTACAGGTGGATTGATTGTTGCAACTGGTAACGTTACTGGTGGTAATTTAATAACCGGCGGTACAGTAAGTGCATCTGGTAACGTTAGTGCAATTGGCAACATCACTGGTGGTAACTTATTGTTTGGTTCTGGGGTAGTTAGCGGTACAGGTAACATCAACACTGGTAATCTTAACATAACTGGCAACATTGTTGACACTGGAAACTTGACTCTCACTGCTGGTGCTAATTCCTGGACCTTTGACACTGTTGGTAATTTGACCGTACCTGGTAGTATTATACTGCCTCCAAATTCAAAGATTACAGCCGTATTTGCAAGCCCCGCACCAAGTCTTGATGGATTTTCCAGCGTTAGTGCAGTAGACTTGAGTGCGGCTGCTAATGTTACTGCAATAAGAGTAAGTGCGTCTGGCAATGTCACTGCTGCCAATGTAAATGCTGTAGGATTGAGTCTGAGTGGCAATGTCCTAAGCCCACTTAATTCTACAGCCAACATTGTTACCACCGCCAACATTGCAGGTGGCAATTTAAGTTTGTCTGGTGCATTTAGTCCAGCATCTGTTACTGCTACAGGCAACGTCGCTGGCGGCAACTTGACCACACAAGGTCAAGTATCAGCAACTGGCAATATTACTACTGCTGGTTACTTTGTTGGTAACTTTGCTGGTAATGTTACAGGTAACATTGTTGTACCTGGCGCTAACACACAAATTCTCTTCAACACCAATGGCAATGCAGATGCAGTTGGCGGATTAACCTATAACAAAGATTCCAATGTACTTGCAGTGCTTGGAAACGTTAGTGCTCAAGGCAACGTAAATGCAGGTAACGTAAACACAGTTGGTAATATTGCAGCCGGTAATATTTCAGTTACCAGCGCAGTTGCAGGTGCAACTGTCAGTGCAAGCGGTAACGTAACTGGTGGTAACATCAACACAGCTGGCTTAATTAGTGCTACCGGCAACATTACAGGCGGCAACTTGAGTGGTACTAACATTGTTGGTACATTGGCAACAGCTTCTCAAACAAACATTACTTCAGTTGGCACACTTGGATCATTAGCAGTTACAGGTAATATCGGTGGTGGCAACGTCAATGCCACAGGATTGAGCCTAAGTGGTAACGTTGTAAGTGCAATCAACACCACTGCCAATATCACAACCACTGCCAACATCAGCGGTAACTTTATATTAGGTAACGGTAGCCAACTAACTGGCTTGCCAGCGACATATGGCAATGCCAACGTGGCAGCCAACTTGGCAGCATTTGGCTCTAACCCAATTAGCTCAACTGGTAATATCACAACAACTGCAAATATCAGTGGCGGCAATATACTTGGTGGCGCTAATGTCAATGCCACAACACACACTGGTACCACAGTTAATGTAACCGCCAACATTGATGGTGGCAATTTACGTACTGCTGGATTAATTTCTGCAACTGGTAATATTACTGGTGGTAACATCAATGCCGCAGGATTGAGTTTGAGTGGCAACGTGGTAGGTGCATTAGTATCAGCAGCCAACATCACAACCACAGCTAACATCTCAGGTGGATACATTTTAGGTAACGGTAGCCAGCTAACTGGGTTACCTGCAGGATACAGCAATGCAGATGTTTCAACATATCTAGCTTCTGGCACAAATTCTGCAAATATCATAACAACTGCCAATGTTACTGGTGCAAATTTAACCACAGGTGGACTGGTAACAGCATCGGGTAACATTACAACCACAGCCAACATTGCAGGCAATTACTTTATTGGTAATGGTAGTCAACTAACTGGTATTACAGTGGCTGCTGGCTCTTCAATTACTAATGGAACATCAAATGTTGCAGTAGCACTAAACGGTAATGCCACAGTTGGTGTAGCAGGCACAACAGTTGGTACATTCTCGTCAACTGGATTAGGCGTGACAGGTGTCGCAAGCGTAAGTGGCAATATCACAACCACTGCTAACATTGCTGGCGGATTCTTTATTGGTAACGGATCACAACTAACAGGCCTGGCAGCAACATACGGCAATGCTAACGTGGCAGCCAATTTGGCTGCTTTTGCAAATAATCCAATATCCACATCTGGCAACATCACTGGTGGCAACATATTGGGTGGAGCCAACGTTAATGCTACAACACATACGGGTACCACAGTTTCAGTAACTGGTAATATCACCGGTGGCAACATATTGGGTGGAGCCAACGTTAATGCTACAACACATACGGGTACCACAGTTTCAGTAACTGGTAACATCACTGGCGGCAACCTAAATGCCGCAGGATTGAGCCTGAGTGGCAACGTTGTTAGCGCAATCAATACCACAGCCAACATCACAACCAGTGCTAATATCACTGCTGGCAACATCACAACATCTGGATCACTAGGCAACATTAGTGGCGCCAACGTAATTGCTGGTGTAACACTCAGTGCTACAGGCAATGTGATTGCAGGAAATGTCAATACTGCAGGTGTATTGAGTTCCACAGGCGGTGTAAACACCATTGGTAACATCACTGGTGGCAATATCAACACCAGCGGTTTGGTTTCAACAACAGGCAATGTGGTTGGTGGTAATGTAAATGCCGCGGGATTGAGTCTAAGTGGCAACGTTGTTAGTGCAATTAACTCTACAGCCAACATCACAACTACAGGTAATATTCGTGGCGGCAATGTGATCACCACAGGAGTAGTTGGAACAGGATTGATCAGCACAACCGGCAACGTGTTTGGTGATATCTTCAGCGCAACCGGTAATGTAACAGCCAGTTACTTGTTGGCCACAGGAGCCAGCTTAACAGGTAATATTGTTTCTCCGCTGAATGTCAGCGCCAATGTAACTGCTCCTTACTTTGTTGGTAACGGTAGCCAGTTAACTGGTGTAGTTGCTACCAGCATTGGCACCCTGCCTAGTTTGAGTGTTACTGGTAACACAGTAACAGGTAACTTGACCACAGCTGGATTGGTATCAGCTGCCGGAAACATCATTACCGCAACAGGCGTAGAAGCAGCCACATTGGTAACTTCTGGTAATGCAGTAATTGGTGGAGACTTAACAATCAACGGCAACGTGACCTATGTTAATGTTGCCACACTGGAAGTTGAAGACCCAATCATTGGACTTGGTCGTGGACCAAACAACACTCCGCTGGCCGCCAACGATGGCAAAGATCGTGGTGTAGATTTATGGTATTTCAACACCACAGAACGTCAGGCATTTATTGGCCTGGACAACTCAACAGGCAACCTGTTTGCGGCTGTGGATGTCACAATTGCCAACGATGTTGTCACAATTGGATCATACGGTACATTCCAAGTTGGTGGTCTAGATGCCGCAGACATTGACGTGTCTGCCACAGTCAATGCTGTGGGCAACATCACTGGTGGCAACTTGTTTACAGGTGGTTATGTTCAAGCAACTGGCAACATCACGTCATCTGCCAACATATCAGGTGGCAACATACTTGGCACCACAGCTATATTCTCTGGCAATGTTAGTGGAGCCAATGTCAATGCTGGATCTACTGTGTCGTCAACAGGTGTTGTAATTGCCACAGGCAATGTCACAGGTGGCAACCTGACCACAGCCGGCACAGTAAGTGCAACTGGTAACATCAATGGTGGTAACGTTAACACAGCCGTTGTCAGCACAACAGGTAATGTCGTGGCCACAGGCAATGTCAGCGCCGGCAATATTATTACAGGCGGTGTGATTACTGCAACTGGCAATATCAACGCTACTGCCAACGTCAATGGTGGCAATTTAAATGCCGCAGGATTGAGCCTAAGTGGCAACGTTGTGAGTGCGCTAAACGTAACAGGAACAGTTACAGCAGGCACAGTTAACTCAGCTGGCGCTGCTAGTGCAGTTGGAAACGTAACTGGCGGCAACATTAATACCGCTGGATTAGTCAGCGCACAAGGCAATATAGTTTCTGCAGGCAATGTTACAGGCGGTAATATTACCACTCTGGGATTGATCAGCGCATTTGGTAACATTACTGGTGGTAACTTAGAAGGTGTCAGCATTGCTGGTACGTTGATCACAGCTAGTCAAACCAATATTACAGCAGTTGGCACACTAGGCAGCTTAGGTGTTACAGGTAATATTTCAGGCGGCAACGTTAATGCTGGCATTGTAAGTGCAACTGGCAACATTGTTGGCGGAAATGTAAACACAGTCGTTGTGAGCGCAACCGGTAACATCATTGGTGGTAACGTAAATGCTACAGGGTTGAGCCTGAGTGGTAACGTTGTAAGTGCAATCAATACCACAGCCAATATCACAACCACAGCCAACATTGCTGGTGGGTTCTTCCTAGGCAACGGATCGCAGTTAACAGGAGTGATAGCTACAGGAGTTGGTACTTTAACAAGTCTTAGCGTAGTTGGAAACGTTGATAGTGGTAACGTTAATACAGTAATTGTCAGTGCAACTGGCAATATTGTATCTACTGCCAACATAACTGGAGGCAACATTACCACAGGTGGTGTTGTTACCTCAACTGGCAATATTGTATCTACTGCCAATGTCACTGGTGGCAATATTACCACAGGTGGTATTGTTACTTCAACTGGCAATATTGTATCTACTGCCAACGTAGCCGGTGGAAACTTGGTCACAGGTGGCAGAGTAGTTGCCACAGGCAACATTGTATCCAGTGCTAATGTTTCAGCTGGTAATGTTAACTCTGTAAACTTCAGTGCCAGTGGTAATATTGTTGCAGGCGGAACGCTAGATGTTACTGGTAACACTGTGATCACCGCAGACCTTACTGCTGGCAATTTGATCACAGGTGGGCGAGTAGATGCCACAGGCAATATATCAGGTGCCAATTTTGGAACTGCTGGATTTGTGCTTGCATCAGGCAATATTACAACTACAGCCAATGTGGTTGGAGGCAACTTAACTACCAGTGGATTAATTGTAGCAACTGGTAATGTAACAGGTGGCAATGTCAATGCTTTGGGCAATGTCAGCGCAGTTGGTAACGTATATGCCAACAACGTGATTGGTAACTTGGTACTGTCTAGTTCTAACACACAGGTTGTTTTTAACGATTCAGGAGCCACAGCAGGATCCGCAGGATTGGTATTTAACAAAGTTGGAAATGCGTTCACAGTTGGCGGTCCAATCAGCACAGCCAACGGTGGAAACATTACAGCAACTGGTTCAATGAGTGCAACAGGTAACATCACAAGTGCAGCCAATATTGCTGGCGGTAATATTAGTTCTACAGGTGCACTGTCAACCACAGGAACCATCACAAGCGCAGCCAATATTGCTGGTGGCAATATTAACTCATCAGGTGCAATCAGCGCCACAGGTGATGTTAGCTCAGTTAATGTAAACGCTTCAGGATATATTGATGCTACTGGAAATATTTCTGGTCTTAATATAGCAACTGGTGGATTTATATTGTCTGCAGGCAATGTGTCTGGTTCCAACATAAACACAGCAGGATTGATCAGCGCCGCAGGTAATGTAACAGGTGGCAACCTAAACGCCGCAGGATTGAGTCTAAGTGGTAACGTTGTAAGTGCATTGAATGTAACTGGCAATATCACAGCCGCAATAGTTACCACTACAGGCAATGTGGTAGCAACAGGCAATGTCAACGGTGCTAACTTGAACATTACCAGCACAGGTAACATCAACGCACTGGTAGTACCAACTACTGTGGTTGCCACAGGCAACATCACAGGTGGTAACTTAATCACAAGCGGTGTAGTTACTGCAACTGGCAATATTAACTCAACTGCCAACGTGTCAGGTGGCAATTTGACCACAGGCGGTCTTGCTGTTGTTACTGGCAACATCACAGCTGGGAATGTTAACACTGCAGGATTGGCCAGCGTAACTGGCAACGTACAAGCAGGCAATTTACGCACAACAGGTTTGGTCAGCGCCACAGGTAATGTCACAGCAGGAAATGTGTCAGTATCTGGGGTCATAAATATCAACGGTGCCCTGGCAGCGACGATTAACGATGCAATAGCATTATCGATAGCATTAGGATAAAAACGAAATGGCAAATACTTTTACAAGAAAATTGAGTCAAAATGTGGGAACAACGGCAACTGCCATTAATTCCTATACTGTGGCTGCAAATACTACCGTGGTAGTTGTGGGACTTACTGTTACTAACAAAACAGGCAGTTCTATTACCGCCAACGTATTCATCAACGATGGAGCAGCAAATACTTTCATCTCATCTAATGCACCAATATCATCAGGCTCTAGCCTGGTAGCAGTTGGTGGAGATCAGAAATTGGTCTTGATCACTGGTGATAAAGTGTTCGTGCAAAGCAGTGCAGCCAGTTCAATTGATGCTGTATTAAGTATTTTGGAAATAACATAATATGAGTTATATTGGTCTTAATCCTAATGTACCACTGCTGAACACCAGCACGGAAACATTCAGCGGCAATGGCGTAAATCAACAATTTGCTCTAGGTCGAAATGTTGCCAGTGCTAGTGATTTGGACGTGATGATTGGCAACACACTTCAGCGTCCTAACACAGATTACGAAGCTGAAGGTAATGTTCTGTTGTTTACAGCGGCTCCTGGAGCAGGAACCAATAACATCACAGTGACATATCGTGCAGGCGCACTGAACACCTTAAATTTACAGGCCACAGCGTTTCCAGCAGGCACCGAAGGTGCTCCTGGCGTTTACAGTTTATCTGCCAACAACACAGGTATCTTTTGGGGCAATGCTACCTCAATGACTGTGACTGTGGCAGGTGTTAGCACTGCCCAATTTAATGCCACTGAAAATTCTACCACTACAACATCAGGTGCCATTACCATCGAAGGTGGACTTGGCCTAACAGGTAACATATACACTGGTGGTATTGTACGAGTACTAGACTCCACACAAAGTGGCAACGTATCAACAGGTGCTGTAACTATTGCTGGCGGCCTTGGCGTTGCTGCCAATTTGAACATTGGCGGTAACATTGTTTGCGTGGGAGACTTCACAGTCAACGGGACATTTACTACCACAGGTACAGACAGCTTGGACGTGACAGATCCGTTCATCTTTTTGGCCAACAACAATCCAGGCGACACATACGACTCTGGTGTGGTCACACAATACTATGATGGCGCTAACACACGCTACAGCGGTTACTTTCGCGATGTAAGTGACAGTGGCCAATACAAATTCTTTGGTAACCTGTTGACACAACCAACAACCACTGTAGCCACCAGCGATCCAAGTTTTAGCTATGCCAATGTTATCTTGGCCAACTTGAGTGCTTCAGGCAACGTTGTTGCTTCTTACTTTGTTGGTGACGGTAGCGCACTAACAGGTATTTCTACAGATACTACACAGATTCTCAATGCCAATTCTAAAGTTATCATTGCCAGCCCTAACGGTAACATTGTTGCCAACGTTAATGCTATCACAATTGCTACAGTAAGTTCAACTGGTGTAGCAGTTACAGGATTAGTAACAGCAACATCAAACGTCAGTGCCGCAGGCAACGTAATTGGTGCCAATGTACAAACTGGCGGATTGATCACTGCAACAGGTAACATCACAAGTGCAGCCAATATTTCAGGTGGCAATATTTCATCTGGTGCCGCTATCAGCGCAGCTGGTGCAATCACAGGTACAACTATTTCTGGTACTGCTATCAGTGGTTCAGGCAATGTAACAGGCGCCAATGTTATCACTGGTGGATTGATCACAGCAACTGGCAACATCACTGGTGGTAATATTAACACTGGCGGATTAATTTCAGCAACTGGTAACATCACAGGCGGCAACATACTTGGCGGAGCCAATGTCAATGCCACAACTCATACAGGTACAACAGTTTCAGTAACTGCCAACGTAACTGGCGGCAACTTGACCAGTGCAGGCAACATCAGTGCTGCCGGCAACATCACTGGAAACTACATTTTTGGTAATGGTAGTTTGCTAACAGGATTGAGCACCAGCAGTTTAACAAACGGCACATCAAATGTGCGTGTTATTGCCAACGGTGATATCACTATTCAAAGTGCAGGCACAGACAACGTGATAGTAGTGTCTAGTACAGGTCTAGCAGTTACAGGAGTAGTAAGTGCTTCAGGCAACGTAACTGGTGGCAACATAGTTACCAGCGGATCAGGCGGCAACATCACCGGCGCCAACGTTATTACTGCTACCACACTCAGTTCAACTGGTGCAACAGTAGCTACAGGTAATATTACTGGTGGTAATATTATCACAGGTGGATTGTTCACAGCAGTAGGTAATGTTGTAGGTGGTAACATCAACACAGGCGGGCTAATCACTGCAACTGGTAACATCACCGGGGGCAACATTGCTGCCACTAACCACACAGGTACTGTAGTAAGTGTGACTGGTAACATCACAGGTGGTAACGTAATTACTGGTGGTGCAATCAGCGCAGTTGGTGCAATCAGCGCAACAGCTAACGTAACAGGTGGCAACATCAACACAGGTGGGTTGGTAACTGCCACAGGCAACGTCACTTCAGCTGGTAATGTTGCAGGCGGCAACATCATTGCTACCGCAGCCTTGTTGGGTGCAAGTGTCAGTGTGTCAGGAAATGTAACTGCTAACAATGCGGCATTTACCAACATTGTGACAGCAGCCAATGCAGCCGCAGACACAAATACCACACAAGTTGCTACCACAGCTTATGTTATTGGCCAAGCAAGTTCAACAACACCAACAGCAATCGGCACAGGTGCAATAGGCACAAGCACTCGCTGGGCAAGAGCAGATCACACTCATACTGGTGTAGGCACACTGGCAGTATCTGGAACAGGTATTAGTATCAATGCCAGTACAGGTGCTTTGACTATTACATCAAATGCTACCAATGCCAACACAGCCGATGCAATTGTTGCTCGTGATGCGTCAGGTAACTTTGCTGCCAATACAATCACAGCTACACTGAGTGGCGCAGCCACAACAGCAGGCACAGTGACCACAGCCGCACAAGGCAACATCACAAGTGTTGGTACACTCACAAGTTTGGCAGTAACAGGTAATATTACTTCAGGTAACTTGCAAGGCACAAGCATTGTTGGTACACTGACCACAGCCGCACAAACTAATATTACATCAGTGGGTACATTGACAAGTTTAGCCGTAACAGGTAACGTGGCTGGCGGTAACATCACCACAGCAGGTCAAGTAAGTGCAACTGGTAACATCACCGGCGGCAACGTACTAGGTGGTGCCAATGTCAATGCCACAACACATACTGGTACTACAGTTAATGTTACTGGTAATATTGACGGCGGCAACTTGCGTACTGGCGGATTGATATCAGCAACCGGCGGAGTAACTGGATCACAGTTTAACGGTTCGGGCGCTGGATTAACATCGATTCCTGCTGCCAACGTAACTGGCACATTGAGCGTTAATACCACAGGTTATGCCGCAACAGTAAGTGGTGCCGCACAAGGCAACATCACCAGTGTTGGCACACTCACAGCACTCACAGTGAGTGGCGCAATCACAGTTAACTCTGGCGCAGCCGCTACAGCCATTGTGAATGGTGCGTCAACAGGTGTTGGCAACATTGGTAGCACAACTACCACATTCAACACTGTGTTCGCCAAAGCAACCACAGCACAATACGCTGACTTGGCAGAAAACTACGCCGCTGATGCTGAATACGAACCAGGTACTGTATTGGAGTTTGGTGGCAGTCACGAAGTTACTGTGAGCAACACAGCAGCCAGTTCTACTGTTGCAGGTGTTGTGACAACAAATCCTGCTTACTTGATGAACAGTCATTTGCAAGCAGACCACGTGGCTGGCATTGCTTTGATGGGCCGTGTGCCAGTCAAGGTCATTGGCGCAGTACGCAAAGGACAAATGATGGTGTCAGCAGGCAACGGTCATGCCATGGCCTGCACAACACCCACACTTGGCAGTGTAATTGGAAAAGCGTTGGAAGATTTCAACGGAGAGTCAGGCACAATTGAAGTTGTGGTTGGCAGACTATAAGGAAAACAAATGGCTTATTTGGGTAATACACCGCAGATTGGACAATATAGATACATGGACACGCCGGCGTTTGACGGCACCCAAACTACATTTCCAATCACTGTTGCAGGAGTAGGTTTTGCGCCTCCTACTGTTTATACCATGATGGTGAGTCTAAATAATGTGGTCAAAAATCCCGGAGTTGATTACAGTATCTCTGGATCAACAATAAGTTTTGTAACAGCCCCGGCTGCGTTGACACCGTTCTTTGGCATACTCATGGGCGACACACTATATACTGGCACACCTAGCGATAATACCGTATCCGACAGCAAGATTGTAAATGGTACAATCAGTTACAGCAAGTTTTCAACGAACACTCGAGCAACGTTGACAGCTAATCAAATCATATTTGGAGTTTAAGAAATGGCAAGACAAAGATTAAATAATTATGTGTTCACACCGGGAGTTAGCGGTGCTGGCACAATCAAGGTTCCTGGACGTATCAACCTAGAGGACTTTTTGGCCATTTATAACACCACAGATCAGATATCGATCTACAACTTTGGTGACACCGCACAAGGTGGAACAGTGGCATTTACTGCCACACCCACTGTGGATTTTCCCACAGCCTATGCTGGCGTGACCACACTGAGCCTAGACTGGGACACCAGTTTGATGAATGCCAATGACTTGTTGGCCATTTACGTTGAGTACTCTAGTTTAGAAACAATACCTTGGGCTTTTGGCACAGACGCCATTGGTCGCGCTCGAGTATCAAATCCACAGTCGCTAATTGACGCTGACTTTGAATACGGCTTGCAAAACACCAAGTGGCAGAACGTAAGTACTATTCAAAATATTCCTGCGTTTTATGAGGATATTGGCGCAGACATCACAATCAACACCAACGGCTATGTTAGTTTGATTGCAGGCGATGATCCAATCACCAGCAATTCAGACACGTCAGTTAGATTGCAAAACCCAGGCTCGCCTCAATGGGTAGCCAACGACTTTGCATTGATGATCAGTCAAACACAAGGTAACACAACGCCTTTCTACAGCAACTATCTAACAGCAAATATCAACAGTTCTGCAGAACGTACATTTACTGTGGCAAGCACCACAAACTTTAGTGCTGGTGACAATATTATTATTATTGGTAATCCAGGCACAGGCGGTACAACACTTGCTGTGGCCAACATTACCAGTACAGGCACAACCACAGTTAACTGTGCCAACGTAGCTGCCGCTGGTATTAGTGATGGTAGTTACATTATTGTGCAAACTAACACAGCCAACGTGTATGAAGTCATGGCAGTTACCAACGTTTCAACAAATGCGTTGACAGTTGTTCGTCAAGTAAACAACACAAATGCAGGCAGCGCCAATATCACAATTGGCAATGGCGTTTTTGCAGTGAGCAGTCTTGAAGTTGCGCAAATTTATGAAGTTACTGATGCTACCACATTGCAATTAACACGTGGATGGTACAATACTACTCCTGCTAATGCATTTGTAGCAGGCTCAGTATTCCAGAAACTCAGTGGCAACGTTGAATTGGTCAACATGAGCTCAATCAACACCGCAGTCAATGGCACACAGACCATTGCTCGTGGACAATTTAGTACCACAGCACTCACAGCCGCCGGTGCAGGATCTCCTGTGATACGTATGACTGGTATTTTTAACGCAACTGGCAATGCTGATATTCCACAGATTGCAGTTAATGCTGATGATCATGGACTTGTTGCTACAGATTATGTGAGCAATCAAAATCAAGCCAACAGCAATGCCGAAGGTGTGAGTTATGTTTACTACGCCAACGACAACAATTTTGCCTACTACCCACCAAGAACTACTGGCACAGCAGTGGGATATCCACTCAACCAAATTGACTCAATTGTGCGTCAAGCCTTTCCATATACAGGTGCTGACCTTGATGTGTTAAGTATCACCAGCGATGGCGGCAATCCAAGCACAATCACAGTGACCACACGTTATGCTCACGGTCTTGTGCCTGGTACTCCAATGATTATTGCACTATCAGCAGGCACAAATGCTTCGTATGCTACAGGCAGTTTCTTTGCTACAGAAGTTCCAAGTACAACCACATTCACGTACTTGGCCAAAACAGGTGCAGCCGTAAGTGGATCAATTACGGGCACAGTGAACGTGCGCAGTAATGCTGTGTTCTTGCCAAGACCGTTTGACGGCGGTGTTATCCTTGGACCAGGAACTCCCACACGTGGCGCAAGTGCTGTACGTCAAACAAAGAAATACTTCCGTTATCAATCTGGTAAAGGTATCTTGTTCACATCAGGTACAATGTTGCAACCAACATTTGACATTGTTGCCCTGGCAGCATCAGGCACAGCGGCAGGTAGCAATATCACAGTAACCACAGATATTGAGCACGGCCTGAACGCCGGCGCAGTGATTCAAATCAGCGGTGTAACCACCTCGGGATATGACGACACTAACTACACTGTAACCAGCATTGGTAGCGATATAGCGTTTGTAGTTGAAGCACAAAACACTCTGGGTTCTGTGAATCCTGAACTGGGACAACAACCACGTGTTAACGTAACAGCATGGCACGGTGCTAGTATTCGTGCTGGTATATTTGACGATCAAAACGGATTGTTCTGGGAGGACAGCGGCCAAAGTCTAAACGTTGTACAACGTTCAAGCACACAGCAGTTGGCTGGATTTGTGTCAGTTGGTACAGGATCAAACTTGGTAACAGGTGACGGAACTTGCCGATTCCAAGATCAACTCAACAACGGCGACACAGTGGTCATACAAGGTATGACACACACTGTGACATCTGTGCTGGACAACAACCGTATGACGGTGGTGCCAACATTCCGTGGTGTTGAAAACTTGACTCGTGTTAAGATGGCCCTGCGCAACGAAATTCGTGTGACACAGCCCAACTTCAACATTGATCCACTAGATGGCACAGGCGTATCTGGTTACACAATTGACCCAACAAAGATGCAGATGTTGGGAGTTGAATACTCATGGTACGGTGCTGGTTATGTACAGTGGATGGTTCGTGGACAAGATGGTGCGTTTATTATGGCACATCGTAGACCCAACAATAACTTGAACAACGAAGCCTACATGCGTTCAGGTAACTTGCCAGGTCGTTACGAAGCCATTAACGAAACACCAGTATCAAGCCTAGATGGTGCTATTACTGACATTCAAACAACAATCCCGTTGCGTGATGCTACATTCTATCCAAACGCAAGTGTAACATACCCTGTGTTCTGTATGATTGATTCAGAAATGATCAAGTATTCAGGCAAAGCAGGCAACACCCTAACAGGTGTCACACGTGCCGCTACATTCACACAGTGGACTGACGGCGCAAGCCGTAGCTTTACATCCAGCGCAGCCGCTGCTCACTCAGACAACACTGGTGTGATACTGGTATCCAACACATGTACTCCACTGGTCAACCACTGGGGTTCAGCGGTTATCATGGACGGCCAGTTTGACAACGACGAAGGTTATCAGTTTACATTCAACCGTACCAACTATGGTTTGCCAGGTGTGATTGGTGCCAAACAAACTGTGTTCGTCATGCGATTGAGCCCGTCAGTCAGCAATGGTATTATTGGTAATCTAGGCGAACGTGAACTGATCAATCGTGCGCAGTTGACCTTGGCCAACATGACTGTGCAGGTAAGCGCAGGACGTTACTTGGTTGAAGGTATCTTGAATCCGTCAAACATTGACGCTACTAACACAACCTTCTCAGGACTCAACAACACCGGTGGTGGGTTCCAGCCTAGCTTCTCACAGTTCTCCACTTCTCCACGTTACAACGGTGAGACCACAGGCGGTGTGACATCATCACTGTTTGGATCCACAGGTGGTTTCGCCAAGTCAGGAACCAAGGCCACATTCTCAGGCACTGCCATTAGAACCTTTGCAGGATTGAGCCTGACCAACGTGGTAAGTTCAGGAGCCAACGCCAACGTCACTGTGCAGTTGACTCCAACAGGTACCGTATACACCAACTCAACTACACAGATCACAATTCAGAATGCAGGTACTGGATATGCTGTGGGAGACACAGTGAAAGTTCTGGGTAATGTTATAGGCGGATCAACTCCAGGGAACGATTTGGCCTTGACTATTGCTGCGATTACAACTGAGATTGTGGGCGGAGAACGCTTGTTTGCCATTCCAATCTCCACAACCAATGCTGGTGTGTTGGACTTGAGTTCAGTCAAACAGATTGGTACCAGTGCTGTGCCAGGAACAGGCGTGTATCCAGATGGTCCAGAGTTGCTGGCTATTCAGGTCACTGCGTTGACAACACAGTCAAGCCCAGTGGGCGAGGTGCAGTTGCAGTTCCAGGAATCACAGGCCTAACATCAACGAGCAAGGTCCTGCTCCACACGCAGGATCTTGTCTTGTACAGCTTCCATATTCACAGTTGACCACAAGCCAGGGTGCATGGGTCTTGGCCATGTGCCCGAATCTATCCAGGCATAGCCCAGGTGTTCGTCATTTAGCACAGGCACAAACTCTGACTCCACAACACAAACAAACGTGTGATACACAAAGTCGCCATCTGCTGATGTGAATTTTTCTATGGGAATTAGTTTTTGGTATGTGGGAAAACTGCCAAGCTCTTCAATACATTCTCGTTCCATGCCACCCAGCAAGGTTTCGCCAGATTCTACTTTGCCGCCTGGTAAACCCCAGGCACCGGGATGTTTGGAATCGTTACGTAGTAAGTACAAATATCTAGCAGTTTGATTGCTACGAAACCAAACACCTACGGCATTTACAGGACCAGACTCCAGTCCCCTCCGGGGTACACTCCTTGATAGCTTTTTATCCATTCTGCGCCCGTCCATTTGTATTGTATTGAAGTTGTTAAATTTGTAACAAACTGTATTTCAGTTTGGGTGTCAGCAATAAACGCCACGTCCCATCTTGCACCATCATATTGAATGATGTCGTTTGCGCTGGCCACTAGTGGTCTTCCACTGGCACCAACCCAGGCTGTGGCAGGCGCTGAGTTGTCTTCAGCGCCAGTAGCTTCGGTCAACAAATATCGTTGTCCTGCGGCTGCGGCCGGCAGTCCTTGACCAGGGCCACTTGCTAATGGATTTATCACTGCGTTGATAGCTGGCAAACTATTCTGAGGTGCAGTGTCGGCGTCAATGTTGAATATCAAGAATCTTTCATCATTGGGGTTTACCGCAATGGTACCAATCACCTGGCTACCATCATCTTGATCCAACCTAATTTGACTAATGCCTGGACGCAAAACACCATACATGCCAATCACAGCTGGCCACAACAGCGTACTGTCGCTCACAACAGTGGTAGCAGCCAGTTCGTCGTTGGTGGGCTCTTGCACTATCAATTGTTGTTGTAAACACTGAATTTGATTGCCAATCACAACCACAGCATAATTGTATGGTGTGATTTTTTGTCTTGTGCCCAACAACAAGTCATTGTTGATAATAGCATCCACAAAGTCGCCTTGGGCATCGTACATGCTGGCAATCACACGCTCAATAATGCCCAGTTTCTTGACCTTGGCAGGTGAGCTGATCCAGATAGGCAAGTTAAATCTCAACGTGCAAATGTCAATGGGATTTTCTGTGCTGATAGGTATAGTACGACTGGTCCATTGCGTGGATTCAAGCTCAACCACACTGAGTGATGTCCAATCCAAGAAGTTGTCTGTGCTTTGTACTTCTAGTGCAGGATTAAACAGTGTGAGAATCTGCTCCAGGATCTGAAACTTTTGATTGGTGTTTGAGGTCCAAATGTCCAGAGTAATGGTCAACTTGTAAGGTACAGGCATTAAGCGTTCAACAGTGAATGCATTGCCCTGTGTGGTTTCATAAGTTTCTGTGTCTGGGTCGTATGTGCGTTGACGAATAGTGCGTTTGCTCACATGATACGGCTCTTGCATTCTGGGACGATCGTAATCCAGGCCAGAAATATAAAAGGTCATCATGGGTGTAGCAGGCAAAAAGTTTGCTGAGTTTTCTTGTATGATTGTTTGTGCATTACGACTGGCATCACCATAGCGCACAGGGACTCTCAGCAATGCAGCCGCATCAGAGTTTTCTTGACGTCCGTACTCAACTTGGAAGCCAGAAAATATCCTGGTAAACTGTAATAGAAAGCGACGTATTTGTTCGTCGTAAAAAAATTGTTGCATTGTTTAACTCGATCTTTGTCCAGGTCTGGTGTCTGGGAATGGATTTGGCGGCTTGTTGCCGTTGTCATCACCATTGTCTGCTCTGGGCTTGAGAATTTCACTCAAGCTCTGACGACTTGGAATATTACCCATGTCTGTTGTTTTCACTGTGTATGTATTGTTCACAAAGCCTGAGCGTAAAGTATTGTTGTTGCTGCCATTGTTGAGATCAGTACGAACATTATCTTCAATGCGTGTCCAACGTGTGCCGGAATACCGGAACAAGCGATTAGGGAAATAATCCAAACGCAGTGCATAGTCGCCCACTGATGGATTGTCCGGGAACGCAACACCAGCCGAAGTTGGGAATCCATTAGGTGGAATACCATCTCCGGTCAAATAGCCCACTGTATAGCCATCGCTATCTGGAGTTAGGTTCATACCGCCTTCGGTGCCGTCTACAGTTGTGGCACCGTCTGTGGTCAAGCCCACAGGATTAGCAGGTTGGCCATCTAGTGTAGTTGGCACCACGTACATCTTGGTTGCATCATATCCAGACTTGGGAACTTCCACATCAGCTTGCGTAAGAATAGCATCGTTGATCTGTTGATCTTTGGTACGAGTACTCATTAACTCGCTCTCTGTGCCTGGAGTGTACACCCGCCAATAAGTGGTGTTGGTTATGTCTGTGCCTGCAGGAACATTTACTCTAGCTTGATAATACACATCACCTTGGTTCACAATGTCGCCAGCAGGATAGAAGTTGTCATTGTCCCAGATGGTAGATTTGACCATGGGCTTTTTAAGAATATCTTTGTATTCTTGAGCATTGGTCAACGGTGTGGCTTTCACACGCCACAAGTGTGGCAACCAAGTTTGGCTAAAACCTTCTGAGGCAAAGGCAGCATCCTGAATCACATAGTATTTGGGCAGTGCCTCAGGAATGTTTGAGTTCAAGGGATAGTAGTCTTTTAAGTTGGGCAGTTCCAACACATCACCTACCATGAGTTTGCGTTGAAAAACGTCAATCATGTTGTTGTAGTGAAACGTGATGAACAGCGTATCGTTGTTCAAAAACAAGCCAAACTGGCTCAAGTCAAAATCCACGTCTTGAGCATTGTAAACACCGCGCATGACATAGATGTCCTGGTCGTAAATTCTGTCACGGTTCTCCAGCAACAGCAAGTCTTGAATGTTTAGCGGACTTAGCTCGTCGTAAATGGGCTGTGTAGCATCGGCATTGCCTGAAAATGCTGAATCCTCGCCACCTGTTTCTGGTCCCATGTATTTGTGAACATAGATATCTACCCCTCCGACAGTGTACATTTCTCGGATGGTACGATCCAAAAATTGGTAGTCGCGAGTTCGATTGGGGCGGTATAGGCTTAGGCGTGGCATAGTGTTATTTATAGCATTCTGGTTGACTGAATATTCCCGAACTGCTATAATTAGGGCTTGACAACACAAAGGAGCCACTATGCTTACAGATGCACAAAGCGCACAAATTAATAATACTGAAGTATACACTTTAGATTATGAGGCAGAAGCCCTGCAAAGCTACCGGGACACAGGCGAGGACCTAATGGACGAGCTTGAGGTACGTGCTACTAATGTTATTTTGGAACAAACCGCCTGGGACGCTCGCGAGGATTTGGGCGGCATTACAGTTTACTTTCGAGATAGTACTTTAGTAGCATTCTACGATTACGAGCAGTTTCGCGGCACTGTGTTCTAAAAACAACACATATAACAGAGATTGACACCTAAATCAATCTCTGCTATAATTACAGTTATTGCTTTTTGGAGAACGTATGAAAGTCGCAACAAAACCTGTCAAACCCCTAAATCCACGTAGTGCGGATACCAATGCCATGGGCATGGAGCCTACATGGCGAGTGCAACCCACAGAAGGCCGCGTCAGTGCCTTTAGTCATGCGTTCTCGTGGTACAACTACTTTTATGGTAAAAAAGATGCCCGTGAGATGATTGTAAACTACCTGGAAGCACACGATCGTAAGGACGACGTGCGCACACTCAAACGTATTCCGGACAGCTCAATTCGACTCACAACAGGTTGGTTGTGCCGCATGAGCATGGTGGGACTAGAACTTACCGAGCATGAACAGATTAAATTGGATAACTTGCTTAAAGAGATACTAGAATCCAAGCAAGATGAAGAGGTAGCAGAAGTACCCGTTGATGATTCAGTGCCACGAATTACCATCCAAGATCGCCTGCGTGAGAAGGTATCGGAATGCGCAGGTGAGTTAGATGGCTTGTTTGACGACTTCATTGCGTCAGGAGCCAAACTCAACGCAGACTACAAGCCCGTGGTGCTCATGCGTAGCCTAAACATTGCCCCACAAATGGTGAATGACATCAAGCAAATCTGGACCCGTAAACTTGCGGAATTTGACGAGGCAGTAGCAGGCAAAGATGCAGACTTGACACAGGGCTATAACTATCTTACCAAAATACAGTTAAAGAATTGCGTAAAGTTCTGTGAGCTTGTGATCTCAGACTGTGGCGCCTATGTACAGATTAAAAAGGTCGAGCGCAAGCCACGTGCAGTTAAGGCAGTGAGCCCAGAGAAACGTGCCGCAAAGTTCAAGTGTATTACGGAATTTGCAGAGCTCAAGCTCAAAGGCTTACCAGCCGCAAGTTTAGTGGACAAGGCAGAAGCCTGGTTGTATGACACTAAAAAACGCAAGCTAATCCATATTGTTGCTGACAGCCATGCACAGGCATTTACTGTAAAGAGCAACGCTATCATTGGATTTAGCACACTAGAAAGCCAGCAAAAAACTCTGCGTAAGCCAGCAGACGTGCTCCGAGCCATGAGTGCCGCAGGCAAGCCAGCCGCAAGAAAGATCTACAAGGACTTGACCACTACAGAAACACCGTTTAACGGACGTGGTACAGAGAACTTGATCATCCTTAAAAGTTGGTAAATAAAGGGGACGGAGTCCCCCAATGGCAGAACAGCAACAAAACTCGCTTGAGACACTCAAGCAAAACTTAGTAGAATATGTAAAGCTTCAACTTGGTGATCAGATCATTGACATTGAGCTGGATCCTGCTCACTACGAAGCCGCCTATCAAAAAACACTAGGCACTTACCGCCAACGGGCCAGCAATGCCTACGAGGAAAGCTACAGCTTTATGGAACTGGTCAAAGATGTCAATATCTATCAGTTGCCACAAGAGGTAGTAAGTGTACGACAGGTATTCCGTAGAACGTTTGGTGATGCTACAGGTCCGTTTGCATCAAACTTTGATCCGTTTGCGCAGGCTAGTTTGAACGTGTATCTAATGAATTTTAACGTAGCAGGTGGTCTTGCCACATACGACTTCTACTCACAGTATGTAGAACTAGCCGCACGTATGTTTGGTGGCTACATGAACTACACCTACAACTCTGTCACAAAGAAAATCCAGCTGATCCGTGACCCAAAAGGCACTGGCGAGAATGTGTTGCTTTGGACATACAATCTCAAACCCGAAATCAACCTACTACAAGACTTCCAAATTAGTCAATGGGTCAAGGATTACATGGTTGCCAACTGTAAAATGATCATTGGCGAAGCACGTGAAAAGTTTGGATCAATTGCAGGCCCACAAGGCGGCGGTACCCTAAACGGTGCCGCAATGAAAGCCGAAGCCAAAGAAGCTATCATTGCCCTGGAAGACCAGCTTAAGAACTATGTGGATGCCAGCCAACCACTTACTTGGGTAATCGGCTAACATACAGTAGACGCATATCAGAAATTCTGTTATACTTGTTGTATGGCAGATTTAATGATCGACTTAGAAGGGCTTGCAACAGGCCCAGATACTACAATACTAACTATTGCGGCCCAGAGCTTTGACCCGTTTGGGCAAGGACATTCTGGCCAGAGTTACTATGCTAGAGTCACATTAGAAAGCCAAGAAGACCGTGCTATTGATCAAGGCACAATTGATTGGTGGGCTACACAACCTGCTGTGGTTCGGGACGAAGCGTTCAACGAACAAGACCGTATCCCACTAGATCAGGCATTAGATGGACTAGGACGGTTGATTTGGCACTCTAATAGAATATGGGCACAAGGTCCCACTTACGATATGAACATTCTGGAACATGCTTACAAGAGCTACGGCAAGCCATTGCCTTGGAAGTACTACATGGTGCGTGATAGCCGTACTGTATTCTCGTTATGGCCTGATCAGCCTATCCCTCCTACTAGTCATCATGCGCTAGAAGACTGCCGCAGACAAATTGGCATGCTACAGCGTACACTTGATCATCTCAACGTAACCTCCTTAAAATGACCCTTCCTAAACTGCTGATTATTGGTAATGCTCGTCACGGCAAAGACACAGTATGTGATATCCTGCGTGAAGAATTTGGATATAGTTTTCGTTCTAGTTCAGACTTTTGCGCTGAAAAGTTTATCTATGACGAGCTCAAAGTCAAATATGGATACACCTCTTATGCACAATGTTTTGAGGATCGACACAATCATCGTGCTGAGTGGTACGACATGATTCATGCTTACTGTAAAGACGATTATGCTAGACTAGGTAGAGAAATCTTTGCTGAAAATTCAATCTACTGCGGCCTGCGCAATAAAGGTGAATTTCATGCCATGCGTAATACAGGTGTGTTCGATTATGCTGTTTGGGTAGATCGCAGTGATCATTTGCCCCAGGAAGATCGATCTAGCATGAGCCTGGAAATTTGGATGGCTGACTACGTGATTGACAACAACGGAACACTTGAAGATCTCAAACGCAACACCCGTGAACTAGTTACAAGTCTGGTTGCAAGTCACCAGGACGCCATACAGAATCAGACTTGGCTAAATCAACTTCGCAGTTCCGACACACAGTTTTGAGATTCTTCAGAGCAGTATTGTTGAGATCTCCGTCCATATGATACACTAGAGTTTGAGCAGAGTAGCGGGCTTTAAACCCGCACTTGTCGCAGATCATTTTCTTCTTGTACCCTGCTGCCTCCCAGCGGGGTATTCTCTTTTTAATCCCACGTCCTTTACGAAGGCAGTTGTCACATCTAGTGCGATAATGCTTGACTCCATCTTTGATGTAGTTTACAGCACAAGGACGTTGATTACAAGCTGGGCAAATGGGTCTCATACGGTATTTAGCGGCAGGACCTTTGCCAAAGGGCACTGTAACACCGCCTTTTTTGAATATACCTATAAATATTGTATCTTGAAAAGGAATTGACCATGGCTCTAGTATCACCAGGCGTAGAAGTAACAGTTATTGACGAAAGTCAATATATCCCTTCCGCTGTTAACACAGTACCGTATTTTTTAATCGCTACTGCACAGAATAAAGTAAGTTCAGATGGCGTAACAGTTGCCGCTGGAACATTGGCAGCAAATGCCAATAAGACGTATCTAATCACAAGTCAACGAGACTTGGCTGCCACATTTGGCGTGCCATTCTTCTATCAGACCACAACAGGTACACCAATCAACGGCTATGAGCTCAATGAATACGGCTTACTGGCTGCGTATTCATCCCTGGGCATTACAAATCGTTGCTATGTACAACGTGCCAACATTGACTTGTCAGAACTAACTGCTAGTTTAGTTCGTCCTACAGGCACCCCCAACGACGGCGACTATTGGTTAGATACATCAACAAGTTTGTGGGGCATCCAGGAGTGGAATCAAACCACCAACACATTCACAGTAAAAACTCCTATTGTTATCACTGACACAGCAGATGTAGTAGATTTTGAGAATGATAACTACACACCTGTTGCATCAATTGGCAGTATTGGTGACTATGCTATTTCAGCAGTGGCTACATCAAATCCAGGCTATTATAAAAATTCATCAAATGCATGGGTATTAGTCGGCAGCGATGCGTGGAAAGTGTCTTGGCCCACTATCACAGGAACAGGATCACCAACTAGCCTTACAGTTGGTAATATTATTGTGATTAATGGTGTCACTGTTACTGTTTCTGCTACCAACACATTGGCTCAGTTGTCTATTGATATCAATGCCGCTGCAATTCCAGGAGTTACTGCGTCAGTTGTATCAAGTAAATTACAACTAACTGCAAACAGCCTTACTACCCCTGACGTTAGTAGCTTGGTTGGCGGCGCAATTGATATTAATATTACCAGCTCGGCTGCATTGTTAACTGCACTTGGTATCCCTGCTGGAGTGTACTACGCACCAACATACTTGCCTTCATACAGTTATCAGGCACCACGTTGGGCAGTTGGTCAACCAGTCACTACAACTAATTGGCCATCACCTACAGGCTCTGTATGGAACAACATGAGTCCTGCTAACAGCGGTGTAGCTTTAAGGATTAAAAAATACAGCTCAGCCCTAGGCACATTTGTTAGTCAAACAACAACAACTTATGCAAATCTACGCCTAGCAAATTATACACTAGACCCCACAGGCGGAGGCAAAAATATTCCAGTTGGTACCACTATTGCAATTTGGGACGCCATTGGCGCCGCCAGTGTTGAACCGCTCATGGCTTTGGAAATTCTTGAACGTAGCACGCTTGGTGCTACTATAATTACAGGATCTACGGCTACACCTGGACCATTTGTAAATGGAACTCAATTTGAGATTTCAGGAACCCAGACTAGTGGTATCAGTCAATCTGCTACTGTTACTATAAGTGGCACAAACACTGCTGCTTTTATCACAGCGGTAAGCTCGGCTAATATCCCCAACGTCAGCGCCAGCGTAAACTCATCTGGAGCAATTGTGCTTACACACTCCAATGGCGGCAATATGAGTTTGAAAAATATTACTGGAACTCCTGTAACATTGGCTGGATTTACCGTTGACACCCCAGGTTGCTTGCCATCATTTACAGCAGTAGACACACTTACATTGAGCAATTGGGTAACAGCACCAGAATTTACCTATACTGCTAGTACCACAGAACCTGATCAAGATCCTGTAGATGGCCGCTTGTGGTACTACAGCACAGTAAGCGATGCAGATATCTTGATTCAGAACAGCGGAGCCTGGGTTGGTTATCGAAACGATACCAACGATGTTCGTGGGTTTGATCTAAGCGACACAGACCCTGCAGGGCCGTTGATTGCTGCCACCGCTCCTATTGAACAAAGTGACGGTACGCAGTTGGAGTACGGTGATTTGTGGATTGACACCAGCGACCTGGAAAACTATCCCAAACTGTATCGTTGGGAACTAGTGAGCGGTGTTGCACAGTGGGTAGAAGTTGACACCACAGACCAGGTTACACAAAATGGTATCTTGTTTGCAGATGCACGTTGGGCCGGCAATGGCACAACTGATCCTGTGATGGATCCGTTCCCAACTATTGAAAGTTTGTTAACTAGCAATTACTTGGATTTAGATGCTCCTAATCCTGATCTATATCCTGAAGGTATGTTGTTGTTTAACACACGCCGTTCAGGATACAATGTCAAGAGCTTCCAAAGTGATTACTTCAATGCTGAATCATATCCTGATGACACACTGCCAACAGTCAAGAGCACTTGGTTAACAGCGTCTGGCAACAGAGACGACGGTGCCATGTGGTCAGGTCGTCAAGCACAACGTCAGTTGATCATTCAAGCAATGAAAGCAGGCATTGACACTAGCGAAGCAGCACGTGAAGAACAAAATCAGTTCAGCTTGATTGCTGCCACAGCTTATCCAGAGTTGATTCCTAACATGGTTGCACTCAGCAATGAGCGTAACAACACACTGTTTGTGGTTGGTGATACTCCAATGCGTTTGCCTGCAACAGGTACAGATCTTGCTGCCTGGGCCACAAACAATGGCGGACTAGGTTTCCGAACAGAAGACGGACTAGTAACTGCCAGCCAGTACTTGGGCACATTCTATCCAAGCTGCCAGACCACAGATTTGTCAGGCAACACAGTGGTAACAGCACCAAGTCACATGATGATGCGTACTATTATCCGCAGTGATGCAGTGAGCTATCCATGGTTAGCCCCTGCTGGTACACGTCGTGGCGTTGTTGACAATGCTATTGCTATTGGTTATATTGATGCAGCCACTGGTGAATTCCAGCAGTTGAACATGGGACAAGGTCTACGTGATGTCTTGTATGAAAACGACATCAACCCAATTACCTTTATTCCAGGTGTGGGTATTGTTAACTTTGGTAACAAGACCACAACCAGTATTACCAGCGCACTGGATCGTATCAATGTAAGTCGTTTGGTTGCGTTCTTGCGTGGTAGACTTGAAGAAATTGGCAAACTGTATTTGTTTGAACCCAATGACGATATTACTCGTGCCGAAATCACCAACACAGTCAACAGCTTGATGATTGACTTGGTGGCCAAGCGTGGTATCTATGACTACTTGGTGGTTTGCGACTTGAGTAACAATACTCCAGCACGTATTGACCGCAATGAGTTGTGGTTGGATATTGCTATTGAGCCAGTAAAAGCTGTGGAATTTATCTACATTCCATTGCGTATCAAGAACACTGGCGAAATCTCAGGACAGGCATCCTAATGAAAACGGTGGGTGAAAAATCACCCACCAATTCAGGTAAATAAACGTAACAGGAGATACCAAAAAAATGGCAAGTTCATCACTATCAAGAATGTCAGTTCCACTGGGCGGCCAGGCTGATCAGGGCTTGTTGATGCCCAAACTCAAATATCGCTTCCGTGTGTTTTTTGAGAACTTTGGCGCAAGCGCAAGCCCTACCACTGAATTAACAAAACAGGTAATGACTTTTAACAGACCCAATCTGAGTTTTGAAGACATTACTATACCAATCTACAACTCAACCCTGAAGTTGGCCGGCAAACCTACATGGGCTGATGTCACTTGCGAAATTCGTGACGACGCATCAGGCTCAGTGAGTAAATTAGTCGGGTCGCAACTTCAAAAGCAGATGGACTTTTTGGAAATGGCTTCAGCCAGTTCTGGTATTGACTACAAGTTCCTAACACGGTTGGAAATCCTAGACGGTGGCAACGGCTCTGCTGAACCCACAGTTCTTGAAACTTGGGAGTTGTATGGCTGCTACTTGAAGTCAGCAGACTACGGGCAATTAAGCTATGCTGAAAGCGCAGTAGTTACAATCAGTCTGGGTATTGCGTACGATAACGCCAACCAGATCCCATCAGGGTCTAACGGTGCTGGTGTTGGTGGTGCAATTGGCCGAACACTAGGTGACGTTGTTACAGGTGCTGGTGCAGCCAGCTAATAAACTGGCTAATAACTAATGTCATCGTCGTTAGCATCATTTGGTCAGCAAATCTTCAAAGGATTTAGCGCAGTAGATGGTTTGCGTGGTTACGATCACGCAAATCGTGTTTTTACCCCCAACGGTTACGAACTCAAACCACGATTTAAGTTTTTATTTCATGTAGCGTTCACAATCAACTCAGCAGTAATTCCCAAAATACGTGGCGCAATTGGTCTACAAGACATTGCTAATCTTAGTTTGGTAGTCAAAACAGTTGACCTGCCTAAGTACACTATTGCTACAGAAACACTCAATCAGTACAATCGCAAACGTGTGATTCAAACCAAGATCAACTATGATCCTGTGAATATCACTTTTCATGATGACGGCTCTGACCTAGTGCGTAACATGTGGTACAACTACTACAGCTACTACTACAAAGACGCCAGCCAGGCATATGGCTCTACCAACAACAACAATGGCAGCATGGGTGCAGAAGGCAATGGCACCAAAGGATTTGGCTACAACGGCCGAGACATTTACAATCAAGACCGCATGGGCGGAGTTAACGACTGGGGCTATATTGGCGAGGCAATTGATGACGGCACAACAAGCTCATCAGGCAAGCCACCGTTTTTCTCTGACATTAGAATTTTTGGATTTGACTATCAGCACAAGTTTGCTGAATACATTCTGATCAATCCGTTGATTTCAAACTGGGCACATGACACCTATGACTACAGTCAAGGCAACGGACTCATGCAACACTCCATGACCATTGCTTACGAAACTGTGAAATACAAACAAGGCGCACCCAACAAGTCTGCTCCTGGCTTTGCCAATCCAGCACACTACGATACAACACCAAGTCCATTGGCTCGCCCTGGTACCACAGCTACTATTTTGGGTCAAGGTGGTATATTAGATGTTGCAGGCGGCATTTCCAGCGACTTGCAGTCAGGGTCTGTACTGGGTCTGCTTGGCGCGGCACAAAAAGCCAGCACAGTTTACAACACATTCAAAGGCAAAAATCTCAAGAGTATTGTCAAATCAGAAGTCACTGCAATTGGTACACAAGTGATTGTAGGCAGTTTACCCGGCGCTATTCGCAGTGTAGCCAACAAAGCCGATGGAGTGTTTTTTCCAACAGCAACCGCGGCACGTAACACAGCCACATTGAATCAGATCAACCAAGGACAAATTGCAGGCGGTGGGGTATGAGCACAGTAAATTATACCAACTATAACAAAGACTTAACTGTCAGAGTATTTGACAGTTTTTACAACTACGATGTCAATGTTCCTGCAGACGAGTATGATATTGTGTATTCGTATTTTCGCAGTGTAATGGCCACAGCTCGTATTGCTGGCAACTTCACTGTGAGTTTGTTTAGAGTAGCCGAAGAAACCAATATACCTGCACTGACGTTGCTAGACGCAATGAAAGGCCAGACAGGATTGAATCTCACAGCAAGCCTGGCTTACTATCTTAATTCAATCCGTAGCCGAGCTACATTGCTGGGTATCAACGCCAGCACAGTTCCCAATCAATACGCAGCCAGACTAGTACTACAATGAGTCGCTGGGCACAAGGTCAGTACGTGGTGTTGAACCCTGCAAAATATGTGGGCAAAGGTGTACCTAGATATCGCTCAGGATGGGAACACAGCTTCATGCGTTTTTGCGATACCAACGATAATGTGCTACAGTGGGCCAGCGAAAGTATTGCCATTCCCTACATGAATCCTGTGACAGGCAAAAAAAGCAACTATGTGCCTGACTTTCTTATTACCTATCGCCAAAAGAACAACACAGTCAAAGCAGAACTAATTGAAATCAAACCCAAAAAGCAAAGCGTGATTGAAAGCAAAATGAGCAGTCGCGACCGTGCTGTAGTGGCTGTTAACTATGCCAAATGGGCAGCCGCCCAGAAGTGGTGTGCCCGCCAAGGGCTAGCGTTTAGAGTGATCACCGAAAACGATATGTTTGCCAATGGTCGTAACTGACCCATAAATATCCGCATGACGCGGAAATTAGAAGACCTTTTTGACCTACCCTCTTCTGTTGAAATTGAAACAGAAAATGAAATCCCTACCATTGCAGAAACACGGGCGCAGTTGGCTGTGATAGATGATGCCATTGACAAGATTGATTCAGCATTGCCAGCTGTGCGAGATCTTGACGCCAGTGATGGCGAAATGGATGAACTGGCAGACTTGGCCAAAGACAGCTACAAAGATCTCATGGATCTTGGCATGCAGGTAGACTCACGCTTTGCCAGCGAGATATTCAATGTAGCAGGCACCATGCTGGGCCATGCTATCACTGCTAAAACAGCTAAAATGAACAAGAAACTCAAGGTTATTGATCTACAGTTGAAGAAAATGCGACTGGATCAACAGACTCCGGCTGAAGAACAACTGGCCACAGCACAAGGTCAAGTGCTGAATCGCAACGATTTATTGGAACGTTTGCTTAAAGGCAAAGACCAAAATAACGGAAAAGTATAAATATACAATAGGATACTGACATGAAACCATTTGCAAAATATCTCGCAGAAAGTGAACGTACATATCAATACCGCATCAAAGTGGTAGGTGATATTCCCCCAGGCTTCTTCAAATCATTTGAAGAAAAAATGGATCAATTTGACGTTGTCAAAATGTCAACTCCCAAGAGTACACCTGTACGTGCTGTGATTCCTGACTTTCCTGCTTTCCCCAATCAATCTGTCACAAGAGTTGATGTAGAGTTCAAGTACCCTGCTATTGAACCACAGATTAAACAAATTGCTAGATTATTGGGACTAGACGAAAATCGTATTGTGATGATGACCACACCTTACGAAGAAAGTCTTGACGTAGAGTCAGTAAAGATTACAGATCAAAACAAAGATCTATTAGACGATCCTGACTATCCAGCAGATGACAAAATGCAAAAGGATCTCAAGAAAGATTATTCTGCAGACCCATACAACCATGTGGTGTTGAAGAATGCCTATCGTTCAAATTTCACAGTAGCCGGCGGCAAAACTCCTCCTGCTAAAACTTCTAATGATTTGCCAATGGGCACAACCAGCCCAATGACCAACATCAAGAGACAACCCAAGCCAGCAACTGGCGCCAAACCAAGAGGATAATACAATGACATTTTTCTATGACTTAAACAAACGCCTGGCTGCTGTCAACGACGCACCAGAATCCAAACAACTCAATGAGCGTGACATGAGTCGTGCTGCCAAGGGTTACGAGAAATACGGCAAACAAGGTATGGAAGCCTTGGCCAAGGCCGGTCGTGAAGGCAAAGCATTGGATCCTGTTCGTAAAAAATACGACAAGTATGACAATGAAGTAGACGAAGGTGCTTACCAAGGCGGTCCAGACAAGAGTCAGATCCCTGCTGTGAATCGTCCTGGCAACAGAATGACTTTACAAGACCTAGACAAAGAGCGCACACAGAGCCCTACTAGTCCTGAAGGATTGAAACGTGCTCAACAACGCTTGGGTCAACAAAGTCCTATCAAAGAAAAAATGAATCCTGCCAAGGCCAAGAGTTTTGCTGCCTTGGCACCACCAAAAGACAAGATTACTTTTGCTGACAAGATTGCTGGCGCTAAAAAAGAAGTTGACGAAATGCTAGGCGACGTTGCTGCCGAAGCCATGAAATCGGCACTGAGTGGCCGCCAAAAGACACTGGATAAAAACGACAATGGCAAATTAGATGCCAATGACTTTGCTATGTTACGCAAAGGTGGCAAACAAAAAACAGCCGAAGAAGACGATAACAACCCGTTCACAAACTACAAGAAGCCACGTGCTGACAAACCACGTGTGGGAGATGTAGAACACGGTTCCAAACATGATATCAAGCACACAGCAACAGGTCGTAAAGTCACCCGCCGCACAGATGACCAAGGTATTTCAGTTGGATCCGAGACTGATGACGAAGGCAACGCACAAGAGAAACGCAGCCGTGGTCGTCCAAAGGGGCCTGCCAAGGGTACAGAACGTGTGACCAGCAAAGCAATCAAGCACAAAGGTGAGCGTGAGAAAAAAGGATCTGCTGGTTCAGTATCTGACTCAGGCAAAGCACTGCAAGGATTCATGATTGGCAACAAGCCAAAAAATGAGCCAGGCAAAGTAAGTGTTAGAAACAAAATGAAAGAAGGCGATACTGATCCAACCAACAATGACTCTGGTGATCTAAAAGCAGCCATGGCGCTGTTGAAGAAAGCCGGCTACAAAGTTAGTAAATCTGTTGATGAAGAAAGCACAACTACTCGTGACGATCATGCTGAAAAAGCCGGCAAGAAAGTAGCCAAAGACATTGAGTACGACGAAAAGAAAAAAGATGGCATTCATGGCAGCAAGCGTGGTGCTGAAGATGACAAAGCAGAAAAAGCCGGCAAGAAAGTGGCCAAGGACATTGAGTACGACGAGAAAAAGTCCAAGAAGAAAGAAAAGACTGAAGAAGCAGGCGGCTCTGGTACACCCACAGCGTCAAGTGGATTCAGTTACGGCCAAGGCATTTATGATTCATTGAATCGCGATCTTGAAAACGCTATTACAGAATCAATGAGTCAACTTGATGAGTCGATGAGTATCAACATGAGCGACTCCACAGAAGGCGGCAAGAGCCTAACTATTACTGCCAGTGATGAAGATGCACTGAAGTTGGCAACATTGTTGAAGTCAGCAGGCCTAGGCGGTGGCGATAGCGAAGGCTACGGCGGGTCAGGCTATAAGTCAGCATGCGGATGTGGTACTCCTGACTGCTCATGTGGCGAACAAGAAATTGACGAAGTGTCAATGAATGAACCTGACTATCCTACCAACACAGAAACAGGTAGTTCAATGCAGTACAGCGGTGGATTAGATGGCCCTAAGTCAACAGGTCAAAGCACAGTACCTGTGTTGGCCAGTCAAGATGATCGTCAACACAGCTATGCCGAAGCAGAAGAAGATGCACTACACCGCATGATGGAAATGGCCGGTGTTAAGAAAAAAGAAGTTGATGAAGAAAAAACCGCCGAAGGTAACTTGTTTACCAAAGGTCTAGAAGACGACAATGTTAAAGTTGGTGACAAAATTCCTGGAACCAATGCTATCAAGAAAAAAGACATCGACGAAGGCATCTTGGCCAGCACTCGTGCTTTATGGAAAAAATATCAGGATTAATATTATGAGCAAAATTCTAAAAGAATCTGTGTTGACTACCGTGCCGGTCATGAACCCGCATGCACCTGCGCCACAAACTGGACGACAAACACCCGTGGAAATCCCAGGTGTGATGTATCAAACTCGTGAGCTGTTCCAACCAGTGGTGTCGCAACCCAACAAGGATGCCAAATAATGGCTAACGTTTATACAAGTCTTTCAAACGCAACAGTTTACACAGACAAATTGCAAATTTCCACAGGAAACACAGCAGTCACATGTCAAGTGTATGCTGTGGCCCTGGGCACAGCCAACGCTGTTGGCAACTTGTACTCTGCGGCTATTAACATTCCTGCCAACACAGTTTATGAAACATATTCAGGCGCAGGCAATAAAGTTACTATCACAGGTTCAAACTGGACAGCACTAGAACTGGGCACAGCAAGTTCTGCTACCGCAGGAGTGATTGGCGCAGGTAGCTAATGAGAGCACAAGAGTTTATCACAGAACAAGATGGCAAAATAGGCAAACGTAGACAAGTTGCTACTGTGGGCCTTAATTTGTTTAGTGATGCAGAACGCACCAGCAGTGATTATACTCTTAATCGTGTGATGATGGCTGTGGCCATGGCCGACGGAAGCGATGCACCTATCAAAATGGACAGCAAAAGTTGGATAGGCAAAAAACGTGCGGCATTTCCCTATACTGAAATCGAACAACAAATGCTCAAGCAGGCTTTCAAAGCCGCAGGTGCAAGTCATATAGATTTAAATCACGGTGACTTAGACTCAGAAGAACACCCAGCAGTGAACACTACCAGCCCCATGCAAGGGTTCAAGGGCTACTGATGCGAGCACGTGAGTTTATCACCGAGCAGGCTGACTTGCCTGAAGAAACTAAAGAACCCATGAAGAATACATTTGTTCTTCCAGGGCTAAGTGCATCGGATCCTTATAAAAATTATCGATTTGGTGTGGCCATGGCTCGTGCCAGAAGCGACCAAGCAACGGACACTGCAAATGAATTTCGACCCGCTTGGTCTGCAGAAACTGCATTTGGCGAACATGCTGTGATTGTGGGATTCAACAACAACGTTGACCCTGTGATTGATGCCGCATTAAAAATGACCAAGACACCTGGCGGCAAAAAGCCAGTGAGCACAGCAGCCAGTGAAGAGCCTGAATTTGTAGGCACACAAAGCCCAGTCAAAGGGTTTAAAGGATACAAATAATGGCCAATCCGCCCCCACCATACGACAACATTACAGGTATTAGCCGTGCTGTAATGAAAGACAACGCACAAGTAACATTGGCCAATTACAACGGCAATGCTAGACCTGGCGAACTAGTAGTTGATCAAACTACTGATCAGGTGTACATAGGCAACAGCTCTGGCGCACTAACACAGATTGCTGCCGGTATTGGTAACGGCGGTAGTTCAGGACTTCCTGCAGGATTTTTTCAATTGGCTTACAATCCCACCACTGGTGAAATTGTATATTACACTTAAAGAATAATCAATGATACAATTTAACCCACTGATAGGATTTT